>Ga0068855_100000004_pt1 | contig 340133 bp, 291 predicted proteins | sample KBSCornC52_FD_66592 | JGI IMG/M metagenome (GOLD analysis project Ga0068855, IMG submission 66592) | Corn rhizosphere microbial communities from Kellogg Biological Station, Michigan, USA - KBS Corn C5-2 | ecosystem: Host-associated > Plants > Roots > Rhizosphere > Soil ...
CCCAAAGCGTTTGCGCACCGCCGCTTCGTCGAAGGACTGCGCGTCTTTACCGCGCCGGCCGACGAAATAGACTTGCACCGAGCCGTGCGCCAGCTGCAACAAGTCGCGATCTCCGCTCACCACCACCGTGGGGCGGCCTTGCGCGCGCAGAGCCGCGGCCACCGTGGCCAGCACGTCGTCGGCTTCGAAACCCGGCGAGCCCAGCACCGGAACCTGCAGCCGCTCGAACAGCTCGTCCAGCCGACGCAGCTGCTCGACCAAGGGCGTGGGCGTGGCGGCGCGTGCGGCTTTGTAGGGCTGAAATTCGCGATGACGAAAGGTAGGGCGGCCGGTGTCGAGGGCGAAACAAAGCTCGGCCCCGGGGTGCTCGCGCCACAGCTTCAGCAGCAGCGCGCTGAAGCCATAGAGCGCGCTCGTGGGCTCACCGCGGCGGGTGCTCATGGGCGGCAGCGCGAAGAACGCGCGAAAGAACAGCGAAAACGTGTCGAGCAGCAACGCGGGCGCCTGGCTCATGATCTATGCTCGAGAGGAACGAACCGGTGAAATGAGATGCGGTTCTAGATGGTACGAATGACGCGACAGACAACCCCTCCCCTGCTGCTCTGTGTCTTGTTCGGCTCGGCGGTGGCGCTGGTTGCGCCAAAAGCGCACGCCTGGGGCGATGACGGACACCGAGTGGTGGGCGAGCTGGCTGCTCGCTACCTGAGCCCGGCCGCCCAGGCGGCGGTGAGCGAAGCCTTGACCGAGCCTGGCTACGAGAGCCTGGCCGAAGCCGCGACCTGGCCCGACACGTACGCCCGGCGGCACCCGGAGTACGATCCGATGAAGCCGTTCCACTACGTGAACGTCGACGCGAAAGCGCCCAGCTATCGGCGCGAACGGGATTGCCCGAACGGCTGCGTCGTCACCGCGCTCAGCCAATTCGTCGCGCTGCTCGAGAGCCCCGAGCCGGCGCTTTCGTTGGCAGAGCGACGACGCTGCATTTACTGGATCGCGCATTTCATGGGCGACATTCACCAGCCTCTGCACATCGCTCACCCCGATGGCAAGGGCGGGACGGCCACCCTGCTCGGGTTCTTCGAGGCGCCCGACAAGCGCAGCGCGCACTGGATTTGGGATTTCGGCTTGATCGAGCGCCGCCCGCCCCCGGCTCCGTCGGTAGCCAGCGCGGTTGCGAGCGACCAGCCTCCGTTCCGCGCTTTGGCCGACGAGCTTGCGGCCGAGCTCACGCCTGCCGAGCGCCGCGTCTTCGAGCGCGTCACCGCGCCCGAGGCGCTGGCCAACGAAGGCTTGTTGCTGTCGCGCCGGGCCGCGTTCCTCACCAGCAAGGATCACGTGGACGCCGCCTACGAGAAAGCGCGCTGGCCGATCGTGAAAACGCAACTCGAGAAGGCGGGCGTGCGGCTGGCGGCGGTGTTGAATCACGCCTTTGCCCCGCGCTGAGCACCAGGGCGGCGCCGCCTACGCCGGCTACTCCAGCCCCGCCAGCCACTCCGCGAGAAACGCGCGCAGCGGCGCGAGCAGGCGCGGGGCTCGTTCATAGCTCTGCGCGCGCAACTCGGGGATCGATTTGCCGAGTGAGCGCAGCTCGCCGGTGTGACCGACCCACCAGCTCTCGAGCTGCTCGGCCGTCACTTCGGGATGAAACTGCAGGCCGAGCGCATGACGGCCGAGCGCGAACGCTTGGTTCTTGCAGACGTCGGTGCTGGCCAAGAGCTGGGCGCCCGGGGGCAGATCGAAGGTCTCGCCGTGGAAGTGCATGACCTCGAGACCCGGCGCGAGCAGGTGCCGCAGCGGATGCCGGGCGCCTTCGGCGCTGGCGGTCAGTGGCGACCAACCCACTTCTACCTGCCCCAGCGAGTACACGCGCGAGCCCTGAGCGCGGGCCATCAGCTGCGCGCCCAAGCACAAGCCGAGCACGGGCCTTTGCGCGGTGAGCTGGGCCTTCACCAAAGCCAGCTCGGGCGCCAGAAACGGATAGTCGGCATCGTCGTTGACCGAAATTGGTCCTCCCAGCAGCACCAACAGGTCGGGGGTTTCGAGCGCGGCCCAATTGGCGGTCGCGGCCTCGACGTAGCGCACGGCGTAGCCAGCTTCGGTGAGCAAGGGCTCGAGCGCGCCCAGGTGCTCGAAATGGACGTGCCGAACGGCCAGCAAAGATTTCATGTCCAGGCAGGCTTACAGCGGCAAAAGCCGCGACGCCAGGCCGTGGGGGCGGCCGCGATCCGGGTTTTAGGACTGGCTCTTAGCCTGGCGGCCCGAGCGGCCGTTTCCCCGTGGGTCCACCGTGGTTAGTCCCGCCATCGCGTCCCCGCCCCCCGCCGTGCCGCCCGTCGGCAGCTTCCCCGAGCCGTTGTTACTGCTGGAGCACGTGCCGGTCACGGCGTACCTGCTGCGCGCGCTAGGCGACGACTTCGTGCTCGAAGGCGTGAACGCCGCGGGCCGGGCCAAGACGCCGGCCCTGAGCTCGATGCTGGGGCGCCCCATTTCGCTGCTGTACGCCGACCAACCGCAGATCATCGACGACGCCCGCCGCTGCCACCGCGAGCGCACCCGCGTCGTGCGCGAGACGGTCGTGCGTCGCCACGAGCGCGTGCACGGCGTGCGCCAGACGCTGGTGTTCGTCTCGCTCGATGCCGAGCGCATCGTGATCTACGGGCAAGAGATCGAAGATGTGGAGAACGCCAGCGCCGAGCTGCAAGAAGTCCAAGAGCGATACCGCAGCTTGCTGGCGTCGTTGCCCGAAGCGATGCTGCTGCGCGGCGCCGACGGCCGTGTGCTGGCCTGCAACGACGAAGCGGCGCGCGTGTTCGGCTACGACCAAGCCAGCGACCTGTGGGGCAAGGTCGATCTGCTCCGGCCCGGCCATCGCGTCGAGAGCGCCAGCGGCCAGCCCGTGAGCCCGAACGAGGCCGCCAGCCAACGTTCGGCGCACAGCGGCGACGTCATTCGCGGCGAGCTCTATCGGCTGATTTCGCCGGACGGCGCTTCGCGCTGGCTGCGCGTCTCGTCACAGCCCATCAAGAAGGCCGACGGCAGCCTGGGAGGCTCCGTCACCCTGTTCGCGGACGAAACCGAGCGCTTCGAAGCCCGCCTGGCAGAGCGCGAAGCCGCGCTGCAGCTGCAGTTGGCGCTGGACGCCGGCCGCATGGGTACCTGGCAGTACGACCCCATCACCGACCAGGGCGACTGGTCCAAGTCGCTCGACGCGACCTTCGCTTTTGGCGACGAGCGGCGGAGCTGGCAAGGTTACTTGGAGCGCGTTCACCCCGACGACCGGCAGGACGCCAGCCAGGTTTTGCAAGAGATGCTGACGCGCGGCGACGGCTCGACCTTCGAGCACGAGCACCGGCTGTTGGGAGACGACGGCGTGACGCGTTGGGCCAGGGTGCGAGGGCGCGTGGAACGTCACGGCATGCGCCTGCGCCTGCTGGGCACCGCCATGGACGTGACCGAGCGCCGGCGCATGCAAGACGAGCTGCTCCACGCCAGTCGCTTGGAGAGCTTGGGCCGCTTGGCAGGCGGGCTGGCCCACGACTTCAACAACCTGTTGGCGGCCATGCTCGGCTCGATCGAGCTATTGAGCGACATCTGCCCGGAGGCGGGCCAGGACGACCTCAACACGCTGCGCCACGTCACACTCCGCGCGCGCGATTTGACGGCCCAGCTGTTGGCCTTCGCCCGCCAGCAACGCACCGAGCTGGAGACGCTGGAAGTGGGTGCACTGGTCATGAAGGTGGAGCGCCTGCTACGGCGCTTGGTGGGGCCCACCATCGATCTTTTGCTGGAGACACCCGAGCCGGAGACGGGTTTGTACGTTCGCGCCGACGCCGCCCAGCTCGAGCAAGTGCTGGTGAATTTGGTCATCAACGCGCGCGACGCCATGCCCGAAGGCGGGCGCGTGTGCGTGCGCGTGCAGCTAGGCCAAGGCGAGCCACGCCCGGGCGAGTGGGTGGTGTTGGAAGTGCGAGACCACGGCCGCGGCATCGACAGCCAACACCTGCCACACGTGTTCGATCCCTTCTTCACCACCAAAGAGAGCGGCACCGGCTTGGGTCTGGCCAGCTCCTATGGCGTGGTACAGGCGCACGGCGGCAGCATCACCGTCGAAAGCGAGCCGGGCCGCGGCGCCTGCTTCCGAGTCTCGCTGCCGCGGGTGCGTGGCGAGCTCACCGCGACCGCGAGCGAGCCGCGCAGCTCCGGAGCGCGCGGGCGCGTGTTGGTGGTCGACGATGACGCGGCCGTGCGCGTCAGCACCACGCGCATGCTGCGCACGTTGGGCTACGAAGTTTTGACGGCGGCGAACGGCGCCGAGGCGGAAGCCTTGGCCAGCCGTCGCGCTGGCAACCTCGACGTCTTGGTGTGCGACCTGGCCATGCCAAGCAAGAGCGGGCCGGAGGTGGCGCAACTAATACGCCACATATATCCGGACATAAAAGTTTTGTTCGTATCGGGCTATCCGCGCGGGGTGGAGCGCGAGTTGCCGGCCGAGAGCTTCTTGCAGAAGCCTTACGATCGCGAGGCGCTGGCTCGGAAGCTGGCCGCCCTCACCGCCACGACCTGAAACGCGCGCGACGCTCGACACTTGAATAAGTGAGCTCGCGAGGCCGTCCATGAAGCGTCGACGAGCGCGGTGCGCGACGTTCGGCCGGGGAGTCGGGGGCATGGAGCGCAAGCGCCCCGCGGCGGCTCTTGACGCGAGGCGACGAGGAATGACACAAGTGACCGCCTATGGGGAACCCCCCACACGCTGGTGCTTTTCACCAGGGGAGACGACCGATGCAGGATTTTCGCACGGGTCCGAGATTCATCACACTAACCGCATTCCTTACTGGCGCGCTCATGCTCACTGCGTGCGGTGGTGGGCTGACGACCTTCCAGGGTGCCGGCGCCATTGCCATTACGGGCACGCCGCCCGCGCCGCCGCCGCCGCCGCCCCCTCCGCCGAAGAAGGAGGAGCCGCCGGCTCCGCCGCCGCGCGTCGAGGTTCGCGACAACAAGATCGAGTTCAAAGAGAAGATTCAGTTCGAGAACAACAAGTCGGTCATCTTGCCGCAGTCGTTTGGTCTTCTGGATGACATCGTCAAGGTCATCAAGGACAACCCGCAGGCCAAGAAGATCGCGATCGAAGGTCACGCCAGCGCCGAGGGTGACGCGAAGCGCAACCTCACGCTGTCCGACGAGCGCGCCAAGTCCGTCATGAAGTACTGCGTCGACCACGGCATCGACGCCAAGCGTCTGACCGCCAAGGGCTTCGGCATCACCAAGCCCATCGCCGACAACGCGACGGAAGAGGGCCGTGAGAAGAACCGCCGCGTCGAGTTCAACATCATCGAGCAGGACATCACCAAGAAGAAGGTCGAGATCGACCCGAAGACCGGCAAAGAGAAGGTCGTCGGCGAGACCACGACCACGGTGAAGGACAAGGAGGCCGAGGCCCCCGCCGCGGCTCCGCCCGCCGATCCGGCCGCCGCCAAGAAGCTAGCCGCCGAGAAGGCCGCTGCCGACAAGAAGGCTGCTGCCGAGAAGGCCGCCGCCGACAAGAAGGCTGCTGCCGAGAAGGCCGCTGCCGACAAGAAGGCTGCTGCCGAGAAGGCCGCCGCCGACAAGAAGGCCGCTGCCGACAAGAAGGAAGCCGACAAGAAAGCCGCCGCTGAAAAGGCTGCCGCCGACAAGAAGGCCGCCGAAGAGAAGAAGGAAGCGGACAAGAAGGCGGCCGAAGAGAAGGCCGCTGCCGACAAGGCGGCCGCCGCCGAGAAGAAGCAGAAGGCTTCTGCGAAACCGTGAAAGGCATTCAGGAGGAACTCAAAATGACCAAGTCATTCGCGCTGATTGGGTTTGGATTGGCTGCCATCATCACGGGCACGGGTTGCAGCGGTGCGCTTCGCACGGCGGAGCCTTACCGCGACGACGTCGCCAAAGTGCTCGAGTCGAAGAACGGCGACGTGAAGGCCTGCTACGACAACGCTTTGAAGACCAACAAGACGTTGGCCGGCAAAGTGACCGTGCATTTCGGAGTCGAAATGAAGACGGGCGCCTTCAAGGACATCAAGACGGACGGTCCCCCGGAGCTCGGCACCTGCGTGTCGACGGCTCTGAACGGTCTGGTCTTGACGCCCGGCGACGCCAACAACGGCGACGCCACGTTCGTGTACGAGTTCACGGTCGGCGCCCCCGCCGCCAGCTGAGCTAGTCCCGAACCGTAAAACGCCGTGCGGCCACGAGCCGTACGGCGTTTTGCTTTTTGTAACGACGACTGGAGTCCCCAGATTTTTTCACAGGAAGGGCAGAAGGGTAGAAGGCGAGATCTTGGGCGCCTCGCCGATTGCCCGCTGGCGTCGCGGCGCGCGAGACCGGTCAGTCGTTGTGCGATGCGACGCGAACGAGTGTACGCCTCGGCGCCCTGTGCCCTTCTGTCCTTCTGCCCTTCCTGTAAAAAAATCTGGGGACTGACACCACCGTTACCCCTCGCCCAGTGACTGACGACCGCTCAGCGCGGCCCAGCGACGGTACGGAAGTTTCTGCGAGGGGGGCTGCGGGGTGGCAGCCCTAGGTTTCAGTCGCCGGTCCAGGGGCGGCCGGCTTTTTCGAGGAAGGCTTTGGCTTCGGCGCGGTAGGGCGAGTCGCGCGGGCCGAGGCGCAGGAACTGTTCCCAGTGCTTGGCGGCTTCGGGGTTGGAGCCGAGGGCGCGGGCCAAGGTGTGGTGGGCTTCCCAGCGCCAGCGCGGCGGGGGCTCGACGGTGTCGATGAGCGCGAGGGCTTTGGTCAGCTGCTCGATGGCGCCTTCGCTTTGGTGATTGGCGGCCAGCAATTTGCCGTAGCGGAAACGCCAGGTGGCGTTGTCGGGCTGGGCCTGGATGGCAAGCTGCCATTCTTTGAGGGCTTCTTGCTCGCGACCGAGGTCGTAATAGGCGTCGGCCAGCGACGCATGCGCTTCGTGGCGGCTGGGGCGGAGCGCGAGCGCTTTGGTTAGGTCGGCGATGGCGTCGCGCACCGCGCCTTGGCGCTGCCGGAGGACGCCGCGCTGCCAGTACGCGTCGGCCAAGCCTTGATCGAGCCGCAAGGCTTCGGCCAAAGCCTTTTCGGCCTTGGGCACGTTGCCGGCTTCGTTGGCGGCCCAGCCCACGTACAGGAAGTACTCGGCGCGATTCGGGTCGAGCTCGACCGCGCGCTCGAGCGTGCGCAGCGCGTCAGCCAGCCGTGTGCCTTGCACGAGCAGGGCGCGGCCCAAGCAGTGGTTCGTCTCCGCCGACGTGGGGCGTTGGCTGAGCACCTTCTTCAGCAGCTCTTCGGCCTGGTCGGCGCGGCCCGCCGCCACCTGCCCGCAGCCGACGCGCAACATCAGGTCCGGATCGTTCGACGATTTCTTGAGCGCCTCGATGTATTGCTGCAAGGCCTCTTCCGCGTGACCGGAGGCTTCGTACAAGAGGCCGCGCTCGAGCGCGAGGCCCGGATAGTCCTTGTCCACGGCGGCAACGGCGTCGAAGACCTTGTTCGCTTCCTCGAACTGACCATCGCGGCGGAGCGCGCCGCCGATGCGAAATTTGGCGCCCAAGTCATCGGGGTCGAGCTGGGCCGCGTGCTGAAAATGGCCGAGCGCTTCCTTGTAACGACCCTGCGATTGCGCCAGGTCACCGAGCGCGCGCCAGACCCCGGGCACGTTGGGCATCAGCTGTTTGGCGGAGTCGAGCGTCTTTTGCGCGTCTTCGGGGCGGCCCTGTTGATTGAGCAGGAGCGCGGACGCGATGTAGACGTCAGCGGAAGCGGGGTCGGCGGGGGCCGCCTTCAGCACCTCACGGTAGGCGGCCTGCGCCTGGTCGCGGGCGCCGAGCGCCTCTTGCACGCGGCCGTACCAGTAGCCAACGAGCGGAGACGCGGGGTTGGCTTCGCGCAGCTTTTTCAAGAGCGTGCTGGCTTCTTGAATTCGCTCGAGCGACAGCTTGCTCTTGGCCACGCCGACCTTGGCCAAAAGATCGTCCGGATCGGCGGCGGCGGCGGCTTCGAAGCGCGCTTGCGCCTCGGAATAGCGGCCGGCCCGATACAGTGAATCACCGAGGCCGACCAGCGCGCGCGCGGCCTTGGGGTTGATCTTCAAGGCTTCGCCGAAGGCGCTCTCGGCGGCAGAGATGCGCGAGCGGCCGAGATGGACGGTGCCGAGCAGCGTGTACGCCTGCACCAGCTCTTCGGGGCTGGCGTTCTTGCCGTCTTTGATCACGCTCTCGAGCAGCGACAGGGCGCGCGATTCTTGGTCGCGCGAGCCCGACGACAAGCGCGCCGACAGCACCCGTGCACCCACGTGCCCGGGGTGTTTGAGCAGCACCGCTTCGGCGGCGGCGCGGGCGCCTTTTTCGTCGCCGGCGGCGAGCCGGGCGCGCGCCAGACCGAATTCGAGCCGCGGGGTATCTCCGTAAGCTTTGGCCGCTTCCCAGGCGGCCAGCGCCGCTTTCACGTCTTTGGCGCGCAGCTCGAGCTCGGCCCGCAGCATGGCCGACTCGAGGCTTTTGCCGCCGGCTTCGGCGACGCCGAGGAGCTGGCGCGCCTTGGCGATCTGGCCGTCGGCGGCGGCCTGGGCGGCGCGCGCGAGTGCCAGCATGTCGACGTCGTTTTCCGCGGCGAGCTCACTCAGCAACACCGCCGCGCGAGCGTGGGTGGGCGCATCGCCTCCGAAGCGCAGCTCCGACACGAAGCCCACGTAGGCGGCCAGCGCCGAAACCCCCTTCGCGCGCGGCGCGCTGAGCTGTGCGTTGGCGACAATTTGCGCGGCGCGCGCGGCGTCCGAGTAGCTGTCTTGCGCGAAGGCGTCGTTGGCGCCCTTGGCGGCCGACAAAACCAGGGCGTGATACTTCCCCGCGTTCACGTGGTCCATCACGAAGAACGCACCGAAAGGGCCGACCGAAGGCACGAGCGCCAGCGCGGCGCCACCCAGGCCGAGCACGAACGCGCCCACCAACAGCTGTAGGCCCAGGCGACTCTTGGGCTTCTGCTCCGCCGCGAGCTTGGCTTGCGCTGCGCCGACTTGAACGTGCGCGGTGGCGGCGGTGGGCGCTTCTTGCGGCACCGCGCCGAACTCCATGTCGTCGTCGGAGCGGCCCGCGGGTGCGGTGGCGGCCGGAGCCGCGTCGAGCGCGACCTCGGCACCGCCGCCGCCGCCGGCGTCGAGGCTGACCTCGCCGTAATCGGTGCCGCCGCCCCCGGTTTGGCGCTGAATGGCGGCCGCCGCTTCGGTTGCGGCGAACGCGCGCGGCTCGGGCATTGGGCTACGCGCCCCCACCGACATGGGTCCGGGCAGCGGCGCTTCACCGAATGGATCGGCTTCGTAGTCGTTGGGCGGCGAGCCTGCCGGCGCGGTCGGGATACCGCCGAGCAGATCGACCTCGCCGAAGCCTCCACCGAACGGTTGGGGCGGCGGCAAGCTTTCGCTGGGCGGCAGCTCGATCTCGGCGAAGGCGCCGGGCGGCGCGGCGCCGGGACTGAGCGAGGGCGCGCGCATGGCCGCAGGTTGTGCAGGAATGGCCGGGCTCGAGACGCCGCTGCCGGACTGGAACATGCCGCCGAGCGCGGGGGGCAGGCTCGGGCTCGCGGACGCCGGAATCGAGTGACCGACTTGAGGTAACCCGGCCGAGCTGCGCGACGGCAAATTGCCGCCCAGCGACGGCAGCGAGCTGGCAACGGACGGCAAGTTGCCGCCCGGCGACGGCAACGAGCCACCGACGGACGGCAGGTGACCGCCGACCGCGGGCAAATTGCCGCCAACAGCGGGCAAATTGCCCCCGAGCGAAGGCAGGTCACCGGCAAGGGACGGAAGCTCTCCGCCAGGTGACGGAAGCTCGAGCTCGATGGGTGTCGGTAGCTCGCCGGCGCTGAGCGGCAGATCGATGTCGAGCAGCTGCGGTAAGTTGCCGGCTTGGCCCGGAAGCTCACCGCTGCTGCGGCGCGGCGACGGAAGCTCGTAGTTGGCGGCGCTTTGCGCACGCGGCACCGGCGGGCGCGCCGCGGGCAGGCCCGCCGCGACCGGAGCCGGCAAGCCCACGTTCGGCGCGGACGCGACGCCGACGCTGGGCGTGGCCGGCAGGTTGGGTTGGCTGCGCGACACTGAAGGCAAGTCGATGCCCCCGCGCTGGGGCGCGGTAGCGGGCAGCGCCGTCACGCCTGGGCCGCGTTCCGTGCCGACATCGGGCAAGTCGAGCTCGATGCCGGTAGGCATGGGGTACGGCGGGGAAGCGAGCGGCGCGGTGGTGCGCGGGGGTGAAGCGAGCGGCGCGGTGGCGCGCGGCGAAGGTAGATCGGGCCCGCCGGCGCGGCCCACGGCCGGCAAATCGAGATCGAAGGTGGGCGCTTGCGGCACCGTGGGGGCGGCGGCGGCGGGCGCCGGCACGGCGGGACGCGGCGCCGAGACCGACGGCAAGTCGATGCTGCCAGCGGGGGCTCTGGCCGCAACCGCGGGCAAGTCGGCCGAGGGCGCAGGCGGGGCCGCCGGCGCGGCGGCGCCAGGGCGCGGCACCGGCGGACGGCCCGGCACCGGCGGACGCGCGGGCGGGGCCGGCGGGGCCGGCGCGGCGGGAGCCGGAGAAGCCGCGGGAGGAGCCGCTTGGGTGACGGCGGCGACGGCCGCTGCAGCCGCGGGCGCGACACCGAGCATCGTGCCCTTCATGGCCGCGTTGCGCGCCGGCGCGACGCCGAGCATCGTGCCCTTCATCGGATCGGGCGGCGCGACCGCGGGTGGCGGCGCCGATTCACCCAGGCCAAGGACGCCGCCCAACACCGGGCTCGGGCCGGTGCGGCGAGCGTCGCCGGGGGGGTCGACCTTGAACGAGGTGCCGCATTTCGGGCAGCGCATTTTGAGCCCGCTCGAGGGGATCCTGCGCTCGTCCACCTGATAGGGAGCTTTGCAGCCCGGGCACTCGACTTTGAACATGTACCCTGAAGGGCTGTTCTAGCAGCACCTCCGGGCAAAACGAAACCGCCTAGAACGCCAATCAGTTTGCAGCCCCTGCGTTCTAGGCCCTTCCTGGTGGGGGCGGCACGCGCCGCCCCCCTCGGCCGAAGTGAATTCGGCCGAGCCTCCCCCCACGCGGCGACGCTGGACGTTGTCCACTCGTGAACTTCGTTGACCCAGAGAACCGTTTGTCGCCTTAGAACGCCAATCAGCTTCCAAGCCGCGGCGCCGATTGCCGAGGCCGGGCCCGTACGCGGGCGGTTTTTCACGCCTCGGATCTTTCTTGAGCCCCTCGTAGGCGCGCTTCCATGCTAACGGCGGCCCAGAAACATGCAGCGCACCACCAGCGTCACTGTCGGTCTGCTTTTCGTCGCGGCAGTCGCGGCCGTCGCCGTGCTTGGCTTGCGTCCGAAACGCGAGCCAGAGCTGCCTTCGGCGGCGAAACCCAGCGCGTCGGTGCACGCAGCCACGAGCGCCAGCGCTTTGCCCAGCAGCAGCGCCCTGCCGAGCGGTGACGCACCGGACTTGGGCGCCGGTACTACGGGCGAGCCCGCGGTTACTGAAGGGTTCGAGAATTTTCCGGACGGCGGGAAGGTCCCCGAGCTGCCGGCCAGCGCTCCGGCGCGCATCGGCTTCGGGGCCGTCATCTTCCAATATCGCGGCGCTCAAAACGCTCCCGGTGACGCTCGCACCAAAGAGGAAGCGCGGAAAAAGGCTGCGGAGACGATCGAGCTGGCGCAGAAGGACTTCGCGGCGGCCGTGGCGAAGGGCGACAAGGGCTCCACGACGGATGCCGGCCGCTTGCCCCGCGGCGTGATCGAGCCCCCGATCGAGTACGTCCTCTTCACGCTCGAGAAGGGCAAAGTCCACCCCGAGCCGATCGATACACCCAGAGGTTATTGGGTGGTGCGTCGTAACGAGTGACACGCTCGCGCTCGCGGGACTAAAGTCCCGAGGATCCCCCGGGATTCATGGTGAGCACGAGCAAGCCTCCTCAGGCGCAGGTAGCGCCGTCGGACTTGGCGCTGGTGACGTCGGTCATTCAGCGCCTCCGCGCAGAGCACGATGCCACCGAGTCGCCGGGGGCCAAGGCCATTCTGCTACACGAGCTCGGCGTGCTGTCCGAAGCACTGGGCGACGAAGCCGGCAGCGCGCGTGACCAGCTGGGCGCCGTCAACTCGGACCCCGATTTCCGCGAGCCGCTCGAGCGACTGATCGCCATCATCGAGCGGCGACAGTCATACAAGAATTTGGGCAAGCTGCTCGAGCGCCTCGTGCGCGTCGCGGAGACGCCCGAAGAGCGGGCGCGCGCCTTGCTCGACCAGGCCTCCTTCGCGAGCGATCACGAGGGCGACGACGGCACCGCGCGCATGTTGCTGGAGAGCGCCGCCGACGAGTCGCCGGACGACGCCTCGCTTTGGCTGGCGCTGGAGCTTTCGGCCGGCAAGACCTCCGACGCCGAGCTGCGCGATCGCGCGCTCGCGGCACGCGCCCGCCTTGCCCAGGACCCGCTCTGGAAACAGCTGCTGCTCATCGACTTGGGCGAGCTGCGCTCGGCGGGGGGTGAGACCGTCACCGCTCGACAGGCGCTCGAAGAAGCGGTCGGTCTGGGCAGCAGCGCCACCTTCGAAGCGCTGGAGGCCTTGGCCCAGTTTGCGCGCAGCAACGGCGCGCCCGACGTGGAAGAGCGCGCGCTCGAAGCGCTGGCGGACGCCGTCGCGCTCTCGCTGTCCAACCCGGAAGCGGCGGACAAGGTGGGGGTGCCTCGCTACAAGCGCGCGCCGAATCAGGCTGCCTACGCTTGGTTGTTGGCGGCCGACAAGCGGCGCACCCGCGGCGATCTAGCCGGCGCCACCGCTCTGCTCGATCAAGCGCTGGAGCTGCTGCCCAACGAGCCAGTGCTCACGCGGGCGCGGCTGCACCTGGCCGAGGTCGCAGGCGACACCGCGACGGCGGCGCGCTTGGCGAAGGCCGAGCTGGGGCGCGGCGTGAAGGGAGATCTGGCCGCAGCCCTGCTGCTGCGCATTGCCGAAGCGGCCGCCGCCGAGGGCGACACCGCCGGCGCCCGTAGCGCCATCGAGCAAGCGTTGGCGGCGGCACCGGCAAGCATTCCGGCGCGCGCGCTTTACCTGGACATCTTGGGCGGTGGTGCCGATCCGCAAGCGCTGGCCGCTGCGCTCGAGGGCACCGCCGAGCACCTGCCCTCCGACGACGCCAAGGCGCGCTACTACTTGATGAGCGCGGAGGTGTTCGCGCGCGGTGCCGGCGATCCGCAGGGCGCAAAGCTCGCGTTGTCGCAGGCGGGCCTGTCCGGCGCTCCGCCGGCGCTGGTAGGCCGCTTGGCGCGGCTCTTGGCCGTGCTGACCGGCGATACCGCTTGGTACGAAGAGGCGACCCGACGGCTGATGGCGCAGGGCGCCAGCGAAGGCGAGCCCGGCGGGCTGTGGCTCGAATTGGGGCGCGCGCGGGCGCTGCGCGGCGATCGCTCCGGGGCGCTGGCCGCCTTTCAGAGCATTGCCAAGCTGCCGGAGGGCGCGTGGCTGGGCAACGTGCTCGTCAGCTGCGTTGCGCCGCTCATTCCCGGCGGTGAGGCGACGGACGACGCGACCGCGCTGAAGAACGGCGTCGCCGAGCTCGACCAACTGAGCGAGGTCGTGCGATCGCAGAGCGAGCTGCGCGCGCGCGCGTTGTCCACCATCGCGGCCGCGCTGGCGGGCGCCGCCGGTGACACCGCAGCCTACGCCGAGCGCCTGACGGCGCTGCACACGGCCGAGCCGGCCGATTTGGTGGTCGCCCGCGCGCTCGCCAAGCAGCGCCGCGACGCCGCGGACGTGCCCGGGGCTTGCCAGGCGCTGGAAGACACCGCACGCGCGCTCGGCGAGGCCGAGAACGACGTCGCCGCCGCGCTGTGGCTGGAGGCGGGCTTGCTGCGCTTCCGCAGCGGCGATCGCAAGACCGCGCTCGGTTGCTTCGAGCAAGCCGAGCAGCGCTCGGACGCCGCCGCCGAGCTGATGACGCGGCTGGCGCGCCGCGCGACCGCGCCTGACGATTTGGAAGCGCGCCGCCAAGTGCTGGCCTCGGCCGAAGCGCAGGAGCGCGCCGTGGCGGCGCTCGAGCGCTTTGGGCTCGAAGCGGGTCGCGACGGCAACGCCGCCGCAGCCGCCGACGCGCTCGAGACCGTGCCCGACGAGGGCACCCCCGATGAAATCGCGACCGCGCTCACGCTGGGTCGCGCGCTGTGGGGCAGCTCCCCTCGCGACGGCGAGCGCCGCAGCGAGGCCTTGAAAGAGCTGTCGAAGCGCAGCACGGCCGCGGCCGCGGCCTGCGGCGCGGCGCTGTTCGTGCTGGCGTTGAGCAGCGAAGCCGCGCTCGGCAGCACGCAGCTGCTGGAGGCGGCCGGCAATTGGGCGGCGGCCGACGGCTCGACGGTGGCGGCGCTGGAATGGCTGGCCGCGGCGTCGGCGGCCGAAGACCTGAGCGCCGAAGTTCAAGCTCGTCGCACTCTGGCCAGCCGCGTTTCGGGGCCCAGCGCCGCGGCGCTGGCGGCCGGCTCGGAGCTGGTCGGCTGGCTCGCGGGCATGGAGCTGGATCCGCCCGCACAATCCGACGATCCGGCGGTCAGGCTCGCCAATCTGGAGCTGGCCGGTCCGGGCTGCGATCCGCGACGGCGCGCCGCCGCGCTGCTCGAGGTGGGAGAGCTGCTCGGCCCCGAGAGCACGCCGCTCGCCACGGCTTTGGCCGGCATGAACCAGCTCGCCTACGGCGACGTTGCGCAGGCGCTGGCGTCGTTCCGGCGCGTGGTCGACGCCCACCCCGAGGACATCGCCGGTTGGGAAGGCTTGCGCGCCGCCGCCGAAGCCGCCGGCGACAAGAGCACCTTGGCCGAGGCGTGCGCCGCGCTCGGCGACGCGGTCAGCGATTCGGGCGCCGGGGGGCGGCTGTGGGCGCAAACCGCAGCCATTTTGCTGGACGAGCTGAACGATCCTTCGCGCGGCGAGTTCGCGCTGTCGCGCGCCGTCGAGCGCGACATCAAGCAGGGCGAAGCCTTCGATCGACTGTTCCGCATCGTGCGCCAACGAAAGGACGACGAGCGTCTGCTCGAGCTGATTTCGCGGCGCTTGACCGTGGCCGAAGACCCCGAGGAAATTGCCAAGCTGTTCTGGGAGCGCGCGCGCGTGCTGCGCGGCAAGGGCGATCGCGAAGGCGCCCTCACTGCGCTCGAGAACGTGCGCATGCTGGAGCCCGACCACGTCGGCGCGCTGGCGCTGTCGGGCGAGATTTTCATCACGGTGGGGCGCTTCGAAGAGGCGGCCACGCACCTGGCGGAGCTGGCGGCCCATCCCCAAGCGCCCACCCAGCAGCGGCTGATGAGCGGCGTCGCGGCCGTCGATCTGTTCGAAAACAAGCTGCAAGATCCGGAGCGCGCCTTGGCGGTGCTGACCGCGCTCCACGACGCCAAGCTGTCCACCTTGCCGGTGCGCGAGCGCTTGGCCAAGGTGGCCACCAAGGCGTCGGCCTTCGAGCAAGCCGTGCAGGCGCTCGAGCTGTTGATGAACGAGCGCGACAGCCGCGAAGGCCGCATGCAAGCGGCGCGGTTGGCGTTGGCCATCTACCGCGACAAGCTGAAGCGCCCGGCGGCGGCGCTGGCGGCCGTCGAGAAGCTGCTGTCGGAGTCGCCCGACGACGGCGAAGCCATCGAGCTCGTCTTGAGCGGCGCCGTGCCCGAGCACAGGGCGCGCCCGCTGTTGGCCCGCGCCCAAGCCACCCTCGTCCAGCGCCTGACCGACAACCCGCTCGACCCGGAGCGCGTAGCCTGGCTGGCCAAAGTTGCGCAGTTTTTGGGCAACATGCCGCAGCGCCAAGCCGCGCTCGGCGCGCTTTCGGCCATCGGCCGCGGCAACGCCGACGTGGACAAAGAGCTGGCGGCGCTCGACCGGCGCGTGGCCAACGTGCCCAAGATCGCCATCGACGACCGCTCGCTGCCGACCCTGGCCGATCCGGACGATCGCGGCGCCATCACCGAGCTGATGCGAGTGATGGCCACCACCATCACCGAGGCGCTGGGCCCCAACCTGCAAGCCTTCGGGGTGACGAAAAAGGAGCGCGTCGATCCGCGCGCGGGCCTGCCCATCCGCAACGAAGTGGCAGCCTGGGCGGGCGCGCTCGGCATCGGTGAGTTCGAGCTGTACGTGGGCGGCAGTGATCCGGCGGCGGTGCGCGCGCTCGCGCTGGAAACGCCCGCCATCGTGGTCGGCGCTTCGGTGACCGCGCCGCTGTCACCGATCCACCGCCAAGCTTTGGCGCGTGAGCTGTACGCGCTTCGGCGCGGCACGACCGTGCTCGCTCACCGCGAGGCCGACGACGTGGCCGCGCTGGTGGTGGCGGCTTGCCGGCTGGGCAACGTCGAGCTTCTGGCTCCCAGCTTTGCCATGTTGGGCGAGTTCCAGCGGCTGCTGACCAAAGAAGCTTCCGGCTGGGGCTCGCGCCAGCTGCGCAAAGTGCTGCCCGATTTGGCGCGTGCCGTTCAAGCGGAAGCGCCCGATCTATTGGGTTGGGTGCGGGCGGCGACGTCCAGCCTGGATCGCATGGCCGCCATCGCGGCCGGTGACGTGTCGTGGGTGCTGGGCGGGCGCTCGCGAGCACCGGTCGGCGAAGGCCGCGAAGAGCGGGCGCGCGCCGAGCGCTTGCTGGCCTTCGTGCTGTCCCCCACCTACTTGGATCTGCGCGAGCAGCTCGGAATGGGAGTGCGATGAGCGGCACCGACGACGGCGAGAAGCGCTCGCGCGGGGCGGGACGTAGCGGCACCGCCGGCAGCATCGGTAAAGAGCTGGGCGAAGATTTGGACTTCGAAGCAGACGCGCTGCTCGATTCGCTGTTGTCCGACGACGCTCCCCCGCCCTCGAAGAAGAGCGGTGCGCCACCGGCGGCGCCGCGTCCCAGCGAGCCCCCGCCGTCCGAGGGTCGCGTGCTGCACGCGCCGACCGCGCGCGAATTTCCCGACGACGAGCCGACCTGGATCGGCAATATCGACGCTGTCACCGGGGTCGATCTGCAAGCGCTGGCGGCGAAGGCAGCCGAGGCGGCCGAAGCGGAAAAGCCGAGCGCGGTCGTGCGGCCACCACCACCGGCGGCGGGCGCGCCGGCCATACCCGTATTGCCACCGCCGCCCGCGTTTTCGCCGCCCAGGCCCGCCGGTATTCCCCGCCCCGGCGGCGCTTCGACAGTGCCACGCCCGGCTTCGCGCGCACCCACGCCGGCGCGCGGCACGGGCACCGTCGAGCCGCCTGCCGTCAACCCCGCCGGCCCCCCGCCGCGCCAGCCGTACCCGCCGGCGGTCAGCCCCCAAGCGCCGTACGCCACGCCCGTGGCGCCCAAGCGCGAGCTGCCCGCGTTCGTCGAAGACGACGAAGTCACGCGCGTGCAAAGCATGCCCACGCTGCACGACATCGACGGCCTGCTCGAGCGCAACGCGAAAACCTCGCCGCCCAGCGTCCAGACCACGCGCCCGCCGGCGGGCGTGCAAGAAGCGCACGTCTTGACCAGCGCCCAGCCCCTGGAAGAGCTGTCGCTCGACGACGACGTGGTCGAGAGCTTACCCGGCTCCGCCAACGCAACGGCCATGAGCAGCCTCAGCGACTTCAACTTCGCCGAGCCGGAGAGCGACATCGACGAGCTCTTGCGCAGCTCCGCGCCGCCCGAGGCGCGCATCGACGTAGCCGCCGCCGACGACGAGCTGAGCGAAGCGGAGCTGGAAGCCCTGGCCGCCGCCGAGCTGGGCGAGTCCATGCCCAGCGAGCCGCCGCGCGCGCCCCTGTCGCACACGCCGCCGCCGCCCGACCCGCGCGCTTCGCCTTCGATGTGGCCCGACGAGCGCCCCGCCGCGGCTCATCTGGCCCTCGACGCCGATCGCTGGAGCGAACGCGCCGAGTGGTTGGAGTCCGAAGCGCACGCCGCCACCGACCCCGTCACCAAGGCCCGCTCGCTCTTGGTAGCCAGCGAGATTTGGGCGTTGATCGGCGACATTCCGCGGGCGCGCGAGGTCGCGACCGAAGCCAACTCCATGGCGCGCTCGCTGCCGCTGGCGGGCCGACAGCTGCGCGCGCTCGCCGCCGCCGAGCAAGACTGGAAGGCGGTGGCGACGGCGCTCGACTTGGAGACGCGCGGCGCGCCAACGCCCGAAGCGCGCGTGCACGCCGCCTACCTGAACGCCGAAGTGCACCGCTTGGCGCTCAAAGACGACGCCACCGGCAAAAAGAAGCTGGAGCTGGCGCTACGCGCCAACGTCGACGATCCGCGCGCGCACGTCGCCAAGCTGATCGAGCTGTTGGCGAAGGGCACGGGGCCGGCGCGCATGCGTTGGCCGGAATCGGTCGCGCTGGCCGAGCTGATGCAAGCCACCGACGAGAGCTCGCGGCTGCGCGGCGCGACCGCCCCCGCCGGCGCGCCGGGCACGACCGTCAGCCCGAGCTTGGCCCTCGAGCAGGCCCGCAAAGCCTTTGCCGTCGGCGACCGCGGCGCGACCGCCGCGCTGGTGTCGCGCCTGGCCGAAATCGACGGCGTGGGCCCGGCCGCGCTCTGGTTGGCCGCCTCGCTGGCCGCCCACGAGGCCAGGACGCGCCCCGAAGCCATGAGCTGGCTCGAGCGATTGCTGGGCGGTGGCGCCGACGTGCTGGCGCGCCGCACGCTGTCGGCGCGGGCGCTGGAACAAGGCTCCGAGGATGGCATCAAAGCCGCGTTCGAGGGCGAGACCGAGGCCTTCCGCGCGCTCGATCGCGCGGTGCTGGGCGCGCTCAGCGGTGAAGGGCTGGAAACGCTCGGGCCGCTGGCGTTGGAGCTCGGCAGCGTCGAAGCCCAGCGTCCACTTTCGGCCGCCATCCAAGGCGCGCTGTCCAACGCGGCCAGCGGTGAGCTCTTGGCCGGCAGCGAAGCCGCCCGCGCCGCGCAGGCGCTCGGCCTGGCGTTCACGCCACCGGCCGGCAGCGAAGCCACCGCAACGCTTGCCTACCTGCGCGGTCCGGCCCAGCGCTTCAGCGAAGCGAACCCCGAGAGCGCGCTCGGCCCTGCGCTGCAGCTGCGCTTTGCAACGACGGACAAACAAGCTCCGTCCCTGCTGCGCAGCATCGCCACGCTGGCCGACGGCGATGCCGCGCACGCCCGCGACGAAAGCCTGGCCAGCGCGCTGGTGGAGGAGCTGACGGGAGCCGCCGACGCGGCGAGCGCCCGTTACGCGACGGCTTTCGAGGCCGATCCGCGCTCACCCGTGCCGTTGCGCGCCCTGCTTCAAACCGCGGACCGCGACGCCACCATTCGGCTGCTGACTGGCGCCGCCGACGCCGCCGGTGATCCGATCAAGACCGCCTTCTACCTGCTGGAAGCGGCGCTGCGGCTGGGCCCCGAGGACGCCGAGCGTTACGACGAGCTGCTGCGCAAGGCGGCCGAGGTCCTACCCGCGCTTTCGTTGATTCATCGCTTGGGCGAGCAGCAAGCGCGGGCGCGCGGAGACTCGGAGCGCTTGCTCGGCTGGCTGCGGGCGCGCCGCGCGGAGAGCCAAGATCTCGTCGAAACCGCGCTCGATCTGGTGCGCGAAGCCTTGCTGGTGGCCGAAACGGACATGGCGCTCGGCGAGAGCCTGCTGAGCGACGCCATCGCCGCCCGCCCCACCGACGTGGCCCTGCGCGAGCTGCACGAGCGCATCGCCGGCAGCAGCGACGAAGAGCGCGCGCTGTGGCGCGAGCAAGTTGCCGAAAGCGCGGACGACGACGCCAAGCGCGAGCTGTTGGCTCAAGCCGCGCTCGAGCAGCGCCGCGCGGGCAACGCCGACGCCACCGCCCGAGACGCCCAAGCCGCGGTGCAGCTGGGCGGCAGCGCGCTGTTGCAGGTGCTGGCCGACGACTCGACCGAAGGCGCGGCGGCGGCGCGCGTGTCGGAGGCGCTGCTCACGCAATCGCGCAGCACCGAGGACGCGGGCGAGCTGTGCGAGCTGTACGAACGACTGTCCAAGCTCGATCGCGCTCGCGGCGACCACTCGAGCGCGTTGCTTTGGCACAGCGCCATCTTGGAGCGCGCGCCCGATCACCTGCACGCCCTGCGCCGCATGGAGCACCACTACATCGGCGCCAACCGCCTGGAGGAGCTCGAGCCCATCGCCGCGCGCTTGGCCAGCCTGACCACCGGCGGCGAGGCCGACGCTCACGCGCGCCTGGCCGCCCGCATTCGCATCCGCACCGGCGCTTGGAGCAGCGTGAAGGAGCTGGTCGCGGGCGCGCTCGCGCAAGATCCGCCCCGACTTTGGCAGCTGCGCATGCTCGAAGCCCAAGCGCGCGCCGCCGACGACTTTGCCACCACGCTGGCCGTCACGAAGAAGCTACAAGAACGCGTCGAGCGCCCCGCCGACAAAGCGACGCTGCTCTTGCGAGCCGCCGAAGCGGCCACGCGCATGAACGGCCTCGACGAGGCGCAGCTGCTGCTGGAGCGCGCGCTCAGCCTCGTACCCGACCACCAGGTGGTGCTGACCACGCTGGCGGAGGTGCTCGAAGCCCGCGGGGATTTCCGCGCTTCGGCCAAGGCGCTCGAGGCGCTGGCCGAGGCCAGCGTGATCGACTCGCACAAGGTCAGCGCCTGGCACCAGGCCGGCGTGCTGTGGCTCGACAAAGGCAACGACCCCGAGCGCGCGCGCGTAGCGCTCGAGAACGCCGTTGCGCTCGACATCACGAACGAAGACGCGGTCGTGCGGTTGCAGGGTCTATACGTATCGAGCAACGACCGCGAAAAGCTGGCCGCGCTGCTCGAGCGCCGGCTTTCGCACACGACCGATCCCGAAGAACGCGTAGCCCTCGAAGTCACGCGCGGCCGCGCTCTGGCCGACGTGGGCGAGCGCGCGCAAGCCAAGGCCGCATTGGCCGCGGCGCTGGACGCCAACCCCGACCACGTCGAGGCGCTCTCCACCTTCGCCGAGCTGTGCAGCGAAGAAGGCGACTGGAGCGCCGCCGAGCAGGCCTACATTCGCCTGGTCCGCCACGTGCCGGAGCCCGCGCGCCAGGCCGGAATTTACCGTCGGCTGGGCGAGCTGTACGACATTTCGCTGCCCAACCCCGAGCGCGCCGAGCTGGCTTACCGCGAGGTGCTGAAGCGCGAGCCGGAGGACAGCGACAGCATCTCGCGGCTGGTGCAGGTTTTGGGACGCCGCGGCCTGCCCGACAAGGCCGTCGAGCTGCAGACCGAATTCTTGAGCCGCGCCAGCACCCCCGAGGCCAAGCGCGAGCGCACCCTCGCCCTGGCGCTGGTCGTCGAACAGCTGGGCGGGGACCGCAAGAAGGCCGAAGCCATCTTGGACAAGGCGCGCAAGGAAGCGCCGCTCGACCACACCATTTTGCGCGCGCTCGTGGAGATGCATCAGCGCGCGAACGAGCAGCGAGCGGCCACCGTGCTGTTGGAGCGCGCCGCCACCGACGCGCGCCGCGCGCTGGCCACCGGACGCTTCGACCCGGCCCTGTTCGAGATGCTGGCCTCCGTGGCCGAGCTGCGCGGAGCGCACGACGCCGCATCGCTGGCCACTGCCACCTTGATGTCGCTCTCGGGCGAAGACATCCCGGTCGCCGCCACCGGCCAAGCCGCGGGCGACGCACGCCTCGACGACCAGCTGGCACCCGACTTGATCACCCCTGCCCTGCGCTCGCTGCTACGCAAGGCCGGCGACGTGCTCGACGCCGCGTTCGCGGTCGATTTGCGGGCCATGAAGGCGGCGCCCTTGCCGGTGGCGTCGCAGGCTTTCGTGGCCTTCGTGCAGAACGTCGCGCAATCGTTCGGCATCCGCGGGCTCGAAGTATTTTCGTCGCCCGCGCTCGGCCCGTTGTGCATGCCGGTCAGCGCCAATCCGCCGGTGATCGTGTTCGGCCAAGCCTTGCTCGACCACGCCGACGACGCCGCCCGCTTCTTCCTGTTGATGCGCAGCCTCAAGATCTTGCAGGGCCGCGCGGCCGCGTTGTCGCGCACGCCCCCCATCGAGCTGCCGGCGGTGATGAGCGCCTTCTTGTCGCTATTTGCCGCCAACTGGACGCCGCAAGGCGTGGACGCCAAGAAGCTGGCCGACGCTCGCGCCAAGCTCGAGAGCGCCCTGCGCGTTCGTTTGGACGATGACGTGCCCGTCCTGGCGCTCGAGGTCATCGGCAGCCTGGGCAATCGCGTGAGCCAGCTCGGCACCGCGCTGCACCAATGGGGTAATCGCACCGGACTGCTCGCTGTCGGCTCTCCCAACGCGGCGCTGCGCGGCTTGGCGCTCGCAGCCGGACAGCTCGCCGGCCCCCCCGCCGGCCCCGAACGCGTCAAATGGGTGATCCGAAACCCCGAAGCCCGCGATCTCGCCGTCTTCAGCGTCTCCGAAGCCTACGCCGAAGCCCGCGCCCGCCTCGGCATCCCCCGCTAGAACGCCGATCGGTTTGACCGCTCGGCGTTCTAGTCCCTTCCTGGAGGGGGCGGCACGCGCCGCCCCCTCGGCCGAAGTGACCCGGAGTGGACGAAGTCCACGGAGGACCACGGCCCTCGCGAAGCGAGGGAGCGCCGAAGGCGCAGTGCATTCGGCCGAGCCTCCCCCACGCGGCGAAACTCGGCGTCACTAACTCGTCAACTTCGTTGCCCAGCAAACCGTTTGTCGCTCTAGTCTGCCGCAGCGCCCTAACGATTCCACCCATGGTTGGCTGCCAAGGTGCAGCTCGAATCGCAGAAGCTTTCGTGTCGGAAGCAGGCCAATCCGTCGAATGCCACGCTGAGCACGTCGTCGGGCTCTCGCGTGCTGCGGGCTCGTCGCGATGTCCCTGAATTTTCACAGGGAGTCGCTGATGACGGGCTCACCCGCCGGCTTGATGGGATGAAACCCGGCGCCGGAGGGGTCTCCCTAAGTCAAAAGTGAGTTCGGAACCGAACTCACTTTTGGAACGTTAGAGGGCCTCTTGAGTTTCTTGCTAGGACGGGAGGACGGGAGGACGGGAGGTGCGGGGAGGCTCCCTTCCTCCTGTCCGCCCTGTGAAAAAATCTCGATCGTACGAGGTGGCCACTCGCCGCTACAGAAGCTTCTGCGATTCAGGCTGCGGATTGGCAGCCCACGGACAAGTGACTTCGCTATTCGCGGGGTTTACGGCGGCGTCACCTGGAAGGAGACGATCGCGCTCCGCACGCCGGCTGACTCGACTTGCAGTTGGTGAGCTCCGGGGGTGAGGCGCCATGGCTGCCGAAACGGCGGGGCGAGCTCGGTCGTCGAGCGGCCGTCGATGACGAAGCGAACGGTGCGGCTGCTGGCGGCGGCGGCGAGCACGATCTCTTGGCGCGCGGGGCCGTCCGGATCGACGGCGAAGGCCTGGCCTTCGCGGGGAAATGTCACGCGCGGTGCGCTGTCGGCGCTGGTCTCGGGTGGACAGCTCGGCGACACATGGAGACCCAACAACGGTCGCCCTGCCTGCTCCGCCCATTCGCGGAATTCCAACGGGTAGCGCTCCAGCGTCCTAGTCGTCGAGCCGCAGCGCGCCGCGGTCTCGCGCCCGAGCGCGTCGACGTGCGAAAGCACGTGAATGTCGCAGCTTTCGCTGGGCGCGTGTCCGCGCGCGAAATGCTCCAGCCGACGGTGCGGGCAGGCGCGGCCCGGCAGCTTGCCGCTGAGCGTGCACACCTCGACGGCAGCCAAACTGCCGGCGTCGAACAGCGGCGCGGGGGTGCGGCCGCGCATGGCGGCCTGCATCAGCTCGTGAAAAGCCGGGCCCGCCGCGGTGATGCCGCTGGCGTCGCGTAGCGGCGTGCCGTCGAAATTGCCAACCCACACCGCGACCGTCACCTCGTGCGTGTAGCCGACGGCCCAATTGTCGCGGTAGCCCTTGGAAGTACCGGTCTTGGCCGCGACCGGAAACGGCAAATTCAACACCGAATCGCGCCCGAATCCGGCCGAGCGCGCCGCGTCGTCCGACAAGATGTCGCTCAACAGCGCCGCATATTCCGGGCGCAGCACGCGCACCGCGGGCGCGGTGGGCCGTAGGCGCGGCTCGACCCCGGGCGCCTCCAACGCCAAGAGCAGCCGCGGTGGCAACAGCTCGCCGCCGCGAGCGAGCGCCGCGTACGCGCTGGCCAGCTCCAGCAGCGTGACCTCACCATCACCCAGCGCTAGCCCCACGCCATAGTGCTCCGCGTCGCGGTCGAGCGACGCGAAGCCGAAGCGCCGGAGCGTCTCGAGCAATCTGCCCGGGCCGAGCCGTGAAGCCACCGTGAGCGCGGGCAGATTCAGCGAGCTGCCGAGCGCCTGCCGCAACAGCGTCGGCCCGCGGAAATGCTGGTCGTAGTTTTTGGGAGCGAAGCTGCCGCCCGGCACCAGGAAATCGCGTGGCAAATCGGGCAGCAACGTGGCCGGGTCGTAGCCGAGCTGCTCCATCGCCGCCGCGTACAAGAACGGCTTCAAAGCCGAGCCGGGCTGCCGTTTGGCCACCACGCCGTCGTTTGCGCCCGACTTGTCGACGTCGAAGTACGAAGGCGAGCCAACGTAGGCCAAAACCTCGCTCGTTTCGTTATCCAGCACCAAAAGCGAGATGGCGTCGCCCTCGTGCGCGGTCAGCGTCGGCAAGGCGGCGTTGGCGATGCGCTCGGCTTCGCGCTGCAGCTCGGCGTTCAGGCTCGTGCGTAGACTGCGGGTACGCTGCCCGGCTTGCCGAGCGTAGCGTTGGGCCAAGGCAAAGCTCAGGTGCTCGGCTCCGTGCGCGCCGCTCTCAACGTTGACCCGGATCGGCGTCAGCTCCGCCCGCGACAGCTCCGTCGGCGAGATCGAACCGAGCTCCGCCATGCGCTCCAGCACCCGTAGCCGCCGGCGCTCCAACAGCTGCGGGCGGCGCCGCGGATCGTACAACGAAGGGCCGCGTGGGATGGACACGAGCGCGGCCGCTTCCGCCAAGTCGAGCGCCGACGCGGGCTTGCCGAAGTAGTGACGACTGGCGGCTTCGATCCCGAACAAGTTGGGGCCGAATTCCACCCGGCTCAGGTACTCTTCCAAGATTGTGCTCTTGGACAGCGACGCTTCGATGCGCAGCGCTAGCGCCATTTCACGCAGCTTGCCGGCTGCGCTGCGTGGCACCGGCTGGAGCGTGCGCGCCAACTGCTGAGTGAGCGTGCTGGCGCCGCTAACCACTTTTCGAGCCAGGACAAGCTGAGCAAATGCCCGAGAAACCGCCAGCGGATCCACCCCCGGATGCCGAAAGAAGCGGCTGTCTTCCGCGGCCACCAACGCGGGAACAACCCACGGCGAAAGCTCACTCAGGTGCACCGGGTTCTCGTTCGCGCCGCTGCCCAGCGCCACCTCGCGCAAGAGCCGTCCGTCGCGATCCAGCACCAAAACCGTGGTGCGCGCGCCGGGCGCGGACAGCGGTGCCGGCAGCGACATCAGGCAGGCGGCCAGAGCCAGCGCAAGCCAAGGCAACAGTAACAGACCAACGCCGCCGAGTAGCCAGCGATAAACGCGGTGCCTGCGAGCCCACGCGGCCAAGCGGCGTGCAGCGCTCACTTGACGGTCAGCTCCGTGGCACCGGTACGGCCGAAGACCTCCGGCTCGTACATCTCCTCGACGCGGGTGGGTGGCAGCACGAAATGCCCGAGGGTGGTGGCGCGCGCCAAGTACCGGTAATGCCAGAGCCCGGCCGGCAGGTGGTCGACGAAGAACAGCACCCGGTCGTCGCGCACCTCGTTGCGATCGTACGGCGCGAAGAAGCCGGGGGCATCGTCGCTCGTTCCTTCACCGCCGCAGCTGGCGCAGCTGGAGTCGTCGACGACGCCCGCGCTTCTCAACCAGTCGGCGGTGGTGAACAGCTTGGGGTCGATGGCTTCGAGCCCCGCCGGCAGCGCGTCGTCCAACACCACGTATTCTCGCGGCGCCGGCGTCACCACCGCAAGATCCACGAGCACGAGCTCGCCCGCCGGAAGCTCCCGCGCCACGCCCACCGGCGCGCCGGCGCCTCCTTTTTTCAGTGCCTCCGGGCTCGTGCCGTGCAGGCTCTTTTCCACGAAGAAGCCGGCGTCGAGCGGCTCCTTCGGCAGCTCGCGTCGCGCGTAGCGCAAGCGCGCTTCGTAGAACAGCTTGCCGGAGCCGCGCTTCTCGAACAAGAGCGCGCCGTTGCCGTGCTTCAGCAGCTGAGCGAGCGGCACCTCGAAGCGCTGCGACAACGGTTGCCCCTTCTGGAAGCGGCCCGCGCCGGCCCGTTCGCCGCCGAGCGAGAGGGTGGCTTCGAAGTCGGGCGTCTCAGCCTCCGCAACCCGGCGATAGTCGTCCAGCGCCAACAACGCCCAGGCGCCCTCTTGGGTCGTGCGAAATTTCCCGTCCTTGCGCGAGCCGATCAGCCCGCGTGCCAACTGGCTCAGCAACGGATGCTGCCCGCGCGCCGTCAAAGCTCGCAGCACCAGCGCTTGGGTGCGCGCTTCGGAGTCGAACAGCGAAAAATAGTTGCCGCCGGCGTCGTCGACGACCAGCGCGCGGTCGCCATCGATGTGCAGCGACGCTTCCAGCTCTCGGGTCAGCTCCTTGGGCACGTCGGAGGCGAGCTTGGCCCCGACGGCCGCGTGCAACAGCAGCGCCTTGCCGAACAGCGGCAGCTCCTTTTGGCGGGAAAACAGGCGATTGATGCCGCCCGCGTCGGGCGCGCCCAGCTCGCCCAGGACGTCGAGCGCGAAGGCGGCGGTGGGCAGTTGCCAAGCTTGATTGAGTGAAGCTTGGCTCAGGCCGCGCAGATAATCGCGAGCTCGCTCCAGCGCCGACTTCCGCACCACCAGGCCCGCTCGCGCGGCGCGCGACAAAGCCAAGGTCGCATACGGCGAAACCCAGGACGAAGAGGCGCCCGACTCGGGCCACATCGCAAACCCTCCGTCGCCCTGTTGACGCGCCAACACCTCGGCTATCGCGAGCTCCGCGCGCCGGCGAGAGTCCGGCGGCAGCTGAAAGCCGAGCGCCTTGGCCAGCTCGCCCAGCGCGACCAGCGGCACGATGCGGCTCGAGAGCTGCTCGGTGCAGCTGTACGGATACTCGATCAGGTCGAGCGCGGTTTGATCGATACCGACCAGAGCGGTCGACGACAGCGCGACCGAAAGCTCCCCGGTATCGTCGCGCACCGCCGACAGCTCGCCGAGCTTTTCGCTCTGAGCGGCGCTGGTTTGGCCGTAGATGGCCGCCGCTTCCGGCGCCATCGGCAAAGCTACCCGCAGAGTCTGATTCACGATGTCGCGCTCGGCGCCGCCCGTCACCTCGAAGCGCAAGCTGGCGGAGCCGGGGTGCTCGGCTGCCACCGGAAAACGCACCTCGAGCGAGCCATTTTCAGGCACATCCAGCTCGCGCACGAGCGCGCCTTTGGCGGTCAAGCCGGTGAGCTGCGCCGTGACCCGCACCTTGCCCGCCGGCATACCCTTCTTGCTGACGATCACTCCCGCTTCGAAGCGGTCGCCGGCGCGGGCAAAACGCGGCAAAGCCGGCCGCGCCATCAGCGGCTTGCTGGTGGTGACGCGCTCCTGCGTGAATCCGTAGCGATCGGCCTGGGTCACCGCGACTGCCATCAGCCGATAGGTGGTGAGCGCTTCGGGCAGCTTGAAGCTGACCTTGGCCTCGCCGCGGGCGTCGGTGATGATACGCGGATTGAAGTAGGCGGTTTGGCGAAAGTCCCGCCGTGCTTCGCCTTCGCCACCACCGCCGCCGTCACGACCTTTGTCGCGACCGCCCAGCGCTTCGAGCTGGATGTGGCCTTCGGCATCTCGGCTCTCCAGTGTTGCCACCTGCAGGGCGCGCGCGCCCGAGAACGTGAGCAACGGGTCCGGGGTCCGATAGTCGACCAACGTCAACACGCCTTCGTCGGCGGCGTACAGCGTCACTTCGGTGTTGGGCGCGGCCGCACCACGCGCGTCTTTCACGCTCAGCTTGACGTCGATGTTCTCTCCGGGCCGAAAATCGGCCTTGTTGGGCGTCACTTTTACCGCCAAACGACGACTGTCCGAGTCGACCAGCAGATTGGCGTAACCGACGCGATAGCTGCCCGGCTCGAGCGGCGTCGTTTTGCCGGTGCGGCGCGGCAGCAAGTGCACGCCCACGAACGCGTTCGGCATCAGCTCTTCCGTCACCGGAATCTCGAAGCTGGGCGCAGTTCCCCGCAGCACGCGATGGTACGAGTGGTAGATGCCCGAGCGCTCGACCGTGATCAACGCCTCCGCTTCCTTGTACGGAGACTTGAGCATCACGCGCGCGCGCTGACCGACCGCGTAAGATTTCTTGTCCAGCACCAAGGTCACGCTGCGACGCTCGCTGTCCTGCCAGGTCGGCTCGCCCGCGCCGGCCGCATAAATGGCAAGGGCCGACTCGGCCAGGTTGCCGTGCTCGTCCTTGGCCCGCGCTACGATCAAGTAGTAGCCGGCGGCGGGCACATCGAGCGGGCAGCTGGCGAGAGCGCCGGTGCTGGTCGTGACTTCGCAGCGCGCCACTTGGCGGTCGACGGTCTTGCTCACGCCGCGGTAGTCGCCGCCGGCGCTCTCCCGCGCGTAGGTGTAGCGTCGCTCCACGAGCTCGAGCGTTACGTGGCTCGCGGTCACGCGGCGCCCGTCGGGGGTGAAGGTCGCGACTTGGGGACGAATGGCCGCCGGCGCCTCCACGAAGCCGGATTGCTCGGTTTTCAAGCCGATGTAGAAGGACGCCGGATGCACGAGCGCGCTGCCCGAGCTGGCCACGGTGCGGCGCGACACGTCGGTCACCTCGGCGTCGACGCGCAGCATCTCGGTGCCGCGCTGGCCCGGCAAGTCGAGCTTCTCCGACCAGGTGATGCGCCCCTGCTCGTCGAGCTTGCGCGTCTCCCGGCGCAGCTCTCCTGCCGGCGAGGTCTCGGCCAAGTCATCGTGATACACGGCTGCGTTCGTGACGAAGTCGTCGGCGCCCGGCACCTCGAACCACGTGGGCTGGCGCGACACGCTCAACGTCGTCGAAAGGCCGGCCGCGGCCGCGCCGAACAGGTAGTCGGCCTTCACTTCGAGCTTGGCGCTTTGGCCGCGCAAGTACGCCGGCCGATCGGTGCTGGCCAGCACCTTCAGCTCGACCGGGCGATATTCGGCGACCTCCAGCGGCTGCTGCAGAAAGCGCTCTTGGCCGAGCCCGGAAGCGGTTGCGTAGTAAGTGCCGAGCTCGGCGCCCACCGGCACGCGCAGCTTGGCGGAAAAAGTGCCGTAGCTCGTCAGCAGCACCGACTGGGTCGTGACCTCGTCACCGTTCGGCGAGCGCAGTGAGACCGTGAGCGGTTTTTCACCGGGCAGCGCGTTGCCGGTAGCGCTTTCGCGGCGAACGATGCCTTTCAGCTGCAGCTCGTCGCCGGGACGGTACAGGCCACGATCACTGAACAGCACGCCGTACGGGTGCAGCTCGCCCGAAAAGTCGGTCGGCACCTCCAACCGGTAGCCTTCCAAGTACTCGGACACCGGCGCAAAGGCGCTGTCTTGCCCGCGCCGCGCGACCAAGATCGCGCGCGCCTCGGGGCTGTCGCTCTGCAAGTTGGGCGCAAAATCGCCGGCCGGGATATGCGCGATGCCGTCGGAGTCGGTGGTGTAAGACCGCTCGGGGCGCCCCGGCATGACGAACGCCACGGCGGCCCCGGAGACGGGGGCGTTGCTGACGCGGTCCGTCACCCAGACCAACGAACCGAAGCGTGACAGCTTGGCGGTGATGCCCAAATCCGAAAGGTTGAGCACCTTCATTTCGACGGGCGCGTTCCAATCGTCTTTGTCGGGTGTGTAGCGGGCACCGATGGCGAGCGCGCCGCGACCGCTCGCCCCGAGCACCTTGGCCGCGTCCACGCTGAGCTTGGCGATCTGGTTTTTGGCAGCGCGCGGGTTGACGCGCAGCACCTGCGTCTTGTCGAAGCCCGACAGCCACGCAATGTCCTTCAAGTTGCCGGGGCCGGGTCGCTGCGCCTCGCGCCAAGCCAGCAAATCTTGCGGCGAGAGCGCCGCCGTGAGCAGCTCGAAGGAGGGCACGTTGCGCGACGCCACCGGCACGCTGAGCGGGCGACCCGCGAAATTGCGCCCCACCGCCCCGATGTCCACCCGCGGGTGGTGGTCGGCAAAGCGAAACGTGGCGCTGACCGGCTCGCTCAACGACTGCCCAAATTCGTCGACCACGCCGGCGTCGATCTGCAAGCGGTAGCTTTGCCCGGCCTGGTAGTGGCCGGCCAGATCCACATAGCTGGTCGCAGCGTCCCCTTCCCCCAGCCCGAGCTTCAATCCAACGTCGGGCGTCACGTGCACCTTCCCGGAGAGGCTGCGCGGCTTGACGCCGTTGTTGAAGCTCAGCGCCACCGAAGAATCGGCTTCGCACGGCGCGTTGTCGTTTCGACGCGCACAGCTGACTTCTCGCAATGCCAGCGGGTCGAAGGTGCGGAACGTCACTTGGCGCTCCGCGTCGGCCGGCAACGGCCCCTCCGTGCCGCGCAAGTTGGCGCCCAACGTGAGCACGACCGCGCTGTGCGGCGTGAGCGGACGCTTGGGTCGCACGATCAACGCCGAGCGATCTTGGCGGTCGGGCTCGACGTCGAACGGAATCGTCACGAAGCCGCGCCCGGCGTTGACTTCCAGCTTGGCGGCGGCGCGCAGCGCGGCCGGCGACACGGCTTGATCGAGCACCACGCGCAGCGCCGTATTCAAGGCCAAGCCTTGCTCACCGTCGCTGGGAGTCGAGCTTTGCAGCGACGGTCGCCGGGTCTCGAAGGCGAAGCGATACGGCTCCGCCAATCGCGTGCCGTCGACCGCCTGCAGCCCGGCCGGCACCTCGACGGTGAAGGCGGTCGCCAGCGGCAAGCGCCGCTCGGGCGTGAACACGGCGGCGCGCGAGCCCACCCAACGAAAGCTGCCCGGCACCGCGGGCGTGAGGCGAAACGGTGGCGCCTGCTCCGCGCCCGAAACCACGCCCAACGGGTGCACCGGCCGGTCGAAAACGACGTTCACCTCCGTGACCAGCCCCACGCGGCCCTCCGGCGAGCTGAACGCCACTTTGAGAGGACCGGTCGGCTTGTCCGAGCTCGCCCGCTCGCCGCCCGGGGCGAGCGTGCCGCCGGGAACCGGCGTGACCCGGTTCAGCCCCTGCGCACAAGCCACGAAAAGTCCAAGCCCCACGCCCACGAGGAGCGACCAACGAATGGCGATCACGAGCCGGAGTCAGCAATGGGCGTGCCGGCGCGGCAAGTGGCGGTTGCCCCTGCTATCATCGAGGCCTCGTGGAGCGCCTGTGGAACGCCAGACACGCGAGCTGCGGGCAGCGGGCCACGCTGGGCGCGCTCGTTTTGCTGCTGCTCGGCACGCTGGCGGTCGACGCGCACGCCGAATCATTCGTGCGCAGGCTGGCCGAGCGCGCGCTCGAACGCGGCCTCGCCCAAGAAGCCCGCGGAGACATCGCCCAGGCTCTCACCAGCTACGACGAAGCCGTCCGGACCGACTCGACGCTGGGCGCCGCTGCCATGCGGCTGGGCGGCCTGCGCGAGCGCATGGGCGACCGCGACGAAGCCGAGCTTTTGTACACGCACGCCCTGTCCGCCCCCGAAACCAGCGCCGACGCTTACTACGCGCGCGCCCTGCTGCGAAACGGCGCTCAGCGGCGCGCCGAAGCCGTGGCCGACTTGGCAGAATCGGTGGCGCTCTCGCCCGTACCAGCGCGGCTGCGCGTGCTGGGTGGCTGGTACGTGGAGGCTCGCCGGTGGCCCGCTGCGCTGGCAATTTGGCGAGCGCTCGCGGCCGACGCCGAAGCCAACGGCAGCGAAGCCGAACGCCGTGAAGCTCGACTCACGGTCACGGCGCTGTCGTGGCTCGCCGGCGACACCGATCCGGTATTGGCCGGATACGACGCCCACGACTGGGCTCGGCGCTCACTCGCGCGCGCTGCTCGCCCCGCCCGCTCCGCCCTGCGCGAAGCTCAGGGCGTGCGAAAGCTCACGCCCTGATCGTCGGACGCCAGGATCGGATACACGTCGCTGCCCTTGACCGCGCCGCTGAACAGCAGCAATCGGTCGCCCAACGAAACCAGGCGCGACGGTGCGCGCCGCGCCAACCCCAGCTCCGGATACTCTGCGGCGTCGAAGGCCACGACCGGCGGGGTGAAGGTTCGGCCTTCGTCGCGGCTCGAGACCACGCGCACGACGCCGTCTTGCGCGCTGCTGAGCACGACGGTGCCCTTCAGCTTGGCCACGTCGACGCCGCTGGGCGGCGCCGCCAAAATGCTCGGCGGCAGCGGCAGCTCACCGCAGCGTCCGCCGAACGGGCACAGCCTCAAATGCAGCCGTTCGCGATCCGCAGTCAGAACCACCAGGCTTCGTTCGTCGCAGCCGCTACCCAGCAAGCGCTCGTTGATGGACGAAAGGTCGCTGGTTTGCGGCTCGTTGCCTTCGAGGCTGAACAGCACTTGCTGCACGCTGCCGTCCTCACGCGGGGTGAGTCGATACACGCGGCGACCGTCGAGGCTGGCGCAACGCTCGGCGTGCTGCTCGAACACGTCGCCCCGGCGCGCCAACGGCCGAAAGGTGACCCCGCGATCGGCGGTGACGAACAACGCCGTGTCGGAGCCTGCACCCAGCGCCAGCCCGAAGCCGTTACCCTCACGCCACACGTTGCGGTAGATGCCGCTCTTGGCGGGCAACCCTCGTCCCAGCGCCGGCCGGGGCGGTGGCGGCACGTGCGCGGCTTCCACGGCGCCGAGCGACGGCTTCATCAACTGGGTGTAGCCACCGCGCGCGAACGGCCAGGCGTTGGCAAACGTCTGGGCCAGAGGTGCGGCGGACACGCCCAGCTCGGCCAGAGCCACGCCCCGACCGCTGTATTCGCGAAACTCGGCGGCGGTCAGGTTGTGCAGCCGCTCGGCGTCCACGCTGCCGGTCACGCTCAAAGCCAGCTTGGCGCAGCGGTGAAAGGGGCGGTCGGTCGGTCCCGACGCGATCAAGCGGCGCCGGACCAGATGTTGAAAGTCGCTGTCGCGATCGCGAATCAGGGTCGGCCCGGTCGGACCGACCATGCACAGACCGTAGTCAGCGGTCGCGACGGTTGCGTCGTGCAGCCGGAACGCCGACTGCATGCGCGGGTAGCCGCTCCAAAGTCCCAAGGCGACGAGCGCCAAGATCAGAACGAAGCGCAGCTTGAGCGGGGGCGCGGGAACGATGCGTGGTGCCGGCGCGGGAGCCGAGGCCGAGGCCGAGGCCGAAATGTACATGAGCCCCCTGAAACTATTCAGTTTCAGAGGGCTCGGCCAAGTTAGGCGGTAGGATTCAGCGCGCTCACGCCATCGTGCGCGGCAGCTCGTCCGTCTTCAGACGCTTGCGGCGACGACGAGCGGCTTCGCTCATCTTCTTGCGGCGCTTGACCGACGGCTTCATGTAGTGCCGACGGCGCTTCAGCTCGCGCAGGATGCCTTCACCCGCCATCTTGCGCTTGAGGTGCTTGATGGCTCGCTCGATACCCTTGTCGCCAACCTGGACTTCAAGGGGTTTGCACTGAACGGATTCGCTAGGATTCGCCAAGGGACGGGGGATATGGCAGAGCGCCCTCAGGATTGCAAGCTTCTCTCGGGGGATTCTGCTAATTCGCGGAGGCCTAAATGACCGACGACCAATCTCGAGGAGCTCGTACTCGCCCTACTGGGGTGAAGGCCCCCCACGGCGCCACGGAGCTTGAAATCAGCTGGGCCGACGGCCACCGCTCGCGTTTTCCCCACGAAATCCTGCGTGGCTACTGCCCGTGCGCCGGCTGCCAAGGGCATTCAGGCATGATTCAGTTCCAGGAAGGCGGCAATACCGAGCTTCGGAACCTGGAGCAGGTCGGCAACTACGCCCTCGGGCTCGGTTGGGGCGATGCCCACGACACGGGTATTTATTCGTTTCGATACCTGCGCGCCCTGGGCGACCTCCTGGAGGCCCAAGGACCGGATGCGGTCAAAGCCATGGGCACGCTCCCGCGCATCTAGAACGCCAATCAGTTTGCAGCCACTGCGTTCTAGGCCTTGCCTGGTGGGGGCGGCACGCGCCGCCCCCCTCGGCCGAAGTGAATTCGGCCGAGCCGCCCCCCACGCGGCGACGCCGGAAGTTACCAACTCGTGAAATTCGTCCTCCCAGCAAACCGTTTGTCGCTCTAACCGAGCTCACGGAGTCCGCCCTCCTTTGACGCGCGTGTACGTCCTCACCACCTCGTACCCTGCGCATCCGGGAGATGCGCAAGGGCACTTCGTGGCGGCCGAGGTGCGACGGCTCTGCGAGTCGAGCCGCGTCACGGTGTTGGCTCCGGGTCAGGGTCGCGCCCCGCTGGCCGACGAGCAAGTCGTGAGCCTGGGAGGCGGAGACGCTTTCGGATTTCCGGGGGTGCTGGCGCGCCTGCGCCAGAAGCCTTGGCGTATTGGCGGAGCCGCGGAGTTCGTGGCGGGTGCGCTGCGCTGGCTCGAGCGCGCGCCGACGCCCGAGCGCGTGATTGCGCACTTCTTGCTGCCCTGCGGCGTGCCCATCGCCACGCGCAGTCTGCGTACCCGCTCCGCGGCGCTCGAAGTCGTGGTGCATGGCAGTGACGCCCGGCTGTTCGCCGCGCTTCCGTTGGTCCGAGCCACGCTCGGCAACGAGCTGGTGCGGGCGAAAGCGGAGCTGCGCTTCGTGTCGAGCGAGCTCCAGAGCTTGGTGCTCGGCAGCTTGCCGCCCGAGCCGCAACGCATCTTGCAAGCGCGTTCCCGTGTCGAGCCGTGCGCGATCGACGTCGACGGCGCGCTGTCGCGTCAAGTCGCGCGAGAAAGCGTGGGCATTCTTCCAAGCTCGCGCGTCGCGGTCATCGTCGCGCGACTCGTGCCGAGCAAGCGGGTGGATGTGGCGCTGGAAGCGTGTCGGCGCATCGAGAACCTGCAGACCATCGTGGTCGGAGACGGCCCCGAGCGCACGGCGCTGGCGCGACGCTTTCCCGAGGCAAGATTCGTGGGCCACGTGGAAAGGCCGCTGGCACTCACCTACCTATCCGCCGCCGACGTTCTGGTCTCGGCTTCGTTGCTGGAGGGCGCGCCCACCGTCGTGCGGGAAGCCCGAGCGCTCGGCACACCGGTCGTTTGCCTCGCCGCCGGCGACCTGGTCAGCTGGGCCAAGCACGATCAGGGCATTCACGTGGTGGGCGTTCACGCGCCCGTATACTGTCCAAGCGGCCATGGCGCGTCGCGGTAACTCACTCTTTCGGGCGTGGGATTCACCTCCAACGTTGACGACTCGGCGGTTGGTAGCGTGGCCGGCCTCGCTCAAGGCCCGCACTCAGCGGCGAACAAACCTTGTGAGTCGCGCGGCTCGCAAACCCCCGCCGTGCAGGTGAAGCCCGGGTGGCACACGTCGCCGACTGCCGTGCACGGCTGCCCTTTCAGCTGAACGCGCCCGCAAACGGTGGACGTCCCATCACAGCTCTCCTGCCCAGAAGAGCAGATGCAGCGCGTGCCCGCGACGCAATCCGCGTACGCGCTGCAGTGCTGACCTTGGCTGACTTTGGCCGCGCACAGGGGGGGCGACTGGGTCGTGTCGCAGCGCGCCGCCGCGTCGCAAGCCACGAGCGCCGGCAGCGAAGTGCTCGGGTCGAGCAAACAGGGCTGGCCGACCGATGGCCGCTTCTTACAGACGCCGGCCGCGTTGCCGGGCCGATCGCAGCTGAACGGCTCGAGGCAGTAGCCGGCTTCACCCGTGACCCCGTCGAACCCACACGGCATCCCCTCACCGGGAAAAGCCGTACAAATGAGGGTGTCGATGTCGCAGTAAGATTTGCCGCCTCCGCAGCTGTGTGTGTCGGCGCACGGCATGCCGAGCGTCGGGTATTCGGCGCATTTGGAGCTGGCGGCATCGCAGCGTAAACCCGATTGACAGTACATCCCGCCGGCGTCCGAGCAAGGCTGCCCCAGCGCCAGCCCGGTCGACGGGGTGCCCGACCTCCTCACGCATTTCTCGCCATTGCACGAGAGCAGCCCCAGGCACAGCTCACCATTGGCGCATGACTCGCCTTCGTGGGCCGAAGGCACGCAGGTTCCGCAGTCCGCGGCGCCTCCGCCTGCGCAAGACAGCGACGCGCACTGCGAAGAGAAAGCACAGGGCGCCCCCAGCGCCACCGTGCCAGGCGTCACACAGTCGGGCAACGGGCCAATCTCGATCTGCTCGCATGGCAGCTTTTGGTAAGCTTGGGCGCACGCTTGCAGCGTCGCCACCGTGCGCGTTGCGCCGGGCGAGAACACCAAATCGGGGCAGGCGTTCGAGACCCTGAGGCAATCGCCGCCGGTCGAACCCGAGCATTCATCCTGGCGGCCGCACACCGCCAGCACGTACGCGATACAAGCCTCGGTCTTGCTGTCGCCCAGCGTGAAGCCACCCACGCCGGCGTTGGACCCGCCCGTGCTGGCGCCACCCGCGCTGGCGCCACCCGAACCGTTCGCTCCGCCCGACGCCGCACCGCTGGCCGAGCTAGCACCGGACGCCCCCGCCCCACTGCCGCCCGACGCTTGCTGGTGCGCGCCGCCAGTAGCCTCAGGCCCCGACGACGCGGTGCTCCCGCAAGCGACGAGGAAAAGCCCTGCGAGCGAAGCCGCAAACCCAAAGACCCCTGCCCTAACGTGCGTCATCTGACGGCTAGATTAGACGCCGAAGCCCAGCCGCGATTCAAGCCGCGACCCTTTTCCGTTAGGAAAGCGCCCTTCTTCTGTCAGATGAACGCCAGGTGCTCGGGCGGCGCGCCTTTGGGATTGCGCAGTTGAACCAAGCCTTTGACGTGGGCGTCGAGCGTTTCGTTCACCTTGTGCTGCAAGCACAAAGAACCACACATCACCTGCGCGTTGAAGCTGGGACCCGCCAGGTAGTTCATCACTTCCCAGTAGCGGTCACTCGACCACATCTCTTTGAAGCCGGTCTCGCAGATGTTGCCGATGTGAAACTTCTTGTAGCGCTCGTTGAACAGCATGCCGCAGGGCGCCACCAAGCCGGAGCCCGAGATCTGAATCATGAACGGCGCGCCATAGCAGCGTTGGTAGCTGCGCTGGCCCTTGGCTTCGATCTTCGACCACTTGACCGCGACGCGGTAGCTTTCGTCCGACAAGGCCTCGGCGCGGCGCAGTTTTTCGTACAGCGCCTCGTACTTGTCGTATTCCACGCCCAAATCGCCGTCCTCGTTGTCGGAGCAGTGCTTGAGCACCAAGTAGTCGGGACGCAGCTCCTTGCCTAGCTGAGCCAACGGCAAAATCTGATCTTCGTAGCTGGGCATCACCACCATCTGCAGACCCAGCGTGACGGGCAGCTTGTCACGCTGTTTGATGGCGACCATGTCCTTCACGTTTTGGCACACGCGATCGAACCACTCTTCGCGCACGCCCATGATTTCGCTGTAGCGCTTGCGTTCCCCGGCCGAGATATTGATGCGTAGGTACGTCAGGTGCGGCAGAATTTCTTCGGCCTTCATGCGGGTGATGGCAAGACCGTTGGTGCCGACGGCCATCGACAACCCGAGCGAGTGCCCGTGCTTGATGGCGTCCACGAATGCGGGCGAAAGCGTGCTCTCCCCGTCGGACACGAAGCTGATGCCCTTGACGCCAATTTCGGCGCAATCGTCCAAGAAGCGCAAGATGACGTCGCGGGTGATCACCTTGCGATCGTTCTCTTGCAGCATGGCGTAGCAGTACTCGCAGGCGTAGTTGCAGGCGCGGGTCAGGGCCATGTCGATGGTGATGGGCGCAATGCGCTCACCGCGCTGCCACGCTTCCACCCGCTCCATGTGCCAAGGGATCTTGGTACCGTCCAAGATCAGCTGGGTGTGGTCGGTCATGCCAGTCATCAGGGGGTCTCCACCAGCGCCAGGCGCCGCAATTGGTTCTTGTCCTTGAGCTCCTGGACGTAGACTTCCAGTCGCGGGTCCACACGCGCTTGGAGCTCGCGCTCCAAGGCCATGACCAAACGGGGTTGGTCGAGCTTTTTCCAGGCCTCGCTGAGGCCGAGCTCGACGCGCACGTCGTAGCGAATCGACACCACCGAGGCGTCGTTCGCTTCGAGCCCGAAGCTCGGCAGCACCTGGGCCAAAGCCGCCTCGAGCCGCTGCTTCTGCTGATCCAAGCTGGCCGCGAGCCAATCCGGGCGGGGGCGATCGTCGTATTGGCCGCGCGTGACGTCGAAGCCCGAAAGCCCCCGGTAACTGGCCAGCGCGCCGCGCAGCAACTCCTCGACCAGCGCAAAGTGCGGGTGCACCGCGCGCGGCAGCACGATGCCGCTGAGCGGACGCGACGCAGTCGGGCGCAGCCGGTGTTCGAGCCGCAAAGCGCCGTGGTAAGCGGCTTCCAGCAGCGGTAGCCCCGTCACCAGCCGGCACAGCTCTGCCAGCAGCAGCTGCCGAACCTGGTCCGGAGCCTCGCATTCGGCGCCGACGATCACGTGCTCGCGATCGGAAATCGCAAGCTCCAGCGTGCAGCCATCGTGCGAAAAGCTGAGCGCTACGCCGGGGCCGCCCAGCTCGCCCTTGCCCGGCTCCGCCACCGCCGCCAGTTGTCGCAGCCGCCGCTCGTAGGCGTCGAAGCTCACGGCGACAGCTCGAGCCGGACCGGCGGAGGCATCAGCGGCAGCTTGCCGCTCGAGCGCCGGTAAGACTTTGCGCTCCGGAGCCGCCGCTGCCGGCGACGCGAGGGAAGCCGCGCCGAGGCCGGTCACTTCGAACAGCAGCGCCGCGCCACGCCGTTCGACCCGTACTTGGCCGAAAGCCTGACCCAGCTCGGTCAGCTCCGTCTCGCTCAGCTGCGGAGCGGTCTCGTCGCCGAGCTGCAGACAGATGGAAGCGCGACCCAAGCTGGCCGCCGAATCGAGCAAATTGCGCAGGCTGACGGCGAGGTTTTCGTCCGGCACCCATAGCTCGAGCCCCTTCACCTTGGCGGAAAACCCGCGCAGCGTGTCGACCAGCGACTGCGAATAGTCAGCGTACAAAGCGTCGTAGTCGATGACTTCGGCGTCCAACGGAACCAGGGCAGCGGCGTTGCTCATGCGAAAAATTCCCGAATGTTGAGGGCGACGTGCTCCACGTCCTCGGGGCTCAAGAATTGATGCACCGGCAACGACAAGATGCGCTGCGCCTGACGTTCAGCGATCGGAAACGACCCCGGGCCGTAGCCGAGTGAGCGCGCCGCCGGCTGGAGATGGATCGGAATCTTGTAGTGAATGGCGGTACCGATACCGCGCTTCAGCAGGAACGCCTGCAGCTCGTCACGGCGCTCGACCTGGATCACGAAAGTATGAAAGACGTTGTGCTCTTCCGGGCGACACGGCGGCAAAAAGACTTGCGGCAGGTCGGCCAGCAGCCGCCGGTAGGCGTGCGCGTTGCGACGGCGCGCTTCGGTCACGCTGTCGAGCCGCGGCAGCCGTTCGAGCAGCACCGCGGCTTGCACGCTATCGAGCCGCGACACCACGCCCCACTCCAGCGCGGTTTCGCGATCCACGAGGCCGTTGCTGCGCATGCGTCGTAGGCGTTGGGCCAACGCCTCGTCTTTGGACAGGATGAAGCCGGCGTCGCCGGCGGCGTTGAGGTTCTTCAGCGGGTGGCAGGAAAAGCAGCCCAAATCGCCGAAGGTGCCCGCGGCTTGGCCGTGCAACCGGGCGTCGATAGCCTGAGCCGCGTCTTCGATCACGCACAGGCCGTGGCGCCGCGCAATTTCCAAGAGCTCGGGCATGTGCGCGGTGCGACCGCTGAGGTGCACCGGCAAAATAGCGCGAGTGCGCGCGGTGATGGCGGCTTCGACCCGCGAAGGGTCGATGTTCTGATCCGGCAACACATCGGCGAACACCGGCTTGGCGCCGACGTGCACGATGGCGGAAGCGGTGGCGATGAACGAATTGGGCGCGGTGATGACTTCGTCGCCAGAGCCGATGCCTAGCGCCCTCAGGGACAAGATCAGCGCGTCGGTACCGGAGCCGACCGCAATGCAAGCCTTGGCCCCGAGCCGTTCGGCCAGCTTGCTCTCCAGCTCGGCCACTTCCGGGCCCGCCACCCATTGCCCGCCGGCCAGCGTGCGCTCGAGGCGCGCCAGCAGCGTGGCCGACTCCGCGGCAAATTGCTGCCCGAGCGCCACGTACGGCACCTGGCGCGGCACCTCGCTCAGCACTGGAGCGAGCACCGGCTCGGTAGCGACCGCGGCCGAGCCCGCCATCAGCGCGCGGCTCCGTAAAACTCGCGCACCGTTTCGATCACGAAGTCTTGCTCTTCCCGGCTCAGGTGCTGGTCGCACGGAAAGCTGAGCACGTTGGCAGCTTGAGCATCGGCGACGGGAAAGTCGCCCTGCCGGTAGCCCAGGTGGCGCAGCCCCTCTTGGCGGTAGAGCGGAATGGGGTAGTGCACCTTGCACTCGATGCCGCGCGCCAAGCAGTGCTGCTGGAGGCCGTCGCGATCTTGAGCGTGCACCATGTACAGGTGATAGACGGTGCGCCGGTCGCTGTAGCGTGGCGGCAGCGAGAGCTGCGAAATGGCGCCCAAGTGTTTGTCGTAGTAGGCCGCGCGCTCGATGCGGCCCTGGGTGATGGCTTCGGCGCTGTCGATGAGCCAATTGCCGACCACTGCTTGCAGCGTATCGAGCCGCGAGTTGTAGCCAAACATCGCGATTTCATCGCGATTCTTGAGGCCATGGTTGCGCAGTAGCCGGAGCTTGTCGGCGAATTCGCCGTCGCTGGTCACGATCACGCCGCCGTCGCCCCAGACGTTCAGGTTCTTGAGCGGGTGCAGCGAAAACCCGCCCGCGATGCCGTAGGTACCGGCGCGCTTGCCGCCCATGTCGGCCAAGATCGCCTGGCAAGCGTCCTCCACGATCGGCAAGTTGTGCTTGGCGGCGATGGCTTGCAGGCGCGGCATGTCCGTCATGTAACCGGTGAAGTGTACCGGCATGATGGCGCGGGTGGCTTTGGTGATGGCCCGCTCGACCTGCGATACGTCCATGCAGAAGTCCGGGCCGCAGTCGACGAACACCGGTCGTGCGCCGACCTCGTTGATGGCGCCGGCAGTAGCGATGAACGTATTGGCGGTGGTGATGACCTCGTCGCCGTGGCCGACACCCAACGCCTTCAGCGGCAGCTTCAGCGCGTCGGTGCCGGAGCCGACGCCAATGGCGTGCTCGGCGCCAATCAGCTTCGCGAACTTGCCTTCGAACTTGGTCAGCTCGGCGCCCAGCGTAAAATCACCGGTCTTGACGAAGGCGCGAATTTGCTCGAGCAGCTCGTCAATCTGGCCAAATTGCTGAGAAAGGTAGGAGTAGCGAACTTTCATGGGAGTTTTCCGCGGGTTCAGAAGGGCCCTTTGAAGGCCGGATGAGGAATGTCGCAAGGCAAGCGGTCGCGCTCGGCCGACAGCTCTTCATGGACGGCCAGCAGCGCCGGCTCCGAAAGGCCCACGCTGCGCCCGATCGCCTCGGCAATTTTCGGCGAGCGTGGGTAGTAGCGCTCGGCCAAGGCCGGCGAGCTGGGCGTCGGGTGGGCCGGCAGGCCCACGCGCTCCGGAGCGCTCTTCAAATCGGACCAGCACTCACGTGTGATGCGCGCGCAGATCTCGGCGCCGACGCCGAAGTCGACGTAGCCGGTGTCGAGCACCAGCAGGCGCCCCGTGCGACGCACGGACTCGGCGATGACTTCGTGCTTCAGCGGGCTTACCACGCGCAGATCGATCAGCTCGACCTCGCAGCCTTGCTTGGCCAGCGCCTCGGCAGCTTGCATGGCCTCCAGCGTCATGTAGGAGCTGGCCACGACCGTCACGTGCTGGCCGTCGCGCACGCGCCGTGGCCCGTCCAGCGTCTCGACCGGCATGACCTCCGGCACGTGGCCGGTCGCGTAATGCACCCAGCGGTGCTCGATGAAAATAACGGGATTTTCGTCGGCAATCGCCGCCAAAAGCAGCCGCTTGGCGTCCGCCGCGCCCGACGGCATGACCACCTTGAGCCCGGGCAAGTAAGCAAACAAGGCTTCCAGGCTTTGCGAGTGTGCGGGCCCCTGCCCCCAGCCGCGCCCCACGATCAGGCGCACCACCAGCGGCACGCGGTGTTGTCCGTTGGAAACGTAGTGCAGCTTGGCGGCGTTGTTTGCCAGCTGCTCCAAGGCCAGCAACGCAAACTCCACCCGCTGATGGATCACGATCGGGCGCGTGCCGAGCAGCGCGGCCCCGACCGCCATGCCGGTGAAGCCGTTCTCGGCCAGCGGCATTTCCAAACAGCGACCTGCCCCGAACTCTTGGACGAGGCCGGCGGTGGTGCCGAAGATGGCCTTGGGATCGTTGACGCCCTCGCCCAGCACCATCACGCGCCGATCGGCGCGCATGGCTTGAACGGTGGCTTCGTGGATGGCGGCAGCGGCGCTGATGATGCGCGGAGCGCCTGGCGCGTCCTTGGCGGGGGGCGGCGCGCTCACGGCGCGCAGCGCGGGCGCGGCGTACACCCGCTCCGCGACGCTCGATTTGGCGGGGAATGGCGCATTTTTAGCGAGCGTAAAGGCCTGGTCGATTTCGGCCCGAAGCTCCTGCTCGAGCTTCGCGTCGTGCTCGGGCCCGAAGCCGTGCTCGGACAGCTCTTTGCGCAAACGCGAGATCGGACAGCGGCCCTCGAAGCGGGCAAGCTCACCCGGGGGCCGGTAGCCCAGGTCGTCGTCGTAGCTCGGCCCGCAATGCTCGCGGTACCGGTAGGTATCGACCACGATCATGGTCGGACCGCCGCCGGTGCGCGCGCGCTCGGCCGCCTCTTGGCTCACGCGGTGCACGGCCAAAACGTCGTTGCCGTCCGCTTCCAGGACGGGCATGGCGTGGGCCAAGCCCAGCTGGGCCAGCGGACGCGCCGGCTGCCGCTCGTGGAGCTGCGTGTAAACCGAGTACAGGTTGTTCTCGACGAAGAACACCACCGGCAGCGCGTGCACCTTGGCCAGGTTGGCGGCTTCGTGGAACACGCCTTCCTCCAAGGCGCCGTCGCCCAAGAACACCACGCAAACCTGCGCTTGCCCGGTTTGCTTGAAATGCAGGGCCGCGCCAATGCCAAGCGCGATCGAGCTACCGACGATGGGCACGCTGCACAAAACCCCAGCCGCGTCGTCGAACAGGTGCATGGAGCCGCCGCGGCCGCCGCAGCAGCCGGTCGCTCGCCCGTAAATTTCCGCCAACATGGCGTTCAGGTCGCCGCCCTTGGCCAGGTAATGGCCGTGACAGCGGTGGGTGCTCACCACCTGGTCGGCGGGCGTGAGCGAAAGGCACGCACCGACGGCCGCCGCCTCTTGTCCGATCGACAAGTGCACCGGGCAGCGCATCTCTTGCTCGGCGTAGCGCTCGGCCACTCGCTCTTCGATGCGGCGAATGCGCAGCATGCTGCGGTACGCACGCAACAACAGCTCGGGCGCCTCGAGCGCACCGCTCGCCACTGTCAGCTCGGGGGCGGCGACGCTATTGGGCATGAGTCTCCTGCATGCGCTTGATGTTGAAGTAGAGCGGGTTGGTCAGCGGCTCCGTGATGCGACCGGCGTCGAAGGCCGCCTTCAGGTCCAGCACCGCGCGCTCCACGCTGCGCTTGGGCTCGAAGCCGAGCTTCTTCCGGATCTTCTCGGAAGAAACGTGATACGAGCGCGGGTCATTGGTCGGCACGACCTCGATCGGGACGTTGCCGCCCACGCAGCGCTGCACGATTTGCGCAATTTGCAGCACGGTGTGGTTCTCGCTGCCAGCGTTGAAGATTTCGCCGTCGATGCGCTCGGCGGGCTCGGCCAACAGCTGCAGGTACAAGTCGACCATGTCGTCGACGTGAATGTTCGGCCGCATTTGCTCGCCGCCGGTCACGCGAATCTTGCCGTTGTTGACGGCGTGATTGGTCAAAATGTTCACGACCAGATCGAGCCGCAGCCGCTTGGCGTAGCCGCACACCGTCGAAGGCCGCACGCTGACGGTGGTGAAGCCGGGGGCGCGCTCTTCGGCCAGAATCTGCTCGCACAGCGCCTTGAACTTCGAATAGTCGGTCAGGGGCTCCAGCGGCAGCTCTTCGGTCACGTGCGCGTCGGCCTTGACGCCGTACACGCTCGACGAGGAGGCGTAGATGAAGCGCTCGACCTTGGCGCGTTTGGCCGCCTGCACCAGCGGCCGAAAGGCGTCCGCGTTGATCGATTTACCGAGCTGCGGATCGAGATCGTACGAAGGGTCGTTGGAGATGCACGCCAGGTGGATCACCGCGTCGGCGCCCGAAAGCGCGCGCGTCACGGCGTCCAAGTCCCGAATATCGCCTTTAATTTCGCGCAAATTGGGGTCTTGGCGGTGCTCTTCGAACACATTTTCGCCGTACAGGTACCAATCCAGCACCGTCACCTTGTGACCCTGCGACAGCAGGCGCGGCACGAGCGCCGAGCCCACGTAACCGGCGCCGCCGGTGACCATCACGCTGCGTTGCTTGCTCATTTGACTCCCACTGCGATGCGCGGAGCGCTCGGCACATAAGACGGACGTTGCGCGCCTCGCACGCCCTGGACGACCATGTCGGTCACCAGGTGAGCGATGACGCCGTGAATCCCCTCGGCCATGCCATAGTCGTCGATGGCGACATGCACGGTGCACTCGCTGAGGCGCATCGCCTCCCCGCCGCCGAAGCCGACCCAAGCGATGGTGCGCATGCCCAGCTCGCGCGCGGTGCGCAGCGCTTCGAGCACGTTGGGCGAGTTGCCGCTGGACGAGATGACCAGCAATACGTCTTCCGGATCCGCATGCGCGCGCAGCCGCTCCGAGAACACGTTTTCGTAACCCTCGTCGTTGGCCCAAGCCGTCAGCGTCGCCAGGTTGTCACTCAGCGATACGGCGCGCAGCCGGCGAGCGGCGCGTCGGGCGCGCGGCCCCGCCACCGTCTTTTCCAAGTCGCACGCCAAGTGGCTGGCGATGGCCGCGCTGCCGCCATTGCCGGCGATGAACACGGTTTTTCCCGTCTGATAGGCTTGGAGCAGCATGCGGCTCGAGGTCTGGATCGGCTCCAAATCGAGCTGATCGAGGATGCCCGCGATCGAGCGCAGGTAGTCTTTGGTGAAGTTGCTATCGATCACGTGACCTCCGGATGTGACGGTAAAGTGAGCGCGCCGGTGTTCCAGGCCTGGCGAGCGCTCTCCAGGCGCGCGGCGGAATCGACGGCGCAGCGGTAACCGACGTGGCGCTCCGCGAACAATTCGCCGGCCAGGGCTAACGCCGGAAAGACGTCACGCGGCAAGTCGGCGCCGGGCGTGTCGGGAAGCTCCGCCAAGCAAGCGCGAGACAGCACGCAAATACCCGAGAAGGCCCACGCCGTCGGGCTGTCGTCGCTGGGGCCCGCGCTGGGCCGCTCGACGAAGCGCTCCACGCGATCACCCGGACCCAAGAGCACACGGCTGTTCGAGCCCACGCGTTCGTGCACGACGATGCGCGCGCGAGCGCCGGAGGCGCGCTGTCGACGCGCCAGCTCGCCCAGCGGGTGCTCGCTCAGGACGTCGCCGTAGTGGACCAACAGGCCATCGTCGCCGGCCAGCTCGCCGAGCGCGCGCGGGGTACCGGCGGTGCCAAGCAGCGTCTTTTCCTCGAAATAGTGGATGCGGACGCCGTAGCGGAAGCCGTTGCCCAGCCGGGCCCGCAGCTGATCGGCGCCAAAATGCAGGTTCACGAACACGTCGTGCAGGCCCGCCGCCGCCAGGCGCAGCAGCGTGTGCTCCACCAGCGAAAGCTGACCGACCTCAAGCAAGGGCTTCGGTCGGACTCGACACAGCTCACCGAGACGCGTACCGAAGCCGCCACACAACACCAGCGCCTTCACGAAGCCGCTCCCAGCGCCGTTGGCGCGCGCCCGAGCACGACGGCGGCGGCCTCGGGCAAGTCCAGGGCAAGGTGATGCGCCGCCTGCGCTTCGAAGCCGCCCGTCACCTCGATCGGCGCCGCCCCGTGCGCTCCCGTCAACAGCTGGATGGTGGTGCAGCCGGCGCGTAAGCCTGCCACCACGTCGCTCGGCCGATCGCCGAGCATGAAGCTTTGCGGCAGCGAAACGTCGTGCTCCGCCGCCGCTTGCAGCAACAATCCGGGCGCCGGCTTGCGGCAAGCGCAGTCTTGGCGCAGCTCGGGCCGCGTGGCGCGCGGGTGGTGCGGGCAAAAATAGAAGCCGTCCAGGCGTGGCCCGCCCTCGGCGGAAATCCGGGCTTGTACTTGCGCTTGCAGCTCGGTCACCGCCTGCTCATTCAGCAGGCCCCGTGCCACGACCGTTTGATTGCTGACGACCAGCAGCAAAAAGCCAGCTTCGTGCAGCTCGGCCAGCGCCGACGCAACGCCCGGCGTCAGCACGATGTCGTCGGCGCTCGTCAACGGGCCGACGTCTCGCACCAACACCCCGTCGCGATCGAGAAAGACGGCGCGCCGGCTCATGCATCAGCCTCCCGCGGCTGCCGTCAACCGCAGCGAGCGCGCCGGCAAATGCTCTTGCAGCTGCTCCAGCAAGCGCGCCTTTTTGATGTGTTGGCTATTGCCCATCACGCTGATTTGCTGGGCGCCGGCGAGATTGCCGAGCACGCCCACCAGCTCGGGGGGCACGCCGCCCGCAATCGCCAGCGAAGTCAGGGCCAAGACCGCGTCGCCCGCACCCACGCGCTCCAACACGCGGGTGGCCAAGGCCGGCGTCTCGAACGCGCCTTGCTCGCGATGCAACAGCAGGCTGCCGCGCTTGCCGCGCGTCACGGTCAAGGCGCGCGCGTCGAAGCGAGCGAGCGCGCGCTCGGCCATGGTCATCAAGTCGCCGTGCAAGTCGCGCGCGTCGAGGCGCAGCTCGCCTTCGTGCAGGCACGCATAGTCGAGCCGCCGGTACTTGGAGAGCGTGTGATAGCCCTGGTTGGCCGCGTTCATCTGGGTATTGACGGCCAGAAACACGGGGCTTTTAACCAGCTGCTCGACCAACTTCGGGGTCAAAACGCCATGGCCGTAGTCGGCGACGATCACGAGATCGGCCCGGGAAAGGGCCGAATCCAGCAGGGCGCCCAGGGCGACCTCGTCGGCTTCGCACAGCGCGGCTGGATTGTAGTGATAAACGCCCATCAGCTTGGCCAGTGAATAGGCGTCCAGGTACCGCCGCTTCACGATCGTGGGCGAATCCTGCTTTTGGATGAAATGCGCCTGCACCCGCGGCGACAAGGTCGAGCGCACGAACTCTTCGCGCGTATCGTGGGCGCCGAGCGCGCTCACTAGCTCCACCGACTCGCAAAACTCCGAAAGATGGTTGGCGATGGCCAGCACGCCGCCGCCCTGCGCTTCCTGCGAGACGTGCCGGCACACCAGCATCGGCTCCTTGCCCGATTTGCCGATGGCGTCCGTGTACACGTACTCGTCGATGATGGTCTCGCCGATCAGCGCCACCCGAAGGCCACGCAACCGCTCCAGCTCGGCGGCGGCGTAGTCGGCGGAGAAGCGCTGCGCGGCGCTCACGGCGCGGCCTCGACGCGGCGGCTGGGGTCCAAATGCTCGAACCAAGCCTGGGTGGCGATCGAAATCGACTCCGGCGTCCACACCGGCGCCTGCTCGAAATGCCCGATTTGCTCGAGCATGTTGCGCGCGCCTTGCTCGATGGTCACGCGAGGCGCAAAGCCCAGCGCCGCGCGAATGCGGGTGGTGTCGGCGTGGGTGCAGTCGGGCTCACCGGGCCGCTTCGGAATGTGCACGCTCGGCCCTTCGAGCAGCTCCACGATGCGATTCACGCTGACCGGATTGCTCGAGCCCACGTTGAACACCACGCCCGAAAGCGAGCTCTTGGCCGCGCGCAGGAAGGCGTCGACCACGTCGCTCACGTGGGTAAAGTCGCGGGTCTGGCTGCCGTCGCCCACGATCGTGAACGGCTTGCCTGCCAGCTTCTGCGCCAAGAAGACGCCGAACATGGCGCCGTAGGAGCCGGTGGTGCGCGCGCGCGGCCCGTAAACGTTGAACAGCCGCAGCGAGACGACCGGCAGCCCATACACCGAGCACCAGTGCAGCGCCGCTTGCTCGCCCAGCATCTTGCTGAGCGCATACGGGTACTGCGGGCGCATCTCGGCGGTTTCCGGGGTCGGAAACCGGTCGGGAATGCCGTAGCAAGAAGACGAAGCGGTGTAGATGAAGCGCTTCACCCCGCCGGCGCGGGCGGCTTCCAAAGCCGCCAAAGTGCCGTCCACGTTGGCGCGCGTGTAGTCGAGCGGACGCTCGATCGACGGCACGATGTCGGCGAGCGCGGCCAGGTGATAGACCTCGTGGGCGCCGCGAAAGATCGGTCGCGTGCGATCGAGCTCGTTCACGTCCAGCTCGTGCACCACCAGCCGAGACTCCTTACCCAAGTGCTGGAGGTTCTCGAGGCGACCGGTGGCGAGGTTGTCGATCACGTGAACCTCGGCGCCATCGCCCACCAAGGCTTCGGTCAGGCTGCTACCGATGAATCCGGCGCCGCCCGTGACCACGACTTTGCGCGTGCTGTCCGACATCGGGGCCAGCCGGTTGCAAGCCGCGGGCCAGGGCTGCCAAACCGCAGCCCGCATCGCAGAAGCTCACGTGGCGGCGCGAGGCCAAGGCGCGCGCAAGCTTCGGGCTGCTGCCATCCTGACCGCGCGTGTCGAGTACCTTCGAGATAACAGGGAGGACGGGAGGACGGGAGGTGCGGGAGGTTTCTGTTGTTCGAGCCGCCAAGCGGCGCACGAAATCCGGGAAGTCTCTGCGCGTGCCTGGTCGTTGCCGAAGCGGGTGTCTCGTTTCAATACGTGAAGTGTCGGAACGTTGACGCGTGGGGCTTTGGAGGGTGTCAGCCGCTTGACACCGTTGTCTCTCGGCGATGCAAACGCGACGCCAGCCGAACGCGCCGGGTCGGCACGGGAGTTGCTGACCGGGAGGCGTGATCGTCCCTTCTCCTACTGAAGCCGCGGGTCTGGTCGAGCAAGCCTTCGCGCACGACGGGCGCCGCGCCGAGGACGTCACGTTGGTCGTCCTGCTGGGCTCGGGCGGTGGGGTGCTGCTCCAAGCCTTGCTGCAACGCACGCCAAATCTGGCCAAAGTGCTGGTGCTGGAGCCCGAGGCCACCTCCGCGGAGCAGGTTCGGGTGCTGAAAGTAAGCTCTCCCGAGCTCGGCGAGCGCATCGTGCTGTGTGGACCCGCGGAGCTCGCGCCCGCGCACGACTTCGTCGCCGCTTATCTGACGGTGGGGCAATTTTTATTGAGCTCGCAGCTGCCGCCGCAAGCGCTGTGCAGCATCGTCGACCCGGCCGCCCTCCAAACGGCGGTGGGGCGCGCGCTGTCGTCGGCCCTCGCCGACCTCACGCGCGGGCTCAGCCGTGACTTTCTGCGGCTAGTCGCGGGTCGGCCCGATTTTGCGAGCGTGCTGTTCGCGATTGCTCAATTCTTCGCCGCGCACGGTGACCACTACACCGCGTTGAAGATCTACTCCAGCGTGGCTCCGCAGAAGATGAACGCGGCGCTGGTGCGCGCCGCGTTTGCGAGTTTACTGGCCCTCGACAACGCCGAGCTGTGCGAGCACTGGCTCCACGCCATGCCGCTCGACGAGGCCAGCCGCCATAGCCTCCGCCAGCAAATCCCCGAGAGCTGCCGCGCTCGCTCGCACGACGCCAGGGCCCGTTTGGAGCGCAATTTGAGCCTACTGGAGCCGCACTTCCCCGCCGCCGTCGCGACGTTGCGCGCGGCCGCACCGGCCCGGGACCTGTTCGCGATCGGGCTCGCTCGGCAACCGTGGGTCGTCCAAAGCTTCGGCCACGAATGGTCGGCTGAGCGACGCGACTACGCGCTATTGGTGCGCGCGCGCGGGCTCGCCTTCAGCGAAGAGAACCCGCTCACCGAGCTTTCCGAGCTGAACGACGCTTTGGTCAAGTGTGCGATGCAGGGCCAAGACCACGTATGGCTGGGCGGCTGGGTCAAGCACGCCATGTTCGCGTTCAACCTGATCGCGCAGCCGAGCCTACTCAAGCTGCACGGTTGGCGCCGAGTCACTTTCCTGCAGGAAGAGGACACCAGCGCGCTGGTCTGCCTGCTGTCCGCGGTCGAGCTTTCGCCCTGGTTCGACTGCGAGCAGGTGCGGCTCTCGGTCGGTGCCAACGCCACCGCCGAGGTCGTGCAGAGCCTGGTCGACAACCTGCACCAAGCCGTTCCGGAGCTGGGCATCGGCGTCTCGCCCGACGCCAAACGCCAGGTATTGCAGCAGCGGCTGCGCCGGCTGGCCGCGGCGCCACAGCTATTTTCTGGCTTGGAAAAGCGCTACGCGCAGCATCCGGAGCGCCTGCTTTCGACGCTGCAAAGTCGCTCGCGACCCTTGAAGATTGCGTTGATGACCTCGCGCTACACGACGGTGCTCAAGCACGTCACGCAAGACTTGGCCGAAGGCTTCGAGCAGCTGGGGCACCAAACGTTCGTGCTGCAGGAAGCGCGAGCAGGCGAAGGGCTGATCGCTTTCGGCGCAGCCGAACGGCTACTGGAGCTCGAGCCGGACCTGATGATCGTGCTCGACCACGTCCGGCCGCAGTATGCAGGCCTGTTCCCGAGCGGCATGCCGGTCGTTTCCTGGGTGCTCGACGAGCTCCCCGCGCTGAAAGATCCAGAGACTATCGCGCAGCTCGGCTCGCTCGACCTGACCTACGGCTTCAACGGCGCCATCGAGCGCAGCTTCCGCGCCCTCGGCTATCCGAACATGGGTTGCCTGCCGTTCGCGGTGAATCCGGCGCGCTACTTTCCGGAGCCGCCGTTGAGCACGGCGCAGGGCGTGGCCTTCACCACCCATATCGGACAATTCAGCGACGACCCGCCGGGGGCCCCGGGTTTGAACGCGCGGCTGGCCCGAGCCTTCGACGCTGCGCCGGAAATTCCCCTGGAAATGTTCAGGATCGTGCCGCTGCTCGACACCGCGCTCAGCGAGCTCGGCCTCAACGCTTCCGACGAAGTTAAGCGCCACCTCCTGTATCACGCGCTCCAGCTGGCTCGACAGCAGGATCGCGAGCGCGTCGCGCAACGCATCGTCAAGGCCGGCTTGCCGCTGACCGTCTACGGCTTGGGCTGGGAGTCGATGCCGGAGTTCGCGGACAAGACGGGGGGCGTCGTGCAAGCCGGACCGGCGCTGCGGCAGGTCTATCGACAACACCGCGCCGTCTTGCACATCAACCGCGGCTGCAACATTCATCCGCGCGTGCTCGAGACGTTGTGCTCGGGCGGCCTCGTGATCGCGCGTTGGGACCCGCTCGACGAAGAGCCCGGCGAAACCCGCGACCAGCTGGGAGACGTGCTGCCGTTGTTCCGCAACCACGACGAGATGGTCGAGCTGCTCCAGCGCGCCGTCAGCGACGACGCTTTCCGCGAGGACCTAGTCGTGCGCGGGCAAGCTCGCGTGCTTGCCGAGCACACCTACCAGGCGCGCGCTCGCAAGGTCCTTGCCGATTTGGCTCCGGTCTTGGCGGCGCACTTGGGCTCGCCCAGCGTCGCCGACGGCTCCCGGCCGAACGAGCCGGCCCCCCTCGCCCATGCCTGAAACTGCGCATTCCCAGGGAAAAACTCCGGCTAGCCCCCCGGGCTCGCTCCGTCCGGAGCCCTCTGCGCTCGCGTTTCCGGCTTTGCGCCCCGGGCCCGCGCTGGACCGTGTGCAGCAGCTGTTGGCGCAGCGCTGGGGCGTCACCCCCGACGCCCTGACGCGCGTGGTCGAGCTGACGCAAAAGCTTCAGCAGGCCAGCGAAGCCGGTCAAGCGCTGTTGTTCATCGCCGTGCACCGCGAAAATTTTCCGACGTTAGGCTACCTCGTTCACGGCCTCCGCGAACGAGGCGTGCGCGCGTTCGGGGTGTACTTGATGCCGGACATCGACGAGACCCGGCCCGAGCCGTTCGAGGACTGCACGTCGTGCCGCGGGTCGCTGGGCGTGCTGAGCGAAATCATTTTGCGCGTGCCCAACGTAGCCGTCTATCTCCAGGCCCATGCCACTCGCGCTTTCCTGAGCCAGCTCTTGCACGCGCTCCGCCCCGAGCTGCGAATCTTTCAAGAGGTCTACGACTGGATGGACGCGTTCGTACCCGTCGAGCACGAAGCGGTGTTCGAGCAAGAGCGAGTCTTCACCCGCCCCGAAATCGAGCTGATGCGGGCCTCGGAGCGCTACGTGCGCACGCGCACCAGCGGCTTCATCTACAAAGACGGCGGCGCGCCGCTCCAGCAACTCCTGGCCGAGTCGACGGTGCCTTCGGTGCAACTGATGCCCTGCCCGCCGCAGAGCTTTCAACGTCCGCCGGCGCCCCCGCCGCCGGGTCCACTGCGGCTAGCGCACGCCGGTGGCCTCCGTAGCGCGGGCGTAAGCCGCGCTTTCGCCGATTTGTGCGCGGCGCCCCTGTACCGCGATTTCCTCGCCCAGGGCTGCGACGTCTCGGTATTCCCGGCTGCCGTCAACCCCAACGGCTTCGACGCCGCCTACGGCGACTATCAGCGTTTGGCCGCCGAGCATCCGCGCGCGCACCTGTGTGAGCACTTGTCACTTCGCGAGCTGATCGACGCGCTGCACGGACAGTTTCACTACGGCATGCTGCTCTACCACTTCAACTCGGACTTGGTGGTCGGCGAGCGACACCTGCGCGGCGCGCTGGCCAGCAAACTGTTCGTGTATTGGGCCGCCGGCATCCCTGCCCTAGTCAGCGAAGAGCTCGAATACATGGCGACGCTGGTGCGTGAAACCGGCGCCGGCTTGGTGGTGAAGCGCCGCGAGCTGACGACGCTCGGTGCGCGTCTCGAGGACGTGGACTACGCGGCCCTGCAGGCCCGAGTCGTCGAGGCTCAGCAGCGCTACCACATCGAACGGTTCTTGCCCGCCGTCCTACGCTTGCTGACGGGTAGCTCGACGACCGAGTCGAGCTAGAGCTTGTCCCTGAATTGCTAGTCTCGCCGTAAACGTGCCCGTGCCCGTGCCCGTGCCCGATGGTCCGTACGCCTCCACCACAGTACCGCCTCCGCGAAGTTGCGATCGTCCCGCCCCGGCCGCCCGGCGCGCCTCCTCACGCCCAGCGCTGCTTTCACCTTCTGCCACTGCCTCTCGTCCAAGTGCAGGCGAATCATCATGGACGACCTATGGAGCGCATCTCGGCCCAATGGAAAGAAGGCTCGCGACAACGGAGCGGTTAACGTAGCTGCGCGCCCACCTGGGCGCGGCGCGCGCGGGCCCGGCCCGCGCCACAAACCTCAGCCTACCAACAAACCGGCCCAACGACTCCTCACGGACCGTCGGGCACGGGCACGGGCACGTTTACGGGCACGCGCGAGCGATCCCAATTCAGGGACACGCCCTAGAGCTTGACCCGCCACAACCGCTCGCGCTTCAGCGGTCCGGGCGCGTACGAGCCGCGCGGCGGCGGCACGTAGCTCACCCACCAGAACTCGACGTAGCGCAGGCGCTCGCTGGGAGACGACACCGGCAGCTTCTTCAAATAACGATGGAGATCGGTGCGGTAGCGCGAGCGGCGCGGATCGCGCATCGCGAAAAAATAGTCGGACAGCGCGATCGAGTGCGGCGCCAGCCCATCGCGAATTTGCGACCAATTCGGGGCCTGGCCGGTGAACGGATCGACGTGGCGGCCGCCGACGGTCGTGGCATCGACCACCATCGTGCCGTCGTCGCGCGGGGCGTCGGGCGCAAACATGGACCAACCTTGAAAGCCGCGCAGGTAGGGCTTGTACAGCTCGAGCCACGGCCGAGGAGCTATGCGCAAGGAGGAAGGCACGGCGCGATTGGAGGCAAGCACGCTCGCACCCTCGATCAGCAGCATGAGCACCAGCAAGCCCTCACGCAGCGGCACGAGCCGGCCCGCGCCCAGCCGAGCCCGGAGCGCCTGCGGTAGCGCACGCGCCGCCAGCCCCGCACGCTGCAGCGCTCGCAACGAACGCGCTCGGTAGCGCGCCGCGCGCCTCCACGCTCTGGCCCCCGCGCGCCAGCGGCGTGAGCTCAAGGTGTCGAGCGTCTGCCCGGGAACGGCCAACCAAAGCAGGCAGATCATGGCGTAGGAAAACGGCCCGAGCGTCAGGCACAACGCGATGCCGCCGTGCAGCAACACCGCCAGCACGAACGCCAGCGGGCGGCTCTTGGTCGGGTAGCTCGGCCACAGCAGTAGAATGGGCAGCACGAACTCGGTGCGCTTGGTGAGCCACGTGGACAAGGGCGAAAACCAAGCCGGCTCGTGCGCGGCGAACCACAGCGCAACCGGGGTATTTACCCGGTGTTGCCAGAGCACCAAGTGCACCGCGTCGCCCGCACGCCAGGTGCTGCCGCTCTTGTGCACGGCGTTGAACCAATAGATCACGGCGGCCTGCAGCAAGATGGCGAGCGCCGCCAACGTGAACAGCGGCGTTCGGGCGGCGGCGCGTGCGGCCACCCGCGCCTTCACCGTCGGCATGGCCGCGTCTCGTCGGAGCGCGTCGAGAGAATAGCGGTCGCCGAGCGGCAGGAGCAAAGTCCAGCTCAAGAGCAGGATGACCAAGCAGGTGCCGCCGTCCTCGAAGAACAGGTTCCGCGCGTTGAGGCTGGTGTAGCCGAGCAGCGCCAAGATCTGCATCGGCCGCGTGAATAGGCCGAGCCCATACAGCAAGAACACGACGCCCAGACCGGCGAAAGCCAGCTTCACCGAAGCGCCGCTCGACAAGGCGAGAAAGAACGACGTTTGATGGTTGGCTTGGGGGACCTTCTTCAGGGCCGCGCTGCTCAACACGCCGTCGCTCGACCACAGCAACGCCGCGTCGGGAAAGCGACGACCCAGGTCGTACACCAGCACCATGCCGAGCGCGGCGCGGAACACGCCGAGCACGCGGCGATCGAAGCGACAGTAAATGTCTCGGAGCAAGCTCGTCCAGCTGGGCACGGCGGCGAGCGATCTAACACGGGCGCGCCAGCGCCGCCCAGCTACTCGTGGCGGATGCGCGGCAACAGCTCGGCAAAGTTGCAGGGCTTGGTGCGGCTGTCGAGCTGCGGCAAGATGATCTTTTCCAGCGCCAGCTTCACCGCGCCGGTCGAGCCCGGCAGCACGAACACCAACGTGCCGCCGCACAGGGCGGCCGCCGCGCGCGACTGAATGGTCGCGGCTCCGATGTCGGCATACGAGAGGTAGCGAAACAGCTCGCCAAAGCCGGGGATCCATTTGCTGACGAGCGGCGTGAGCGCCTCCGGCGTGACATCGCGTTGGGTGATGCCGGTGCCGCCGGTGGCGAGCACGACGTCGACGCCTTCGTCGTCGACCAGGTCCGAAAACATGGACTGCAGCACGGTCAAGTCATCGGCCACGATGTGGCGCTCGGCCAAGACGTGCCCCGCCGCCAGCACGGCCTCGGCGATGAAGCCGCCACTTTTGTCGGTTTCGAGCGTGCGGGTGTCGCTCACGGTAAGAACGGCGATCCGGAGCGGAGTAGGCGTGGACACGGAGGCGGAACGCTAGCATTTTTGCGCGGTGAGGCCTGGCGTCCCCCGCTGCTTGGTTTTGCTGCTCGGCTTGAGCGGCTGCGGACGCTCTCCAGCCACCGCCGCAGCCGATTTGCCCACCGCCCACACCGCGTCGCCTCGGCCGGCACCCCCGCCGAGCGTCCTCGGCACGGTGTCGAGCAGCGCCCCGCCCGAAGTCGTCGTGCCCACGCCCCCTGCCGGCCCCGAGCCGGCCGGACCGCGCCGTCGCTTCAGCGGAGGTGGCCCCGCCAGCGTGCACGGGCGCGCGGGCATCGTGACCTCGAGCGAGGCGCAGGCGACTCACGCCGGCGTGGCGATGCTCGAGCGAGGCGGCAACGCCGTCGACGCCGCCGTCGCTACTGCCTTCGCGCTAGCCGTCACCCACCCGAGCGCCGGCAACCTCGGCGGCGGCGGCTTTCTTTTGGTGCGCGGCCCCGGGTCCGACGCCGTCACCACCGCCATAGATTTCCGTGAGACCGCGCCCGCTGCGCTCACGCGCGAGGGCTTCGATCGCATGCAGCGGGGCGGCGCCAAAGGCGGAGCCGCGGCGGGCGTGCCGGGCAGCGTCGCGGGGCTGCTGTTGGCCCACGAACGCTTCGGCAAGCTGCCGCGACAGGACGTGCTGGCACCCGCCGTGGCGCTGGCGCAAAAAGGCTTCGTTCTGGGGCGAAGGCAGGCCGAGCTGCTCGCCGCGAGCTATCCTTCGCTGGCCAAAGACCCTACTTTGCGAAAGCGCTTCGGCCGGGACGACAAGCCGAAGAGCCAAGGCTCGCGCATCGTGCTGCCGGAGCTGGCCGTCGTTCTCGCGCGCATTCAAACCGACGGCGCCGCCGGCTTTTACGGAGGTCCCACCGCGCTGGCACTCACTCGCGCGCCCGGCTCGTTGATCACGCTGCGCGACCTCGAGCTGTACCACGCGGTCGAGCGCACTCCGCTCCGCTCCAGCTACCGCGGCCTCGGCATCGAGACCATGCCGCCTCCCTCGGCGGGAGGCGTAGCCGTCACCGAAATGCTGGGCCTGCTCGAGCTATTGCGCGCGAACGAGGCCAGCGGCGCGAACGAGCTGCATTTGTTCTTGGAAGCCTGCCGGCGCGCGCAGGCCGAGCGACGCTTCGGCGTCAGTGATCCCGACGCGCTCGACGCGGTCGCGCAGCAAAGCCAGCTCATGCGCTTTCTCTCGCCCCAAGCCCTGCTCGACCGCGCGCCCATCGAGCACGAGCACGCCACGCCTTCGGCCAAGCTTGCTCCGCTGTACGCGGGGGCGCAGGAAGAATCGGAGCAAACCACGCACTTGGGCGTGGTCGACGGCGCGGGCATGGTCGTCAGCCTGACCACCACGCTTTCCGCATCTTTTGGCGCCAAAGTGACCGCACCCGGCACCGGCGTCGTGCTCAACAACTCGGTGGCGTCGTTCAGCCGTACCGGTCCCAATCAGCCGGCGCCGGGTCGCCGCACGACCAGCTCGATGGCGCCCACGCTGGTGCTGGACGGTGGGCAGGTAGTGTTGGTCCTGGGTACGCCCGGCGGTGACACGATTCCGAGCACCATCGTGCAGGTGCTACGGAACGTGGTCGACCACGGCTTGCCGCTCGACGAAGCGGTGGCCGCGCCGCGCGTGCACCAGGGCTTCTTGCCCGATCGCGCGCGCTTCGAGACGCGTCGGCCGCTCGAGCCCGCCCTGGTCAAAGCCCTGAAGGCGCTCGGTCACGACATCAGCGGCTCACACATCGCCATGGGCGACTCCAACGATCTGTTGTTGGAGGACGAGCAGGCCTACGGCGTCGCCGATCCGCGCGGTGGCGGATTGGCCGAGGCCGCCAAGGAAGCCGTCGGGGCGCCCTGAGCCGAGCACGCCCCGCGTGCGAGCCGGCTCGCCCTCACCCACACCTTGGCGATCAGATCACGATCAGACCCACTCAGCCCAGCGCTCACGAGCAGCGGTTGAGCACGACCGGCGAGCAGACCTCGCGCAACAAGCCAGGCGCGTTGGCGAGCAGCACGTGGCGCACGCCGCTGGCTTCGTCGGCGCGGATCGGATCCGCCGCAGGCTCTACGTCGACGGCCGCGGGCGGCGCCGTCTTCGGCGCGTTCATGTTGATCACGGTCGGCATCGCCACCGGCGCCGGCACAGAAGGCGTCGTCGGAGCTGCGTTTTCGGCCGTCGGCCGCTCACTGCGCAGGTGGGGCATCGACAACACACCCACGTGAATCTCGGGCCCTTCGCTGCTGGGTACCATCGAGACCGGCGTTTTCGCGATCGCGCTCGGCATCACGCTGGAAATGTGGCGCTGCGAATCTTCTTCGTCGTCTTCCGGCTCGGGTGCCACGCTGCGCGAGGAGCTCGCCAGGCGCGCCATCGCGGAGAGCTGTCCGTCCGACGTCGGAGCGGGGGTCGGGGTGGGCGCGCTCGGGCTCATGCTCACGCCCATCGGCGAGAGGTTCGGCACTTCGACGCGAATCACCATCGGCCCGCGGCTGCTGGGCGGAGGCTCGGAGATCGCAGCGCGCGCCTCGGCGGGCGGCAACATGGCCACCAAGCCGGCCGCGAACGGCTCGACCGGGGGCGCCACCGAGCCGTGCATGGTCGTGCGATCGTAGTCGGGCACGATGCTGGGCACCGAAGGTAGCTCCGATTGACCGTTTTCTTTCAGGTCGGCGCCGTCTTCCTTGAGCTCTTGGCCCGTGGTGTCGCTGGTCGGCAGAGGCGGCGTGCGCGGCCTCAGATCGCGCATGAAGCGCAGCTTGACCCAAAGCTTGAGCCCGATGGGCAAGACCACGGCCCACACCACGACCATGAGCAGGGGCGCCAGTAGCGCCGAAAACCCGGTATTGCCCGAGCTCCACGCGCTCGCGACCGACCCGAGCAGGCTCAGAATCACGACCGCAGCGGCCCCGGTGAGAGCGCTCGGCGGCAAACGATAGGTGGTCTTGAACTCGGCGAATTCGTCCTCGCACAGCGAGCACCATTCGTCGGCGCTGGTCTGGTGGTTCGGACAAACGTGCCCGCCGCAGGCCTGGCACAGGTTGCCGTAGCTGCCGGTGCCGCACACCACGCAAGCCAGCTTGGTCGGAACTTCCTTGGTCGCCTGCTCCGAGCCGGGGCGAATCGAGCCCGGGGGATCGGAATCCGTCGGCATGAGCGAGCCGCGAGTGGGCGCGATGCTGGTCTTCGCCCGCGGCGAGAGCGAACCGCCGCGCGGGCGCAGCGACTGCGGCACTTCCAGACGCGGATCGGCGGCTTCGAGCTCGGCTTCGCCGTGCGAGCGCGCTTTGCTGCGGTCTCGCAGGTTGGATAGATCGTGCCACATGGCCGCAAGCTGCGGCTCGGAGATGTCGAGGTATTGCGCCGCTTCGCTGGCGGCGACCAGCTGAATGCCTTCTTGGTCTTGGCGGCGGCCGAGCTCGTAAGCGAGCAGATCGGCGAGGCGTAGCGTCTGCACCATGGCCGACAGCAAGCTGTCTTGCAGCGCGCGGGCAGGTTGATGGTGCCAGGCGATCACCTTCGGCACCGGCTCGGGAATGTTCCAAGCCGTGAGCACGTGCGCGCCCAGCGTGGCGTGGTCGAAACCGAAGACGCGGCGTTCTTGCTCGTGCACGCTGTCGGCGTTGCCGCCGAATTCACGCAGCAGCGCCGGGTAGACCTCGCGCTCGGTGTCGAGCAGCATGATCTTGCCGATGTCGTGCAAGAAGCCGCAGGTAAAGAGCTCGTCGTGCGGCAAGCCCAAATGCACGGCCAAGTAGCGACACAGCGAACCCACGATCGCGGCGTGCTCGAGCAGCTCGGCTGCCAGCGTGTTGCTGCTCTCGAACAAATCCAAGATCGCGGCGGTTGTCGCCACCTGATTCAAGCGCCGCGTGCCGACCAGCACCGCGGCATGCCGCACCGACGTGCAGCGCACCTTCAGACCGTAGCCGGCCGAATTCACCAGCCGCAGCAGGCGGGCGGAGAGCGCAGGATCGCTCTCCAGCACCAACACCACCTGCTCGATGCGCGCATTCGTGGTGCGCGTCAGCTCTTCGAGGCGTTTGGCGGCTACCGGAAAGGGCTTGGCGCCGACGATGCGCGCGGCCGTCGCGGCCAGGCTCTTGCTTGCCGCCTCTTCCGCGTCTTGGTCGCGACCGCCGAACCACTCGTTCTCGTCGCTGCCGAAATTGCCGGGAGATAGCGAAGCTGACACCGCTTTAGCCCTTCACCTGTTGAGAGCTCATTCGGCCGCGGAGGTCGCGGCCTGGTCGCCGTTGGCCGGCTCTTTGGAGCGCGCGGCTTCCGGCAGAGCGAAGAACTCACGGGTGGAGAAGCGCGTGCCCTCCAGGATGACCTGCGCGCCCCGCCGCGTCGCCGCGTTGACCACGATCGGCGCCAAGAGGTTGACGGTCGCCGGCTGGCCGCTCAGAGCGCACAGCACGACCATCACCGCCAGCGTCTCTTCGTTGCCCTCGAGGCCCGCTTCCTGGGCCGCCGCGCCTACCGGCACGTCCGGGTACATTTCGCCGAAAGCGTGGGCAGAAACCACGGGAAACGCGAGTCCCGGCGTCGAAACCGACTGCAGCCAGGCGATGTAGCCGCTGCCCTCGTGCGGAACGAGCGCGAAACGCTGCTCCGTGGGGAAGCCGATCACGCCGGCGGGAAACGCGAGTAACTCGTCGTCGTTGATATCGAGGGTTCCGAAACGCTGGCTTTCGATTTTCATGGGGAGATCCTGAAGAGGTGGTTGGTCGGTGGTCGCGACCCGAGGGTTGGTTTTTTCGGGTTGCTGTTTCAGGTCTTGCAATCGCAGTGCCAGCCGTCCTGTGCCGGCCGGAGCAGAGCAAAGCCGCCATCGGCGACTCCACACCGCTCCGTAACCGAGAGAACGGCCGCCGCCAGCCCTCCTTAAGTGGCCCTGGAAACCGCTCAAATACGCGGGCGCGGCGTGGGGCGCCGCTCGAGGCGCGCCCGAATCAGGTGCACCGCTTCGGCGTGAAGCTGGCAAACCCGCGATTCGGTCACCCCCAGCACTTCGCCGATTTCGCGCAGGCTGCACTCTTCTTGGTAGTGCAGGCCGAGCACGAGGCGCAGTCGCTCCGGCAAATCGTCGATGGCGTTCGCGATGGAGTCGACGATCTCCGCGCGCGACGTTTGTAGCTCGGGGGACGGATCGTGATCGGCGGGCTCGGACGCCGGAGACAGCTCTAGCCGCGCGAAGCCGGCATCGGAGATCTCGGTGAGCAGCTCTTGGTAGGCGGGTAAGGACAAGCCGAGCTCGCCGGCCATCTCGTCCTCGTTCGGGGTGCGACCGAGGCGCTGAGTCAAGTCGCTGGCGGCTTCGGTGATGCGCCGCGAGGCGCCGCGCAGCTTGCGCGAGAGCGGATCGAGCACGCGCAGGTAATCCAAAATCGCGCCCCGCACGCGGTACGACGCGTAGGCCTCGAAATGCTCTTCTTCCATCTCGCCGGTGCGTCGCTGGAGCGCTTCGGCCATGCCAACCCAACCCGCCGACAAGATGTCGTCGAACGTCAGCGTCGACGGCAGCGTGCGAATCGTGCGCATGGCGATGCGACGCACGAGCGGCATGTAGCGATCGTATAGCTCGCGATCGCTCTGCCCTTTCGGGGCGCTTCGGCTGGGGGCCTGACTCACCAAAGACTCCAAACCCAACTCACGCATCTGCCGGGAGGACGGCGTCGACTACGGCTTCCACGGACGCTTCCCGGATGTCCTCGGGAACCCGGGGACCATTACAAAGGTAAGCGATCGGAATATTCGAGGGAAGCGCTGCGTGCATCACCCCGCCCGCTTCGATGGTTTCGTCCAGCTTGGTGATGACGACCTCGGTCGGTGCGGGGACCTCGTACAAGCCGGCGATGCGCGTCACGTCGCTCGCGCGCAGCCAAGCCGGCAGAACGAGCAAGGCATGCTTGACCATGTCCTCGGTCATGCCGGACAAGCAATCGGGCAGCACCCAGCTGGTGGCCGCAGTCGAGCGGCCGGCGGTGTCTACCAGCACGATATCAGCGGTAATTTCGGCCATGGCGCGGCGAAAGCTGGAGCGGTCCGAGGCCACCTGAAACGGAATTCCCATCAGCGTGGCGTAGCGCTGCCACTGCTCGACGGCGCCCACCCGAAATGTATCCAAGCTGATGACACCGACGCTACGTCCCAAATCAAGACGGGCGCGGGCGGCCAGCTTGGCCAAGGTGGTAGTTTTGCCAGCGCCGGTCGGGCCCATGCAAGCGATCAAGGTTCGGCGGGGGTTCTGCATCAAGCCGCCGCTCACGGTGATGCGTTCGCTCAGGCGCGCCCGCAAGAAATCGGTCAACGGCGCCTTGCCCTTTTTGGCGTGCTTGGCCGCTCCGCTCGCCAGCTCACGCGCCAGTGAGCCCTCCAGGCCGCGCGCGTGCAGCAGCGTGAGCGCGCGCTCGCGGGGCGGGCGCTGCTGGTTCAGCTCTTCGAGCATGGCGCGCAGCGACGTCAGCTCGCGCTCGACCTCGTTGCTATCCAGGCCGAGCACGCTGCCGTACTTGGTCTTGGTGCGCAACGAGCGCGTTTCGCCGCTGGGCGGCGCCATGGCCGCGCGCTCGCGCAGCGGCAGCTCGATGGGGCGCGCTTCTTTGGAAGCGAACGGCCACTTCAAACCTTGCGGCGGGGCCGCCGTCACCTCCACGTACTGCTGCCCCAAAACGCCGGCCCGACCGTTCGAAACCCGCCGCGTGCCCTCGATCAGGGCGTTGGGCCCGAGCGTGGCCTTCACGGCGGAAAGGGCTTCTTGCAGATCGGCTCCTCGAAAATTCTGGTACGACATTTCAGGCGGCTCCTACGCTGGCGGCGCGGTTTGGGGTGACGGCAGGGCGAAAAAACTCGTTCAAGCTGCGGCCCTTCCAAGGCCAACCGTCTCGAAGGGACGGATGGCCACGTCGGGCTCTAGCTCGCGGAAAGACAGCACGGCGAGCGACGGACAACGCCGCTCGGCGAAGGCGCGCAGGTAGCGACGCACGTCGGGCGCCACCACCACGCACGCGGGACGGCCCGCTTGCGCCATGCGTTTGACGGCCGCCTCGAGGGCCAGGCCCAACTGGCGCGCCAGCTCGGGGTCGAGCGCGCCGCCCGTCCCGGCCGCGATCTCGCGCAGCGAGCGGCGAAACATCTCTTCCACCGGGGCGTCCAGCACCAGCGCCGACAGCGTGCCGTCGTGACCGGTGAATTGCGCGGTGATCTGGCGCGACAGGCGCTGCCGCGTCATTTCCGTCAACTGCTCGGGATCACGCGTGTTGGGGGCGATCTCGGTCAAGGCTTCGAGGATGGAGCGAAGGTCACGGATCGAGACGCCTTCCTTCAACAAGTTGCGCATGACTCGCAGCACCTCACCGTTCGAGAGCAAGTTCGGGACCAAGTCCTCGACCAGCTTCGGCGTGGTGCGCTGGAAGACCTCGAACAGGTGGCCGAGCTCGGTACGGCCCAAGATGTTGTGGGCGTTGGCCCGAACCACTTCCGACAGGTGGGTAGCCATGATCGTGGTGTGGTCGACCACCGTGTAGCCAAGGGCTTCGGCCAGCTCGCGGTCCCGCGCCGGGATCCAGCGCGCGGGCGTGCCGAACGCCGGATCTTTGGTGGCCTCGCCGTCGATGGGTGGAGCGCTGCCGGTGGCGTCCATGGCCAAGAAACGCCCGGCGCGGGTGGTACCGCGGGCAATCTCGGTGCCCAGCATCAAGAAGCGATACACGCCCGGCGGAAGCTGCAGGTTGTCGCGCACGTGCACGGGCGGAATCACGATGCCCAGATCCAGGGCCATTTGCTTGCGGAGAGCGGCAATGCGATCGACCAAGTTGCCGCCCATTTGCGGGTCGACCGCCTGCACCAGCTCGTAGCCGACCTCGAGGGCAAAGATGTCCAACGGCAGGGCGGCGTCGATTTCCTCGCTGGAGCCGGGCTTCTTGACCGGTTCCTTGGCGGCGGTGACGGCGGCCTTGGCGTCGGCTTCTTCTTTTCGGCTGGCAGCGCGCGCGCTCAGGCCCAGCGCCGCGGCGAGCGCCAAGAACGGCAAGGCGGGCATGCCGGGTAGGAACGCGAACAGCGTCAACACCCCGGCGGTGGCGGCGACGGCTCGCCGACTGCCCAGCATTTGGTTGCGGAGGGCGCGACCGAGCTGATCGCCGGTGGCCGAGCGCGTCACCACGACACCGGCGGCGGTCGAGATCATCAGCGCCGGCATCTGCGAGACCAGCGCGTCACCCACCGACATGATCGAGAAGGTTTCCGCGGCGTTGGCCAGCGTCATGCCGTTGGCCAACCCGATCATCAAGCCGCCCACCAGGTTGATGAACGTGATCAACAGGCCGGCGATGGCGTCGCCCTTGACGAACTTGCTGGCACCGTCCATGGCGCCGAAAAAGTCGGCTTCGCGCTCCAAATCCTTGCGGCGCTGGCGCGCGATGTCGGCGGTGATGTTGCCGGAGTTCAGGTCGGCGTCGATCGCCATCTGCTTGCCGGGCATGCCGTCCAAAGCGAAGCGCGCCGCCACTTCCGCCACGCGGCCGGCACCTTTCGTGATCACGACGAAGTTGATCACGACCAAAATCAGGAAGATGACCAAGCCGACGACGACGTTGCCGCCGACGATGATGCGTCCGAACGTCTCGACCACGCGACCGGCGGCGCCGTGCCCCTCGTGACCTTTGAGCAGAATCAGCCGCGTCGTGGCCACGTTCAGGCTCAGACGCAGCAGGGTGGCAACGAGAATGACCGCAGGAAACGCGCTGAATTGCAGCGCGTTCTCCATGAACAGGCCGATCAAGAACACGCCGATCGACACCGCCAAGCTGAACGCCAGCATGGCGTCCACCAGCACGCCCGGCAGCGGAATCACCATCATCAACACGATGCCGACGATGCCGAGCGCAATCGCAAGCTCGGCGCCGTGGCTGCGGTCGCCGGTCGAAGGAGGTGTGGGAGCCTGGCTCACGCGCTCAGCGGTAGCGAGAAGCGTGCCAGCTTGTTCAGTGCTTTGTTCGGGGGAACGTCCGAAAAACACGGCTCTTTTCCGAGCGACAGAAGCCCCCTACCCTGCCCTCGGTCGGCCACAGCCAAACGGCTGGCACAGGAGCTAGGTCTCGGAATGACACTGCGTCAATGCGTTGACACCTGCCACCTCACCCTCGCGCTCTGTCTCGCGAGCTCGACGGCGCTGTCCGCGCCCGCGATAGAGCGCGTGCTCGACACGCCCTGCCACGCACTCGCTCTGGATCGCGAGCCGTACGTGGCCGCGCTCGGCGACGACGCGGTGACGGTCATGGACAAGCGCGGTACCCACCAGGAGCCGCTGCCCGACGCCTTGCGCGGCGCCGGCGTCGACGTAGGCGTCTTCTTCGGACGCGACTACCGCGTGCGGGTGGCCGGCACCGCCCATACCCCGCAGGGTGACGAGGTGCGCTACTACCGCTCACTTCCGGGAGGTCTCAAGCCCGCGCTCGACGAGCTGGGGCCGCTCGGAAAGCGCGGTGGGCCCGGCTTGGTGGCTCTTTTGGGCACGACCGACCCCGAAATCGTTTGCCGCCCCGGCGAAAGCTGCCTGCTCAAGCGCGTCAGCGGCTGGGCCAAAGCATCGGCGCCGGTCGGCCTCTCGCGAGTCGGCTTGTCGCTCGCCCAAGGCTGGGCGCTCGCGGGCGCAAATCTATTTCGGCTCGACAAAGACTGGCAACCCCTCTCGCCGCCCGGGGCGTGGCAGAAGGCCGACGACGCTTTCTTACGCGGAGGCGAAGCGTGCGTGGTCGAGCACGACCGCAATCGCTTGCACCACTTCGACGGCAAGGCGTGGCACGTCTCCGTTTCTCCCATTCCCGGTCCCCGTTCATTGTGGGGCAGCAGCGATGCGCTCTGGCTGGGCGGCGACGGCGGCGCGGCTAGGTTCGACGATGGCGCGTTCGTGAAGGTGGAGGGCGTGGCGCACGTGGCTCAAGTACTGGGGCGCGACGCCGGCGACGTCTGGCTGTGCTCGAGCGAAGGCTTGTTTCGCGCTCGTTCTAACCCAACTCCCGTGCGTTGAGCGCCGGCGAAGACTTCCTCACTGCGGATTGGCGCAAGCGCCGACGACGCACAGGACGCCTGGTTGGCAATCGCGATTGGTCACGCACTCGACGCACGAGTGCTTTCTCGTATCGCAGCGCGGAAACGGCGCCGCACAGTCGGCGTCAGCCACGCACTTGACGCAGGTATCGGTGTCGGAAGCACAGCGCGGAGCTGCTGCCGGGCACGCATCGTCGCTGACACACTCCACACAGAGATTGCGGGTGGCATCGCAGGCGGGCGTATGGGGCGACGACGCGCAGTCGGCGTTGCTTGCGCAAGAAGGTACGCAGCGATAGGTGTCGCGATCACACGCAAAGCCGGAGCTGCCGCAGTTGTCGGTGCTAAGGCACTCCACGCAATTGCCGACCGTCGTCTCGCAGTAGGGGGTGGCGTGCGGGCATACGGCGTCACTCAAGCAGATGACACAAGTGTTCGAATTCGGCTCGCAGAACCCTCGCCCCGTACCAACGCAGTTGGCATTCGACAAGCATTCGACGCAACCACCCCGCGCGACGGAACAGTAGGGGTAAGGGAGCGCACATTGCTCCGAGCTGCGGCAGGCAACCGCAGCCGACGCGCCAGACCCATCCTCGGCTCCGGCGGCGCCGCCGGCGTCTGGGTTCATCAAGCGCAGTCCGCCCGAACCAGTGCCCGTCATTCCCGATGCCCCACTACCCGACGAACCGCCCGCGCCATGTGAAGGTTCGTACGGCTCTTGAGCCACGCAGCTTGGCAGGCAGGCCAAGGTCACCAACAAACCGCTAAGAAAGGTGCGGAAAATTGCAGAATTGAGGCGAGACAGAACCCGAAACATCATCTGGCTTGGTTGCGGGCCAACCTCAACCCATTTGCGCGATCCGAACAATGAAAGAAATCTCCATTGCTGAGCGAAGAGTCGAGCGCGCGCAACTAGAGGCTGCCCGCAACGCCGAAACCGCCCGCCGTCAGCCCGGCGAAGAGGTGCGGGCAGGTCTCCGCCCGAGCGCTCTGGACGCCGACCATGTCGTGGGCCTCGGGCCACGCGTACGACACGCCAAAACCCACCACCCCGAGACCGAGCAGCGCCCAGCCTATGTCGTTCAAGACTACGAATCGATTGTGCGCCGACGGCGAAAGATCGCGGCTGGTACGAAACGTGGCCCAAGTGGCGGCAACCGCAAAGGCGCCGACGCCAGCGGTCACAACCCCGACCGTGCGGAGGCGATGCGCAGTCGGTGAGGTGCCGTACGTGTAGCGCTTGACCAGAACGAACGGGGGGTCGTCTCGATCGCGAACGTAGCCAACGGCAGGCGTCGGGCCCGCTTCTTCATGGACCAAGCGTGGATCGGTGATTGCTGCCGGTCTGAGCTTGAGCAGGGCCAGCAGGCTCGATACTTCGAGCGCCTCTCCACCGTGCTGCGCTCTCACGGCGCCAGCGGGCACGATTCCGGCAAGCCGACCCTGAGCGTCGAGCAGGGCGCCACCAGGCGCGCGCGCCAACAGCGGATCGACCCGTAAGACCCCTGCCGCTTCATCCTTCTGTGCCGGCTGCACCACGCCACCAGCCAAAGAGAATGCGCGATCTTCGCTGAGCTCGGAGTTGATGCCGAAAACCGCCTGGCCCGCCGACAAAGGGGATTCCCGAATGGCCAAGCAAGTGGCGTCGGTGTGAGCGTCGACATGCAAGAGCGCGACATCCGCTTTCCGGTCGAGAACGACGATTTTGGCCGGCAGGGTTTGCTCGGCCGAGAAGCGCACGCGCAGTGGTGCATTTTCGTCCAAGTTGCTGGCGACCGTCAGGATCAATCCATCTCCCGAAACGATTGCGCCGGCCGCCAGGCTGCTGCCCGCCTCGACGAAGACGAACGAGGCGGCGGCGGCTCGCGCCGCGTCGGGCAAACTCATGAGCGGGCGGCGACACTGCTTGAAGCCCAGAGGTCCGACCGCAGCGGGCGCGCTCGGTCTGCTTTCCTCGGTCAGCTGGAGCGGGAAGCGCCGGCGTTGCAGCAGCGAACGCAGGGCGCCTTCGACGAGGCCACGTCGCAGCTCGTCGAGAGTCGAAGCTTGCGCGACGGCGCGCGTGATAGTGCGGTACACGGCAATGCCTCGCGCGTCTTGTAGCTCCCATTGGATGGCGACACGGCATTGCGGCGACGCCTCGTCATCGCAGAATTCCTCCTTGACGGAACCGATGAGCGTGAGCGCCGGCAACCCCGGCTCGCCCGGACTCAAGGCTTCACTGTCGGCCAACCGATAGCCCGCGCCGGCCAATTCTGCCGCGATCAACCCCTGGAATTTGATGCGGGACAGACCCAGCAGATCTTGCTGACCCGCCTCCATGACGATGCCAGCAACCCGCAGCGGCCGGCTCACGGAGACTCGCGCCAGCTCTTGGGCGGCGGCAGGTGAAGCCGCAAAAACCGCTAGAATCGACGTGAGCCAAGCAAGCGAAGCGACCGCGAACCGCATCGGGCGCTAGCATAGGCCGAACCGCGGGGTCGTGCTATGGCGGAGCCCGTGACTTTCGAGCCGCTTACCCGTGAGTACGGCGGGTACATTTTCGATTGCGACGGCACGCTGGCCGATTCGATGGTCGTGCACCACCGAGCGTGGCTCTCGGCGCTGGCCGAGCACGGCGCCAACTTCGAGTTTCACTGGGAGCTGTTCACCAGCCGGGCCGGCATGACCCTGCCGAACACGGTTCGCGAGCTGAACGCACAGTTCGGGCTGGCCCTGGATCCAGTCGGGGTCACGAATAGTCAACGCCGGGAGTACGAGCGCTTTCTGCCCACCGTACAGCCCATCGCGGAGGTCGTGGCGCTGGCGAAACGGGTCGCGGCGACACACCCGGTCAGCGTGGCCTCCGGCGGGGAGCGGCAAATCGTGCTCAGAACCCTGGAGCTGATTGGCTTGTCACCGATTTTCTCGGTCGTCGTCGCGGCCGAGGACGTGACCCACGGCAAGCCCGCACCGGACATGTTCTTGCTGGCGGCAGAGCGGATGGGCGTCGCCCCGGCCGAATGTGTGGTGTTCGAAGACAGTGTCCTGGGCCTCGAGGCCGCCAAACGCGCGGGAATGGCATCAGTGCTGGTACGTCCCCCGAACGTTCGATAACGTCCTTACCGATGCCGGTCAGAAGGCCTCGGGGCTACTACGGGGAAGACCACACGACGTTGGGCTCCGACATCCTGGCGGTGCTGCAGATCCTCAAGCTGCCGGAGCAAGTGTTGGGCAAAGAAGAAGCCGACCGGCTGAAGACGATCAAGCCTGACCAATGGTACCCGATCGAATGGCTGCTGGGTCTGATGGAGATCTTGGAGGCTCACGTCGGCCCGTACGGTCTGCGGCAATTGGGGCGCAAGCTCTTCCAGATGTCTCACAAAGAGCGCGTGCTGCAGGTGGCCAAGAGCGCGCGCGACATCCTGTACGGCGTCGACGGCATGTACCACCACGCCAACCGCGGCCGCGGCATCGGGGGCTGGAAGGTGCTCAAGTTCGAGCCCGGCTTGTGCGAAATCGAGAAGAACACCGCGCACCACTGCGTGATGGAGGAAGGGATTTTGACCGAGGCTTTGCTGGCGATTGGCTGCGCCTGCAACGTCACGCAAATCCAATGCTTTCAGGACGGCGCCGATACCTGCATCTATCGAGTCACCAGCGCGTTCGTCGACAAGCATTGGTCGGGCGAGCCATCGAAGGGCTGAGCCCTACGACTTGGGTGGCTCCACGCCGTCCGAGACGCGCTGGAGCCAGGCGTCGCGCCCGCTCCACTTGAGGAACAGCAACACGGCGGCCCCGAGCGCGCTGTAGCCGATGAAGAAATACACGGCGAAGCGCAAGCCCTCGTCCGGCAGCGGTACCAGCGATTTATAGCCCAAAAACAGCATGGACACGATGGCCAGGCTCGGCCAGACGACGTGCCGCCATAGCTTGCGCTCGGCGCGGCGCGCCCCGGCGTACAGCTTGATGACCCCGAGACTCGCCAGCACGTACATGGTGATGAGCCCGAACGTGAGCGTGAACGCCCACACCGGAAGAGCCAGCTCCGGCTTGATCGAGAGCACCAGCAGCGCGCTGATCGATTGGCACGCCAGCATCAGGTGGATGGCGTTGTCCGGGGTCTTGCGCGTCGGATGAACCCAGGCAAGGGCACGGGGCAAGCTGCCGCTTTGCGCCATGCCGTACCAGGTGCGAGTGCCGGCGTTGAAGAAAGCGGCGCTAGCGGCCAAGGCCGAGTTGAGCATCGCCAGCGGGCCGAGCACCCAAAAGCGTCCCCATACCCGCTTGGCCAGCTCGAACACCGGGAACGCCACCGCGCTCTTGATCTTGCCGACGTCGTCGGTGCCGATGCCAATCAAGTAGCCCCAAGCCGTGAGCACCAAAAATACGATCATGACCAGCACCGAGCCCAGCAGCGCCCGCGGCACGGTACGTTTCGGGTCACGACTCTCTTCGGCGAGCGGCGCCACCGCTTCCCACCCGCTATAGGCAAAAATCGAGAACACCACCGCCAAGAACAGCGAGCCTCCGACGGGCACGCGGCGCGGGTCGAATGACTCGAAGTTGAAGCCACCCGCCCCGGGGTGGACGAAGCCGGTGACGGCCAAAGCCAGCATGATGCAAAGCTCGCTCGAGCCCGTGATCACCAACAGGCGCTCCGACACCTGCACGCCGCGGTAGGCGGTCCAGGCGACGCCGCCGACCCCCACCACCGTCCAAAGCCAGACCGGAACGTGAACGCCATATTCTGCGGCGACACAGGGCGTCAACACCGTGCTGGCCAGATAAGCGAACACCAACGTTGGCGCGAGCGGCAACCACAAGCTCATGTACCAGCCGGCGAAGAACCCGGCGCGCGGGTGCAGCGAGCGCGCAATCCAGGTGTACCAGCCGCCGGCGGAGGGAAATACCCGCGACAGCTCGTTCACCGACAGCGCGAGCGGCAGCAGCGCCACGCCGGCCAGCAAATACGCCAAGGGCGCGGCGAGCCCGGCCAGACCCACCGTAAACACGAACGTCGACAAGACGGCAAACGCCGGAGCGATGGTGGCGATGCCTTGCATCAGGACGCCGAGCAGCCCGACGCTGTTCGCCTTCAATCCACCGTTGGCGCGCCCTTCAGCCATGCAAAAATCCCGCTAGTCTTGCCACTAGCGCGCTTGCCCCTCCGCCTGCAAGGCGGGGCGCTGGGTCAGGCGCGGACGCCGCGACCGCGGCCACGCAAGCGGTAAACGAAGGCCAGCACCTCGGCCACCGCCGCGTAAAACTCCCCGGAAATGACCCGCCCGACGCGCACCTTTTCGGCCAAGCCGCGCGCGAGCGGCACGTTTTCCACGGTTGGAACGCCCAGTTCTTTGGCCAGGCGCTTGATGTGCTGCGCGACCTCGTCGTAGCCCTTGGCAACGACGACCGGTGCGCCTTCGGCCGGATGGTAGCGCAACGCCACCGCCACGTGCGTGGGGTTGGTGACCACGACCGTCGCTTCTTTCAAGGCTTTGCGGATGCCGCGCTTCGACAGCTCGCGGGCGCGCTGGCGCTGACGCTGCTTGATTTGCGGGCTGCCTTCCTGGTTCTTCGACTCGTCTTTCAGCTCTTGGCGCGACATCTTGATGGAGTTCTCGTGCTTCCACCACGACTGCGCGTAGTCGACGACGGCCAGGACCCCGAGCGCGAACGTGCACCAAACCGCTACCTTGAAGGTGACCGCGCCGATTTGCACCGAGGCCATGGCCAGGGTGCCGCGCGACGCCACCGCCAGCCTCGGGAACTCGCCCTTCAGCACCGAGTAGGCGACGGCGCCCACCACGCCGATGCGCAGCACACCCAACAGCACGTTGACCAAGCCCTCCTTGGGGCTGAACAACTTCGGCAAGGTGCCCATGGGGTCGAGCCGTTCGAACTTGGGCTCCAGCGCCTCGAAGCTCGGATGGAAACCGGCCTGCGCGAAGCCCGCGGCAATACCGGCAAGGCACGCGAACAGGCCCACCGGCATGCAGGCCAGCAACAACACCTTCAGGGTCTGCTCGAGCACCAGCGTCATGTCGCCGCGCACGAGCAACAGCGGGTCACGAAAGCAAAGCAAACAGAAGTCGCGAATGTTGGCGGCTAGCTCGTCCCAGGTGCCGTTGAGCACCAGCAGGACGGCCACCGTCGCCGCCACCGCGCCCGCGTCCTTGGCGCGCGCAAATTGCCCGTCATCCCGGGCCTTTTTGCGTCTTTCTGGGGATGGGTCCTCTGTTTTCTCGCTGTCGTCGTCGCCGTCGGCCATGCTTCATGGCTCCTTCACGGCCAGGACCAGCGACTCGATGCGCTCGCCGGCCCGCGACATTTCGGCAACGACGTCGTACCCGAAGTCGGGCAAGATCAGCATCAACAACAGCGCGCCCACGCCGGTGGTGACGGCAAAGCCAATCGAAAACACCTGGATCGCCGGCGCCGCGCGCGACACGAACGCCAGCGCGACTTGTGTCACCAGTAACACCGCCAAGATCGGGATCGACATTTTGATACCGGTGACGATGGCGTCGTTGGTCAACGTCATCATCATCTCGGTCAAGTTGCTGACCGAGTGGATGGAGCCGGCCGGGACCGCGCGAAAGCTACCGATCACGGCGCCGATTACCACGCGGTGCAAGCCCACCAAAACCCCCAACAACACCGCCAGATTACGCAGAATCGAGGTAATGGCGTTTTGGGTGGCGTGCGAGGTCGGATCGAAAATCTGCGCCACGCCCAGGCCCATCATCGGCGCAATTTCCTCACCCGCGACCTCGACCGCGGCGATGATCAAACGGGGCACGGCTCCGATGGCAAGGCCCAGCACGAACTCGTTGGCGGCGCTGAACGCCAGCCCCAGCACCGGCTCCTCGCTCACTGGAATCTGGCCGAAGTCGCCGTGCGCCGCCAGCGTGAGCAGCACCGTCAGGGCCGCCTTCACGCGCGTGGGCGCCTGGGTAAAACCGAGCGGCGCGATGATGATCATCCCGGAGATGCGGATGGCCTCCAGCACCAGCAGCGCGGCTTCGTTGCGGAGCAAGAGCTCGAGCCCGTTCATGGCTCAACCCTCCATCAGCGGGTGACGTCCGCGATATTCTGGAGCGCGCGGGTCGTGTACTCGACCAGTTGATTCATGCTCCACGAGCCGAGAATGGCGAAGGTCAAGCCGACCGCCAACAGCTTGCTCACGAAGCTGATCGAGGCCTCGTTGACCTGGGTCGCGGCCTGCAAAATGCCCACGATCAAGCCGGCGATCAGCGCCGCCAGCAACGCCGGACCGGAGATCAAGCACGTGAGCATGATGGCGTTCCGAAACAACTCCACGGCGCCGTCGGTCGTCATGTCACGTATAGCTCCTGAGGATGGAACCTGCGACCAAGTTCCAGCCATCGACCAGCACGAACAGCATCAGCTTCAGCACGAGCGAGATGGTCGCCGGAGGCACCATCATCATGCCCATGCTCATCAAGAGCGATGCCACCGCCAAGTCGACGATCAAGAACGGCAACAAGATGATCACGCCCATTTGGAAGGCGGTCGTCAGCTCGGAAATCACGAACGCCGGCATCGCGAAGCGCAGCGGCACGTCGTCGGGGCCTTGCGGCAGCGCGGTGGCGGTAGCGTCGTAGAACAGCTTCAAGTCGGCTTCGCGCGTTTGACGCAGCATGAAGCGCTTGAGCGGCACCGTGCCGGCCTCGAACGCCTGGATGTCGGTCATTTTGCCGGCCATGTACGGGTCGACGGCCACCGTCTTGATCTGGTCGACCACGGGCGACATCGTAAACAGCGTCAAGAACATCGACAGCCCGATGATCACCTGGCTGGGCGGGCTCGACTGCGCGCCCACGCCTTGGCGCACGAACGACAACACCACCACCGTGCGCACGAACGAGGTCGTGGTCAGGATGATGGCCGGCAACAGCGCCAGCAGCGTGAGGACGAGCAGGACCTTCAGCGGCGGCGCGAGGGTGCTCTGCTCGAGCAGACCGGGCACGTTGCCCACGGTGAGAGTCGGCGCGGTCGGGCTCATGCGCGGGGTCCGGACAGACGGCGAATCAAGCCTTGGGCCTGACCTTCGACGTCCAACATGCGCACGTTGGTCGGGTTGGCGGGGGCGGGCTTGCCGCCCACGGTGTCTTGCGTCTCGGCGGCCAAGATCGAAGCCGCGTCGGTTTCACGAGCCGGCTCGCGCTTGCCGAACGCGGTCTTCAGCAGGTCCGCGAAGGAACCCGCCTTGGGCGGCTCGGGCGTGACGTTGCGCACCGCGATGGCGGCCCCGCGCGTGGCCACCGGTGAACGGCGCGCGGGCTCACGGTCGCGCGGAAGCTCGCGCTCTTCCTCTTCGATTTCGTCGATGAACGCCAGGCGCTTCACGGAAGAGTCCGTGACGCCCAGCAACATCTGCCGACCGTTCACCGAGATCACGACCGCGTGCGCCTTGGGGCCGATGCGCGTCGACGACACGACCGATAGCCGTTTGGGGGCCGCCGCGCGCTTGGTTTCGCCCTTACCGCGCCGTTTCAGATACAGGGTCGCGCCGCCCAGCGTGCCCAACAGCAGCACGACGCCGATCATGCGGCCGAGCGAGGGGATCGCCGAGCGTCCCGTCGCCACCGGCTTGGGTGCCGGACGAGCCGCCAGCCAGCTCGGCGCCTTGCCCGGCGCAGCTACGATCGGGGCCGCGACCGGCGCCGGAGCCGGCGCGGGAGCCTCGGCTGCAACCAACGCCGCCGCGTCGGCGGCCGTGGGCGGCCCCATGGGTGGGAGGGGCTCCGCCCAGGTGGGCGTCGCGACGGCCAGACCCGCGAGCACCAACGCGAAGTTGGAAGCTTGGCGCAGGGGTGTCATTCCTTTGAACCCCGAGCGCCTCGTTCGTCCCCTACCAGCACCTCGGTCAGGCGAATTCCGTAGCGCTCCCCGACCACCACCGCCTCGCCGCGGGCGATCAGTCGGTTGTTCACGTACACGTCCAGAGGCTCCCCGTTGGCCTTGGAAAGCTCCAGAATCGACCCCGGCCCCAAGCGCAAAACCTCGCCAATTTTCGCGGTTTTACGGCCAAGCTCGATGGTCACCTCGACCGGTACATCCATCACGAAGCTGAGCGTGTCGCCCCCGCCGCGGTTGGGGGTGAGGTCGGCCGGTGGCGCCGAAAGGGGCGTCACGGAACGCGGATCGGGTTGAGAGTCGTGGCCCAAATCCTTCGGGCCGCGCGCGTTCGGTTCGTTCATACCGACGCTTATTTCAATCTTCGTGCCGACCGCGAATCTCGACCGAAACCTGTCCCCGCGAGATCACGGGGGCGCCACGAAACTTTTCGATGCCGCCGACGCGCACGATCACTGGGTCGTCGACGGCGGTTGCCAGACGCAAGACTTGTCCGACTTCCAGCGACAGCACCCGCCGCAAACCCAACCGCACCCGACCGAGCTCGGCCGTGACCTCGACCGGCACCTCGGACAAGGCTTCCGCCATGCGCGGGTCGTTCGACTCTTCGCCTTCGTCGGACTGGTCCTTGGAGGCGGTCTCGAGCGCTTCGGCGCCCATGGCGATGGAAATTCGAGCGTCGCCGGCGATGCCCTCGAAGGCGCATTCGGAGCGCAGGCCATCGGCGAAGCCGGCGTCGCGTTCGTCGCCGGCGGGGATGCTGCGGGCGGAGGTTGCGCGCAGCGCGATGCCGACTTCGCTCTTCACGGCGTCGGCGAAATCTTGGGCCAGGCGACGGGCGAGCTTGCCCACCAGCGCCGCTTGGGCCAGGGTCAAATCGGCGCCGATGCCGCTAGAGGCGTTCTTTTCGCTGCCGCCGAGGGCGCCTTCCAGCATGACGCTGAGCGCTTCGGGGCCGAGCGATAGACACGCCCATGCCGAGCCCTCTTCGGCTTCCAACATGATCTCGAACACGGGGCCACGCTCGACGACGCGCTCGGCGCCGAGGTCGACGATGCACACCGGCTCGGGCACGAGCCTGGCACGTCGCTTGACCAGGAAGGGTAGAGTCTTGCGGGCGCCACGCGCAAAGCGCTGGGCCACGTGACTCATTGCGTACATGGCACCTTTCAGATGCCGCTCTCGCCCGGTGAGGTCTACTCGCCTCAGGTTGTCTTCTGCTTCGGCGAACGCTGGCATCAGGTGCCTATTGGGCGACGAAATCGGTGATTACGACACGCTTTGCTCGTTTTTTACCGACCGCCAAGATGATCTCTTTGTTCAGATCTTTGACGACTTGGGTAAAATTCTTCGGATCGGATAGTTGCTCGAAGTCGCGCGTGCGAAAGTATCCAATCGCGGCTTCTCTGGCGCGGGGCACGTAGGACTTGAATTCGGCTTCCTTCGTGCCTTCGACGAGCTCGATGCTCAAGCCCACCTTGATGTGACGGAGGTTGCCGTCGGCGGCGCGCGTGTCCACGACGATGGACTCGAGATTCTGAATCTCGTGAACGTCGCCGAGAGACGCCTTGCTGGGCTTTTTCTCGCCTTCGTCCGCCGCTTCTTCTTCGGCTTCCGGCTCTTCCGCCTTGTCAGTGGAGCCTTCGGGAGCCGCTTCTTCGCCTTCTGCCGGTTTGTGGGCGGCCTTGGCGCCGCCGCCGAGGTACTTGGGAGCAAGTACGGCTCCTGCCGCCCCAGCACCCAAGATGAGTGCTAGGGCGACAAGTATACCGACGAGCTTTCCCTTGCCCTTCTTTTTCTCCACCGGCTTGGGCTCCGAGGCTTCTTCCGACATCTCCGTACTTTCAGAGCTGGGAACTAACGCTCGTTAACCATTACCGCTTGATGTTGATCAGCTCTTGGAGCATCTCGTCGGCCGTCGTGATGGTCTTCGAGTTCGCGGAGAAAGAGCGCTGATGTTGAATCAGGCCCACGAACTCGTTGGCCAGGTCGACGTTCGAGCCTTCCAGCGCGCCAGCCGAGGTCGCGCCGCGACCACCGCTGCCGGCCGTGCCCATCGCCGCCGTGCCGGAGTCGCGCGTCTCGATCCACAGGTTCTGACCAGCGCGGCCGAGGCCGTCGTTGGAGCGGAACTTGGCGACCGCGAGTTGCGCCATGTCGATCTTCTGACCGTTGGTGTACAGGCCCTGAACGACACCGGTGCCGGTGATGGCGACGCCCGAGAAGTCGCCCGACGCATAACCGTCTTGCGATTGGCTCGAGACGTTGGAGGCGCCGGCGAACTGGGTGGTGCCGTCGAGGCCCGTGCCGCCCGCGCTGATCGGCGTACCGAAGTCGAGGGTGATGGCTTGACCGGCGGTGGCGCCGACGAAGTCCGCGGTGATCGGCACCGTGGTGGTGATCGTGTTCAGCGCGCCGTTCGTGGTGAACGCCAGCGTGCCGGAGCCGATCTCGGAGTTTTGGCCGGCGGTACCGCCCGTGACGTCGGCGCCAGCCGTGAGCACGTGGTAGTCCCACTGATTGGCGACGGTGTCCGACTTGCGGAAATAGACGTCCATCGTGTGACCGTTGCCGAGCGAGTCGTACACGGTCATCGTGGTGGAGAAGTTGGCGGTGTTCGCGGGATTTTGCGCGTCCCACGGATTGGCGACGACCACCGGCGGACCGGCGCTGCCGGCCGTCGGCAGGGCCACGGCGGCCGAGTCGAGGTTGGCGGTGATCGAGGCGGCCTCGGTCGCGCGAGCCGGCAAGGCCGCGGTCGGAGCCGTGACGTCGGAGATCGAGGCCGCGAAGGTACCGTCGCCGTTGGCGGCGTAGCCTTGGACCTTGAGACCGGCCGGATTGACCAACTTGCCGACGCTGTCGATCGAGAAGGTGCCGGCGCGAGTGTAGAAGTTGGACGACAAGCCGTCGACCGTGCCCTTGACGACGAAGAAACCGTCGCCGTTCAGGGCGACGTCCGTCGACACGCCGGTGTTTTGCAGCGTGCCTTGGGTGAACATCTGCTGGATGTCGCCCACTTTGACGCCCGAGCCCGGCATGGACGATGACGTCCCGGCGAGGATCGAGTGACCAAGCACGTCCTCGAACAGCGCACGCTGGGCTTTGAAGCCAGTCGTGTTCACGTTCGCGATGTTGTCGCCAACGACACCCAGGGCTTCGCCCTCGGCGCGCAGGCCAGATACGCCCGAATACATTGCTCTCAGAACCATGGAGCCCTCCTAAAAAAGGCTGTTTTTGTTACGGTGTTTTTGGTGGAGATTCGACCCGGAGAAGGTCGCTTACTGGTGCATTTACGCCGCTCGACAGATGTAGAACGGGGTAACCTTTGTCGAACGCGACACCAGTGATGGTGCCGGTCGTTTCTTGGGAGACGTTGACGGTGCCGCCGTCTGCGTCGTTCGCTTTGACGTTCACGGCGTAGGTGCCCGCGGGCTGCACCAAACCGTCGTCGCTGCGACCATCCCAAGTAATGTGGGAGATGCCCACGGGACGCGAGCCGAGATCGAGCGTCCGCACGATCTTGCCGTTGGCGTCCATAATCTGAACCACCGTCTTGTCGGAGGCGCGGTCTTGCGCGAACGCAACCGGCGTCCCGACGCCCGAGCCGTCGGTGGTGACGAGCGAGCCTTTAACCGTCGCGACCTCACCCACCATGTTGACGACGTTCGAGTTCGCCATACCCTGGTTTTGGAGCATCATCTGGTTGAGCTTGTCGTTCACGCCCATCGACTGCTCGAGGGACGAGAACTGCGCGAGCTCGGCCACGAAGGCGGAGTTGTCTTGGGGCTTGAGCGGATCCTGATTCTTCAGCTGCGCCACCAACAGCTTGAGGAAAGCGTCGCGCCCCATCGCAGGATTGCTGCCGAGCGCGCTGCTCAGGGCGGCGGCGCTGCTCGCGGTGTTGTTGTTTACGGGGGCGACCATTTTGAATTAGCCGATCAGAGTCAGGCGCTTGTGTTTGCGTTTTCGATCCGCCTCGGGGTCTTGCTCGGTGCCTTGGGGGGCAGCGGGCTTAGGTCCCGATGGGCTCAGTCGACGTTGTGCAAGGACGGTGCCGACTTCGGAGGCCTGCACCACGTTCAGTGATTGCACGGTGATGCCGACGCCTTCGAGGGCGCTGCGCAGCGCGTGGGCGTCGGGCAGCACCGAACCAACTAAGTGTTGGTTTTCCATACCGATCACGACGCTCAACGCGCCGTCTTTTCGGTCCAAAGTGACCTCCAATTCACCGAGCGCGCCGCCGTCGACTCGCAGCACCATCCGCTCGGCCGCGTTGGGATCGGCCGGCGCGTCGCCCGCACCCGCCGCCGGAGCCGTGGCAGGTGTCATATCTCCGGCACTCGAGTGCCAAGCGCTCGTCGTCTCGCTCGACGCGAGCGGCAGCGCTTGCGCGCGGGTCACCTGTTGGGCGAGCGCCACCCACAACGCCGCCGCCGCTTCGCCATCGCGATCGTGCCGTGTTTCATCACGTTCCAGCAGGCGCGAAGCGCCGTTCAAGCCCCCCGCCGATGCGCCGCCGCTGTTCACTTGTCGGACTCCGTGCGCCGGAAACGCAGCGAGGAAAGCTCGTCCTCCAGCCGGCGCTCCACGCGCTGAGCCGTGTCGTTCTCTTGCTTTTGAATGCGCTCGGACAAAAGCTCGACCTTCTTCAGGTCGGTGCGCGCGGAAAGCACGGCGCCCTGAGCCTTTACCGTCTCGCGCTGGGCGCGGGCGGCGTCCAAGCGAGCCTTCTCCAGGTGGAGGCGCCGATTGGCCAGCCATTCGTTGGCCTCGACCCAGCTCTTGGCGCTGAGGGCTTCGCCTTCTTCCGCCATCTTCATCCGAGATTCGGAGGCTTTTTCCAGCTCCAGCTTCTTTTGCTCTTCGGCTGAGAGGGCTTGGGCTTCGGCGGCGCGCGTGCCCGCCAGCTGCTGCACGCGACGGTCGAGCTCTTTCTCACGCAGCGTCACGACCTTTTCGATGCGGGTACGACGCGGGCTCACTTACGCGCTCCTCGAGCTTGTGGTTGTTGTTGGGCCAAGGCCGCCAACTGGGCCAGGTTGCGCAGGCTGTCCTCGATGCGCGAGCCGTCCGTCACCTTTTGGCGGAGGAAGGCGTCGATGTGCGGCTGCGCAGCAACCGCCAAATCGACGCGGGGATCACTGCCTGCCACGTAGGCGCCGACCTGGATCAAATCCTGAGCGTCGCGGTAGGTCGAGAGCATGTCGCGCACGTTGGCGGCGTTGCGCATCACGATCTCGGGCGCGATCTCGGGCGCGAGGCGCGAGATACTGGCCAGCACGTCGACGGCCGGGAAATGCCCCTTCTCGGCCAAGCCGCGCGAAAGCACGATGTGGCCGTCCAAGATGCTGCGGACGGCGTCGGCGATCGGGTCCGACAAGTCGTCGCCTTCGACCAGCACCGTGTACAAGGCGGTGATGACGCCGGCGCCCGGACCCGTGCCGGCGCGCTCCAGCAAGCGCGGCAAGGCCGCGAACACGCTCGGCGGGTAGCCCTTGGTGGCCGGCGGCTCACCCGCCGCCAGCGCCGCCTCACGCAGGGCCATCGCGTAGCGGGTGACCGAATCCATCACCAACAGCACGCTCTTGCCCTGGCTACGGAAATACTCGGCAATGGCGGTGGCCGATTCGGCGCCGCGCGCGCGCACGAGCGGCGGCATGTCGCTGGTGGCGGCTACGACCACGCTCTTGGCCAAGCCTTCCGGACCGAGGGAGGTGCGAATGAAGTCGTTCAGCTCGCGGCCGCGCTCGCCGATCAGCCCGACCACGTTCACGTCGGCCTGCGACGTGCGGCAGATCATGCCCAGCAAAGTACTTTTGCCCACACCGGCGCCGGCGAAGATGCCCATGCGCTGTCCGACGCCCAGCGGCAGCATCGAGTCGATCACGCGCACGCCGGTCGACAGCTGTTTGTCGATGGGGCGGCGGCCGAAAGCGGGCGGCGGCGGCGCGTTCATCGGCATCACGCGCTCGGCTTCGATTTCGGGACCGCCGTCGAGCGGGCGACCGAACGAGTCGACGACTCGGCCGAGCAGACCGAACGAGACCGGAACGGTGGCGCCACGAGCCAAGCGGATGGCGCGCGCCCCCGGCCGAATACCGACGAGCGGGCCGAGCGGTGTGGTCAGCAGTCGTCCGCCGCGGAAGCCGACGACCTCGACCTCCAACTTGGAGCCCGAGGCATCACGGACGCTGAGGGTGTCGCCGACGGCGGCGTTGATGCCGCCCACCTCGACGATGAGTCCCACTACATCCGACACCACCCCCTCGGGACTGTGCACCGCCGCGGTCCGACAACGCTCGATGAGCCGGTCAAGCACGGCGCCGGCTGTTGCAAGCACTGGGCCTGCGAGGAGTGAGGATTGAGGGGTTAGAGGTTAGGGGTGGATGCGAGCTGGCGCTCGCTCGGTCCTCCGCCCGCAGGGATCAGCAACGCCCTCGATCTCCCCTGCTCCCTTCGCCGACTCACCCCTCACCCCTCACCCCTCAAGTCACTCAGCGGGCTGCGAGTCCGGACGAAGCGCATGCAGCAACGTGGCCAAACGCGTTTCGACCGACTCGTCGACCTGGCCCAAGTCGGTTTCGACCAGGCAAGCGTGGTCCGGCAGCTGCGGCTCGATGCGCACTTCCGCCCGCGAGCCGCGGTCGAGCAAGCGCTGCTCGAGGGCGGCGCGTTGCCCCTCGAAGCCCTGACCAAGCCGAATCACCACGCGGTCGTGCTTGCCGAGCGCTTCCAAGCCTTCGCGCACCAGGTCGAACACCAGTTGCGGATGTAGGCTGATTTCCCGGGCGATCACCCGACGCGCGATCACCGCCGCCAGCTCCGCCAATTGGCTGGCGGTTTGCTCGAAGACACGTTGACGCTCGTGGATGAGCAAGCTCACCGCTTCCTCGAAAGCATGGGTGAGCTCCGGATCCACGGTCGCGACGGGCGCGGCCGTGAGCGGGCGCGGCTCGGTGGCAGGAAAAGCGTCGGGCGGCGGCAGCGTGGGCGGGCGCACCCCCTCGGACGGGCGCACGGAACGACGTTCCTGCACCGGCATTTCGCCGAGCTCTTGGCGGACGGCGTCCACGAACTCCGACGGCAAGCGCGGCGGTTTCAGCGACGGCGACTCGCGCTTGGCCGCCGAGCGCTGCGCCGACGGCAACCAGCTGGGCTGGCGCCGGGCCGCCGTGGGGACCTGGGCAAACTTCGCGCGGCGGGGTGCTTCGGGCATGGGCTCGGCTTCAAACCATCGCATTCGCATTGTTCTCGAGTGAAATCGTGCCCTCGGCGTCGAGCCGGAGCGCTACTTCCACGATCTCGCGCTGGGCCGCTTCCACGTCGGAAAGCCGCACGCCGCCCATGATTTCCATGTCTTCTTTGATGCGCTCGGCGGCGCGCTTCGACATGCTGGCAAAGATGTGAGTCTTGAGCGCTTCCGAGGCCGTTTTCATGGCCATCGTGAGGCGCTCCACCGGCACCGACTCGAGCAGCGAGCGCAGCGCGCGGGCGTCCAGGGCGTTCAAATCCTCGAACGTGTACATGGCTTTTCGGATCTCGCCCGCGAGCTCGGAATTGCCTTCTTCGATGCTGCCGAGCAGCTGCTCGCCGGTTTCGCGACCGAGCCTGCGCACCAACGCCGCCGAACGAGCGATGCCGTTGACCTCCATCACGCCGCCGGTTTGCGTGACCGGAAGCTCCGCCGAGAGCGCCGTAGCCACGTCTTCCAAGAGACTGGCCGGTACCTCACTCATGGTGCCCAAACGCTCGAGAATGGCCGGGCGAGAGGCTTCGGGCAGCGCTTCCAGCACGCGCGCGGCCTTCTCGTTGTCCAGCTGCGACAAGATCGCGGCCACCAGCTGCGGGTGCTCGTTTTCCATCACCGACGCCAGCGCGCCGGGCTCGGCTTGAGCCAGCCGCTCGAGCGCGGTGGCTTCGGTCTCGAGGAAAATCTGCTGCGCGGCCGGCTCACCCAACGCGTTGCCGGCCAATTTGCGCAGGTAACGCATACCGCCCTTGGGCACCGCCACCGCGCTCCGGCTTTTATCGATGAATTCCGCGTACAAACCATCCAGCGAGCTGGTCGGAACGGCGCGCAAGCCGGCCGCCGCGTCGCGGAGCTTCTTCACGTCTTCGGCGTCCATCTCGGCCAGGATCGGTCCTGCCGTCGCTTCGTCCAGCGACAGCAGCATCAACACGGCTTTCTGGGGTCCGGTGAGCGCCGAGGGTTGCATTCCGCCTCCCGGACTCTTGCGATTTACGTGCCGCGGTTCATGCCGCCGAAGAGGCAGGCAAGGCGGCCGGTTGCTCGGTGAGCCAGGCCTTCAGCACGACGGCCGCCGTCGCCGGATCCTTAGCGGCCAGCTCCAAGGCGTGAGCGCGAATTTCGCCAGCGACCTCGGGCTCTTCGAGTAGCCGCTGGCGCTCGGCGGCGGGCAGTGCGGCGGCCGCCTCGGCGCGCTCGGCGCCCGAGGGGAGCTCGCCGAGCACGCGCAGCGGGTCGACCAGCGCGGGGGCGGGCGGCGGCAGCGCGGGCTTCTTGGTCCGGAACACCAGCACCAGCGTGCCCAGGACGAGCACCAGGGCGGCCGCAGCCGCGGCGTAGGGCAACCAAGGCTTGCCAGTGAAGAAGCTGGGCGGGCCGGTCACGTCGTCGGTATCGAGCCGCGCAAATTGCGTTGCCTGTACCGTGACGGTGTCGCCGCGTTCCTGGCTGAAGCCCACCGCGCGCTTGACCGTCTCTTCCAGCGCTTTGACCTCGTCCGGGGGAATGGCGGCGAAAACGCCCTTTTTGTTGTACCGGCCGTTGAGCAGAACCGCGACGCTCAAACGACGAATGTCGCCCGCCGGCGTCGTGGTCTTCTGAACGACCTTCTGCACTTCCCAGTTGCGGGTCTGGCTGCGAACCGCGCCGGTGCCGCCGCCCGCAGGCTTTTCTTCGGCCACCGGGCCCTCACCCTGCGCGTCGGGCAGGTTCGTCTTGGCCCCCGGCACGCCCGCGACTCCGGCCTCACCGTTGGAAATGCCTTCTTCGACCTTGTGCTCGCTGCGCAGGGCCGTCTTGGTCGGCTCGTACAGCTCTTCGGTCTTTTCGCGGGCTGCGTTGTCGAGCCACAGGTTCACGCGCACGTCGGCGTTGCCGGGTCCCAGCACGCGCTCGAGCTGAGCCTGGGCGTCGGCTTCGAGCTGGCCGGCCATCACGCGCGCCTGCTCGGCGTTGAGATCGGCCAAATCTCCGCCACCCTGAGTGTCAGAAGTTGGACGGTGCAAGGTCACACCTTCGGTGCTCACCACCGACACGCGATCCTTGCTCAGCGTCGGTACGGCCGCCGACACCAAGTGCACCACCGCCGCGACCTCTTTGCGGCTGAAGTTGTGCGAATTCTCGAGCTTTACGACGACGGAGGCCGAAGCGCTCTCTTCGCGCGCGGCAAACAGGCGTCGTTCCGGCAGAACCAGGTGAACGCGCGCGGATTTGACGCCGTCGATGCTCATCACGCTGCGCGCCAGCTCGCCTTCCAAGGCTCGGCGCAGGTTCACCTGCTGCTCGAACTCGGTCGCGCCAATCTTGGAGCGGTCGAAAATCTCGAAGCCGACGCTGCCCCCATGCGGCAAGCCGGCCGAGGCCAGCTCCAGGCGCAGGCCGGGAATGCGCTCTTCGGGCACCAAAACCTGCGTGCCGCCCGCCTCGATTCGATAGGGAACCTGAGCGGTTTTCAGCTTTTCCACGATCGCAGCCGCGTCCTCGGTCGCAAGCTCGCTGTACAGGGTGCCGTAGGTCTCACGGCTGCTGAGCACGCTGATGGCCATCACGCCCATGAGCACGCCGGTCACCACGACCACGAGCGCAATGCGCTTGGGCGTCGGCAGGGACGCCCAGAAATCTGCTAGTTGCTTGAGGAATGCTCGCGCCTTTTCGGGCATTTTTGGCTACTTCCGACCTTAAATCTGCATCCGCCACAGCTCGTAGAACGCGTCGATGACCTTGTTCCGGACGCTGCCCACCAGCTTCAGCTCGATATCTGCTTGGCTAAGCGCAAGCATCGTGCCGTGAATGTCGTCGGTGGAGCCGGCCGCGAACGCTTCGCCGGCCGCCTGCCCCTGGTTGATGCGCTGGTTGGCCGTCGCGGCCGCCGACTCCAGCATCCGCCCGAATAAGTCTGCCCCCTCGCCCGGAACCTTGTTGGTCTGGACCGGTGACGCTTCGCCCTGGGGTAAAACCAGCGGCAGCGTCGGGGTGGCAGAGATCGGGGCCATGCTCAGCGACCGATGCCGATCGCGCTGTGGGCCATGGCTTTGACGCTCTCAATCGAGGTCACGCCGGCCTCGTAAGCCCGCGAAGCCGTGATCATATTCACCATTTCTTCGACCGCGTTCACGTTCGGGTACTCGACGTAGCCGGCCGCGTTCGCGTCGGGGTGACCCGGCTCGTAGACCATCATGCCCGGCCGGTCGTCGGCCTTGATTTGCTGGACGTGGACCAGCGAAACACCGGCGTCCGCGCCGACGACGCCCTGCTCGCGATCCAGCGGAATTGCCTGAAAAACAGGGTCTAGCCGCTTGTACGGGCCGCCGCCTTCCACTTGCGTGGTGCGGGCGTTGGCCAGGTTGGAGGCAATGGTGTTCATGCGGATGCGCTCGGCCCCCAAGCCCGACGCCGCCACTTCCAAAGCACTGAAAACACCCAGCATTTACTCAGCCTCCTTTACCGTCGCTCGCCGCGTAGCTCAGTTGATGCAGCTCCGCGGTGACGACTGCAGACACGACGTCGTACCTAAGTTGGTTGGCCGCGACCTTGGCGGCTTCCCGGTCGAGCGAGACATAGTTCCCGTCGTTACCGGCCCCAGCCGAAAGATCCTCGAAAATGCGGCCTTCGAGGGCCGCCGAATCGGCGTTGGGGGTTTGGAAATGGGCCGCGTCGGTGCGTTGCATGGCGACGCTCAGCGCGGAGTCGAAGTTGTCGGCGCTCTCTACCCGGCGCAGATCGTGCGGGTGGAACCCGGGGGTGTCCACGTGTGCGACGTTCGACGACAACACCGTGTGCCGCTCGAGGTGGTAGTCGAGCGCGGCGTGCAGGGAGCCAACGGCGCTGAACAGGTCGGACATCGCGAAGCTCCTTCAGCACGACGCATGCCAAACCTCCGGGCTCGATCTTTTTTTCTCAAGGGTCGCCTGGAGGCTCCGTTCACTGCTGACGAAGCCACCGAGAGGCCCTGGGGCATCTGCTACCCAGGGGGGTCTCGAGCGACTTTCGGCTTCCAACCCCGCCTTTTTCGGCGTTCCAGGGTCCTTTCTCAGTCTGGGCCAGCACGGGTCTGGGGCGCCAGCGACCCGGGACCTGGGTAGGCCTATGTAACCCGGCGACATCGTTGAGCTGTCGGCTTTGCTGCCCGCGCTAGTGAAAACCTGGCGAGCGCCAAGCGATCGACACTCGAACCATCGAAGTTCTGACGCTTGGCCCAACCATTGCTTAGGGACCCGCTGACTTCGAGGAGGACCCTGACCATGTATGACAGCCAAGCCCCAGCAGCCAACCTTGTGAGTGAGCCCGTCGCGTTCAATGAGTTCAGCGCGATGGAATCACCCTCGGGGGTGATGATGGCGGCCGAGCTTGTCGACGACAGCGACGACGACAACGACGCGGAAGGGGCCTTGGCCCTCGAGCCCGCGCCGCTGCCGGAGGCGCCCGAACCGGTCATGCTGCCCGAGAGCATGCACGGGGTCATTGGCCTTTCCGAGTCGCTGGTCGAGGTCTACCGGGTCATCGATCGCGTCGCCGACACCACCTGCACCATCCTCATCACCGGAGAGTCGGGCACCGGCAAAGAGCTGGTGGCGCGCGCGGTTCATCGCGCCAGTCCGCGTAACAGCAAAGCCTTCGTCGCCGTGAACTGCGGCGCGATTCCCGAGGCTCTGCTCGAGAGCGAGCTGTTCGGCCACGCCCGCGGTGCCTTCACCGGCGCCCACGCCAACAAGGTCGGTCGCATCGCGCTGGCCGAGGGCGGCACGCTGTTCCTCGACGAGATCGGCGAGATGCCGATGTCGCTGCAGGTGAAGCTGCTGCGCGTGCTGCAAGCGCGCGAATACTCGCCCGTGGGCGACAACCGCACGCTCAAAGCCGACGTGCGCATCGTGGCGGCCACGAACGTCAACTTGGAGAACGCGGTCCAAGCCGGCACCTTCCGCGAAGACCTGTACTACCGCCTGAACGTGATTCACTTGACGGTGCCCGCGCTGCGCGAGCGCCCCGAAGACGTGCCCCTGCTCGTTCAACACTTCTTGAAGAAGGCCAAAGAGCGCGTGGGCCGCACCACGATTGGCGGCGTGTCGCGCGCGGCCGCACAAATTCTCGCCGACTACCAGTGGCCCGGCAACGTGCGCGAGCTCGAGAACACCGTGGAGCGCGCCGTCTTGCTCTGCCAAGGCGCCCTGATCGAGCCCAAAGATCTGCCGCAGCGCCTGTGCGGCCTGGGCGTCGAAAAGCGCATGTCCCCCCGCCTGCCCGACACCGGCCTGGATCTGCGCAACGCCGTCGAGTCGTTCGAGAATCAGCTGATCAGGCAAGCTCTGGAGCGGACCAAGTGGAACAAGAAACAAGCAGCGTCGCTGCTCGGCTTGAACCGCACGACGCTCGTCGAAATGCTGAAACGCAAACGCATCAACCCGCGGGCTGCTTGATACGATTCTGTCCGTCGCCGTGAATCTCCCTGATTTTTTTCACAGGGAGGACGGGAGGGACGGGAGGTTCGTTGGGCGCCGCATCGTCGACGCTGATTGCGTCGCGTCGAGCGTCGACGAAACGAGTTCTTCGAACGCAACGCTGTCGCGTCCACGGCGTGGCGCCAAAGAAAGTCGTATGACTTCGCTCGCCTTCGTTTGACCTCCCATTCGGCTTGCCTCCTCCCGATCCTGCCCCACCTGACTCGATCGGAAGATGGCGCGAAGCTTGCTGAGGGGGCAGCTGTGAAAGTGAAGCTGGCAGTCGCCTGCTCGGTCGTTGCGGTCCTCGCATCGGTGCGGTCGGCGCAGGCGGAAGAGTTGCTGATGGATGGCAACTTCGGGCTCGGTACGGGCATCGAAGGCGGCGATCCGGGCACGGGCATCACCTGGCGGCGCGCGCGTTTGCGGCTGCTGGGCGGCGTCGATCTGCGCAGCGACGAGGGTCAGGCCGACGCGCTCGGGTTTCGTGCGTTCGTCGAAGTCGAGAAGCGGGCCAGCGTGGGCGCCGAGGTCCGCTACGAGCGCTGGATGGCCAGAAACTTCGGCGTTTGGGCCGATTTGACCGGCACCGTGGCGCCCGAGACGCTGTTCGGCGGCGGCTTCGGCTGCACCGCCATCATTCCCTTCGGCAAGAAGGTCGGCTTGTTCATCGAACCCTCGTTTCATGCGCTACCACTGGGCAGCGACACGCCGGGTGACGGCATTTTGATCTGGGGTTTGCTCTCCGCAGGGGTGAGGTTCGGCCTATGAAACGCTGGCTCTGGCTGCTCTTGCCCTTCACCATGCCGCTGACCACGCCCGTCGGGTGCGGCGGCGACGGTTGCCTGCGCAACACCGATTGTTCGAGCGACCAAACCTGCCGCGCCGGGCGCTGTGAGCTCAAGGAGCCGCCTGCTTCCGCCGCCAACGGCGGCGAAGGTGGCGAAGATTCGACTCCCGCGACGGCAGGAACCGTCTCGGGCGGCACCGCCGGAACCGCGGGCAACGACGGGGTCGCGGGCAGCAGCGGCAGCGCGGGCAACGCGGGCAACGCGGGCAACGGCGGCAGCGCGGGCAGCAGCGGCAGCACGGGCAACGGCGGCAGCGAAAGCGGTGCGGGCGCAGCCGGCGATGCTGGTGCGAGCGGCAGTGGCGGTGACGGCGGCGCCAGCGGTGATGGCGGCGCCAGCGGTGATGGCGGCGCCAGCGGCGCGGCAGAAGCCGGCGTCGGCGGCGCGCTCTGAGCCAACGCCCTGACGCTCGCCGCGTCGGCGCGCTTGACGCGGGAAGCGTCTCAATTTGGCTCCGCGTGCCCTGAATTTACCGCGCTTTGCCGCCTCGCGAGGCCTCCGCGCTCGCAACCGCAAGCGGCACGACTCCTGCTTAGTGATGGCTACATGTTCCGATCTCTGAACATCGCCGCGACGGGCATGGCCGCCCAGGAAACGAACCTGGAAGCCATCTCGCACAACATCGCCAACGGCAACACCGTCGGTTACAAGAAAGAGCGCATCGATTTTCAGGATCTGCTCTACCAAACCGTGCGCCAAGCCGGCACTCCCACCGGCCCGACCACCACGTCGCCTACCGGTTTGCAGATCGGCACCGGCGTACGCGTAGTCAGCACCTCCCGCATGTTCCAGCAGGGCACCATCCTGCAGACCGGCAATCAGCTGGACGTCGCGGTCGAGGGCAACGGCTTCTTGGTCGTGCAGCAACCGGACGGAACTCCCGCTTACACACGCAACGGCGCGTTGAAGACCGACGGCGATGGCCGTATCGTGAACTCCGAAGGCTTTCCGCTCGAGCCGCCGATCACGGTGCCGCCCGACGCCACCAACGTGTCCATTTCGTCGAACGGCACTGTCTCGGTGACCCTGCCGGGTCAGACCACGCCCAGCGACATCGGCCAAATCCAGCTCGCAAACTTCGTGAACCCCGCGGGTTTGCAGGCCATGGGCCACAACTTGCTCACGCCCACCAGGGCCAGCGGCGAGCCGCAAGTCGGTGAGCCCGGCGCCGACGGCCGCGGCACCCTGCTGCAGGGCGCGGTGGAGCAATCCAACGTCGACATCGTCGAAGAGATGATCGGCATGATCAGCGCCCAGCGCTCGTACGAAATCAACTCCAAGGTCATCACCACCGCCGACGACATGCTGCGCGCGGCCTCGCAGATGAAGTGACCATGAACCGTCGCAACTCCACCGCCCGTTTCGTCGCGCCGCTGCTGGCCGCGCTCTTGTGCGCCAGCGCTCCCGCCAGCGCCGACGAGGCGCGCGTGGTGCGAGGCGCGCAGGTGCACCTGTCGGACGTCGTCAGCGATTTGCCAGCGGACGTTCCGGACCTCGAAATCGGCGCCGCTCCACCGCCCGGCAGCTCCCGCACCATCGCCAAGAGCGAGATTCAAGACGCCGCCAGCAGGAGCGGGGTCAGCCTGAAGTCGCTCAAGCTACCCGGCGCCGTGCGCGTGACCAGCGCCGCCAAGCGCTGGAGCACCGACGACCTGACCAACGCGGCTCTGCCCGCCCTCAGCCGCGCGCTGCCGGTCGGCGTGACCGTCAAGCGCGCGCGCGCGACCGCCAAGGCCGTCACCTCGCCCAGCGCCACCATCAGCGCGGTGCGGGTCTCGCGGCTGCCCCGCCGTGAAGGCGAATACCTCACGACGGCGATGATCGAGCTGTCCAACGACGGCCAAATCGTGGCACGCATCCCGTTTCAGCTGTCGCTCGACATCAGCAGCGGCGCGGCGCTACCCGCCATAACCAAGGGTACGCGCGTCCAGCTGATGATCGAAAGTGGCCCCGCGCGCATCACCGCCACCGCCATCGCCCTCACCGATGGAGAGCTGGGCGACACCCTGCAATTCCGAGTCACGACCACGCAGAAAATCCTGTACGGCAAGGTCGAAGAGCCGACGTTGGCGCGGGTGGTCCAATGAAGCGCGCGCTGGCTTTGGTGCTGATCGGCAGCAGCTTGGCCGCTTGCGGCCCCAACCACATTGCGCCGTTCACGGCGCGAGAGCGCAACTACAAAGCGGGCGAGTACGCCGCGACCCAGCAGCAGAACAAGCCCTCCACCGGCTCCATCTACAGCGAGGCGCAGTCCGGCTATCTGGAAGACACGCGCGCGCTGCGGGTGGGCGACGTGGTGCTCGTGCGCATCAACGAAAAAGCAGACGCGAAAGGCGGCGCGACCACGAACTTGTCGAAAGACAGCAACCGTTCGGCGGGCGTCACGTCGCTGCTCGGCCTCGTACCCGCCATCCAGAAGGCCTACCCGAACATCGACCCGAAGACGCTGCTGGAAATGGCAGCCAGCTCGGACTTCAGCGGCCAAGGCAACACCCAGCGCGCCGGCACCCTGAACGCGACCATCGGCGTCAAGGTCAAACAAGAGCTGCCGAACGGCGACTTGTTCGTCGAAGGCACCAAGGTCGTGATGATCAACTACGAGGAGCAACACCTCTACATTTCCGGCGTGATTCGCCCGCCCGACATCGCGCCCGACAACTCGGTCGATTCATCGCTGTTGGCCGACGCCCGCGTCGAGTTCACCGGCCGCGGCGACATCGACGACCAGGTCGAACGCGGCTGGCTCACCAAAATTCTCGACGCGGTCAACCCCTTCTGATGAAAACCCGTCCCTCCACCGTCAAGCCTTCGTCGCTGCTCGTCATGTTCGTGGCGCTGCTGCTCGTCGCCTTCACCCCGGGCAACGCGCGAGCGGACAAGGTGCGTGACTTGGTGGACATCGTGGGCGCACGCGAAAACCAGCTGGTCGGCTACGGCGTGGTCACGGGCCTGAACGGCACCGGCGACGACGTCTCGTCGCCGTTCGCGACACAATCGCTGCGCGCGCTGTTGCGGCGCTTGGGCGTGCAGGTCGACGCCCGGCAGATCCGCCTCAAGAACGTAGCGGCGGTGATCGTGACCGCCAATATTCCCGCTTTCGCCCGCAACGGCTCCAAACTCGACATCATCGTCTCCTCGATGGGCAACGCCAAGAGCCTGCGCGGCGGCGTCTTGATCCAAACACCCCTGCGCGGCGCCGACCGCCGCACCTACGCGGTTGGCCAAGGCCCGCTGGTTTTGGGCGGTTTTTCGGCCTCCGGCGGCTCCGGCAGCTCGGTTCAAGAAAACGTCACCACCACCGCCCGCATCCCCAACGGGGCGCTGATCGAGCGCGAAATCAAGACGACTTTCGCGGTCGAAGGCAAAGTGCAGCTGGCCCTGCGGGCGCCCAACTTCGACACGGCCCAGCGCATCTGCGACGGCCTGAACAAGGCCATGGGCGAAGGCACGGCCCGCCCGCTCGACGGCGGCTCCATCGAGGTCAAAGCCCCGAGCGAGCTGAAGAACAAGCCGGTCGAGCTCGTCTCCAAGCTGGGCGACATCGACGTCGAGCCGGGCAGCATGGCGCGCGTGGTCTTGAACGAGCGCACCGGCACCATCGTGGCCGGCGGCGACGTGCGGTTGTCTCCGGTGGCCATCGCTCAGGGCGGCATCACCATCTCGGTCAAAGAGAGCAAAGAAGTCTCTCAACCCGGCATCCTTTCGCGCGGCAACACCGCCGAGGTGAAACGCACCGACATCGAGGCCACCGAGCAGAAGCCACCCGCCCTCACTTACGTGAACGCGGCTGCCTCTTTGGCCGAGGTAGCTCAGGCGCTTTCCACCTTCGGCGTCACCCCGCGCGAGCTCGGTAGCATCCTGCAGGCGCTCAAGGCCGCTGGCGCGCTACGTGCAGAGATAATCGTCCAATGACTACCGTCCTCAATCGACCCTACCGAGCAAGTCGCCTGCTCAACCTGGGGGTGTGGTCATGACGCTCCCCATCTCGGGCCTGGACGCACTTCGCAACGCCAGCGCGGCCAAGCCGGACGCGCCCGTCGATCCCAAGGCGCTGAAGGCGGCCAAGGACTTCGAAGCCATCTTTCTGCGCACTCTGCTCAGCTCCCTCGAGAAGACGACCTCGATCAGCGGCGGCGGCAAGCTCAACACCGGCCAAAGCACCTACGGCTCCATGGTCGTCGGCGCGCTGGCCGACAACATCTCCGGCAGCGGCGGCATCGGACTAGCCGACATCGTCGCCAAGAGCCTTTCGGCCCACCTTCCGGCCCCTGTGGCGGAGTCCAAACCCCCGAAATAACCCAACTTTCCAAACATCTTGCTCCACACGATATTTTTTCCTCAAGCCCTTCCGGTCCAGACCGTTCACTCGGATGACGACCTATGCGCGGACATCACGCGCACCTGGAGGCATGAATGAAAGGTATCACCGGCAACCCGGTTCTCGACGCTTACGGAAGGATGGCAGTCAAGCCCGTTGGGGCGGCTCGTCCTGTCGATACGATCGAGTCGGGTGGCAGTGTGTCGGGCGCCAGTACCCCCGCCGCGGAAGTGACGATCTCGTCGAACGCGAGGGATATGGCGGCCGGCGGTCGCTTCGATGCCGACAAGGTCGAAGCACTGAAGAGCAGCATCGCGGAAGGAAAGTTCAAAGTCGATTCGCAGAACGTGGCACGTCGCATGCTTGATGCCTTGGGCTAACGCTAACAGCGCCCACAAGCATTGCGCATTGCCCGTGCCGCGGGACAAGGTTGAAACTCAACGTGCAGGCAGACGCGCAACAACAAGAACTGAAGGCAACTCTAGACGAGCTAGAGTCGCTCCATCGCGACGAGAGCTTGGCGCTACGGCGCCTGTCTCGCGACCAGCTCGACGAGCTGACCGATCGGAAGCTCGCCCTTTGGGAGCGACTGCGCGCCGTCACCAGCACGACGCCGCCCGGCCCCGGCGAGCGCGCCTCGCTGGAGCGCATCCGGCGCATGGCTCTGGCCAACCAGATCTTGCTACACCACGCGCGCGACGCGGTTCGCACCATCTTGCAGACCGCCAGCGGCCAGGCCCTGAATACCCCCAGCAATCGCCCCGCCGCCGTGCAAGACGGCCTGCGCGTGGATTTCAGAGGCTGACATGAGCTCACTCTCTCAGCTGCTGTACACGGCCCGCGATTCGCTGACGGCACAGTCCTACGGACTCAGCGTCACCGGCCAGAACATCACCAACGTCAACACGCCTGGCTACGTCAAGCGGGACCCGTTGCTCGAGACGCTGGCGCTGGGCACCGCCACCACCGGCTCGGTCACCGCCACCGGTCTGCGCCGCGCCACCGACGTGTACATCGAGCGGCGCGAGCTGTCGGCGCGTGGCTCGGCCGCCGCCGCATCCGAACAAGACAAGCAGCTGGCTTCGGTCGAAGCCCTGTTCAACGATCTCGGCGCCACCGGCATGGGGCAGGCCATCGATGGCCTGTTCTCGTCGTTCTCGGCGCTGGCCGCCAACCCCAACGACCCCACGTCGCGGGGTGCCGTGCTGGGCGCCGCTAGCGCTTTCGCCGATCGCGCCAACTCCATCGCCAACTCGCTGACCGACTCCAAGAACGAGCTGTTGAAGCAGGCGCAAGAAACCGCCGCTGAAATCAACAAACGGGCACAGAGCATTGCCCAGTTGAACCAACGCATCGTCCAGGCCGAAACCCAGGGCGAAGACGCGGCGGACCTCAAGGACCAGCGTAACAACCTGCTTTTGGGCTTATCCGAGCTGGTAGACGTCCGCACCATTCCCGACAACAAGGGCAGCATCATCGTGCAGGCGTCGGGCACCACGCTCGTGGAAGGCACCGAAGCGCGCTCGTTGAGCGTGGACCTGCACGCCGACGGCTCGCTGAAGCTGATGAGCACCAGCGTTGGCGGCGCCGGCAGCAGCACCGAGGTCACGCAATTTTTGACCGGCGGCAAGTTGGCCGGCATCAAGGAAGCGCGCGACGTCGACCTGTTCGACGTCTCCAGCCGCTTCGACAAGCTGGTGTTCGACGTGGCCAACGCCGTAAATACGCAGCACGCGGCCGGCTTCGGCCAGGACGGCGTGACCGGCCGCAATTTGTTCGACGTGGGCGGCGTGCCGACGGACGCCGCGCGCAACATCCGCCTTGGCGCGGCGGTGGCGGGCAACCCGGCCGCGGTCGCGGCCGCCAGCGACGCCTTGACCTTGCCGGGCGGCTCGGGCAACGCCGTTGCGCTCGCCGACGTGTTCAACACGCCCCTCTCCGGCGGGCGCAACGCCGCCGAAACCTACGGCGACATCGTCGGCTCCATCGGCCAAAAGAAGTCGGCGCTGGCCCAATCCGTCGAGACCCAGCAGGCCATCAAAGAACAGGTTCAAGCCATGCGCGAAGCCGTCAGCGGCGTCTCGCTGGACGAAGAGATGGTGTCGCTGACCAAGTACCAGCGCGCCTACGAGGCCGCCGGCCGGGTGCTGGCGACGGTCGACGAGCTGATGCAAGACCTGATCAACCGAGTCGGTCGATGAGGGTCACCGAGGGCATGAAGTATTCGCAGGTTCTGTCGAACCTGGCGAACATCACCTCGCAGCATGCCAAGGCCGCGCAAGAGGCGTCCACCGGCGTGCGCGTGGGCAAGCCCTCCGACGATCCCATCGCCGCCGCCGAGCTTGCGCGCTTGAGCGCCAGCTCCAGCCAAACCAAAGCTCACCTGTCGACCATCGACGCCGTACGCGGCGACGCCGAGCTCACCGAATCGACGCTCAGCGACGCCTCGGACGTGATGGCGCGCTTGAAGGAAATCGCGCTGCAGGGCGCAAACGGCGAGCTGACGGCCGAAGACCGCAAAACGCTGGGCATCGAGGTCGCGGGCCTGAAAGATACGCTGCTCAAGCTGGGCAACGTGCGCGGCACCCGCGGCTACTTGTTCTCGGGCAGCCAAGTGACGACGGCCGCCTTCGACCCGGCGGGCGCTTTTCAGGGCGATGACACCGCGCACGTGGTGCAAATCGGCAACAGCACGCCCACGGCGGTCAGCACCAGCGGCGCCGAAGCTTTCGTGGTCGCCGGGGGGCGCGATATCTTCGCCGACGTGCAGAGCCTGGCGACGGCCCTCTCGACCGACAACATCGCCGCCATCCGGCAGTCCATCGACGACGTGGGTGCTTCGCAGACTCAGCTCGTCAACGCGCGGGCGCGCTCGGGCCTGGTGCTGAGCAAGCTGGACACCAGTCAGAGCGTGCTCAGCTCCCTCGACACCGAGCAGCAGAAGCGCGCACAGACCGAGGGCGCCGCCGACCCCTACGAGAGCTACACGCGCGTCACCAGCTTGGGCCAGTCCCTGGAGCGAGCCATCGCGGTTTCCAAGCAGATTCTGGATCTGGGCGGCAGCAATAGGTTCTGAGATTTCAGACTCGCCCCCCACTTCTCCGGGGCTTCCCGCCTTCCCACGGCGTCATTCTCGCGGTTTTTGGCGTCGGCCAGGCTGGGTCGGCTAGTATCTGGGCATGCTCATCATCGCTCGGCGCAAGGGACAGCGCATCCTGCTAGGAGACGACGTGGAAGTGGTCGTGACCGAGCTCTCCAAGGGTGTGGTGAAGCTCGGGATCGTGGCGCCGACGAGCCTGACCATCCTGCGTGGTGAGACCAAGGACATCGCGGACGCCAACCGCGCCGCCGCCGCCAGCACGCTCGACGAGCTCCCGGGAGCAGGAGCGCGAACGCCCGCGGCAACGCCCGGCGCCAAGGGCCAAACCGGAAAGGACCCGGGCCCGCCGAGCGACGGGACGAAGTGAGAGTCGCCCTACGGCGCCGTCGACAGGTTGACGCACGCGGACGGATTCGGCGGCAACAGCACGCAGGTCCACCCGTCGGGGCAAACACCCGCGTTGGCTTCGCCGTCCTTGCAATTGAGCTGGGTACAGTAAAAAAGCGGATCGGTGGCGCACACGGGGGCGTCGCCGCCGCATTCGGCGTTGCTCTGACAGGGGGTGCCGAACGTGGCGTCAGGGTTGCCGCTGGCGGCGTCGCCACCCGAGCCGTCCCCCGCTCCACCTTCGCTGCTGGCTTCGCCCGCCTGTGAGCCGTTCGAGCTACCCGCGGTCGCGCTGCCTCCCGCCGCGACCGGATAGCAAGCAGTTCCGATCGCCTCTTGACCCGGATCGCACGGCTGGTCGTCTTTGCAAGCGGACAGCGCGACCAGCGCCGTGAGCAGTCCGAGCAGCGCGGACGCGCCCGAGACCTGCCTGCGAAACTTCACGAGCAAAAATTCGTTCACGGCTGGCTCAGCTTCCCGCCGCTGATCTTGGCGACGACTTTTACGCTGTTGTTCACTTCACTCAAACGCACGTAGCCGATGGCGCCGGGCTTGGCGGCTACGGCCTTGAGCACCGCGCCGGTGGAGGTCACTCGGATTGGCGGACGGGCGCCGCCACGCACCTTGCGATCGGTCCAGTAGCGGGCGACGCGCTCTGGATCCAAACCGAGCACGGCTTTGTCGAATTCGTTTCGAAGCGGGTTGTCCTCGGGCAGGTTGATGGGTTGGGCGTCTTCACCGAAACCCCACGACTTCTTGGTGGTTTGGAAGATGGGCCGCAGGTCGTCGCGCTCCAGCGAGACCACCGGGTTCGCCTTGTTGACGATCACCGCCAGTACCTCGCCACCGGCGACCGAGCCGGGGGCCCAGGTGAGCACCGGCACCGCCAACAGACTCGCGAGAAGCAGCCTTCTACGGATGGTCATGCTCAAAACGCCATCACCAGACGTGAATAGAACTGGTTGACATTGTTCAACGAGTTGTCGAACGGACTGTCGTACATCCAATCGAAGAACACGATGTGGGACACCTGGTTCTTCCAAGTGATGGCCGGGTTAAAGTGCACGTTCAAGCCGGCCGAGCTCACGAACGCTCCGTCGCCGATGATGGTCGGCGTTTGCAGCGCTTCCGCCCACAGATAAGGCTCGAACATGTCGAGTGATTTCCAGGGCAGCTGCTGCGCCACCAGCAGGTAAGCGGCGTGTTCCCACTTGTCGGGGGCCCGACCACCGGGCAGCAGCACCTGATTGAGCAGCTCGCGTTTGCCGGGCGTGTACTGCAGCCGCCGCACCACGCCCTCGGCGCGGACGCGGGTATGGCCCACGTCCAGCGAGGCGTCGGCGCCCATCACGTACTCGTTGTACTCGAAGGTGGAGCTCGTGCTCCAAGTGATGGGTGCGACGCCGGTGACGGCAACGACCTTGTCCCGGGTCTTGCCAGTGAAGAACGAGACGCCCAGCGTGGTGTTCACGTCGCCAGTGTCACGCCGCGCATAAAGGCGACCGCCATAGCCGAGGTATCCGTCGACGTTGAGCGTCGATTCCTCTTGCCGCCCGTTGCTGAGGGTCGCGGCATAGCCAAGCTCCCAGCTGCCGGCGAAGGCGTTGCCGTAAACCATCACCCCGGTTTGACGGAGCGGCATCCAGCGCTGCGTCATGAATTGAGGCCACGCCAGAGAAATCAAGGTGGGCGAACCGTGGTCCTCGTTCCAAATACCGAAGGGTGAGAACCAGTTACCGAAGCGCAGCTTGAGCGCTTGCAGCTTGTTGTACTCGAGCCAGGCTCGCTCGATGACGACGCTGCCACCCCACAACGGGGCGTTCAGAGCCGCGCCGGTCGAGTCGTCGGTGATGGTGCTGGCGCGCGTGAATTTGCCGCCCAATCCGCCAAAGTTGGTGATTTTGCCCTGCGGCGCGTTGGTGAAGCGCACCTCGACCAGGCCGCGCCAGTTCTCGACCGGCTGGGCATCGAAATACAGATTCAAATTGCCGAGCACGAAATCCGGCTCGTTGACGTCGTAGACATTCGCCAGCAGGCCGCGTTTGTCGATCTGGACGTACTGAAAGCCCATGTCGGCGAAGCCGTAGATTTTCAGCTTCTCTTGCTCGGCCACCGGCTCCTCGGGAGCCGCCGCGCTAGCTTCTGCCTGCGCGGCTTTGAGGTCCGCGATGGCTTGCTTGTTGGCTTCGACCTCGGCGCGCAGCCGCGAAAGCTCCGTCGCGTCGCCACTTTCGACGGGCTCGCTCGGTTTGGCGGGGGCTACCGCGGGCGCAGCCCCGTTCTCGGGCGCGGCCGGCGGAGCAGCGGCGGGGGCGGGCGCGACCTGAGCCTGCGCCACACTCGCCAACGTCGGGCAAAACAGGCTCCACAGCAGCAAGGCTCCTGCCGGCCTAAGGATACGAAGTTTATGCATGGGTCCGGGGAGGCCGAGCCTCTATCTCGAGGCAACGGCCAACCGTAAGACTCCCATTATAGCGCAGCGCGCCAGAGTCAGGCTCAGAACATGCCGAGGACGATCTTGCCGCCGTCGACCATCAGGTCGAGGCGCGCCCGGAGCTTTGGCAACGTGCTCACATCCACGCCGGTCAGCGCCGTTGAACGCACATGGTCGTTGCCGCTCGTGGCGTTCACGGGCCCGGTCAAATTGTTGCAGATTTCCGAGGTCGCGAGCAACGCGTCTTCGCTGGGCTCATTGTCGTTGAGCTGCCGCAAGGCTTCGTCGCGCGGGACGGCCAGCAAGCCAGCGCCGAGCAGGAGAGCCGCGCGCAGATCCAGGATGATGGCCCCGCGTTCCCGGCCTTCGTCGTCGAGCAGCTTGCAGGCTAGCGCGCCCGTCAGGCTTTCGAGCGGCGTGGGTTTGGCTTGCACCTCCAGCGGCGGCGGGGTCTCGAGTAGCGTCTGAAGGCACTCGGTCAAGCTGCGCAGGGCGGGCAGGGTCAGCACCGGCAGCGGCTGTTCGCCGGCGATGGCGCGGGCCATGTCTTCGAGGGACGCGACCGGGGGCTCGGACGAAACCGCGGGAGGCGTCGCGGCAGCGGCGGGTGAGGCCGCGCCCAACGCCGGCGACGCCTGAGTGGCAGCAAAGCCGGGGTTTTCCAGCTGGGCGCCCAAGCGCTCGGCGACGGGCTCGGCCGCCGAGAACGCGGGGGGGGGCTCGCTGCGCCGGCGTTGCGAGCGGCTGCCGCGCGGCGGGCGCAGGTTGGGCTGAGCGATACCACTTTGGGTCGCCTCCAGCGCGACGACGCGGTCACGCAGCCGGGCGTGCGAGGCGCGCAGCACCGCCAGCTCGGCCCGCAGCTCGAGCAGCGCCCGCCCCAGGTCGCCGCCCTCGGCATCGGCCGGTTGCTCGCGACGTGGCGACGGCCCCGCGTCCGACGCCGGCACCCAATCGCCTTCGTTCACCTCGAACGCGCGGTCTTCTTCGGTGCGCGGGCTGCGCATGAGCTGCGCGGCACCGCTGGCCAGCAGCTGGCCCTCTTCGCTGCGCCGAAGCAGCGCGAGGATGGACTCCGACCCTTCGAGGCGCGTCAAGCGCGGTTGAAAGACGTCGCGATCGACGGCCTCGAGCCGGGTGAGCTCCAGCACCCAGCGACCACCGCGGCACAGCAGCCGCGTGGGAGTCGCCTTGGCCAGGACGTCGGTCGAGAGGCTCATTCAGGCCGATGAACGGCGGGAGACCCCAGAACCTTAACGATGGATTCGAGCAATTCGGGGTCAACGTCGGCGTCAGCGGCGTGGCACCCCGGGGTCAACGCTCAGACGCTGCCGGCGGCTCGCAAATCGACGCGCGTGGCCGCTTTTCGTGGAGAAATGCCGCAAACCTGCCGGCGCAGAGCCTTGGCACGAAACATGAGATGGACCCGGCGCCACCACCATGGACGGCGTCTTCCCTACCCCCGCTCGTGATCTCAGCCAGGCCTTCCTGCAGTCCAACCTGCAGCGCCTCTGGCTCGGAGATCGCACACGCGAACGCGTCGAGGCCGCCGAGCCTTTGGGCGAGCTGCGGCACCAGACCGACGGCACGCAGGTGCTGCATCACCAAGGCACGCTGCTCGGCGCTCCCTCGGACGACTTGTGGCTGGACCGGACCGTGCGCGAGAGCCCGCGCGATAGCGCGTACGTGGTGTTCGGTCTGGGCCTCGGGCATACGGCTCGCGCGCTGCGCGCGCTGACGCCGGCCCCCATCCTGATCTACGAGCCCGATCCGGGGCTCGCGCGAAGCGCGTTGTCGGTGGGGCCGAGCGATCTCGGCGGCTTTCCCATCGTGTGCACTTCGCACGACCTCACCCAACTTTGGCCAAATTTCTGTGGAAATCGAGACAATGTCACGCTCATCTCTACCCCCGGTTACGGCGGCTTGTATGACCGCGAAGATCGCCAACTGCGCGAGGCGGTCACCCAGCTTGTTCAACGGCGCTACGTCAACGAGGCGACGCACCGCGTCCGAGCTCGCGAGTGGATATCCGACGTGCTCGAGAACATCGAGCTCTTGGAGCATTCCCCTTGCTTCTTGGGCCTCGCAGAGAAGTACAAGAACGTCCCTGCCTTCATCGTCGGCGCAGGTCCGTCGCTTGGCAAGAATGCCGAGCTTCTCGCTGACGCCACGAAAAAAGGCATCGTCTTCGCCGTGAACTCCAGCGCTCTGGCGCTGGCGCGCCGGGGCATCACTCCGCAGGTCGTGGCCTGCATGGAGTCCATCGATCTTTCGCAGCTGCTGTCGCAGGTGCCCTACCTCGACGACGTCGTGCGGGCCTTCAGCTTGACCGGGCATCCCCAGACGCTGCGCACCGGGAAAGGGCCGCTCTTGCCCGTCTACGAAGGGCTGCCTCAGCTGACGCCGCTGGTCAGCTTGGGCCAAGCCCAAGGTTTGGCGGTCTGCGGCAGCGTCTCCACCCTGGCCTTCTCGCTGGCGCAGCGGCTCGGCTGCTCACCGATCGTGCTGGTCGGGCAGGATCTGGCGTACACCGACGGGCTCGCCTACGCGTCCGGCACTCCCTACGAGGGCTCGCGCGTCAGCGTCTCGGCGGACGGCGAATCGCTGGAGCACGAGCGCTCCGCGACGCTGCAGGCCACCAACGGCAAGCTGCTCACGAAGGAGCCGCTGCAGCGCGTCGCAGCTTGGGGCGGGCAGGGCACCGTGCCTTCGACGATCGGGTTTTCGGCCGTGCGCAGCTGGCTCGAGCTCGCCGCCGAAGTGCTTGCCCATGATTGCCCCGAGCAGCGAGTCGTCAACGCCACCGAAGGCGGCGCGCGCGTGGAAGGTTTCGAAGAGTCGACCCTGGCCGACGTGCTCGCGACGCTGCCCGAGCTCGACATCACCCCCCAGTCGATCGCCGATGCGGCCCACGCGGCGCGACCACCGCTTGCGCGAGAGCAGCTGCGCTCTTGGCTCGAAGAGCTGCTGCGCGGAGCGCGCGCCGCTCGCCACGCCGCCCGACGGGTGCGTCGCCTGGCGCTCGCGGCCGACCGCAGCGTGAGCGGCGACGACCCGCGCGCGATCACGCGCTCTTTCCGCAAGCTCGAAAGCGCCGAGCAAGAGCTACGAAACCGCGTGGGCGAGTGCCCGTTCGTCGATGGCTACTCGTGGACCGGCGTGGACGCGGCCATGCAGGAAGCCAGGCACGAACACGACGAAACCCAGGCCAGCGCCCAACGCGCCGTTCGCAGCGAGGCGCGCGTCGCCTTGGCCATCGAGACCTGCACCCGCGAGCTCGAAACGAAGCTCGAGCACCTCATCCAAAGCTTCGGCGCCCCCGCGCCGTGACCTGACCAACGGAGACACACACCAACATGGCCCTCGTAATACCCACAAACGTAGCATCACTCGACGCTCAAAAGTCTTTAACCCGAAACTCGAACGCTCTCGGCAAGAGCTTCGCGCGCCTGTCCAGCGGCTTCCGCATCAACACCGCCGCCGATGACGCGGCCGGGCTCGCCATCAGCGAAAGCATGAAGGCTCAGATTCGCTCGTATACGATCGCCGAGCGCAACGCCAACGAGGCGATCAGCATGACGCAGACCGCTGAAGCCGCGCTCGGCTCGATGCACGACATCCTCGGCCGCATGCGCGAGCTGGCCATCGAGAGCTCGAACGGTTCCATGACCGGCACCGATCGCGGCTATCTCGACACCGAGTTTACGGCGCTCAAAGAAGAGATGGGGCGCATTCAAGGCTCGTCCAAGTTCAACGGCAAGCAGCTGGTCTCCACCGCCGGCGCGCTGATCACCTTCCAGGTCGGCCTGAACAACACCGCCAGTGATCAAATCACGCTCACCTTCGGCGGCTTGGCCTTGACCACGCTGCTTGCGGCTACCACCAACGTCGCCGGCGCGACCGCCGGCTCGGCCCTCAACTCGATCGGCCGCATCGACTCGGCCATTCAAATCATCTCCACCGAGCGCGCCAAGTACGGTGCGGCGATGAACCGCCTGGACGTCACGGTCTCCAGCATCCAGACCATGCGCGTCAACCTGTCCGCGGCGAACTCGCGCATCCGCGACGTGGACGTGGCCGAGGAAACGGCGCAGCTTTCGCGCAACCAGGTCCTGTCGCAAGCCGGCACTTCCGTGCTCGCCCAGGCCAACCAGTTGCCGCAGATGGCAATGCAGCTCCTCCAGCGCTGATCCGCTAGCGGGTCGGACGATGCTTCCAGCCTCAGTGTCAGGTAAGGCACCGCCCATCGTTGGTCGGCGGTGCCCGGGTCCCCGGTCGAGGGGGCGGCAAGCCCCGCCCCCCTCGGCCGACGTGGAGTCGACCGGACCGCCCGCGACGCGGCGGCATTCGAAGGCGCTCACTCGTGAAGCTCGTTGGCCCAGCCGGCCGTTCGTGGCCAGAGGTAGGTTCGACGCTCACCTAACTAGGCCCAGGCCCGATCTTTTTCGTTCAAGGCTACGCAGGCATCTCCGTTCATGTGACCCGACGGGCAATGACGCCCCGACGCAGAGCGATATCCGCACTGCGGCCTCCATGAAGGAGAATCTCGATGGCCTTAGTAATCCAAACCAACGTAGCCGCGATGGCGGCGCAGAAGAATCTCGGCGCGAATCAGAAGCAACTGGCCGGCAGCTTTCAGAAGTTGTCCAGCGGCTTCCGCGTCAACAGTGCGGCCGACGACGCTGCCGGTCTTTCCGTCAGCGAGTCGATGAAGTCGCAGATCCGCTCCTACACGGTAGCGGAACGCAACGCGGGCGACGCCATCTCGATGGCGCAAACGGCAGAAGGCTCTCTCGGCGAAGTCCACGACATCTTGGGCCGCATGCGCGAGCTGGCTGTCCAATCGTCGAACGGCTCTCTCACCGACACCGACCGTGGCTACCTGAACACCGAGTTCGGGTCACTGCAGTCGGAAATCACCCGCATTCAGGGCTCGGCGAAGTTCAACGGCGTTTCACTGGTCAATGCCACCGCGGCATCGGTGAAATTCCAAGTTGGCTTGAACAACGTCAGCTCGGACCAAATCGACGTGACCTTCGGCGGCGTTGCTCTGACCACCGTCAGTGCCAACGCTTCGACGAACGTGTCGAAGGCTTCCGGTGCGCTCAAAGCACTGGCCTCCATCGACTCGGCGATCGGCAACGTCTCCAGCTACCGCTCGAAGTTCGGTTCCGCCATGAACCGCTTGGATGTTGCGACTTCGAACATCCAGACCATGCGTCTGAACATCTCGGCTGCGAACTCGCGCATCCGCGACGTGGACGTGGCGACGGAAACGTCGAGCCTGTCCAAGAATCAGGTGCTGACCCAGGCCGGCGCCTCGATCTTGGCGCAGACCAACCAGCTGCCGCAGATGGCCTTCGGCCTCCTCGGTCGCTGATACGGAGTCGATGCTCGTGGGCGGCGCGCACGGACCTGGTCCGACGCGCCGCCCGCCGCGTTATTTTGGCTCTGTACCGGAGGTCTAGCTAATGGCCGGCACTATTTCATTCGGCGGCATCGGGTCCGGCATGGACACCGAAGGCATCGTCACCGCGCTCGTCGGCGTCGAACGCCAAGGCGAAACCGCGCTTCAAACGAAGCTCACGGCCAACAACTCGTCGATCTCGAACCTCTCGAGCGTGTCGTCGCTGTTGTCCAAGCTGAAGGCCGCCTCCGACGCGCTCGACACCACGGCCGAGGTCGGCAGCTACAAGGCTACCTCCTCCAACGCCGCCATCGTCGCCAGCAGCAGCGGGCTCGCATCGCCCGGCAAGTATTCGATCACGGTCGACAAGCTCGCCAAAGAGCAGCGCACCTATTCCAACACCATCGCCTCCGTCGGCACTGCCCTCGGCCAGGCCGGAACCTTGAAGCTCGGCGTGGGCTCGGGAACCACGACCGACGTCTCCATCCTCGCCACCGATACGCTCGACGACGTGATCGGCAAGATCAACGCCTCGGGCCAGCGGATCACGGCCTCGTCTTTCTACGACGGCACCTCCTACCGCATCCAGCTGCGCGGCCAAGACAGCGGCGCTGCCAACACCCTCAGCATCACCGAGACCGGCACCACATTCGGCTTCACCGTCCCCGCCAACACCGTTCAGGCGGCGCAAGACGCGCAAATCAAGCTGGACGGCTTCACGATCAAGAGCGCCACCAACCAAGTCACGGGCGCCATCCGCGGCGTCACTCTGGCTTTGACGGCCGAAACCACCGACGCGGTCACGGTCGGCATCGAAAACGACCCGGACGGGCTGAAAACCAAGCTCAACACGCTCGTCGACTCGTACAACGCGGTCGTCAGCAAGATCAAGGATCTTGCCGGCAATGGCACGGTCAAGGCGAAAGACGCCAACCTAGCCGGCGACTCGATGCTGCGTTCGATCAATCAACGCATCGCAGGCGCGCTGCAAACCGTCACCAGCTCCACCGCCACCTACGGTTCGCTGGGGTCGATCGGTCTGGCGCTCGACCGCAGCGGCAAGCTCTCGCTCGACTCCACCAAATTTTCCAAAGCCATGGCGGCAGACCCCGATGCCGTCACCAAAGTCCTGGCCGGCGCCGGCACCGGCGGCCTGGGTGTGATGGGCGCCGTCTCTTCTACCGTGGATCTGTTCACCAAGACCGGCACCGGCATCATGGCGGGCCGCACCGATGCCATGAACGCGACGACCAAGCGGCTGCAAAGCCGCATCGACCGCGAAGAAATCCGCATCAACCGCTACGCCGACCAGCTCCGCAAGCAATTCACGCAGATGGATACGACCGTGGCGTCCTGGAACGCTCAATCCTCCTACCTATCTCAAATCAGATAAGTCATGACCGCACCCTTCGCTACCCTCGAATCAGCCGCCCAGCGCTACAGCCAGGTCCGCATGACGACTTCGTCGCCCGGCGAGCTCTTGCTGGCGCTGTACGACGGCATCTTCCGCTTCCTGAACGGCGCGAAGGTTTGCCTCGAGCGCAAAGAGGTCGCGCGGGGTCGAGAGCTGCTGTCCAAGGCCTACGCCATCTTGTCCGAGCTGTACATCGCCCTCGACCACAGCCTGGCCCCCGAGCTGTGCGCCAACCTCGAAGCGCTGTACGGTTTTTCGATGGACCGCGTGATGCAGGCGTCACGCAAAGGTATTACGACCCCCATCGACGAAGTGATCCGCGTGCTTACGCCCTTGCGAGAGGCCTGGCAAATTGCCGTGCCGCAAGCGGCGCGCGAGCAGCATGAAGCCGCCAAGGCGGCCGAATCGAGCCGCTAGATGACGACCGACCGCATCCCCGCCACGGCGCATTCGGCCGTCTCCACCACCCCCAACTACTCGGGTGATCTACGCACCGGCCTGTTCATGGCGGAGTTCAAGACCGGCGCGCGCATTGCGGTCAACGTATCGCGAGCACGTACCTACCCGGGGCTGGCCAGCACCGCGCCCGGCACCCTGCCCTTCTACGCCGCCGTCGAGGACTTGAACCTGGAAGGCCCCGTGCTCGACGCCGGTTGCGGCTCCGGCGAAGGCGCGCGCGCGCTGAGCGAAGCCGGTCGCCAAGTCGTCGCCGTCGAAATCGACCGCGCTTCGGCGCATTTTGCCCGGGAATACGCGCCGGGCATCCAGGTGGTCGAAGCCGACCTGTGCCTGGACGCGCCCGTGAGCGGCATGGCTGCGGCCGTCGTCGCCGACACGCTCGGCCACGCCGCCGACCCCGAGTTCTTCTTGCGCCACGTGCGCGCCTGCATGGCGCCCGGCGCGACCCTGATCGTGGCCGAGCCGCTGGCGCAGGTCGCGCAACGGCTGATCGCCCCCGCTCGCCGCGCTTTCACCAAGCAAGAGCTCAGCGCCATGCTGACGCGCGCGGGCTTCAGCGTCGAAGGCTGGCTGACTACCACCGGCACCTTCGTGGCCTGCGTCGCTCGTCGCATCGAAGATCCGGTGCTGCTGGAGCTCGACGAAGCGGGGCGACTGGCGACGTTGGGGCGCTTCAAAGACGCTCGCGAGCTCTTGGAGCGGACGCGAACGCAGCGCAGTGCTCTGACCCTGGAGCTGCTGCTAGCGCAAGGCGAGCTGGCGATGGCCGAGCGCGCCGGTGACGTCGCGGCTCGCGCGTTCTTCCAGGCTCGCGATCTGGACCCCCAAGACGCGCGCGCCCTGACCGGCTTGTCGCGCATTGCGCTCACCATCGGTGAAAGCCAAGATGCGTTGCGCCTGGCGGTGGATGCCGTGCGCGCCCAACCGGCGTCCGCGCTGGCGACGGCTACGTTGGCGATCGTGGGCGAACGCCTGGAGCACCCCGAGGCGTTCAACGCCTGGCGGGCGGCCGTGAACCTGGCCCCCGACGACGTCGGCATCGTGACCGGCTTGGGTCGCGCCGCCGCCGCGCGCGGTGAGTACCACTACGCCATCTGCGCCTTCGATCGCGCCCGCGCCTACGGCGACGAATTCGGTCCCGAATTTCACGTGACGCTGGGTTGGCTCTTGCTCGCCGACGGGCGCCGGCACGACGCCGCGCTCGAAGCGCGTCATGCCCAGGCTTTGTCTCCCGAAGACGAGAGCGCGCGCGAGCTGTACGAGGCCGCGCAAGTCCGCAACGTCGACTGAGGGCGCAAGCGCGCCCCGTCGACTAGGTGCGCCTGCCGCCGACGGCGCAACCCGTGGCCGCCGCCCGAAGCGCCTACAGACGACGCAGGATCAAGTCGGCCATGTCGTCGAGCGCGCAGATGTCACGCGCCGCGCCCAGCTCGACGGCGGCTTTGGGCATTCCGTAAACCACGCTGCTGGCCTCGTCTTGAGCGAGTGTCGCCGCGCCGGCCGCGTGCAGGGCGCGCAAGCCGCGCGCTCCATCGTCACCCATGCCCGTCAACAGCACGCCTACCGCCCGCGGCCCGAGCTCGCGCGCCACGCTGTCGAACAGCACGTCGACGCTCGGTCGATGGCGCGACACCAAGGGTCCGCCCGTCAAGTCCGCCAGCAAATGGCCAGCCGCGCGCTTCAACGTCAGGTGTCTGCCACCCGGTGCGATCAACGCCAGCCCGGGCCGCAGCAAATCTCCGGCCGCCGCCTCCCGCACCTCCATCGCGCACTCGCGGTCGAGCATGGCGGCAAACGCGCGCGTGAAGCCGGCGGGCATGTGCTGCGCTACCACCACCGGCGGCGCGTCTTTGGGGAGCGCGCTCAAAATGACGCGCAGCGCTTCGGGCCCGCCCGTCGACGCCCCGATCGCGATCAGCTCGCGTTGGCGGGTGGCGGCCACGCGCAAGCCGCGAGGCGCGCCCGAAGGCCGCGGCGGCGCCAGCTTGGGCCGGGTGGCGGCGGCGGCGGTCACGGCATCGACCAGCATGACCGACGACTCGAACAAGAACTCGCGCACCGCGGTCTGGGGCTTGGTCACGACCTCGATCGCGCCGTGCTCCAGCGCCTCGATCGCCTTGCGACCATGGCCGCCGGTGGTGCCGGAGCAGATGACGACTGGAATGCGGCTCTCGCGCTGCAGCTGCTTCAAGAAGGTCAGGCCGTCCATGCGCGGCATTTCCAGATCCAATACCAGCACGTCCGGCGTCGATTGCTCCAGCTTCTTCATGGCGAAGAAGGGATCGGGCGCTACCCTCACGTCCATGCCCGCCGCGCCGAGCACGGCGCTGAGCACCTGTCGCGCGACGGCGGAGTCGTCGACGATCATGACCTGCAAACGTTCGGTGCGCGCGGGGGAGCTGCTCACGCTGACTCCTTCAGGCGATAGATGGTGGGCGCCACTGTCTGCACGTCGAGCTCCAAGCCATGCAGGCTCTCGGAGTGACCGACGAAGAGCTGGCCGCCCGTCGCCAACTGCTCGAGCAGCCGCGCCAGCACTTTGCGCCGCGTCGCGGGTTGGAAATACATCAGCACGTTGCGGCACAGGATGAGGTCGAAGGTTCCGAGCGGGGTAAAGTCACCGGTGACCAGGTTTTCGCGCTGAAAGCGCACCACCTCACGCACGCGCGGCCCGATTCTGAAGCTGCCGGCGCGCGAGCCCGTGCCACGAAGCAAGAAAGCTTTGTGTAGCTCGGCGGGGATTTCGTGGACGCGTTCCATGGGGTAAACGGCCGCTACCGCGCGCTCCAGCACCTTCGTACTGATGTCGGTGGCCAGGATTTCCACCGTCCAATCCGGCGGCAGGCTGGCCAACAGCGTCATGCCCAGCGTGTAGGGCTCCTCGCCGCTCGAGCACGCCGCGCTCCACACCCGAACTCGCCGCGGCTGCAAGCCCGCTTCCGCCTCGCGCCGCCAAAAAGGCAGCAGGCGACTTCGCAAATAGTCGAATTGATTGGGCTCGCGAAAGAAGCGGGTTTCGTTGGTGCAGATGGCGTTGATGAAGCGAATGAGCTCGTCGTGGGGGCTGGCCACGACACGCTCGTAGTACTCATGAAAGGTGCCGAGCCCGAGCTCGCGAATCCGCGACAGCAGGCGCGCGTTGACGAGCGCCTGCTTGACCGAGCTCAGATGAATCCCGACCTCGCGCTCCACGAGCTCGCGAAAGCGCGAGAACTCGCCGTCGGTCAAGGGACGGATGCCGGTGGCGCTCACTCGGCCCGCTGCGCCGTTGAAGCCGAGTCACCGGAATCCGGAGAGACCGCCTCCCAGGCCTCGTCGTCCGCCTCGGCTGCCGTCCCGCCCGCGGCAGGCGCGTCCGATGCTTCGGGTCGCACCGTGGTCAGGATCTCCTCTTGCGAGAGCACCCGGGCAATATCCAAGGCCAGCGCGAACTTCTTACCGATGGGCAACATGCCTTCCAGGTAGTCAGTGTGCACGGGGGTGCCAAAGCTGGGCGGCGTGAGCAAGTCGTTGCGATCGATGGCCAGCACCTGCCCGACCTCCTCCGTGAGCAACCCCAGCAACATGGCGTTGCCGCCGAAAGGCGTCTCGACCAGCACGATGCACGTCCGCGGAGTGATTTCGATCTGGGGCAGCTTGAACTTGAGGGCCAGGTCGATCACCGGTACGACGCTGCCGCGCAGGTTGGTGACGCCGCGCACCGTCTCGGGCATGGCGGGCACACGCGTCACCGTGTCGTAGGGGATCACTTCACGGACGTAGTCGAGGCTCACCGCGTACTCGACCTCGGCGATGAAGAAGGTCAGGTATTCCCCAACCTGCGCCGGGGCTTTGCGCGCTTCAGAAGGGTTGAAACTCACGGTCCCCCCCTTGCAGCCCAGCCATGTTCACGGCGTGTGACTGAGTGAGCGCACGTGGCTTGCCCAGCTGGCGTTTGACGCCCGGCTCGCGAGGCCCGCGGGCGGGCGGCTTGGAAGCGCCATTGTCGTCGAGCGCGAAGAAGTCCGACAGCTGCCGGAGTGCGTCGGCTTGCGCGCTCATTTCCTCGGCCGCCGCCGCCAGCTCCTCGGAGGCGGTGGCGTTGCGCTGGGTGATTTGGTCCACCTGCGCCATCGAACGATTCATCTGCGTGACGCCAGCGGCTTGTTCGGTAGAAGCGGCGGCGACTTCTTGGGTGAAGTCGGTCGAGCGCTGAATGCTGGGCACCAGCTCGTCCAGGCGAGTGCCGGCGCGAGTCGCGACTTCGACGCTGGAGCTAGCCACGGTGCGGATCTCCTTGGCCGCGACCTGGCTCCGTTCCGCCAGCTTGCGCACTTCAGCCGCTACCACCGAGAAGCCCCGGCCATGCTCGCCCGCGCGGGCCGCTTCGATGGCGGCGTTGAGCGCGAGCAAGTTGGTCTGGTAGGCGATTTCTTCAATCAGGCCGATGCGACCGGCGATGGCGTTCATGGCGCTCACCGATTCACGCACGACCCCGCCCGCCTCGCCCGCGTCGCGAGCGCTCTGCACGGCCATCTTCTCCATGCGCTTGGCGTTATCGGCGTTCTGGCTGATGCCGCTCGAGAACTCCTCGAGACTGGAAGAAACTTCTTCCACGGCCGCGGCTTGCTCACTGGTACCTTGCGAGAGCGATTGCGAGGTCGACGAGACCTGCGCCGCCGCCGACGACAAAGCCCCGGAACCATTTCGAATTTCGCCGATCACCCGCGTCAAGCTCTTGAGCATCTCGCCGATAGCGACCTGCAAGCGCCCGATCTCGTCGCTGCGCTCCGCCCCGACTTTTACCCGTAAATCACCCTGGGCGACCCGTTCCGCCACGTTCACGACCTCGGCCAAAGGACCCGTCACGCTGCGCGTGATGGTCAGGCTCAAGGCCACGCTCAGCAACGTGGACAACGCGACGAAGATGCTCATCGCCCAGACCGCGCGCGTGCTCTCGTGGAGCATCTCTTCGCGAATGCCGCTCAAGTGATCACCTCGATACAGGTGAGCATTGGTCTCGAGCGTGCGGATCGCATCCTTGTACTGTTCGAAGGCGTGGTTGGCGGCCGCCGGCTCGGTGATCAACCCGCGTTCAACGCTGTCGCGTACCTTGGCGAAGCCTTCGTCGTAGGCGGCCAGGCCGTTGCGCATCGCCGCAATCTTGACTGCTTCGCCTTCCTCGTCGACCAAACTGCTCAGCTTATCCAGCAGGCCGAATATCGTCGCTCGCTGCGCTTTCCATTTCTCGCTGTATTCATTGCGCTTCGCGACGTCGGCGACGTTGAGGAAGTAGTCCTTCTCGAAACGACGCAGATCGAGCGCCGCTGCCTGGATCTGGCCCGACACATCGGCGGAGACCACGTCCACGGTGATGATGCGGTCCGCCGTCGACGTCACGGCCGAAAGACCCCAGTAGCCCGAGCCCGCCAGGGCCAAGGCCAAAAACACGAGCATCGCAAAGGCGAGCCCCATCCGCATACCGATATTCATCCTGGATAACATGCGATTTCTCCTAAACAAAAACTCGTTCGACAGCGGCGTTCAGGCCGACATCGCGCGCAGCAGACTTCCTACGTCGAGCACCAACGCGACGCTGCCGTCGTGGAGGACGGCCGAGCCAGCGACGTTCTGGCTGGCCGCAAAGAACGGCCCCAAAGGCTTGATCACCGTCTGCACCTCACCGAGCAGGCCGTCGACGTCCAAGCCCGCGCGCCGACCGGCGTGCTCCAGCACGACGATCGAACGGCGCGCCGACGAGGCGCGACCGCTGCCCAAGAGCGCGGCCAAGTCGACGAACGGCAGCGGCTTGCCGCGCAGCTCGATCACGCCGCCGCCCTTGGAGGCCAGCGCCCGGTCCTGCTCCAGGTCGAGGCATTCGCGCACCGAGTCGACGGGCACGATGTACTTTTCTTGCCCGACCCTCACTCCAAAGCCCTGAATCAGGGCCAGGCTGAGCGGCAGGCGGATGGACACCGTCAAGCCTACGCCCCGCTCACTCTCGATCGCGATCGTGCCGCGCAGGCCTTCGATGCTGCGTCGCACCACATCCATGCCAATGCCGCGCCCGGACATGTCCGTCACTTCGCGAGCCGTGCTGAGGCCGGGCAAGAACAACAGCTCGTGCAAGGCTTCGTCGTTGGAAGCGGCCAGCGGCGCGTTGATACCTAGCTCCCTGGCTTTTTCCAGCAAGCGCTCCTGATCCAGCCCGGCGCCGTCGTCAGCGACTTGAATGACCACGTAGTTGCCGTCGTAGCGGGCGCGCAGCGTGATGCGAGCAGGCCAGTGCTTGCCGGCGGCGAGGCGCGTTTCTTGAGTCTCGATGCCGTGATCGATGGCGTTCCGAATCATGTGCATCAAGGGATCACGCAGGGCCTCGACCAGCGTGACGTCGACTTCGACGTCACCGCCCTCGACGCTGAGCTCCACTTGCTTACCGACCCGCAACGACAGCTCGTGCACGGCGCGACGAAAGCGTTCGAAGCTCGGGCCGAGCGGCACGACCCGCAGGCGCATCACGCTCTCTTGCAGCGTCTGAAAGAGGCCTTGAAAGGTCTCGAGCGCGTTGTGCGCCTCCGAGCTGGGGTCGACGAGCGCTCCCAGCCGCCCCTGCGCCACCGCAACTTCGCCGGCCAGGTTGAGCAACTTATCGAGCTTGTCGACGTCGACGCGCAACGAGCGCAGCCCACGGCCATCGCGCGGCGTGGCCACGTCGTTCCACGCCACCGCCTCGCCGGCTCGGGCGTCGTTGCTGAGCTGGGCCACGATGCGCGCCAAGAGCTCGGCAGCGCCCGGGATTGGCGCATCACGCTCTTCGTCGGCGGCTTGGCAGCCGAGCCGCAACAGGTCCAAAGCTTCCAGCGACAACCCCGACAACCAGCGACCGGCCTGGCGGCGACCACTCGTGACCGCCTCGAACATCTCCTCGAGCTCATGGGCGACCGCCGTCACCCGCTCGAAGCCGACGCACGAAGCGCTGCCCTTCAAGGTGTGGGCACAGCGGAACATCTCCTCGACCAGGCTGCGATTGGCGGGCTGGGCGTCGAGCGCCAGCGCCAGCCGCTCCAGCTCGCCGATCAGCTCGTCCGCTTCGTCGCGAAACGACCCGAGCAATAGGGTACGATCGATTTCCATCATTCGCCTCCGATCGTCCGTTCGCTGCAGCTGCCGGTCTCGATGTCGAGGTCCACGCGCCGAGCTTTGCTGCCGAGCACGCTGCTGGCGACGACCGTGATCTGGTTTTGCTCCAGCCACTCCAACGCAAAATCGACGTTACGGCGTCCGAGGTGGATCAGATCGGAGGCCGCAAACAGCACACGCGCGCCGCCGAAGACGCTGGCGCACAGTCGCTGGCGGTTGCTGCCCAACCGCTCCAGCCGCTCGACCAGCAACGGCATTGCCCGATTGCCATAGCGCGACGACGTCTCGTGGGGTGAAGCCGAGCTCGGCAGCATGAAGTGGTTCATGCCGCCATGGCGCAGCTCGGGATCGTACAAGCACACCGCGACGCACGAGCCCAAGATCGTGCGCAGCCGACACGGCTCCGTCGACACCAGGAGCTGACCGGGCTCGACGTACAAAACATCCAGGTCGTCGGTGGCCTCAGCCAGCATGCGCCTGGCTTTCGGACCCAAGCAGCTCGGAAGCGAACATCGCCGCCGCGGCCTGGGAGCCAACCAGCGAGAACAGCTCGTAGTCGATGGGCAGGAGCTCTTCCTTCTGCGGCAAAAAGCCAAAAATGAGCACGAAGCCGTGCGTCTTTTCGCCAATCTGCAGCGGAATGCACACGCGCACGCCGGTCGAGTCCGCGGGCATGCTGCGCATCAGTGCCAATGGCCGCTGCTCGACCAGGGCGCGACCGATGATGCCCGAACGCGGCGTGAGGCCGGCCAAGTCTTGCGGCTGGGTGCCGAACAGCGCGTAAGGGGTGAGCTGCTCGTCGGCGGCCACGATCGCGAACTCTTCCGAGCCGATCAGGTTGATCACGATCTCCTGAATGCCGCTCAGCACGGCGGCTCGATCGACGCTGCCGTGCAGGGCGTGGCCGGCGGCGTACAAGGTGGCAAGGTTCGCGTTTTGACGTTCCACTTCGTGGAATTGCTCCTCGAAGTGCCGGTGCTCGTCGTCGATGGTCTGCAGCAGCTGCAGCACCCCGTCTTGCTCGGCACGCCAACGCTCGGAGCGCTTGTTGAGCTCGTGGACGTCTTCACGCGAGGCCAGGTCGCGCTCTTTGCCCAAGACCGAAATGGCCAAGCCGAGCCTACGATTCGACTCCAGCAGGTCTTCGAACAAGGCTCGCGTGGCTTCGCGGACGCGCTCCACGTAGCGGATGCCCCGCACCTCGCTCACGGTTGCACCCCCAGGATATTGCGGATTTTACCCAGCAATTCCGCGCTATTGACCGGCTTGGTCACGTAGTCGTTGCAGCCGCTGGAGTAGCCGGCTTCGAGCGACGCGGCCTCCCCGCGAGTGGTGACCAAGATGATCGGAATGTGAGCGGTGGCCGGATCGCGCTTGATGGCCTGACAGGCCTGAATCCCGTTGCACTTGGGCATCACGATATCCATCAAGATCAAGTCGGGCTGTTCGCTGCGCGCGCGCTGCTGCGCTTCTTCGCCGTTGGCCGCCGTCACGATCTGAAAGCGTTCCGACGCCAAGATCATGCGTTCCATCATCAATACCGTTGCAGAGTCGTCCACGAGCAATATCTTCCTCGCCATCCACGGTTCCTTTCGAGCGTCACGCGACGACGCGATCCAATCGGTCGAGCTGTCGTCGCAGCAGCTCGTTCTCGAAGGCCAAGCCGACCTGAGCGGTGGCAAGCTCCATCAGCTCCACGTCCTGCACGCTGGCCGCGCGCCGGCCGTTGTCGGCGTAGATCAGGCCGATGGCACGGCGGGCGCCGAGCACCGGGAAAAACACGCCCTGACCCGAGCGCGGACGGTCCAAGATCTTGCCCAGCTCGGCCGGCAGCTCTCCGTCGTCGTAGTCGAGCGTGAAGGCGTGCCCCTCGGCGATGGCACGGGAAAGCGCGCCGGCGGCTTCCAGGCGCAGGCTGAGCCCGCGCGTGATGCCCGCCAGCGGCTTGCCCGCGCTGGTGGCGCCGAACGCCCCCAACGCCACGAGCTGATCGCCTTGCTGCACGAACAACACCGCGCGTTCGACCGAATCGGCTACGATCGTCATCAGGTTCAAGGACACGGTCGCCGACAGCAGGCCCGAGCGCAGGTCGCCCAGCACCCGCCGCAGCCGTCCCAGGCCCGAGCGCAAGTTGTGCTCGGCGCTGTCTTGGGGCGTCTGCGCGCGCAGCAGGTTCGCGCAGCAAGCCGGCAGGTAACTCACCTCGGCTACCGCCACCGCCCCCTCGCCGATGGCCAACGCCATGGTGTCGGGGCCGCCGACCAAGCCCACCACCAGCGCGCGCGGGTGCAGCTCACGGATGCGACGAATACCTCCCGGCGTGTGCTCGCCCGGCCGCAGATCCACGACCACCAACGGCTGGGACTCGCCCGGCGTCGGCGCCCCCGCGTCGCGGGCGTCGACGACGCTGACCCGCGCCAGCCCGCCCAACGCTTCCTCGAGGCACTCGAGCACGTCCGCTTGCGAGGACAAAATTTGTACGCCGGCTCCCGCCTTGGCGCGCGCATGGCTCGCCACGGGGCGACCCACGCTCACCGGCGCCTCGACGGCCGCCACCGTCACCACCGCGGCCCCTTGCCGGTTGCGCTCGTCGAACAAGCGCACCGCCTCGAGCAAGATGCCTTGCGTGTCGATGTCGACGTCGGGCAGCACGTCGCCGGGCGCAAAGCTGATTTCGTCGTCCGCCCGAACTTCGTCGGCGATCAGCCGAAAAGTACCGTCGTTCCAACCCACGAGCTCGAAGATGGTGCGCTCGACCTTGGCCGCGACCGCGTCGCGCAGCTCTTCCCAAGAGACGTCGCCTTCGTCGAGCAGCGCCTGCCCCAGGCTGAGCGCGGGCGCGCTGCGCTGGCGCCGGGACGCGCGCTCGAGCTGGGCGCCGGTGACCTTGCCACTCTCCAGCAGATAGTTGGCAACGGACGGCGAGGCGGCCGCCCAAGCACTGGCGATGCGCCCGCGGTGGAACGAGATGTGCGCCTGTTCGCCCCGCCGTTCGAGCTGCAGCGTGCCCGAGCGTTGGCTCATGTGCACGAACTGCAGAAGATCGACGATCGCGATGTCCGCCAAGCTGCCGGAGATGCTCATGTCGGCCCCTTGCGCAAAAAGCCGAGCAGCCCTTCGTAGGCGGTCAGCTTGCGTTGGCTGACGTGAAACGCTCGCGCCGCGACCAACGCCGACGCGGCGTGGGCGGCCATCAGGTCCAAAAGCTCGTGGTCACCGGCGTCGAGACCTGGCTTGTGACTCAAGAACGCGCGAATGGAGAGCACGCCGACGACTTCGCCCTGGCGTACGAACGGCACCGCCACCAACAGCTCGGACCCTTCCGCGGGCCCGAACTGGGGCGTTCCCTGCTTCAGGCAAGCGTCGAGCAGGAGCTCGCCACCGGCGTAAACCGGCATTTCCTCACCTTTAAGCGCAGTTTCAGCGGGTGCGGCTCGATCGAGGCTTTCGCCCTCGGGGGCGACCAAGAACGCGCCCGTGTCGTCTTTGAGCAAGATCGTGAAGCGCTCGGCTCCCAGCAGGTTCACCGCGATATCCGCGATGGCGGCGCGGACGTCCGGCACCTCCAAAGAGGCGTGGAGCTGATAGGTCGCGACGTAAAGGTTCGCCAGCTGCGAAGCTTGATGCTCCGTCCTGATCAGGAGCTGCTCCATCTCCCCGAGGTCGCCCTCGAGGTCGTGGATGCGGCTGGACAGCTCCTGGTTCCGCTTGGCGGTCTCCTGCTCGGCGCGCTCGAGCGAGCGCTGGGCGTCCTCGAGCAAACGCGCGGCGCGTCCCAGTTGGCTCGGCTCGGGCGACGGCGTCAGCCCGGCGCGGCGCGCTCTGGCGTGTGTTGCCGAGTGAGTGTCGGCGAGGCGAGAAGGACGAAGGGATGACATGATGAAGCTGCGCCACGACGCTCACGCGGCGAAAGCACACGCGCCCGCGCCCGCGCCGTGCACATCGGCGCGTCAGTGAGTGACGAGCCAACGAACGGCACTCGATAAGTGCGTTTAAGTGCCCAAACTTACGAAGAAAATTCGATTTTCGCTCGTCCGGAATCCTAGACTTCGAGTCTGGAAATTCGGACCCTCCGCGCAGGCCCTAAAACAGTCTTTAACTGGCTGTGGCGCGCGCTCCGCACCGACTGTGGGTGTACAGGCGTGTCCGGAATCCCGCACCGACGAGCGTGCGCGCGCGGGCGCGACCGGGGCGAGCGCCCCCGCAAATGTCACAATCGCTAGATGCTGTAGCGCAGCGCAGCCGGCGACGAAGCGGTTTGCTGGCGTGTGACCATGTCCGCCAGGGTGGTCCCCTCCAGAACCGCGACGCTGGCGGCGTGGGCCTCGCGGAGCGCCAAGCGGACACCGCAAGTGGCTTCGTCTTTGCAACCCTCGCAACGGCGATAGGCGGTACGGCTGAGGCACGGGACGGGGGCAATCGGGCCATCCAGCACGCGGACGATTGACGCCAGGGTGATGGTGTCGGGGCTGCGAGCCAACAGGTAACCGCCGCCGCGCCCCTTGCGACTGCGCACGAAACCGTGCTGCTTCAGCTCGGCCAAAATGGCCTCCAGGAACTTCTTAGGAATGTCCTCACGCTCCGCGATATCCGCGATCAGCATGGGCTCGCCCAGTGGCCCCGAGGCGAGCAGCGCCAGGGCCTTCAAGGCGTACTTGGTCTTCATCGTGATCAAGCGCCGGGAGTGTAGTGCGAGTCCCCCCGCCGCACTAGCCGGCCTAGCCCACCGGCCGCGAAGGGCCGATTGCCAGGCCCGCGGTTCAGAGGGTGCGCCGCCTGCCAAGCTGGCCGCCTTCGACTACCATCCAGCGCATGTCGGACGGCACCATCCCCTCGCTGGCCGCCGCCCATTTACGCCTGGGCCGCGCCGCCGTCGGCATCTACTCCGCGGCCTCGGCCATCGCGCTGTCGTTGTTGATGGCAACCCTGTTCACCGAGCATTCGCACACCCAGAGCGAGCTTCGGAAACAAGTGCTGCTGCAGGCCGAGGACCGCGCCCACGCGTTGTCCAACCACCTGGAGCTGCTCAGCCGCGAGCTCCGGCGCTTGGGGTTGCGCTCCGAGGTCAACCTGTTCGACCAAGATCTAGAGCCGGAGCGCAGCCTGCTAGGCGTATCGCACGGCAGCAGCACGTTCTTCAATTTGGGGGTCGCCATTCTGGGCGTCGACGGGGCGGTGGTCTGGGCGGAGCCCAAGCGCTTTCTGCCCGTCGGTCAGTCGTTCGCGGACGAACATTGGTTCGCCGGCTTGCAGCGGGCGCGCTCGCTGCGCATCGTCGCCATCCAGCCTGACCGCGCCGAGGACGCCGCGCTCTACGTCGTGTCCCCGATCGTGCGCAGCCACCAGTTTCAGGGCGCAATCGTGGGCGGCATCGATTTGGCGTCCAGCCACGTGCTCTCCATCGCCGATCACTCGATCAGCGGTGCGAGCACGCTCTTGACCACCGCCGACGGCCAAGTGGTGTTTCCGGCGCGGCCGCCCGCGTTCTCCAGCGGCCCAGCGTGGAGCAAACTGTTCGCCCATCCGAAACACGAAGCCAGCGTCACCAGCGTGGAGGTGGAGGGACGACGCCAGTTGCTGGCGACGGCGCCGCTCGAAGGCGCGGAGCTGGAGCTGCTCTTGCTGATCGACGAGGACACCTTGTTTCACGATGCGCGCGCCCGCCTGCAGGGGCGCGTGCTGATCGGCTTGGCGCTAGCCATTTTGCCGCTGGTCGCGCTGGTCGCCCTGCTGCGCCATTCGCTCAGCATCTTTCGCAGGGGCGAAGAGCAAGCCATGCGAGAAGAGCGGCTGCACCGCGTGGGCGAGGCCGCCAACCTGATTGCCCACGAGGTCAAGAACTCGCTCAACGGCATCCGGATGGCGGCCGAGATGGCCTGCGGTCCCCCCGAGCCGAAGAGTCGCGCCGAGCGGGCACTGGCCGAGCTGCGCGGCGAAATCGAGCGCCTGAGCAACTTCACCGGCGACTTGATGGCTTTCTCCAAGGGCATCAAGCCCCGACCGGTTCGCCTGGAGCTGAACGAATTTGCTGAAAAAATCTTGTCGTTGTTCGAGACGCCGGCGGCGGAGGGCGGCGTGGAGCTGGAGCTGCAGCGCGCGCCCGAGCCGGTTTGGGTCTCGGCCGATCCGCAGTTGTTGCGCATCGCGCTCTCGAATTTGCTGAACAACGCCCTTGATGCCCTATCTGCTCGCCGCCCGAACCCGGAGCCGGCTCGAATCGAGCTGCGAGTCGAAGGAGCGCCGAGCACGGCGCGACTTTTGGTGTCAGACAATGGCGATGGCGTCCAGGAAGACATCCGCGCCCGTCTGTTCGAGCCCTTCCATTCGGGCAAGACCAGCGGCGTGGGCATCGGGTTGGCGCTAGGCAAGCGCATCGCCCAAGCGCACGGCGGCGACCTCGAGCTGTCGTCGTACGCGCTGGGCGCCAAGTTTTGCCTCACTTTGCCGAGAGAAAGCCCATGAAGGCCAGTGTTCTAATCGTCGATGACGAGCGTGTGTTTCGGGTGCTCGCCGAAGAGGCTCTCACCTCGGAGGGCTTCGACGTGCGGCAGGCGCCCAACCTGGCCAAGGCCCGGCAGGAGCTGTCGCGCTCGCAACCGGACGTCGTGGTCTTGGATCGAAGGCTGCCCGACGGCGACGGCATGGAGCTTTTGCGCGAAGAGCGGCGCCCCGACGGCGACGGGCCGCTGTTCGTAGTGGTCACCGCTTACGGCGACATCCAAAACGCGGTCGACGCCGTGCAAGCCGGCGCTGTCGACTACTTGTCGAAGCCGGTGCAACCGACCGACTTGGTGATGAAGCTGCGCAAGGTGCTGGAGGTGCGCGGCCTGCGCGACCAGTTGGCGCGCGTGCGCGGCGCCCCGACGTTGACGGCAGAGTCTCCCAGCCCGCGCATGCGCGCCGTGATGGAGACGCTGCGACGCGTGAGCCAGAGCCCGCTCACGCCGGTGTTCATTTTGGGCGCGTCCGGCTCGGGCAAGCAGTTCGCGGCCGAGCGCCTGCACGCGCTGACCCACGCCCAAGACGCCAGCGACGCTCCGTTCATCGACGTGAACTGCGCCGCTTTGCCCAGCAACCTGGTCGAAAGCGAGCTGTTCGGTCACGAGCGCGGTGCCTTCACCGACGCCCGCAGCTCGCGCCGCGGCCTGATCGAAATGGCCGACGGCGGCACTTTGTTCCTCGACGAAATCGGCGAACTGCCGGAGGCGTCACAGGCCAAGCTGTTGAAGTTCCTCGACTCCATGCGCTTTCGCCGCGTCGGCGGCGAGCGCGAGCTCGAGGTCTCGCTGCGGGTGATCGCCGCGACCAATCAAGACATCGAAGCCCTGGTCAAATCCGGGCGCTTCCGCGAAGACCTGTACCACCGTCTCAGCGTGTTCGTCGTACAGGTGCCGCCGCTGTCACAGCGCCGCGAAGAGGTGCCGGCGCTGGCGCTGGCGTTCCTGGAGCAGTGCGCGCAAAAGACCAAGAAGCGCGTGGAAGGCATCGCCAAACCGGCCCTGGCCCTGCTCGAGAGCTACGAGTTTCCGGGCAACGTGCGCGAGCTGCGCAACATCATCGAGCGCGCGGTGATTCTGGCGCGCGGCAACGAGGTCACGCCCGAAGATCTAGTGCTGCGCCCGCCGTCCACCCGCACCGAGTCGCGCGCATTCTTCCAGGTCGAGCTGGAGAGCGGCGCGCCGCCGCCCACCATGCACACCGTCGAGCACGCCTACGTCATGCGCGTGCTCGAGCACCTGGAAGGCCGCCGCATGGCCGCCGCCCAAGCCCTGGGCATCTCCTACCCCACGTTCCTGAAGCGCCTGCGCGAGCTCGGCATCGCCTCCGAATGACGCTCGGTTCCTCGGGCTGCCAAACCGCAGCCTGAATCGCAGAAGCTTCTGTGCCGGCTCCAGGCCACCTCGCACGATCGAGATTTTACAGGAAGGTCAGAAGGACAGAAGCGCAAAAGGAACGGAAGGAGAGCCGCTAATTGGGGGTCGCGCTGCCGCCGACGGGCCCTTGGGGAGCGGGGCAGGACGTTTGGCTTCTGTCCTTGCGAGGAAATAATTTTGGTTTTGGTCCTCCAAAAACAAAATTGCGTTCTTCTCTCTCGCCTTCTGTCCTTCTGTCCTTCTGTCCTTCCTGTGAATCCCGAGGGCTCTCGAAACGAGGCGTCAGCACGGTAGCAGCCCGAAGCGGTCGCTCGCGGAGACCTGGCTACGCCACGGCAGTTTCTGCGAGAAGGGCTGCGGTGCGGCAGCCCCCGGAGCGCCCGTTGGCTCAGCCGACTTTTTCGAGCTCGCTGCGCGAGACCATGGCGGCTTCTACGACTTCGCAGATGCCGTGCCAGGCCAGGAGATGCAGCTCTTGCACGCGCGGAGTGCCCGCGTCGGGAGCTTTGAAGGCAATGTCGGCGGCCTTGGCGACCGCCCCGCCGTTGCGACCGGTGAAGGCCAGCGTGACCGCGCCGCACTCGCGCGCGACCTCGAGCGCGCGCACGACGTTGGCGCTCTTACCGCTGGTGCTGATGCCGACCACGATGTCACCGTGGCGGGCGTGGGCGCGCACCTGGCGCGAGAAGATGTCCTTGAAATCCCAGTCGTTGCCGACCGCAGTCAAGATCGACGTATCGGTGGTGAGCGCCAGCGCCGGAAACGGCTCGCGCTCGAGCGCGAAGCGGCCGACCAGCTCCGCCGCGACGTGTTGCGCGTCTGCGGCGCTGCCGCCGTTGCCGCAGAAGAAGATGCGTCGGCCCGCCTTCAAGGCGCGCGTGATGACGGAGGCGATCTCGGCCAAGGTCGGCATCGACTCGACGATCAGCTTTTCGTGAGCGCGCAGGCTGTCTTCGGCGATGCGGCGCAGCGTGTTTTCGAAGCCGGGCCGTAGATCGCCGCTTTCACCGTCACCCAGCAGAAAATCCACCGCCTCTTCCACCGCGCCCGAGCCACCCTTGGCTGCGAGCACGCGGGATGCGGTACGGCGCGCCGCGCGCGAGCCGTCGGCCGGGCACAGCGACAGTCCCACCATCGGAAAAGCCAACGCGTCCCGATCGGCGTCGCCCACGAAGCAAATGTTGGACAGGGGCACGGCCGCGTTGGCCGAGAGCGCTTCGAGCGCGGTCACCTTGTCTTTGGCGCCTGGAATCACGAACTCGGCTCCCGCTTTGGCGGCGATGGCCATGACCAGCGGGCCTTCTTCGCCCGTGACCAAGGCGACGCGCAACCCGGCCCGGCGCGCGCGCGCGAGCGCATCCAGGTCGCGGAAGGCGATGCCCTTCGATTCTTCACCCGAAGGGGTGATGGTAACGGACCCGTCGGTCAGCACGCCGTCCACGTCGAGCGCCAAGAGGAGAATGTCCGAGCTCATGTGATCACCAGCAAGTCCTTCCGCCGTCGATGACCAGGTTCGAGCCGGTCATGTACGAAGATGCGTCCGAGCACAGGAAAACGAGCGCCGAGCGGTACTCGTCTTTCCGCGCCATGCGGCCCATCGGGATCAGCTGGGTCAGCTTCTCCACGAAGTCTTCGGGTTGGCCCGCGAAGACACCGCCCGGACAAAGCGCGTTCACGCGCACGCCGGCGTCGGCCCAATACGTCGCGAGGTATTTGGTGAGCATCACCAAGCCTCCTTTAACGACCGAATACGTGACGGGCTTAACCGGTTGTTCGGCAGGAGCCAGGCCCGGTCGGCGATAAATCCTTTGGTCTGGCGCAATTAGCCCCAAATCCGAGGCCACGTTCACGATCACGCCGCCGCCATGTGCGGCCATGTGGGCACCAAAGACTTGAGCGCACAAGAACGCGCCCGTGAGCCCGACCGAGAGCTCCCGGTTCCACAGCTCCAGCGAATAGTTCTCGAAGCGCGTCGCGGCCAAGCCCGCGCCTTCGACCTTGGGATTGAGCGCGGCGTTGTTGACCAGAGCGTCCAAGCGGCCATGCACGGCCAACACTCGCGCCAGCGCCGCTTCGCAAGATGCGCGCGAGGTGACGTCCAGCTCCAGCGCGCTCGCGGCCAAGCCATAGCGCTCCCGCACCGACTCGGCGACGCGCTCGGCTTCTCCCCCTCGCACATCGGCGATCACGGGGACGCCGTGGGCCTCGGCGATGGCGGCCGCGTGCTCGGCGCCCAACAACCCCGCGCCACCCGTGATCAGCACGACGCGCCCGGCCAAGTCGAACGCCGACGCCTGCCCTGTGGCGGTCATGACGGATGCCTCGGCTCGCCCGGCAACGTGGGGGCTTCACCGGCTACCCAAGCTTTGACGGCGGCTTCCAGGGCGGGAATTTGGTCGAGGTAGTCCAGCTCGTGGATTTTGCCCTCGACGATGAAGGGCAACACCACCTTGCCGACCATCGAGCCGAGCTCGAGGATGGTGCGAGGGCGAACGATGTCGACGTAGCCGTTCTGCCAGTAGGCGACGGGCAATTTTTGACGCGGCATCGAGTGCGCCTCCGGGTAGCCGGGCAGCTCGATCAGCGGGCGCAGGAACGAGCCCTCGAGGCGCCACATCTTGTACGGAGTCTGCTCGGCGGTGCCGACGCTGCGCAGCGCGTCCGCCTCGGGGCTCTGCAGCATCAGCTGCACGGCGCGCTCGATGAGCGCGGTTTCGCGCACCGGTCCGGTCGGCCGCAGATGCACGACCAGCTCCGGGCTGTAGCCTTCGTGCTGGCCGAGCCAGCCGAGGGCGTGATGAAAGACTTGAAAATCGGTGGCGGTATCGGAGGCGGCCTCGGCGGGGCGCTCGAACGGCACCTCCGCGCCGTAGCTTCGCGCCACCTCTGCGATCTCGTCGTCGTCGGTCGACACGATGATGCGCGTGATCGACGGACAAGCCTGGGCGTGCAGGATCGAGTAGGCGATCAGCGGCCGACCCGCCACCGGCAGCAGATTCTTGCGCGGCACCGATTTGGAGCCACCCCGCGCCGGAATCAGCGCCAAAACATCAGGTTTGCTCAAAGCGCACCTCCCTGCGACAGCCCTGCCCGGTCGAGCACCGCGCCGACGTTGACCGGCATGCCGCTGGCTTGAGATTCGAGGATCGACAGTGCCACCGCCAGGCTTTCGGCGCCGGACGAGAGCGAGACGTTGGGCGCCTCGGCCCGCTCCACGCAGCCCAAGAAATGCGACAGCTCAGCCTCGAACAAGCGATTGCGGGGCAGCTCTGCGTAGTCGTGCGTCTCGACCAGCTCCCCTTCCGCCGACCAGCGTTTCAGGCTGCGGCCGCTGAGGCTCCACTCCAGCTTGCCCGCCTCGCCGACCAGCGCAAAGCGCCGTTCACCCGGGCGCTGGACGAAGTCTTGGTGTAGCCGTACCGGCAGCACTCGCCCCTCGCTACCGCGAAACTCCAACAGCGAGCTCGAGACGTCGTCGACGTCCACTTCCAGGCTCGACAGCTTGCCGCCCAGAGAGAACACCCGCTCCGGCCGTCCGAGCAACGCCATCAACAAGTCGATTTCGTGAATTTGCGACAGCGTGACGCCGCCACCGAGGTCACGCCGCGACGCGTACATGCGCCGGTAGTCTTCGTACGGATGAAAGCTCGGTAGGTGCTCGCCGACCACGGCCTCCGCGAACAGCGGTCGCCCCACCAGACCTTGGCTCAAAATCTCGGCCGTGCGCTGAAACCCCGGATGAAAGCGCAATTGGTAGGCGACGTAGCCCACCAGCTTTCGTGACTGGCTCTGCCGCACTAGGTCCGCCACGCCTTCCAACGAGTGCGAGAGCGGCTTTTCGACCAGCACGTGCGCCCCCGCTTCCAGCGCCCGCCGAGTGATGTCGACGTGCAAGCTGGAGGGATTGGTGACGAACACCACGTCCGGCCTTTTTGCCAGCGCCCCGTCGAGGTCTTCGTGCACCACGACGTCGTACTTGGTCTCGAGATCTTCGCCGGGCACCAGCTGCAGCGTGTCGCTGACGACTTGGCGTTCGCGCCGCACTCGGAAGGCGTGCACCTCGACCTTGGCGCCGCGCAGCGCGCGCAAGTTGCGGAGGTGGCGCTGGCCGATACCGCCCAAACCTACGAACAGGCAGCGCTCGACCGGCGCGCGTACGCGCTTGGCGCCCGGAAAATCCAGCACCACGCTCATGCCGCCTCCGCTTTGGCGCTCTCGATCAATTGCTGGACGAAGCTCAGGCTGCGCTCGGTCTCCAGCTCCGGCTGCTGTTCGAAATAGTGTTGGAGCACGAAATCCCCACGGAACCCGGCTCGCAACAGCGCGGGAAAGAAGCCTTGAAAGTTGGTGTCGCCGGTGCCGAGCGGCTTGCTTCCCCCGCCCTTTACGCGATCTTTGATGTGCACGGCGTGCAACAGGGGCAGAAGCGGAACGATGTCTTGAGCGACGTCGGCGCCCTGAGCCGTCGAGTTGCCGGTGTCGTAGTAAGCGCGCACGCGCGGGCTGCCCACGCTTTGCACGACCTTGGCGTATTCGACGCCGGGGATCTCCATTTCCAAGCCCAGCGTCACCCCATAGCGCTCGGCCACGTCGACCACACTGCGCAAGCTGATGACGACCTCGCGTTTGAGCTCGGGCGTGTCGACGGCGGAGGTTTCGAGCAGGGGAATCAGGATGCGATCGGCGCCCACCGCGTGAGCGGCGACGATCAAGTCCGACAATACGTCGCGGTTCTGCGACAGCGAAAGCGAGCTCTCCCCCGCCAGGCGGTGCACCATGAAATAGTCGGCGCATACCGACTGCACCCGCACGCCGCTCTGAGCCACCAGCTCGCGAATTTCCTCGCGCCCCGCCTCCGTCCACAGCGGGTTTTCGTCGAAGCGCGGGGCCTCGAAGATCCACTCGATGGAGTGCAGCCCCAGGCGCGCGGCGCGGGCGAACTCTTCGCGGTAGCTGAGCCACGGAAACTCTTGCAGCTTGCCGGCGGGGCGGGGCGAGAGCCGCCCCTGCATCACGCCGATGCGCAGCTCGCTGCCGGCAGCCGTCGGGAGCACTGTGCTGTCGTGCGCCTGTTCAGAAGACATGTGCCCTCCTCAGCCGACGCGGCGGAGCTTCTTCATGATCGGCACTTCGTCGTCGGTGACGCGCTTGACGCCGTCGCCCAGCCCGAGCTCGATGGTGCGCACGTCGCGGACCAGCTTCATCAGGCCTTGCGGCTCGACGCTGGCGGCCTGGTCGCTGCCCCACATGGCGCGGTCGAGCGTGATGTGGCGCTCGATCATGCAGGCTCCCAGCGCCGCGGCCGCGTAGCTGGTGGCCAGCCCCACCTCGTGCCCCGAGTAGCCGACCGGTACGCCGTAGCGCGCGCGCAACGCGGGAATCATCTTCAGGTTCAAATCGGCAATTTTTGCCGGATAAGCGCTGGTCGTATGCAAGATGATCAAGTTGTCGGTGCCGAGCACTTCGACCGCGTGATCGCACTGAGCCAACGTGCTCATGCCGGTAGAGATGATGATGGGGCGGCCCGTCTTCCGGTGATGGCGCAGCAGGTTGTCGTCGGTCAGGCTGGCGGAAGCGATTTTGTACGCCGGCGGCGCGAACTGCTCGATGAAGTCGACCGAGGCTTCGTCCCAGCACGAGGCGAACCAAGCCACGTTCTTCTCGCGGCAATAGCCGTCGATGTGCTTGTACTGATCGTGGCCGAACTCGAGGCCACGCTTCAAGTCACCGTTGGTAGCGCCGAACGGATTCTCGCGCGGCTTGGCCAGCTCGTCGGCGGTGTAGACGACGTCGATGGTGCGCTTCTGAAACTTGACCGCGTTGGCGCCGGCAATCGCGGCCACGTCGATCAGGCGCCGAGCCGTCCCGAGGTCACCGTTGTGATTGATGCCGATCTCACCAACGATGTAGCAAGGCGCGCCATCACCCACGACTACGTCACCGATTTTGATCTGGACCATGTTTTTCTCTCCGTGAGACGTTGTTGCAAAGGCCCTGCCAACTCTCGCGTCGCATCAACCAACTCGGTCTGCGACCACGAGCAGCATCCATTCCTGAGAGAAACGGACGAACTTGGAGCGTTTGAAGGCGCTCGGCAGCAAAGCCGCCGCATCGGCCAGCGGCTTCAAGTAGGGGCGGTCCCAAAGCAGCGGCAACTGCCGAAAGCGCAGCGCTTCCCGCACCTCGAAGCCGTGGCTTTGGACACATTCACGGAGTCCCACGAGCGTGAACGGCCGCACGTGGGTCCAGTCGTCATAAAAGTGACGCCACTGCGCCATCCAGTCTGGCACGAGGGTGACCATGCGACCGCCGGGGGCCAGCACGCGGTGGCACTCGCGCAGCAGCGGCGAGATATCGCGCACGTGCTCGAACACCGATTTGTTGAAGAGTACGGAAAATTCGCCGTCGGCGAAGGGCAGACCGCCCTGCTCGTAGTCGCCCACCACCACCCGCTCGCTGAAGCGCGGCTGCTCGGGCCGTGAGCGATCGAAGCCGGTGGTCTCGAAGCCGAGCTCGGCGAAGCCGTGCTGGAACTCACCGCGGCCGCAGCCCAAATCCAGGAGCTTTGCCCCGCGACAGCCGCGCAAATACTCTTCGGTCAGATGGGCCGTGAGCTTGCTGGGATAGTCGGTGTAGGGGCGCTCGCGCTCGCTGTAGCGGACGTCCAAGTAACGAAACGCGGCGTCCAAGCGCGCGTTCACGACTCTTCCTTTTGGCCCGAGAAGGCGCGCAAGGCGGCGCGATTGATCTGGTCGGTGATGGTGAGCGCGTCCACGAACGAGTCGGGCGACGGCACCATTTGCGCGTAAAGACCCTGCAAATCCAAGGGCCCTCCCGAGCTCTGGACGCCCTGGTAGTCGAGCACCGGCGGCGGCGCGCCGTGCACGTCGAGCGGCTCGCCCAGGTAGCGCGAGGCGATACTGGCCACGTTGTTCAGGTAGGCGCTCTCTTGCCCCGTGAAGTAGCCGCGAGCCTTCAGGCCGTGCACGAACGCGTTGGGGTCGCCTTGGCGCGCGCCCTCCACTGCGTCGGGAAAGCGTCGTTTCAGCAGCGAAACGTAGTCGGTGGCGCCTTCTTCGGCGCTGCTGTAGGCGCGAAAATTGTCGACGATGCGCCGCTCGCTGGCACCGTAGCCTTCGCGGGTGTGCTGAGCGACGGACAGGCCGCTCGGGCCCGCGCCCTTGATGCCGGCAAAGTTGTAGTTGTACATCGACGCGCCGTTGCCGGTCTCGTGCGCCCACTGAGCCGTGATCAGCGCCAAAGTTTTGTCACTGGGCGCCTCGCCGGTGACCTTTTCCCAGGCCGCGCGCAGGGCTTCTTGGGCCTGGCCCGCGCTCAGCTGGGTGCGCACCACCGGCACCAAGCCTGGCGCCGGCGCCGCCGTTTTCGCGCCTTCCAGCGCTAATTTGAACTGCTGCTCGGCCGCGGCGGAAGCCTTCGCCTCCGGCGCCTCGCGCAGCTCACTGGTGTTGACGGGAAGGATGGCGGCGACCACGTGGCCACCACTGTCGCAAGAACCCTGCCAACCCTACCTCGGGTCTTCCGCCTCGGATTTCTTGATGGTCAAGTCTTCCAGCAGACTCATCAACTCCATCTCCAGACCGCGATTGCCGATCATGTTGATGGCTTGGTCGATCGAGTAAATTTCCTTCTTCCGCGACTGCGTCAGCGCGCGGTCCACCAGGCGCGCGGCCAGCACGGGGATCTTGCTCACCAGCTTGCCCACGTTTTTTCCACCGGCCAGTGGATCATTGAGCGTGTGCAACAGCTCCATGATCTTCGGTAGCTCCGACAGGTGCTTGAGCGTGATCTTGCACTCGGCCGGGTCGACGATCAGAAAGCCATCCGGCGAGGTGCGCATCTTTCGGTAAGTCTTGCGAAAACAGGGCCACAAGCAAGCGCCGCGTTCAAGGGCGGAAAAACAGGGCTAGAACCGCACGGCTTGACGCCGGCCCCGTCAACGCTTTGACACCCCGAAGGCCGCGGCGGGAAAATGCTTCGGTCGCCGCGGCTGGTCCAAGACTTGCTGAAGCGGAGCCCAACATGAGCACCGGCATTTGGTCCGCAGCTTCGGGAGCCGTCGGCAAGACCACCGCCCTCGACGTCGCTGCCGACAACGTCGCCAACGCGACCACGCCCGGCTTCCGCGCCGAGACCGCCGTCTTCCGTCAAACCTTGGCCAACGCGGTCGACAAGACGCGCGGCACCCAGTCCCTCCACTACGCCATCACGCGCACCAACGTGCCGCAGTTCAAGACCGGCCAGATCGTCGACACGGGCAAGCCGCTCGACGTGGCCATCCAAGACCCCAACGGTTTTTTCGTCGTGCAGACTCCCCAAGGCGAGCGCTACACGCGGGCCGGCAGCTTTCGGCTCACCCAAGACGGCGCCTTGGTCTTGCCCGACGGCTCACCCGTGCTCGGCGACAACCATCGCGCCCTGCAGGTGGACGGCACCCAGCCCAACATTCGCATCGACGGCCAAGGCCAAATCGTCGCTGGCGACCCCACCACCGGCGAATCGACGCTGGGCAAGCTGTTGATGGTCAAATTCAACGACATGACCGGCCTGCAGAAGGAAGGGAACATGCTGCTGAAAGCCTTGCCCAAAGCCGGTCCGCCCGGCGTGTACGACGGAGGCGTGGCCAACGGCTGCGTCGAGCAGTCCAACGCCAACGCCGTCGAAGGCATGACTCAACTCGTGAGCTTGAGTCGGGAATTCGAAATGATCACGAAGGTGATCGAAGCCTTCAGCACCATCGATCACAAGGCCGCCACCGATATCGCCGGCACGCGCTAACCGCTGCGGCTTCAACGTCGGCGCGCGAAAGGGTCGTCTTTCTTCGCCGGCGTTGCTGCGCCTGACGCCGGGCGCGCCTCGGAGCGCTTCTTGGTCTCGCGCGGTAGCTGGTCGATCGACACCTGCGGCACGCTGCTAGGGGCGTCGACGGGGCGCGCGGCTACGGTCGCAGGAGGCGCGGCAGCTTGCGCTGCGACCGGCGCCGTCGGCACGCCGGTGACGGGCGGCTGGCCGTCTTCACAGCTGCGCGCCAAGACGCCCATCAACAGCAGCAGCGCGACGCCCCCGCCCCCCAATAGCCAACGTCGGTTTCGGGACGGCGCAAACACGCTGCGCAGCGCCGCCGGCAACCCCGACGCCGACACCCCCCGCGCCGTCGTCTGCCGCAGCCGAGGGTCCGTGCCGGTCTCCAGCCGCACGACCGACGACAACGGCTCGGCGTCGGGCACCGACAGCTGGGCGGCCCGCGTGACGTCTCCGCCCGACAGCGCCGCGTAGGCCAGCCGAACTTCGCCCTGCATCGAGCGCGCATCCGGAAAGCGCTCGGCCTTGGCGTAGGAAAGGGCCCGATCGATCAGCGCGGCGACTCGCTCGGGAAGGTCCGGGCGCAGCGTCTTGATTGCCCGGGCCGGTTGGGTAACGGCCAAAGCCAGGGTTTCATTGACGGTTTGGCCCTCGTGCACGTACACGCCGGTGAGCAAGGTGAACAGGGTCGCCCCGAGGGCCCACAAATCCGTCTGACCGTCGACGTCGTCCCAGCGTCCGCGCGCCTGCTCGGGTGCCATGAACGCAGGCGTCCCCATCGTCGCGCCTGAAAGCGTGGTGGCCGACACGCCTTTCAGCTCCTTCAGGCGCCCGATGCCGAAATCGAGCAACTTGACCACACCGTCTCGGGTCAGAAACAGATTCTCGGGCTTGAGGTCGCGATGGATGACGCCTTTCTCATGAGCCGCGGCCAGCGCGTCCAGCACTTGATCGGCCACCGCCAGGGCTTCCTCGACCGGGAGGCGATGTTCCTTGCGCCGCCAACGTTGTTCGAGCGTCTCGCCGTCGAGCAGCTCCATCACGATGTACGCGGTGCCGTCCTCGGCAATGTCGTCGTCGTCTACCGTCACCACCCCACGGTGCCCGACCGAGTTGGCAAGGTAGCCTTCACGCAAGAAACGCTCGCGGATCGCCGAATCCGTCGAATATTCTCGGTGCAGCATCTTCACCGCAGCGCGCTTCTTGTTGCGGTGCGTTGCGGCGTACACACAGGCCATGCCTCCGACGCCCAGTAGGCGATCGAGCCGCCATTTGTCCTTGATGACGGATCCGATGCGCGCCTGTGCACGCTCAGTGGCGACCTTGACGTCGACGGACATGGCAAGCTCGGCGCGCCGCAGCAGGCGCGAAAAGCCACACTGAGGCTAGCACGGACTTTTCCCACTCCCTATGTGGGCAAATGGCGCTCTCGACCGCTCGCGGCGCGTCTCTGCATTTTCTCGATTTGCGCCATAACCCCAGGGCTTACACCAACCTCCACCGCGGCCCCATCACGCAAGACTGCAATGGACTCCCTCTCAGGAGTGAAATGCTCCCCGCCATCTTCGCGGTAAACCGCTGCGAAGGGTGAAGAGCTGCTTGACGACCCGCGGGGATTAGCATAACGCCAAAGAGTCGGTAGGCGCGGCGCGCGGTAAGGGCGCAGGCGCGGCGGGACCGGCAGCAGCGAAAGAAATCTCGCCGCAAGCCGTAAGTAGGAATGAAAGTTCGTAAGTGACCCTTGCGTTAGCGAGAGTCAGAAACCAGAAGAACGTATCCGTTCGAGTGCAGGCGCACTCGAGTCGAGAGCGAAACGCATGTGTGAGGCTGTAAATGTCAGACGTTGAGCGGATCTTCGACCGCTTCATCGACGCCTTTGCTGATGATCTGCTCGAAATCGCCCGGGCTTACATCGATGTCGAAATGGGCCGCGCTCTGGCCGTCGCCGAGCGCTCCAACAGCAAACAGACCAAAGCCCAGCTTCGCGCCCAAAAGAAGGCGCAACGCCTGGCCGCCAAAGCTCAGCAGAAGGCCGAGCAGAAACGCTTGCGTGAGGCCAAGCGCAGCGCGCGCCTGGCCGAGAAAGAGCGAATCAAGGCCGAGCGCATCGCCGAAAAGCAGCTGCGCCAGGTCGAGCATGATCGCTTGAAGCAGGAGCGCCTGGCGCTCAAACAAGAGCTGGAGGCCGAACGTCGCCGCCTGCGCGAAGCCGCGCGCAAACGCCCCGTGCGCCAACTGCCGCTAGACTTCGACGGTCTCCGTACGCCCAAGTCGCGCCGCCGCGACGTGCCTGCTCCGGGGTCACCACCACCGCTGTTCGTGCACAAGCGCAAGCGCGATGGTGAGATCGAAAAGCTGGCCAGGAAAGACGAGCCGTCGACGAACGGCGCCGCTTCGGCAAACGGCGCGGCCGCGGCCGCTCCCGCCCCCGAGGCAGCGTCCGCTCCCGCCGAATAGCCGCCCGCGAATCCTCGAAAACCCTCCTTTCCACGCAACTCGGCCGGCGACGGACCGATTGGGGTGGGCATGTGGGCCAATCCCGCATAAAAAGGAGCCTGGTGTGGGAGGGTGTGCCCCCCGCACGGGTCTGGGAAGGAAGATTCGATGCAACCGTATCCGGCCGGGGTGAATGCGCCGGGGCCTGCCTTCGTGCCGCCCCCTCGGGAGCGCGAGCTGCGCTTCGAATTCACGGGCAGCGCCAAAGAATACTTTCGGATTTGGATCGTGAACACCCTGCTCACGATCGTGACGCTCGGCATCTATTCGGCGTGGGCCAAGGTCCGCACCAAGCAGTATTTCTACCGACACACGTTCGTGGACGGCACCAGCTTCGAGTACCTGGCCGACCCGCTCAAGGTGTTGAAGGGCCGCATCATCGCCGCCGTCGCGCTGGGGTTGCTGTTCGGGTCGCAGCACTACTCGCTGCCGCTCTACCTGTGCACGGTAGGGTTGTTCGTTCTTGCGACTCCGTGGGTGTTGGTGAAGGCGTTGGCGTTCAACGCCAGAAATTCGGCTTACCGCAACATTCGCTTCGCCTTCACCGGTCGCACCGGTGAAGCGTACGGCCTGTACCTGGGCATGCTGCTTTTGTATTTGGTCACGTGCGGTTTGGCCTACCCGTACGTGCAATGGCGGATGACCAGCTTCGCCGTCACCCGTCATCTCTACGGAGATCTGCGCTTGTGGTGGGAGTCCAAACCTCGCGGCTACTACTTTGCGTACCTTCTAGGACTGCTATTGATGCTTCCCGCCTATGCCATCATGATGGCGATCACGTTCGCTTCCGTGGGCGACAGGCACGACCCAGCCGCCGCGCAGCGAGCGATGTTGCCTGCCCTGGCCATCGTGTATCCCGCTCTGTTGGCCGCCACCGCCGTGGTGCGCGCGCGTCTGGCCAATCTCCTGTACGGTGGGATTCGCCTGGGGCCGCACTGGCTCACCTCCCATCAGCGCGGGCGGGACTTGGTGGTCCTGTACCTCGTCAACTTGGTGGCCGTCGTTTGCAGCCTGGGCTTGCTGATCCCCTGGGCAAAAGTCCGCGTGGCCCGCTACACCGCCAGCCACCTCAGGTTGTTCGCCGTCGGTCCGATTCATGCAGAAAAGCTGCTGGACGACGAGCCCGGCGCCACCGGTGTCGGTTTGGCCGACCTAGGCGACTTCGATATCGGCATTGGCGTATGACAAGATTTGCGGGCACGTACTACGACGGGCTCACGACCCAAGCGACGCCCGTCTCGCTCCAGCTCGACGACGCCAACGTGCTGCACGTGGACGGCTTGCCGGCCCCGGTCGCGCATCCGTTGGCGTCGGTTCGTATCAGCGCGCGCCTGGGCAACACGACGCGTGCCTTGTACTTTCCCGACGGCGCCAAATGCGATTGCTCCGACAATGTCGCGGTGGACGAGCTGGAACGACGCGCCGGCAAGGCGGGGCTCTCTCGACTCGTGCACGCGCTGGAATCACGTTGGAGATACGCGCTGCTCGCGGGTCTGTTGCTCGTGCTCTTGCTGGTGGGCGGAGCGCACTGGGGCATCCCGTTCTTGGCGCGGCGCGCGGCCGACGCGATGCCCGCCGCCATGGCCCGCGACTTGGGGCGCGGCACCCTCGAGGTCCTCGACCGCACGCTGCTGAAGCCGAGTGAGCTGCCGCAAGACGTGCAACAGCGCATCGAAGGCGAGTTCGCGGCCATGGCGCGCCACTACCCGGAGCTGCCGCTTTCGCTGCACTTCCGTGGCGGCGCACCGGCCAACGCCTTCGCGCTACCAGACGGCGGCGTGGTCGTTACCGACGCGCTGGTCCAGCTGTCCACCAACGACGAGCAAGTCTTGGCCGTGCTGGCGCACGAAATCGGTCACGTCCACCACCGCCACGCGCTGCGTATGGCCTTGGAAGGCTCCACGCTCGTGCTGTTGAGCTCCGCCTACTTCGGCGACGTCACGCAGCTGACGACGCTGTCGACGGCCCTGCCCAGCGTGTACACGCGCGCCGCCTACTCGCGCGATTGTGAGACCGAGGCCGACACCTTCGCCCTGCACTACCTCGACGAATCCCACATTCCACGGCAGCGCTTCGCCGACATCATGAGGGCGCTGCAAAAAGAGATGGGCGGAGACAGCAAGGGCGGCCTGCAATACCTCGCGTCCCATCCACCCACCAGCGAACGCATCAAACGCTTCGAATCTCGATAGCAAGTCGGTGACAGAGACTGAACGGCGCCTCGAGTCCCCAGACTTTTTCACAGGAAGATCGAGAGATCGGAAGGCCGGATGGGGCGCCGAGCCGCGTGCGCGCTCGCGTCGAGCTGGGAGATGCCGTTACGGAGTCGAGCGCGCGGCGAGGCGTACGGCACCGTCCCACGTCCCAGCGCCGTCAGGCCGCCCAGCGCCGTCCCACCGCCCCAGCGCGCCCCGCTCGAGCCTAAAATCGCCGTTACAACGCAAGCTCGCGCAAAGCGCGAGCCAGATCGCCCCCACCCACACCTTGGCGAGGCCAGATCACGATCCGCGATCGAGAGGAGGCCCGCGACAAACTCGGCGAGGCCGAGCGCCGATCGCGCCTCAGCTCACCACAGCCGCCACTCGCTCACGCGAAGTGCGGAGGTAAACCAAACAAACCAAGACAAAAAACGAACGCCCCAGCTGGGAGGGGCCGGGGCGTTCTCACATACCTAGCAAGAACCAGAGGCGTTCTCACATACCCAAACGAATCAGTAACCCGTGACAATTAGCTCGCCGCTCTTGCGAGCGGCGGCTGCAGATGTTTAGCCGTTTTGGCGGCGTTGGAAGGCGGGCGTATCCCAGTCGGTGTCCAGGTTCGACGGGAACGTGATGCGATCGCGAACGGGCAGCGACATTTGACTGTCGCGGCCGCCAGCGGCGTGCACCTGAATCGACGGAGCTTGCGGGCGGCGCGTGGAGAGGGCCGGAAGCGCCTCACGCATCTCGGGGCGAGACCCGAGTTGCGAACGCGGCGCGGGCACGACCGACGCCGTGCTCTGCCGCTCGGGGCGACGCGCCTCGCGCGCAACTTCGACCGGAATTTCGGCTTCGACGTGCTGAAAACCGGTGGCAATGACGGTCACCTTGAGGGTGTCGGACATGGTCTCGTCGATGCTGGCGCCGAAGATGATGTTGGCGTCTTCGTGCGCTTGCTCTTGCACCAGTGAAGCCGCTTCCTGGATTTCGCGCATCTTCATGTCGGGACCACCGACCACGTTGATGAGCACGCCCGTGGCGCCCTCGACCGAGATGTTGTCGAGCAGCGGCGAGCAGATGGCCTGCTCGGCGGCGAGCCGTGCGCGGCCCTCGCCCTTGGCGCAGCCGGTGCCCATCAGGGCGCGGCCCATGCCCGCCATCACCGTGCGCACGTCGGCAAAGTCCACGTTGACGATGCCGTCGAGCATGATGAGGTCGCTGATGCCTTTCACGGCCTGGAACAGCACTTCATCGGCCTTGCGGAAGGCTTCGACGAAGGTCATGTCCGCGTCCGCCAAGCTCATGAGCTTTTCGTTCGGGATCGTGATCAGCGTGTCGACGTGCTCGGTCAGCGCAATCAGGCCCTGCTCGGCGCGGCGAGCGCGCTGCCGGCCTTCGAAGCCGAACGGCTTGGTCACCACGCCGACGGTGAGGGCGCCGGCTTCGCGAGCCAGCTGCGCGATCACGGGGGCCGCGCCGGTACCGGTGCCGCCGCCCATGCCGGCGGTCACGAACACCATGTCCGCGCCCTGCACGACGTCTTTCAGGCGCTGCACGTCTTCCAGAGCCGCCTTGCGGCCGCGCTCCGGATCAGCGCCGGCACCGAGGCCGCGCGTGACGTTGGCGCCGATGGAAATCTTTTCGGCGGCAGAGTTACTGCCGAGGGCCTGAGCGTCAGTGTTCACGGTGATGAACTCCACGCCCTCCAGGCCGAAGTGAATCATGGTGTTGATGGCGTTTCCGCCAGAGCCGCCAACGCCGATGACCTTGATGCGCGCGTTGTAGGCGCGTGCTTCGTCTGCAAATTCGATTGAGAAACTCATTGGGTCCCTTGCCTCCCGGGCCCGTCCGGCTCACTCGCTCTGGTGTTTTCGGGACTGCCTTCCCTAGGTCATTGCTGACCGTCACCGTTGCTCGTGGGTCGTCCGTTTTGGGTTCGTCGCTTCTTCGTTTTGGGTAGTGTCGTAAGCCAAGTTGCGTAACTAGAGCCGAGGTCCGCGCTTCAGAAAGCCGCGCGGAACCAGCTCCAAAATCCACTCTTGCCGCCGGGTTCCGCGGCCATTTCGGCCTCGTCCGGCTGGCTTTGCTGGCGCCCGCGAGCGGCGGGGGCCTGCTGATGCGCGCGGTCGGCCAGCTGCTGCGCGCCGTAGCGGAGCAGGCCGACGCCGGTCGCATATTGCGGCCCCTGCACCAGCTGCACGATGCCTTTCACGCCGACCGGGAAGCCCAGCCGCACCGGCATGCCCAAGATCTCCTCGGCGCACTCGACCATGCCTTCCATGAGCGCGGCGCCGCCGGTGAGCACGCAGCCGGAGCTGACCTGCTCCAGCAAACCCGTCTCTTCGATGCGGCGGCGAGCTTCGGCAAAAATCTCTTCCACGCGCGGCTCGATGATGTCGCTGAGCAGACGGCGCGCAACCCGGCGGGGTGAGTGACCGCCGACGCCGGGCACTTCGATCTCCTCTTCGTCGGAGATCATGCGGCCCAATGCGCAGCCGTAATTGCGCTTCAGGCGCTCGGCCTCGGCCATCGGCGTGCGCAGGCCCGCGGCCACGTCGCTGGTGATGTTGTTGCCACCGGCCGGAATGATCGAGGTGTGGGCAATGCCACCGTCGGCGTACAGCAGCAAATCCGTCGTGCCGCCGCCGATGTCGATCACGGCGACGCCAATCTCTTTTTCGTCTTCGCTCAGCACCGCGTCGGCGCTGGCCAGAGGCTCGAGCACCACGTCGGCGACGGTCAAGCCGCAGCGCTCCACGCAGCGGATCACGTTCTGCACGCACGAGGTGGCGGCCGTCACCAAGTTGACGCGGGCCTGCAAGCGCACCCCGCTCATACCCACCGGATCGCGGATGCCGTCTTGAGCGTCGACCACGTACTCGCGCGGCAGCGCGTGCAAGATCATGCGATCGGCGTCGACCGGAATCGCGCGCGCGCCTTCCAGCACGCGGTCGAGATCCGTGCGCGTCACCTCGCGCCCGGCAATCGCGCACACGCCGTCCGAAGACTGGCTGCGGATGTGGCTTCCGGCGATACCGGCGTACACCGTCTTGATCTCGACGCCGGCCATGGTCTGGGCGGCCTCGATGGCTTCGCGCACGCTGCGCATCGTCCACTCGATGTTCGAGACCACGCCTTTGCGCAGGCCGCGGCACGGGACGTTGCCGACCCCGAGGATGGTGATGCCGTCGGCATCGACCTCGCCTACGACCGCGGAAACCTTGGTGGTGCCCAGGTCCAGGCCGACGACGATTTCGCTTTGGGTGACGGGGGTTCTCATGGCGATTGGCTCGGATCAGCGGCCGGAAAAACCAGCTGAAGGCTGAGGCCGACGCTGCCATGCACGGTTTTGGCTGGCCAAGTTTCAGCGCACGAAATCAAGGAGTTGCGGGTCGTTTGGTGGGTCATGGACTTACCTCATCCGAACGACGACCCGCTCGGGGTGCGCTTGGTTGTCCAAAAACACGATGCCGGGCGAACGGCCCTTGCGGCGCATCTCGCCCACCACCTGCTCGCCCATCAAAAGCTTGCGGCGGTAGCCGTCTTTTCCAAGCTCGAAGGTGATGGCTTCCTTGCCAGCCGTCAGCACCACGTCGCCCGAATCGGCCAAATGCACCTCTTGGGCGGGCTGGGTCTTGCTGAGCGGGACCCGGCTGTACTGCTCCAGCACCTCCAAGCCCTCCTTCAGGCGATCGATCTCGCGCGGGCGGTCCCGGCTCAGGCCCTCGACCGAAACCCCGGTGATGAGGGGAAAATCTGCCGGGTCGCCGGACGAAAGCTCCTTGAAGGGCTCGCCGTCGGCGGTGACCAGGTACAAGCGGTCCGAGAAGACGGCCAGGGCCGCCGCCTCGCGCTCTTTGATCTCGATGCGCAGGGCCCGCGGCAGGTCACGCGTCACCCGAGCCTGCGAAATCCAGGGATTTTCCAAGAGTTTCCGCTCGGCCAAGGCGGTGTCGAGCGCGAACACGTTGGAGCCGATCACGACCCCCGCCTGAACCTGGGCCTGCTCGGGCGACACCCGCTTTCCGCCGCTCAAGTTCACTTCTTGAATCGAGAAGCGCGGGCTGGTGAGCGCGTAGTGGCGGACGCTGTACGCCACCGACACCGACGTGCCGATCACGAGCCCGAGCCCGAGCCCGAGCCGAAGCGCGGTGGCGAGCTTGCCCCAAACGCCGGAAGTCGAATCGGCCGTGCCGGCCGGAGATCCGACCGAGGCCGGCGCCTCCTCCGCAGAAAAGTCCTCGTAAGAGAACGATTCTTCCGGCGCACGCACGGCGCCGTGGCGGGCGGCTTGGGGCTTGGGGCTCACGGCGCTCCTTTGCCGGCGCGGGCGCGAATGTCCGCCGCGACCGGAGCGAGCACTTTGTTCACGTCACCTGCACCCAAAGCGATCACCACATCACCCGGCCGGGCGATTCGGGCCAACTCCGCGGCCAGCTCGGCACGGTCCCGCACGTAACGAACCGCGCCGTGGCCGTGCTCGGCAATGGCCTTGGCCAGGGCTTCGGAGTTGATGCCCGGAATGGCTTTTTCGCCGGCGGCGTAGATATCGCAAACGAGGACGACGTCGGCCTTGTTGAACGAGCGGGTGAAGTCGTCCCACAGACTCTCGGTGCGGGTGTAGCGATGAGGCTGAAAAGCCACCAAAATGCGCTTGTCGTAGGCGTTGCGGGCCGCCGACAAAGTGGCCTCGATCTCCGCCGGGTGGTGGCCGTAGTCATCCACCAGGGTGACGCCCTCGGCCTGATCCACGATCGTGAAACGGCGCGCGACGCCGTGGAAGGTGGCGAGCGCCTCCTTCATCACGTCCAGCGGCACTTCCAGCTCGTCGGCTACCGCGATGGCCGCCAGGGTATTGAGCACGTTGTGCTGGCCGGGCATCCGCACCGAGAATTCACCCAGCGGCTCGCCCCGGCGGTAGGCGACGAAGCTGGTGGAGAGGCCGCGGAAATTGATGTTGCGCGCCGAATACTGCGCCTGCGACGACAAGCCGTAGGTGACGTGGCGGCGGTGGATGCGGGGCAGCAGGTCCTGCACGTGCGGGTGGTCGAGGCAGAGCACGGAAAGGCCGTAAAACGGCACTTTTTCGAGGAAGGCGACGAAGGCTTCTTTGACGGCTTCGTGCGTCTTGTAAAAATCGAGGTGCTCGGCGTCGATGTTGGTGACCACCGCGATGGTCGGAGTCAGCCGCAAGAAGGAGCCGTCGCTCTCGTCGGCCTCGGCCACCAGCAGGTCACCGGCGCCCAGGCGCGCGTTCGAGCTGAGCGAGGCCATGCGGCCGCCGACCACCACCGTCGGGTCGAAGCCGGCAGCGCGCAAAATGGTCGCCACCAGTGACGTGGTGGTCGTTTTGCCGTGCGAACCGGCGATGGCGATGCCGTATTTCACGCGCATCAGCTCGGCCAGCATCTCGGCCCGCGCGATCGCGGGAATGCCGAGCGAGCGAGCCTCGAGCAGCTCCGGGTTATCGGGGCTGACGGCGCTGGTGAACACGACCACGTCGGCGCCGTGGACGTTTTGAGCGCGGTGCCCGACGTCGATGCGCACGCCCAAACGCTGCAAATTGCGGGTATTTTCGCCCTCGCGCAGGTCGGAGCCGGAGACGTCGAACTCGAGCGTCCGCAAGATTTCGGCCAGGCCGCTCATGCCGATGCCGCCGACGCCGATGAAGTGAACGTGACGGACGCGTCCTCGGAACATGATGTTTAAGCGACCTCCGTCAGTTTGACGAAGCTGTTTTCGTCCGCAGGGGCTGGGATTGAGGAGTGAGGGGTTTGGCGAGAGCGAAGCCCAGCCAACGTAAGCAGATCTTCGGCGATGGCGTGGGCCGCGTGGGGGCGACCGAGGCGGCGGGCGGCGGCGGCCATCGTGGAGAGACGTTCGGGTTGGTCCATGAGTGAGCGCAGCTCGGTGGCGAGCCGGACGGGGGTGGCTTCGGCGCTGGGCACCCACAGCGCGGCGCCTTCGCGGGTAATGGAGTCGGCGTTGAGCTTTTGGTGATCGCCGGCGAAGGGGTAAGGGACGAGCAGGCTGGGCCGGCCAACGGCGCAGATTTCTGCCACCGCGCCCGCCCCCGCCCGGCCGATCACCAGATCGGCAGCGGCCAAGGCGGCGGGCATGTCGTCGATGAACGGCACCACCCGCGCGCGCGACCCGAACCCCAGCTCCGCGTACAGCCCGCGCGCGGCTTCTTCATGGGCGCGCCCGCACTGGTGCACCACCTTCACCGTTTCACCCAGGTGCGACAACGCGCGTGGCACCGCTTCGTTCAGGGATTTGGCGCCCTGGCTGCCGCCGATGACCAGCACCGAGAGCCCGCCGCGCGGCTCCACGTACGGCACCGGCTCGAAGCCAGCGCGCAACGGCACGCCGGTCTGCAGGGTGATGGCCGGCTTGAAATAGCGCTGGCTCTCCGGAAACGCGATGTAGGCGCGTTGTACGAAAGGCGCGATCAGCCGGTTAGCGAGGCCGGCTTCGGCATTGGGCTCCATCAGCGCCAACGGCACGCCCAGCGTGCGAGCCGCCAGCGCCAGCGGACCTGCCGCGTAGCCGCCGATCGAGAACACCGCGCTCGGCGCCGTGCGCGCCACGATCTCGCGCGCGTCGGGGATGGATCCGGCGGCACGCCCGATGCCGCGCAAGGCTCCGGCCAGGCCACCGCCGCGGATGGGCAGGACTTTGACCAGCTCGAGCTCGTAGCCGCGCTCGGGCACCAGCTTGGTTTCCATGCCCTTGTCGGTCCCGACGAAGACCAGGCGCAGCTCGGGCATGAGGTCGCGCACGGCGTCGGCCACCGCCAACATCGGGAAGACGTGACCACCGGTGCCGCCGCCAGCGAACAACAGGGTGGTCATGACAGCGCCTCGACTGCGCGCTTGCGGCCCTTGGCCAGCTGCTCGGGCGCAAAGCCGGCCTCGGTCACCAGCATCGCGCTGGCTTCGGCCGGCAACGTATCGCTCGAGGTGCGGACGTTGCCGCGAGCTTCGCTGCGTCGCGAGATACTCAATAGAATGCCCATGGCCGCCGCGCACACCAACAGCGACGAGCCGCCGTAGCTGACGAACGGCAACGTCAGGCCCTTGGTGGGGAAGATGGACATGGCGACGGCGATGTTGATCAGCGCTTGGGCGCCGAACAACACCGAGATGCCGATGGCGATGTACTGCCCGTACTCGTCTTCCGCCTGCAGCGCGATGCGCACGCCACGCGCCACGATCACCAAAAACACCGTGCACAGGCCCAAGATGCCCAAAAAACCCAGCTCTTCGCCGACGATGGCGGCGATGAAATCGGTGTGGGCTTCCGGCAAGTACAAGACCTGCAAGCCCTTGCCCACGCCCATGCCCGCGGTTTGGCCGGAGCCGAAGCTCATCACGGCTTGGAACGGCTGGTACGCGAGATCTTGCCGGTGCTCGGCCATGTTGAACCAGGCCAACATGCGCTCCCAACGGTAGGCGGTGAAGCGCACCGCCCACACCGCGAACAGCGCACCCAGCATGCCTGCGCCCAACAAGTAGCCGAGCCGCGCGCCAGCCACGAACAACAGCGTGAAGGTCAAAAACAACAGCACCGAAGCCCCGCCGAAGTCCGGCTGCTTCAAGCACAAGATCATCAAGAAGCCGGCCATGATCAGGTGCGGCAGCATGCCGATGGAGAAGCTCTTGACCTTGTCGCGCTTCTTCTCCAGCGAGTACGCCAGCCACAGAATCAGCGCCAATTTGGCGGCTTCGGAGGGCTGGATGTGAATCGGGCCGATCGCCAGCCAGCGCGCCGCGCCGCCGCCGCTGTGACCGAAACCGATCACGCTCAAGATCATCAGCACCGTGACCACACCCAGGATTGGGTACGTGAGCCGTTTGTAGTGGTGGTAGTCGAGGTGCGACATCACCAGCATCAGGGCGAACGAGGCACCCGCGTACACCGCCTGACGCTTCAAGAAATACTGCGGGTCGCGGAAGACGACCGTCGCTTCGATGACGCTCGCGCTGTAGACCATCACCACGCCAAAGCCGAGCAGGGCGATCACGACCGCCGCCAACGTGACGTCCATGGCGCCGCGCTCGCGCGGCTTCGTGCGGGTCAGCGCTCCCAAAAGGCTCATGACAGCTCCTTCTTCAGCGAAAGGGCGGCGTCGGCGAAGCGGTCGCCGCGATCCGCGTAGCTCTTGAACATGTCGAAGCTCGAGCACGCCGGGCTGAGCAGCACGGCGTCGCCCGGCTGGGCCAGCTCGAACGCCTTGCGCACGGCGCCCGTCATGTCGTCGGCTCGCGCCACGACCAGCTCCGCCAGCGCCGGGTAGGTCTCGCGGATGGCAGTGGCAATCTTGTCGGCAGCTTCACCGATCAGCACCACGGCTCGGCCCTTCTTGCGCAAGGCGTCGACCAGCGGCTCGTAGGAGCCGAGCTTGTCGCGCCCGCCGGCGATCAAGACGCCGCGCGCTTCGCTCAACCCGAGCAGCGCCGTCACCGCCGCGCCCACGTTGGTGCCCTTCGAGTCGTCGTAGAAGCGCACGCCGCGCAGCTCGGTGACGAGCGCCATGCGGTGCGGCAGCGGCACGAAGTCGAGCAGGGCTTGCTGCACGGCCAGCGCCGGCACGCCGATGGCCCGCGCCGCCGCGACCGCAAAGGCGGCGTTGGTGTGGTTGTGGCGGCCGTGCAAGCGCGTCTTGGCGAGCTCGAAGCGCTGCTCGCTCGACTGCTCGATGATGGTGTGGCCCACCACCGCGTAGTCGGCGCCGGCGCCGCCAATCTCGAGCACGTGGCCCTTGCCGCGGCTGGCCTGGCGGCGGCACTCGTAGTCACCTTCAGGCACCAGCGCGACGTCGCCCTCCCCTTGGCCGACGAAGGCGTTGCCCTTGGCGTCGGCATAGTCCTGAAACGTGGGGTAGCGGTCGAGGTGATCTTCGGTGATGTTGAGCAGAATGCTCACCTTGGGCTTGATGCCCGGCGCGCGCTCCAGCTGGAAGCTCGAGACCTCCAGCACCGCGGCGTCGTAGGTCTTATGGCCAACCGCCTCGCTCGCAGGAATGCCCAGGTTGCCACCCACGAACGTGCGCAGCCCGCTCTCTTTCAGGATGTCGCCCAACAGAGAGGTGGTGGTGCTCTTGCCGTTGGTCCCGCCCACGAACAGGACCGGGATCTGCAATTGGCTCACCGCCAACGCCAGCTCTCCCACCACTGGGACACCCTTTTGCTCGGCCTCGGCCAACGCCGCGAACGTCGGCACGCCGGGTGATACGACGATCAGATCGGCCGCGGCAAAGTCGACGCCCGCGTGGCCGCCGACCAGCACCTGCGCCGGCAACGCTCCGACTTCGGGCGCCAGCTTATCGAGGGGTGCGCTGTCGGTGGCAACCACGCTGGCTCCCAGGTGAGCGCACAGGCGCGTCGCCGCAATCCCGCTCTTGCCGAGACCGACGACGATCACCTTTTTGCCTGAAATCTGCATTAGCGAAGCTTGAGCGAGGAGAGCGCCACGAGCGCCAACAGGAACGAGATGATCCAGAAGCGCACGATGATGCGCGGCTCCGGCCAGCCCTTCTTCTCGTAGTGGTGATGAATCGGCGCCATCAAAAAGACGCGCTTGCCGAACAGCTTGAAGCTGACGACCTGAGTGATGACGCTGGCGGCCTCGACGGTGAAGATGCCGCCGAGCACGATGCTGAGCAGCTCGGTCTTGGTCAGCACCGCCAACATGCCGAGCCCGCCGCCGAGCGCGAGCGAGCCGACGTCGCCCATGAACACCTGGGCGGGGTACGTGTTGTACCAGAGGAACCCGGTTCCGGCGCCGATGGTGGCGGCGGCAAAGATCGAAAGCTCGGTCATCTCCGGAATGCCGGCGATGTCGAGGTACTGCGCGAGCGGGCGACCGAACAACACCGAGCCGGCGACGTACGCCCAGATCAAGTAGGTACCGGCGCTCATCATCACCGGGCCAATGGCCAAGCCGTCCAGGCCGTCGGTGAGGTTCACGGCGTTGCTCATGACGACGACGAACAGCACCGCGAAGCCGATGTACAGCCAGATGGGCAGCGATACGGGGTGCTTGTCGAAGGCCAGAAACGGAATGGCCAAGCGGTCGCGCATGGCGAGCCAGCCGCTGGGCAGGTCGTTGCCCAAGTACAGGTAAGACATCACGAAGCCGCCGATCGTGAACTGACCGAGCAGCTTGTAGCGGCCGGGCAAGCCGCGCGTATTTTTGCCCATCAGCTTCATGCGGTCGTCGATGAAGCCGACGGCGCCGTAACCCGCGGTCACGATCGCGGTGCACACCACGAACACGTTGTGCACGTCGGCCCACAACACCGTCGGCACCAGCACGCTCAGCAAGATCAGCGCGCCGCCCATGGTGGGCGTGCCCTTCTTGGCAAAATGCGACTCGGGCCCCTCTTCACGGATGATTTGGCTGATTTGCTTGCCGCGCAGCTTCTGGATGAACCAGGGGGCCACGAAGAACGAAATCATCATCGCCGTGATGGTGGCCATGATGGCGCGGAAAGGCGTGTAGCGAAGGACGTTCAGCCACGACAACCAGAAAACGTGATGGCTCAGCGGATAGAGGAGCTCGTACATCATGCGGCACGCCCTTTGGCTGCAACCAGCCGCTCGACTACCTGCTCGGCGCGCACCCCGCGCGACGCCTTCACCAGAACCACGGCCGGTCCGCGCAACCGCTCGAGCAGCAGGGTGGCGGCGCTGGCGGCGTCTGGCAAAAATTCAGTGTTCACCCCTCGTGCGGCGGCGACGTCGCTCATCCAGCGGGCGTCACCGGCCACGGTGAGCAACAGCTGGGGCTGGTGAGCGGCGGCGGCCTCGCCCACGCGGCGATGCAGGCTCGCCGAAAGGTCGCCCAGCTCGCGCATTTCGCCCAGCACCAGCACCAGATCGACCTTCCGTTGGTCGGCCAGCTGTCGGGCGGTCTTGAGCGAGCTTTCGACGCTCTCGGGGTTGGCGTTGTAGGTATCGTCGAGCAGCAAGATGCCGCCCGTTAGCTCGATCGGGCAGAGCCGACCAGCCTCGCTGGCCAGGGCCGACGCGAAAGCCTGCGTGCAGGTTTCGGCCGGAACGCCGCGCTCCAACAAAGTCTCGACCGCAGCCAAGGCCGCGCAGGCCGCGTAGGCGCCGGCGTCACCCAGGCTGCCGACGTGAAAGCGCGTCGTCAGGGTGCGACCGGCGACGACGCGTCCCACTTCGAGATGGGAGCCTTGCGCCGACATGGCCAGCACGCGGAAGCGGTAGTCGGCGTCGGCGTGCTGGCCGTAGCTGATTCGTCGTCCGGGGGCGCTGCCGAGCTGTGCCCGGACGCGCTCATCGTCGGCGTTGCCCACGGCAATGCCGCAGCCCGCGAACAAGGCACCCTCTTCGCGCTCGATGCCGTCCAGGCCGCCGAGGCCCTCGGTGTGCTCGTAGCCGATCAGCGTGAGGACGCCCAAGTCCGGGCTCGACATGCGGGTCAATGCCTCCACTTCACCGGGCCGGTTCGTCCCCAGCTCGACCACCGCGATCCGTTCTTTGTCAGAAAGTGACAGCAGCACCAACGGCACGCCGATCAAGTTGTTGAAGTTGCCGCGCACGTAGTGAACCGCGCCCGGCTCCACCGCCTCGAACAGCGCCGACAAGGCCGCGCGGGTCGTGGTTTTGCCGGCCGAGCCCGCCACCGCTACGACCTTGCCGCCCCAAGTCTGGCGGCGCTCTGCGCCCAGCGCACCCAGCGCCGCCAAGGTCGACGGCACCTTCACGGTCGGCAGGGTCGTCGCTACGTCGCGCTCGACCAACAACGCCGCCGCACCCTGCTCCCGAGCTTGCGCGACGAAGTCGTGGGCGTCGAAGCGCTCGCCCACCAACGCCACGAACAGCTTTCCGGAAAGGTCGGCGCGCGAATCGGTGGAAATACCCCGAATTTGCGCAGAAGCCGCCCCGACCAGCGCTCCGCCCGTCACGCGCGCCACGTCGCCCAGCGAAAGCTCGACCGCATTGCTCGGAAGCGACGCGCCGGCCATCAGCGACTCCTCCGGACCGCGAGCGCGCGTCGCGCTTCTTCACGGTCGTCGAAGTGGCGCTTTTCGCCGCCGATGATCTGATAGTCCTCGTGGCCCTTACCGGCGAGCAACACCACGTCACCCGGGCGCGCTGCCAAAATCGCTTTTTCAATCGCGCGAGCCCGGTCCAGCTCGACCTCGTAAGCCGCGCCCGCTGCCTTCAGGCCGGGCTCGATCGCGTCGATGATGGCCTGCGGCGCCTCGGTGCGCGGGTTGTCAGACGTGACGATGGCATAGTCGGCAGCGCGCCCGACCGCTTCGCCCATGGGCGCACGCTTTTTCGGATCTCGGTCACCGCCGCAACCGAACACGCACAGCACGCGGCCTTCGCCCAAAGCGCGCACGGCGCTCAAGACGCGGCTCAGAGCATCCGGAGTGTGGGCGTAGTCGACCACCACCAACACGTCGTCGTCCGGACCTTCGCAGCGCTCGAGCCGGCCCGGCACCTGCGGCGCTTGCGACAGAGCCTGCGCGGCAACGGTGGGGCGCGAGCCCAACGCCACCAAAACCCCGAGCGCTACCAACAGATTCTCGAGGTTGTGCTCGCCGACCAGCGGGCTTACCAGCTCGCACTCGCCGCGCGGAGTCATCACCTTGGCGCGAATGCCGCGGGCCGACAGCTGACTTTCGGACACCCAAACCTGCGCGTCTTTGCGGCCGACCGTGAGCAGCCCCGAGCGCACGCGTCCGGCCAGCTCACGGCCGAAGGCATCCCCGACGTGGATAACGGACGCCGCGGGCGAGAGCCGCGTGAAGAGCTCGGCCTTCGCTTCCGCGTACGCCTCGAGCGTGCCGTGAAAGTCGAGATGGTCCTGGGTGAGGTTGGTGAAGGCCGCGGCGCGGAAGCGCAGGCCCGAGACGCGCTCTTGCACGACGGCAATGCTCGAAACTTCCATCACCAGGTGCGTGCCGCCGCGCTTCTTCACTTCCAGCAAGCAGCGCGCGATGTCGTCGGCCTCGGGCGTGGTCAAGGTGTCGCCAAAACCGTGGCCACCCATCTCGAAACCCAGCGTGCCCAGCCGCGCCGGCACCAAGCCCGCGCCGCTCAACCCCTGCTCGATCAGGAACGTCGTCGTGGTCTTGCCGTTCGTGCCCGTCACGCCCACGACGTCGACGCTGCGGCTCGGAAAGCCGTAAACGGCCTCGGCGGCAAGCGCCAACGCACGCTTCACGTTCGTGACCTCGAGCACCGGCAGGCGCGTCGCCGGCAACGGCTCGCCTCGCTCCAGCATCAGCGCGACCGCGCCTTTGGCGGCCGCATCGAGCGCATGGGCGGCGCCGCTGGTCTTTCCACCCTGCCGCGCCACGAACAGCTCGCCCGGCTCGACCTTGCGCGAGTCCTGGCGCACGCCAGAAAGGCGCACGCTGCCGTCACCGATGACGCGGGCAGACACCTCGGATAGCGCCGCGCCGAGCTCGTTCAAGCTCAGGGGCGCGCTCTCTGGATCTGCGGGAGCGTTCATGGCCGGGTTCCTCATGATGCGGGCTCGAACACCAGCGACAACGTGGCGCCCTTGTCCACGACCTGGCCCGGTGACGGCGTCTGCGTCACCAGCAAGCCCGTCCCCGAAACCTTGGGCGACACGCCCAGATCGAGCGCAGCCTTGAGCGCAGCGCGCGCCGGCCAACCCGTCATGTCCGGCACCCGCACTTTGCCGGCGGGCACCGGGCCAGTGCCGACCGTCTCTTGAATCGCCGGCTTCTTGCCAGCGGCTTCGCGCAACAGGGCGTAGGTCGCGTTGGCCGGGTCCGGGCTCTTGGCCAGCACCGCCACGTCGGCACGGTCGGTGCCTTTCGGGGTCATGCCGCGGTATTTCAGCGCCATTTGCGCGACGCGCCGGAAGATGGGCGCCGCCACGTTGCCGCCGGCGTGGTCGACCATCGGCTCGTCGATCATCACCGCGATGGCCACCACCGGCTTTTCGGCGGGCACGAAGCCGATGAACGACGAGATGAACTTGTCCATCGAGTAGCGCCCCGTCGCCGGATCGGTCTTCTGCGCGGTCGCGGTCTTGCCGGCGACGCGGTAGCCGTCGATGGCGGCCTCGACGCCCGTGCCCGGTCCCTCGGTGACGGCGACCAACAGCTCGCGCACCGCGCGCGCCACGCTCTCCGGAATCGCGCGCCGGCGCACCGTCGGCGCGGCCTCGCGCACCAGCTCACCGGTGGCGGTGGTGACCTTCTTGATCAAGATGGGCTCGTACAGCTCGCCGCCGTTGGCAATCGCGGACATGCCCATCGCCAGCTGCAAATTGGTGACGCTGATACCCTGCCCGAAGGCGGCCGACGCCGTCTCGACCTGCACCCAGCCGCGACCGCGCGGCCGCAACGTGCCCGACGCCTCACCTGGCACGTCGATGCCCGGCTTCTCGCCGAAGCCGAAGCGGCGGAACGCGTCGTACAGCTTCTCTTCGCCCAGCGAAAGCCCGATCTTGGCCGCGCAAATGTTCGAAGAAACCGCCAGAATCTGCGAAATCGTCAACCACTCCGAGGGGTGAGTGTCGCGGATGACCACGTTGTCGACGGGCATCACGCCTTTTTCGCAGTACAGCTTTTGGGTGGGGCTGATGACGCCCGCAGCCAAGCCGGCCGCCACCGTGAACATCTTCACACTCGAGCCGGGCTCGAAGGACTGACTGGCGGCGCGCTCTTTGCGATCGCCGGGCTCGGCGTCACCGTAGTCGTTGGGGTTGAAGAAGGGCCAGCTGGCGAGGGCCAGAATTTCTCCGCTGTTGGGATCGACCACCACCACCGAACCACCGGCGGCCTCGAACTCGCGCGCCGACTGCATCAGCTCGCGCTCGGCCGTATACTGAATGCCCTGGTCGATGGTCAGGTAGATGTTGTGGCCGGCGAGAGCCTGCTCGTCCTCGATACCGTCGGAGAACAACAGGCGCCCCGAGCGGTCACGCAGCCCCGACAGCTTGTCGACGCGGCCCTTCAAGTCCTCGTTCAGGGCGAATTCCAGGCCGTCTTTGCCTTCACCATCCGGGGCCACGAAGCCCAACAGCGGTCCCGCCAGCTCGCGCCGCGGATAGTAACGACGCCCCTCGCCTTCGACGACCAAGCCGCGCAGGCGCGACTCGAACGGCCCCTCGCTGGCCAAGCCGCGGATCTTGTCTGCCTCTTCGGCGCTGATCTGCCGCTTGAGCCAAGCAAAGCGACGCTTCTGCAAAATGCGTCGCTCGACCTGAGCCGCATCCAACGACAACACTTGCGCGATGCGGTTGGCTGCGTCGCGCGCCACCACCGGCACCTGGCCCGGCGACACACCGCGCAGCAGCTCCACCGCGTCCATGCTGACGCTCGGCACTTCCACGCTGACCGCCAGCGCGCTGCCGTTACGGTCGTACATGGCACCCCGCTTGGGCAACACATGCAAGCGGCGCTGGCGTTGGCTCTCGGCCAGCTCGCGCCAAGCTGGCCCGTCCTCGACCATCAACGAATAGCCGGCCGAGACCACCAGCCCCAACCCCAGCGCCAGAAATCCCGACAAAATGCCCATGCGGATGCGGATCCAGCGGTTCCGCGCGGGGGTGTTGGGCGCGCGGTTCTCCACCGTCTCGGCGCGGTTGGCCGTGTTCTTCGGCGCCGGTTTGGGCTTGCGCACGTTCACGGGTCTTGGGTCTCCGGAGTTTGAGCCTGCGCCTGAGCGGCTTCCGGAGCGGGACGCCGCCCCGCCGGCAAAATGCGATCGGCGGTGGGCTCGCTCATGCCCAGCAGCGTGCGCGCGACGAAGTCGACACGCTCCGGCGTCTTGTGGCTGGCCACCTCGAGCTCCAGCACGTGCTTCACCTCGCGCAAACGCGCCACTCGGCCGTGCTCGCGCCCGAGCTCGTAGCCCAACTCGACGCTCTTCACGCGCAACCCCAGGTGCAGGACGAACGCGGCCGTGGCCGCCAGCACCGCCAGCGTCCACATCGTCAAGAAGGTGCGCTCGCTCTTGCGCTCTTCGGCCAGCGACGTCACGCGTCGCCTCCCTCTTCGGGCGACTTGCGGCGGGCAATCCGCAGCTTGGCGCTGCGCGAGCGTGGATTTTGCGCCTGTTCGTCCTCGCTGGCGATGATCGGCTTCTTGGTCAGCGGCTCCCACAGCGCGCGGTTCTGGAACTCGCGCTTGACGATGCGATCTTCGAGCGAGTGAAAGCTGATGATGGCGAGCAGGCCACCGGGGCGTAGTCGCGTACGTGCTAGCTCGAGCAGGGCTGAAACTTCTTTCAGCTCCGAATTGACGGCGATACGCAGCGCCTGAAACGTGCGCGTGGCCGGGTCGATGCCGCCCATGCGACGCGGACCGACTGCGCGCACGATGGCGCGCCGCAGCTCGATGGTGTCGTTGAGCGTGCCCTCCGCCAGCTGCTGCTTGATGCAGCGCGCGACGCGGCGCGAGCGCCGCTCTTCGCCCAGCTCGTAGATCACGTCGGCCAGCTCGTCTTGATCCAAGCGCTCGATCAGCTCGAGCGCGGTCTCGCCGCGCGAGGTGTCCATGCGCATGTCGAGCGGACCCTGATGACGGAAGCTCATGCCGCGCTCGGCGGTGTCGAGCTGGAACGAGCTCACGCCGAGATCGGCCAAGATGCCGTCCACCTCGGCGTTGCCGGTCTCGTCCAGCACGCTCCCGATCTCGCTGAAGCGAGCGTGGGCGACGCGGGCTCGCTCGCCGAACTCGCTCAAGCGTTCGCGCGCCACCTCCACCGCGTGCAAGTCGCGGTCGGTCGCGATCAAGCGAACGCTGGGTGACGCCGCGAGGATGGCTCGCGAGTGACCGGCGCCGCCGGCGGTGGCGTCCACGAACAGCCCGCCCTGGGCCGCGTCGAGGCCGGAAATCACGGCGTCCAGCAGCACCGGGAGGTGGCTGAAGCTCGCCTTGGGATCGAAGGGTAGCTCTGACATCGTCATATCTTCAGTTGCTCCAGAGCAGCACGGAACGAGTCCGCTTCTTCGGAGGTCATCGTGAGGGCCGCATCCCACGAAGACTTCGCCCATAGCTCGAGCGTGCGCCCCATGCCCGCCCATAGCGCGTCCTTGTCGAGCTTGATGCGCTCGCGCAAGTGCGGTGGCACGAGCACGCGACCCGAGCCGTCGAGCTCACACTCGACCGCTGCCGAAACGTAGAGGCGGCGAAAGCGGATCGCCGTCGCGTCGAGACTCGGCAGCTCCGAAACTTTGCGTTCGAACTCTTCCCACGCCTTCATCGGATACAGGTGCAGGCACGGGTCGAACACGGCGGGCGTGAGCACGAAGCGCGCGTCGCCGTCGGCCACGAGCACATCGCGAAAGCGCGCGGGCAGGCTGACGCGCCCTTTTGCGTCGACCGAATGTGAAAACTGCCCGCGGAACATGAGGTTTTGGGAGTCCGTGGGCGCTTCAGGCACTTCGCGCCACTTTCTCCCACTTCTTGCCGCGACGCTAAAGGTCTGGGATCAGCCTGTCAACAACTCGGCCAGCCGAAAGCTTGAGAAAATACTTGAACTCTTGTAGGGGCTCACCCGCCCCCACCTGCTGAGCCGTTCAGTACTCAACGCGGCTGGGGTGCCGGCGGCAGCACGGTGGCGCGAGCGCGACCCGGCTTGAGGCACAGCGTCGCCACGAACAGCGCGATCGAAAGCAGGCCCGGAATGGCAGCGAGCAACATGGTGCTGGCCTTGGGCTGCATCGGCGATGCCGAAACACAACTAGCGGGAACTGCTCGACTATCGATCGCGGTGGCGTGGCCAGCCGGCCGCAGCCTGTGTCCCGGTTTACTCGTGCGCGGCGACGACCGATAGCGCCGCGACCGCCGCCAGCTCGGTGCGAAGCACGAACGGAGCGAGGCGAACGGCGACGAAACCGGCGGCAACCAGCGCGGCGACCTCCGCGGCCGCGAAGCCGCCCTCCGGACCTACCGCGAGGGTGATGGCGCGGTCGCGCGGAGCCGTGCGCAGGGCGTCGACCAAAGACTCGGGTGCGTTCGGATCCATGTGGAGCAGCAGGCCGCGCGCCGCGCCGACGGCTTCGGTCAGCTCGACGAGCCCGAGCAGGGTGGGCAAATCGCCGCGCCCGCATTGTCGCGCGGCGTCGAGCATCACCGCGCGTAAACGTTCGTGCCGTAGCTCGGCTCCGGCCACGCTGCGCTCCGTGCGCACGAACGCCACCGAGCTTGCACCGAGCGCCACCGCGGCGCGCAGCACCTGCTCCGGCTTGTCGCCTTTGGCAAAGCCTTGCAGCAGCACCAGCTCGCGCCGCGTCACGCGCGCCGCCGGCCGCGGCTCTCCCACCCTGACGATGGCGGGAATATCGCGCAACAGCTCGGCGTCGGCCTCGGTGCCCGCTTCGGGATCGAACAGGAGGAAGGTGTCACCGGCGCGCAAGCGCAGAACCCGCACCAAGTAGCCGCCGAGCTCGCGCGGCAACTGCTGCTCGCCCGCGCCGAGCGGGCTCAAGGGTGCGCGCGGCAATTGTGCCATCCGCCTAGCCTACTCCGGCAGCCCGCGACCGTAATCCGAGTACGCTGCGCGCGCCGGCACGGAGATCAAACAGTCTTGTCGGTCGGCGACGTTCGGCGGCGCCGCGCCGTCCGGCAAAAGCATGGCCGTGAGACGCCCTCCGTAAACGCAACCGGTGTCGAGCCCGGTAGCGAACGGGTGCAGCTGCGGGTGCTTGCGCGCGTTGTGGCCGAACACGATGTGCAACGGCCCGGGGTAGCGCGCGCCCCACGGCTCGCCCCACTTTTCGGAAGGCTTGCCGTCGGCGTCGATGGAACGCACGTGGGTGACGACCCAAGGATCTTGCTCGGCCAACGGCAAGCTCGGATCGATGCCGGCGTGCGCGACCACGACTCCATGCTCCGGCACGTCGACGAACAACGGCAACGCTTCGAGCACCGCCCAATCCTCGGGGCTCAGCTCGTCCACGATGGCTTGGTGCGACGAGCTCAGCCGCGGACCCTTCTCGCCGGTTTTTCGCGCGCGGTGCGCGTCCAGCAGCCGTTGCTCGTGATTGCCGACGGGCGCACGGCCGCCCAGCAAACGGTAAAGGCGCATGACCTCGTGCGGTTTCGGCCCCCGGCTCAGCAGGTCGCCGGTGAACACGACGCGGTCAGCGCTGGTGAGGGCGGCGCGGTCGACGAGGTCCGAGAGCTCGTCGGCGCAGCTGTGAACATCTCCGATAAACAGCGTGCGGGGCATGGGTCGAGGGCGTGCGTGGAGGCGTGGGTTGCAGTGAGGAGTTAGCAGTTGGCGGGCATATCGCGACCCCCGAAAATTCCGACCTTGCCGCCGGCCCTCTGACCGAGTGGGAAGCTCGATGACCCGGGCGGCAAAAACCCAATTCCTGGTCTTGCAGTGCCGGCGTAACGCAAGCTAAGGTCGCGAAAGTTTCGAGGAGGCCCTCAGTAATGTCGCAAAGCGTCCGTTCCGCCGCCATTTCAACGCTGATTTCCGCCCTGTGTTTGGGAGCCTTTGGCTGCGGTCAAGAAGAGGTGCCGTACAAGCCCCGCGGTGCCAACAGCGGTGCCCGGGCTGCCCTGCCCCCGGCCGCCAACCTGCCCAAGCGCCCGATCAAGAACGGCGACGTTTGGACGGTTTGGGGAGCAAGCTATTCGCTTCGCAGCCGCGTGCACCGCAAAGACGTCGCCAACAAGCGCCTGAGCATTGCTGGCTACATCGTGAAGAGCAACATGGCCGACGCGCCCGCCTGCGCCGTCCACAAGGCTGGCAAAGCCGACGCCGAGGACTGCAAGGCGCCCGTGCCCGCTTTCTGGATCGGGGACACCAAGGACGCCCCGGAAGCCGACTGCATCAAGGTGATGGGGTGGGCCTCCAACTTTGCCCAAATTTTCGATGCTATCGACGAGTTCGACAAGGGTAAGGACAACGCCGAGTACAACGACGCCAACTGGGGCGTGAAAGTACCGAACCCCCTGCCCGCCGTCGGCGCCAAGGTGACCGTGACGGGCCAGTACGGCGTCTCGTTCAGCAAGGCCTCGTCCGGCGCCGAAGCCGACCCGTTCATGGGCGTCATGGATTTCCAAGAAATGACGATTCAGGAGCCGGCGGCCGAGCTGGCGACGCTGCCGGGCAAAAAACGCAAAGAGAAGAAGTAAGGCGGACGGCGTTCGTCTGGAGGCGAGGCGTCGGCTGAAAAAGCGGGCGCCTTCCCGGCAAAGCCGGTAATGGTTTAGCGGCCGATGCTGCAGCAAGCGTTGCACCTCGGCCGCTCCTGTTTTCAGCGGCTCGTTCTGACGTCATTGGCGGCAGCGCTGTCGCTCGGCTGCGCAGCAAAGCTCCGAGAGCGCACCGTCAGCGACGTACGGCTGATCGAGACCAGCCGGAGCGAAGTCGATCTGGACGACGCCCTTTCGGGCCTGGCGACCGCCGCTCCCCGCAAGCTGCTGTGGGTCGAGCGCGAACGCGACGTTTACGACGCGAACTTGGTGGCGCGCGACGTGGAGCGCGTCGAGCGGTTTTACCGCGCGCGCGGCTACTACGACGCCAAGGTCGTGGCGACGCGCGTCGAAAGCGTAGGCGAGCGTCAAGTCGAGATCGAGGTTCACATCACGCCGGGGCCGCGCGTCACGGTGCGCAAGGCCGAGGTCGAGCAGACGGGCCTGCTCAGCCTGCCGCCAGATGTCAGCTTCAAGTACAAAGAGCTGCCACCGCTCAAGACCGGCGTGCCCTTCGACGAAACGCTGCTCGACCAACGCAAGCGCGCGCTGGAGGTGATGCTCAAAGAGTCCGGCTTTGCCTACGCCAAGGTCCGCGTCAGCGCGACCGTCGACCTGAACGCGCGAGCGGCCGACATCATGACCGAATTGAAGCCGGGCAAGCGCGCGCGCTTCGGCGAGATTCGCATCGCCGGCCTGAAGCAGATCCCGGAAGACAAGGTGCGCGCCGCGCTCAGCATCAAGCAAGGCGATCAATACTCGGAAGCCGAGCAAGAAGACGCACGCCAGGCGCTGGGCGACATGCAGCTGTTCACGCGCGTGGATGTCACCCCCGATCTCTCGAATCCGGATGCGGACGCGGTGCCGGTGTTGGTCACGTTGCAGGAAGATCAGCTGCGCAAGCTGGTGCTCGGCGGCGGTACCGTCATCGACGCGCTCAAGCTGGAGATGCATTTGCGCACCGGCTGGGAGCACAAGAATTTCTTGGGCGGGGCGCGGCGCTTGACGATCGACGTCACGGGCGGCGTCGACCTCTTTCCGTGGCGGCTGGAGAACCTCAATACGCTCCAGACTCCCCCCAAACCGTTCCCCGTGTTGACCGCGAACGTGAAGCTGGAGCAACCGGCTTTGTTCAACGGGCGCACACGCGGCAGCGTGCAAGCCGGTTACTCGATGCGACCAGTCTTGTACGCGCTCACCGGGGGCGACCCGAAGGATGAGGTGGTGATTGGGTACCACAAGCCGAGCGGGCAGCTGGCGCTCGATCGCTCTTTCTTGGGCCAGCGCATTTGGATGAAGCCCTCGTACAACCTCCAGGCGCAAATTCCCTTCAACTATCAGAACCTGCCCGACAACTTGAGCACCGTCTGGATCTCCTATCCGAAGCTGGAAGCCATCTTCCAGACTTTTGCCGGCGACATCTTCGAAGACAAGAACAAGCGCGATCTTGCGCTCTCGTTCCGTAACTCACTCGAGATCGCCGGCATGAAGCTGGGGCAGACGCGGATTCTGGGCGGCTCGGTCTCGGATATCAAGATCGAGCCCGAGGTGCGCTTTCTGCTGCCGCTGCGCGCCAAACGCCGGGATCCGGAGCAAAAAGCCGGCGACGTCACGCTCGCGGGCCGCGTAAAATTCGGATTTTTACTGGCGCCGGACTACGGCAGCACCCTACGCACGGACCAGGCCGCGGCTATCGCGGCAGGCGAAGACAAGGTCAACGTCGATCAGCAAAAGTTACTTTCGCGCGCGTTCTATTCAGGCGGCGCCAACTCCAATCGTGGCTACGCCCCAATGGCGATCAGTCCTCACGGGCCCGTCGGCTTCTTGGTGCCGACCACCATTAACTGCGTCGTGAATGCCGGCAAGGACGAGTGCATCCGTCCCTTGGGCGGTTTTACGCAGTGGGAGGCCTCGCTCGAGCTGCGCTACGCGGGCCTTTATCCAATTACCATCGTCGCCTTCGCCGACGCCGCCGACGTTTCGCGGGACATCGGCCGCCTGCAATTCCAGTACCCTCACCTTTCCGTAGGCCCGGGCGTGCGCTACGAATCACCGGTGGGACCGATTCGGCTGGATTTCGGCATTCGCGTCCCCGGTGCGCAAGCCTGGGGAAAGAGCGGCTTGCCGACGGATCCGCCTGGCCACGGCCAAGAGCGGCCCGACTTCTTCGGCCTGCCTGCCGCCGTGCAGTTGGCGATTGGAGACGCCTTTTGAAGGCGCTCGGGCTGCCCCGGAGCCCCGCGCGGCGGCTGCTGTCGGGTTTGGTTGCGATCGTTTCGGTGGTCGGCATCACGGCGCTGTTCGGGGTCGGCGTCACGGCGGGCCTGCTCGGTCATTTGAATTTGCCGGCCGGGCGACGCGCCACCGCCAAGTTTTTGGGCGGCACGCTGGTCGATCTGTTTCAGGGTGAAGTGACGATCGGCGCCATCACCAAAGTGAGCCCTGACGAGGTCTCGGCCGAAGACGTGGTGGTGCGCGACGACGCCCATCGCATCGTGCTCAAGGTGACGCGGCTCACCGCGCAAGCGGACGTGCTCGACATCTTGACGCGCATTTTTCGTGGCGACCCGAAGCTGACCATCAAGATCGACCACGTGCGGATCGAGCACGCCGAAGCCGAAATCATCGAGGCCGAGGACGGCTTGCCCACGTTGGCGCACGCGCTGACGCCGCGCCCCACGCCCGGGCCATCCACCCCCAGCAGCTCCGAGCAGTACGTGCGCGTGTGGCTACCGGCGGTGGAGATTGGCCAAGGCTTCGCGCGCGGCAGCTTGGGCGGCAGCCCGACGCTGGAGACCGAGCTCAGCGGCGTGCACGGCTCGGTTTTGGCGACGCCCAAGGGCGCGGCCATCGACGTCGAGCGTTTTGCGCTCTTGGCCCGGGGAGTCGGCGGGGCGGACGCCAAGGGCATCGCCACCCTGCACATCCGCGCGCCCGGGGCGGTGTGGAGCTCGTTCGACGGCTACATGGGTGAGGTCCAGTTCGGCAGCGTCGGGCGCTGGGAGAAGCAAGCGCTCGATTTGAAAGTGGATTTCCCGCGAGCCGAGCCCGCCCAAGCCCGCGCGCTCGTGGCCCAATGGCCTCTTCTGGCTCCTGCCGAAGCGCGCGTCCACCTGAAGGGCAAGCCGCCCGACCTGGACGTGGACCTGACGTCCAAGATCGGCGACGCCGCCACGCTCAACGCTACCGGCACGCTGAGCACCGCCAGCCCTGCGCGCCTGCAGCTGGACGTCGAGGGCCGAAAGCTCGATTTGCGCGCGCTGTGGGCGAATGCTCCACCGACGAGCATCGACGTCGACAGCGACGTGGGGATCCGCGGTGAGGCAGGCAAGGTCGTGGTCGAGCTGGGCGGCGGGCTCGCGCCGACGACTTTGAGCGGTTATTCCATCCCGCCCATTGATTTTTCGGGCAAGGCCAGCGACGGCAGCTTCACCGGGGAAGCCAAGCTGCACGACCTGGGCCTGCCCGTCGAAATGGGCTTCACGGTGCACGCTGACGGCAAAATCGACGTCGACGCCGAGGCCAAGCGCGTCAACCTGGCCAAGGTCGAGCGCATCAAGCCGTACTTCGACGGCAGCGGAAACGCCGATATGCGCGTGCACGCTACTTTCGATCACGGGCGGCTCGACACCAACCTGTCGCTCGACGTGCGCGGCCTCAACTACCAAGGGGTGGCGCTCCAGAGTGGGCGCCTCACCGCGGGCGCCCGAGGCTCGATCGACAAGCTCGATCAGCTGGCCCTCGACGCGCGCGTCAGCGGCAAGAAGCTGAACGCCGGTCGCTTCGAGTTCGAGGACGTGAGCGCCACCGCGCGCGGTCCGCTGCGCACTACGACCGTCACCACCAACCTGATCGCGCCGAACGGACCGAGCTTCGACGCGCGAGCCATCGTCGCGCTGGGCAAGCCGGTGTCGGTGCGTGAGCTGTCACTGGGCGTGTCGCGCGACAACGTGGAGATTCGCGGCGAGGTCGCGCAGCTGGACTTGGCCGAAGACCGCGTGCTGATCCGCAACCTGCGCCTGCACGGCGCCACCGGGGAGCTGAACGGCGACGCCGAGCTCACCCCCCAAACCCTGAGCGTCACCGCGCAGGGCCAAAACCTCGATTTGTCGGCCATTTCTCGGGTGATGGGCCTGCCGCGCGGGGTGCTGGAGGGGCGCGCCAGCCTGAGCGTAGACGCGCTGACCAGCGGCAAGACCCAGCGCGGTAGCCTCGAGCTGTCGGTCAGCAAGGCCACCATCAGCGGCCTGAGCGACATCACCGGTCAGCTCAGCGCCAAGCTCGACGGTCACCGGCTGACCGGCGCCAGCACCGGCCGCATCGAGGCGCTCGGCGGCTTCTCGGCCGATTGGGACACGCAGCTGGCCGGTCCACCCACGGTGCGTTCTTCGTTCGAACGCGCCACCGGCAGCGGCACCATTTCACTCAACGACGTCACGCTCGACTACTTGGGTCAGCTGTTCCCAGAGGAGAATCTGGATGTCGCCGGCCAAGCCACGGTCTCGCTGCACGTCAAGCGCAGCGATCCTGACGCCGTGCCCGACCTCGAGCTGTCGGGCCAAACCAATGGCCTGAGCGTTCGCATCGCGCGCCCCAAACAGACCCCCGTCGTGCTCAGCGGCATCGAGCTGATGGCGTCCGCCACTCACGATGGCCAAAGTGGCAACACCTCGCTCGCGCTCAGCGCCAATCAGGGCAGCGAGCGTCTCGTCACCACGAGCGGAGACCTCACCCTCGACTTGAAAGCGGCCGTCAGCGGCAAAGAGGCGCTGCTCCACCAGCTACAAAATCGGCCGCTTTTGGCCAAAATCGTGGTCAGCCGCCTGGACTTGGACAACCTGCCAGGTCAACTGCGGGTGCCCGGGCTACGCGGCACGGTACGCGTCGAAGGCACCGTGCGCGGCTCGGCCAGCGCCCCCATCGCCTCGCTCGGCGTGCGCGCCGCCGATCTGCGCTTTGCGGTCGGGGACCGCGCCGAGCCCATCGACGTGTGCGGCAGCGCCGAGTACGCGCAGGAAAGCGGCGCGTTCAACGTCGGCGCCGAGGTCTTCTTGCCCGACGGCATGCAGCTGGCGCGCACTCCCTGTGGCGGTAAGCGCATCGCCAACGTACGCCTCACCGGTCACGCTCCGTTCGACTTCAAGACCGGCATTCCCGGCTGGAGCGGTACGGCTCTGGCCACGCTCGAAGCCCTACCGTTGGCAACGATTCCGCAGTTGGCTGAAGCGCGCGTGAGCGGCACCGCCAGCGGCACGGTGCTGCTGGATCGCAGCGGACAACAACCCAACGCCTCCGCCCAGCTGCAGCTGGCTGATGTGCGCATGGACCGGCTGGACGTGGGCGACGGCACGCTCAAGCTGCGCAGCGACGGCGCGCGTGCCCACGTCGATTTCGCGATCCAGCGCGGGCTTGCCTCGGTCAACGGCGGCATCAACGCTGGCCTATCGTGGTCGTCGGAGCTGCCAGCGCTCGACGACGACGCGCCCATCGATCTCACGCTTTCCGCCAGAAAGCTGGAGGCTTCGATTCTGGAGCCATTCTTGAGCGATTTCGTGAGCGAGCTGCGCGGCACCCTGAACGGCAGCGTCAGCGCACGCCTGGAGCCATTGGCCAAAGGCGAAGAGTCGCGCCGCGTGGAGCAGGTGGGCGGCAACGTCCGGCTGAACGACGCCTCGTTCGTGTTCACCGGGCTCGGCTTCCGGCTGCGCGACGTCGATTTTTCTGCCAACGCCACGCGCGACGGCAAAACCACGCTGGTCGACGTGCCGGATTTCGTCGCCACCGCCGGATCCAAGGTGCACAACCTGCAGTCGCACCTGGCGTTTCGGCTCTCGGGCTTCGACATCGTGTCCGGCTCGGTGTCGCTGAACGTGAAGAGCCTGCCCCTGGTGGTGGACGGCATCACCCGCGCCACCGCGGACGTCGACATCAGCCACCTGACCATCACCCGCGACGCCGATCGCATCTTGGTCGATGTTCCTTTCGATCGATTGCTCGCCCGACTGCCGGGTGAATCGTCACGCACCCTGACGGACTTGGACGAAAACGAAAACATCACCCTGCTCCAGCCCGTCGCCGAGCCCAAAGCCGCCCGTGGCGAAGCCGCCATTCCCTGGCAATTTGCGATTCACCTGGGCAACAACGCCAAGCTCGAGCGCGGTGAGCAGATCGATTTGCCCATCGCCGGCGATCCGAACGTGGTGCTGGCCGCCGGCTTGGGCGTGACGGGCAGCGTCTTGCTGCAGCGCCACGGCAGCGTGCAGCTTCTGGGCAAAACCTTCGTGATCGAGGGTGGTGCCGTCGTCTTCGACACCCCCGATCCGGCCGATCCGCGGCTGGATGTCCGCGCCAGCTGGCGCTCCGCCACCAGCGACACGCTGTTCATGTACGTCTCGGGCACGCTCTCGCATCCCAAGGTCCAATTCGATCGCCCGCCGGACCAAGCGCTGGCCCTACTCCGTGGCGGCACCGAAACCGGCACCACCGACATCGGCTTCGGCGTGCTCGACACCTTGCTGGCCGACACCCCGCTCGCGCGCGTGCAGCTGCGCGGCCAAGACAGCCAAGACAGCACGCACGGCGCCACCTACACCGCGGCCTATCGCCTGGACGATCGCATCGTGGTCGAAGGCAACTACCAGGCGGCCGGCACCAACGGCGACCAAAGCGCCACCGCCGGCGCCGTCGGCGCTGCCGTCGACTGGCGGCTGACCAAGACCATTTCCCTGCGCGGCCAGCTCGGCACCATCGGCACCGGCGTCGACCTCGTTTATCAGTATCGTTATTGAGCCACCGGCGCGACTAGATGCCGCCGCCGCCTTCGAAGGCTTCGCTACGCGCTTGAGCTTGCGTGACACGGCTGTGGGGCGGCACGCTGCGCGTCAGCCAGACGTTGCCGCCGATACTGGAGCCAGCGCCAATGCGGATGCGTCCGAGCACGGTGGCCCCAGCGTAAACCACGACATCGTCCTCGACGATCGGGTGCCGCGCCGTGCCCTTGGTCGGATGGCCATCGTCGTCGAGGGGAAAGCTTTTCGCGCCGAGCGTGACGCCTTGATAGAGCCGCACTCGTTCGCCGATCCGCGTCGTCTCGCCAATCACCACGCCGGTGCCGTGGTCGATGAAGAAGCTGCCGCCGATCTCGGCGCCCGGATGGATGTCGACACCGGTGTCCACGTGGGAAATCTCCGACAAAATGCGAGGAATCAGCGGCACCGCGAGGCGATAGAGCTCGTGGGCCAGCCGGTGCAGCGTGATCGCGGCCATGCCCGGATAGCAAAAGATGGCTTCATCGATGCTGGTGGCCGCCGGATCGCCTTCGAACGCAGCGCGGGCGTCGCTCTCGAGCAGGTTGCGCACGTCAGGCAGCCGCGCCGCGAAAGCGCGCACGATCTCGGTTGCGCGCGCGTGTCTGAGGGAGGAGTCATCCGAATAGCTCAACGCTCGCCGCACCTGCTCGAGCAGCGTCAACAACGTCGCGTCCAGGGTGTGCCCGACGAAATAGTCGAGCCCCTCTTCGGTCAAATCGGACGGCCCGAAATGGGCGGGGAACAACGCCGAGCGCAGCCCCCGAGCGATGGCCACCAAGGCGTCGTGCGACGGCAGCTCGCGACGCCCGAGCGCGCTTCGAGCGCTGTTGAGCGAGCGGCCCGCGGCCCGCAGCTCCTTGACGATCGGGTTCAAGTCCCAGCCCTCGTTGAAGAGGTTCCGCGGCGCGAAATCACTACGAACCAAGCTATTGGTCACGACGCCAACTCCCGCCCTTGCTCGCCATCGAACAGCTCGGTGGTCAGGTAGCGCTCCCCGGAATCGGGCAGCACGCACACGATGGTCTTGTCGAAATTTTCGGGCCGTTTGGCCAGCCTCACCGCCACCGCCGTGGCCGCGCCGCCCGAGATGCCGGACAGGATGCCTTCCTCACGGGTGAGCCGCTTGGCAAATTCAATCGCTTCGTCGTTGGCGGCAAGCTCGATGGAATCGACCAACGACAGGTCGAGCACGTCGGGCACGAAGCCGGCGCCGATGCCTTGGATCTTGTGCGGCCCTGGCCGGAGCGGCAGCCCCGCCCGATGTTGCGTCAAGATGGGGCTCCCCGCCGGCTCGACCGCGACGGTTTGGATCTGCTTGCCCTGAGTGCGCTTGATGTAGCGAGAAACGCCGGTGATCGTGCCGCCGGTACCGACGCCGCACACCAAGATGTCGATGGCGCCGCCGGTGTCCCGCCAGATTTCGGGGCCAGTGGTCCGCTCGTGGATCTCTGAGTTGGCGGGGTTCTTGAACTGTTGCAGCAGCACGTAGTGCTCGGGGGCGGCGCTGGCGATCGTTTCAGCCGCCGCGACCGCGCCCTCCATGCCCAAGCCACCGTCCGTGAGCACGAGCTTGGCGCCGTACGCACGCAAGAGCTTGCGACGCTCGTAGCTCATGGTTTCGGGCATGACCAACGTGATCGGGTACCCGCGCGACGCCGCCATGAACGCCAGCGCGATGCCGGTGTTGCCGCTCGTCGGTTCGACAATCTCCTTACCCGGCCCCAACCGGCCGCGACGCTCGGCGTCGACGATCAGCGCCGAGCCGAGCCGGCATTTGACCGAGTTGGCCGGGTTGTGACTCTCGACCTTACCGAGCACGAGCGCGGGCGCGCCGTCCACGACGCGGCGCAGGCGAACCAGCGGCGTGCTGCCAATCGAATCCGCATAGCTTTCGAACCAAGATGCAGTGACCGTGGGCATGGGACTCCAAACTCGAGACGGAGGTCACGTGCAGCGTTTTCCGCTATACGGGACGACTGTCTGCAAGAGCTGGTGGGCGCGACCGGTCAGCGGCTCTTGGCGCTCAACCGAACGAACCCACCAGCCCGGTACAGCTGGACCGGGCTGGGCAGCGGCTCGCGAAGCGCTGGGAGGAGCTGATCATGCGACCGGAACGCTAGCTCGATCGATCGGCTCAGGCAAACGCGCGGGATTTTCGTATGTTTGGCGCATCCAAGTCGCTAACCCCGAATCGGGACGGGTATGCACCAAGAGGCCGAGCCGATTGCCCATCGTGCCCGACGGGACGAACAGCGCGCTCTCATTGCCGAGCAGTTGAGCGACGCGCTCCTCGAGCCGGCGCACCGTCGGATCTTCGCCGTACACGTCGTCGCCGACTTCCGCTGCGGCCAGGCCGCGCGCAGGCCCGGCGTTGGTCGCGTCACGGTGTCCGAGCGAAGATCCAGGCGTTCCATGGCGTTCAGCTTTCACCCGGCGGCTACGCAGCTTTCGCGCCCGAGCGCGGGGCGAGCGCATCGATCGCCTCCAGCTCGACGGCCGTCAGCTTCCAGTTGCTCGAAGCCACGTTGGCCACAACCTGCGCAGGAGACGTGGCGCCGGCAATGATCGACGCCACTTCCGGTTTGGCGCGCAGCCAAGACAGAGCAAGCTCGAGCAGGGAGCGGCCGTGAGCTCGAGCGAAATCGGTCAGGGCTTCCACGATGGTGAAATTGCGTTCGTTGGCGAAGCGATCACCGAATTGAAAGATCGGGTTTGCCAAGCGCGAGCCGGTAGGCAGCGGACGGCCCTTGTCGTACTTGCCGCTCAGCAGCCCGCTCGCGAGCGGGAAATAGGGCAAAAGGCCGAGACCGCGCGAGCTAATTTCGCGCAGGGTTTCGCCCTCGATGGAGCGTTCGAGCAAGCTGTATTCGTTCTGGACGCTGACGAAGCGCGCCCCGCCTGCGCGGCGCTTGCTCTCCCCCTCACGGATTTCATCGGCGGAAAAATTGGAGCAACCGATCTCACGCACCTTGCCGGCGCGCACCAGCTCGTCGAGTGCTCCGAGCGTGTCCTCGAGCGGGACGGACGGATCGGGACGATGCAGCTGGTACAGATCGATGTAGTCGGTGCCGAGCCGGCGCAGGCTATCTTCCGCCGCGCGTCGGATGTACGCGGGCGCCGCGCCGCCCCGCCGCTCTTCATCGAGCTTGATGCCGAATTTGGTGGCGATGACGACCTGTGGACGTCGCGAGCCGAGGGCCCGACCCAGCAGCTCTTCGCTCCGTGTCTTGCCGTAAACGTCCGCGGTGTCGAAAAAGTTGATGCCCGTGTCGAGCGCAGCGGCCACCACCTCGTTGGTGCCGGCCTGGTCGAGCCGCAGCCCCAAGTTGTTGCAGCCGAGCCCCACGACGGAGACGGACAACGAGCCGAGTGAGCGAATTTCCATTGGTGCGGCTGGTGACCTTTCTTGCGCGAACGCCAAGTTGTCTCCTATAGTAGACTCCGCCATGTCGCGCAACAGCGTCACCATCAAGACTCGAGACGGGCTAGCCGCAGCCTCCGTATTTCAACCCGATGGAGGAAAAGGCCCCTGGCCCGCCGTACTGGTCTATCACGACGGCCGCGGCATCCGCCCCGCGCAGCTGGAGCTGGCCGAGCGCATCTCTCGCGGCGGCTTTGTCGTCTTGCTGCCGGATCTGTTCTATCGCGCGGGGCCGTACGAAGCGCCCGACGGTCGCTCCTTTTCGCAAGATGCCGAGCTGCGCAAGCGCTGGCAGGAGAAGTACGTGGCGACCGCGACCAAGGCGAACGTGCGGTCCGACACCGAGGCCTTCCTCGACTTTTTGGCGGGGCGCCCCGAGGTCAGCTCGCTCGCCATCGGCACCACCGGCTATTGCATGGGAGGCGGGCTCTCGCTCGCGGCGGCCGGCAATTTCCCGGATCGCGTGATCGCGGCGGCGTCCTACCACGGCGGCAACCTAGCCACCGATGCCCCTGACAGTCCGCATTGGCTGGCGCCGAAGATCAAAGCCCGCGTTTACGTCGCGGGGGCCATCGAAGACGCCTCGTTTCCGGACGAGCAGAAAGAGCGGCTGATCGACGCCTTTCAACGGGCCCACGTGCAGCACACCGTAGAAACCTACGCGGGCGCCAAGCACGGCTGGGTCCCGACCGATTCCGCCGTCTACGACGCCGCCGCGTCGGAGCGGCACTATCAAACGCTGCTCGCGCTGTTCGACGCCACCCTGAAAAAAGCGCCGCCCAAGGGGTGAGGCAGCAAACGTGCCCCGCTGCCCCGGGCCCGCCGCGACAGCGGCGACCACACCTATGCGGAAGCGGGCGCGCGTACTCGGTGCACGGCGGTAGGGACGCCGAAGAACGAGCCGGTTTGACGACCACCAGCGCGCGGTGAAGGCTCAGGGGATGACGTCGAGCTCGACCGCAGCAGACGCGCGCCATGGCGTGCCCAGCGAAGCCTTCGAAACCTTGGCCATCCACGCCGGACAGCGCCCGGATCCGGTGCACGGCGCGGTCATGCAACCGATCGTGCTGTCCAGCACCTTCGCCCAGCCCGAGCCCGGCAAACCTTTGCGCTACGACTATTCGCGCAGCGGCAACCCCACGCGCGAAGCGTTGGAAGAGTGTCTGGCCGCGCTCGAAGGCGGCAAGTTCGGCTTCGCCTTTGCCAGCGGCTGCGCGGCCGCGACGACGTTGCTGCACACCTTGAAGCCGGGCGACCATGTCGTGTGCGGCGACGACGTGTACGGCGGCACCTACCGACTCTTCGCTCGCGTTCTCGAGCCCTTCGGCGTGCAAACGAGCTTCGTCGACCTGCGCGACGAGGCCACGCTGCGCTCGGCCATTCGCAGCGAGACGCGGATGATTTGGCTGGAAACCCCGACAAACCCCATGTTGCGGCTGGCCGACATTCGACTGATTGGCGCCGTCGCGAAGCAGCATGGGCTACGCCTCGTCGTCGACAATACGTTCGCTTCACCTATCCTCCAGTCGCCGCTGCGGCTGGGCGCGGATGTCGTGCTGCACTCGACGACCAAGTACATCAACGGCCACTCCGACGTCGTGGGAGGCGCGCTGCTCACGTCGGATGCCGAGCTCGCCCAGCAGCTGCGCTTTCTGCAAAATGCCATGGGCGCGGTGCCGAGCCCGATGGATTGCTACCTGGTCCTGCGAGGTATCAAAACGCTGCCCTTGCGCATGCAGCGTCACGTGGAGAGCGCAACCGAGCTGGCGCGTCGCTTGGAGTCGCACCCCGCCGTCAGTCACGTTCACTATCCGGGCTTGCCCAGCCATCCGCAGCACGAGCTTTCGCGGCGACAGATGCGCGGCGGGGGCGGCATCGTGACGCTGGAGGTCGCAGGTGGAGTGCCGGCCGCGAGCGCGTTTCTGCGCGCTTTGCGCTATTTTGCCCTCGCCGAGAGCCTCGGCGGCGTCGAATCACTGGCCGAGCACCCCGCGATCATGACGCACGCCTCCATCCCCGAAGCCGTGCGTCGCGCTTCTGGCATCAGCGACGGGCTGGTTCGCCTCTCGGTCGGCCTCGAGCACGTCGAAGACTTGTGGAGCGATCTCGAGCAGGCGCTGGCTCACGCCCGGGAGGCGTCGTCGTGAGCTCCGCCAACGTGGTCGTGAGCTCAGCCACCGAAGACGCGCTGGAGCTCGTCGGCAATACGCCATTGCTCAAGCTCACGCGCCTCGACACGGGCCCCTGTGAGCTCTTCGTCAAGCTCGAGAACCAGAACCCCGGCGGCTCGATCAAAGACCGCATCGCCCTCTCGATGATCGAGGCGGCGGAGCAGAGCGGCGCGCTTCAACCAGGCGCGACGCTGGTCGAAGCAACCGCCGGCAACACCGGCCTGGGCCTGGCGTTCGTGGCGGCGCGCAAGGGCTACAAGCTGTTGCTGGTGATGCCGGACAAGATGAGCCGCGAGAAAATTTCGCATCTGCGCGCGCTCGGCGCCGACGTGCGCATGACTCGCTCGGACGTCGGCAAAGGCCACCCCGCTTACTACCAGGACCTGGCGGCCAGCTTGGCCAAGGAGCTGGGCGGCTACTACATCAATCAGTTCGAAAACCCGGCCAATCCACTAGCCCACGAGCTCACGACGGCCCCGGAGATCTGGGCCCAGATGGGCGGGCGACTGGACGCGGTCGTGTGCGGCGTCGGTTCGGGCGGCACCGTCACCGGCCTCAGTCGCTTTTTCGCGCGTGAGGCACCGCATGTCGACATCGTGCTCGGCGACCCAGCCGGCTCCGTGCTGGCCGGATACGTGGCAACCGGCAACATCGGGCAAGCCGGCAGCTGGCTGGTGGAAGGAATCGGCGAGGACTTCATACCCAGCATCTGCGATCTGAGTCGCGTCAAACATTCGTACACCATCTCGGATGAAGAGAGCTTCGTCACCGCGCGCAGCTTGCTCCAGCTCGAAGGAATTCTAGCCGGTTCGTCGTCAGGCCTTCTGGTCGCGGCCGCCCTCCGCTACTGCCGGGCGCAAACGCAACCCAAGCGAGTCGTGACCTTCATCTGCGACAGCGGCAACAAGTACTTGTCGAAGATGTTCAACGACCTGTGGATGCGTGAGCAAGGCTTCCTGCGCGACGTCGGCCACGGCGATCTGCGCGATCTCGTATCGCGCCGCGCCGACGATGGGGCACTAGTCTCGGTCGCGCCCGAAGAAACGTTGTTGATCGCCTATCAACGCATGAAGCTGGCCGACGTGTCACAGGTACCCGTGCTCGAGGGTCGCAAGATCGTCGGCGTGATCGACGAATCGGATCTGCTGTTGGCGGTTCACGACGATCCCAAGCACTTCCTCGAGCCGGTGAAGCGAATCATGACGCGCAACTTGGTGACCGTTCAGCGCTCGGCAACCGTCGACTCACTGTCTCCGCTGTTCGACCGCGGCCTGGTCGTGATTCTGATGGTTGACGACGAGTTCTACGGCCTCATCACCCGCATGGACGTCCTCAACCATTTGCGCCGCCGGCTCGGCTAAACTAGCGCCGAGCTACGACAGCAGCGTGCGTAGCTTGTCGAGCGTCGATCGAACACCTGGCCACAGCACCGGGGGCTCCACGTTCCCGAGGAGCGGCGCCGGCGTGGGAAACACGCCGGACTTCTCATCGGTTCGCCCGCGCATGGCCTGCTCGTCCGCCAGCTGCTGAGCGCGCAGCTGTTCCTCGATGAAGCCCAGGAGGATGGCCAACTCATGCATCATCTCGATACCTCCGTGCTGGGCGCACGCGCCGTTTATCGCAGGACGTAGCCCCCTCGTCTTCTACGATAGACAAGGCCGGGAAACTTCAGCCGACCTGGCCTGAAGTCGAGACTTGAGGCCAGTAGGCTTCGAGGCCTTGGTCCTTGAGCGCCTTGTTCAAGAAGCGTCGGTCGATTAGCGACTCGAAATCGAAGACTTCCTTGATCAGGCCGTAGTGTTTGGCCAGCACTACCTTGGCTTTGATTTGCGAAACGATGTACGGATCCAGAAGGGGGCTCGACGCCAGCTTCAAGGATACGCCCTGAAAGTCCTCCTTGTAGTTGCTGAACTGGACGCCGCTCTTGGTCCAAAGCTGGAACACCGGAGCTGGGTTTGCGTCGTGATCCGATATTTCTTTCGACGCCGCGACCAAGCGATTCACGATGCGCTGGGTAATCTCGGGATAGCGGGTGATGAACTGCTCGGTACCGGTAAAGACTCCATGCCGCAGGTAACGCGGATCTCCACGCGTCGTGTAGATGACCTTCGCGACCCCTTGGTCGCGCAGCGAGAGCACGTCACTACCGCCGACGTAGGCGTCGATGTCCTTCGTCACGATCGCGGCTCGCGACGCGCCCGTGTCGAGGTTGATACCCTTGATGTCTTTCTCACCAAGGCCGTTCGCCTCCAGAATTTGCGCGAAGGCGAGCTGAATGTTGGTGCCCTTGAAGATGGCGACCTTCTTGCCGCGTAGATCTTTCAAGCTCGAAATCTGCGAGTCGGCAGGAACGACGACGTAGCTGTTGCCGCGAATGAACGAAGTCGAGATCACCTTGCGCTTCAGGCCGCCCGCCGTACCGATGATGAAAGGCAAGTCACCGAGCGGCGAAATGTCGACCAAGCCGTTGGCGTACAGCTCGTTCACCGCGGGCCCCGCTCCGCGCAAGAAGCTCCATTCGACCTTGATGCCGTCGGTCTTGAACTCCTCGTCGAGCAAGCCCTTGAGATGAAGGTTTGCGGCGGCACCCCCACCCACGAACGGCCGATTGCCGATGCCGACCCCCGGGAAGGCAATGCGAATGACGGCGGGCTTGTCCGCCGCTTGGGCGCTGCTCCAACGACCAGCTACGGTTGCGGCGGCGGCGCCAGAGATGGCCGATTTGAGGAAGGAACGACGTTTCATGCTCTGTCTCCTTAGTTGTCATTCATGTCTACTTCTTAAGACAAGACATCGCAAGACGATATTTCGGGCCTGCGTCGGGCAGTCCGCCAATCCGCGGCGATTCGGCCTCGGTGATGCCCCCAGACATCGCTAGGGAGACGCTAGGCCGGCAAGGCGGCGCCCCGCTGACGCAAGGACACGAACAGCATCGCGCAAAAGAACAACGCGCTCGAGACGGCGAGGGACGTGTGGATGCTCGTCAGGCTGCCGAGCAAGCCGACGCTGATGCCGCTGAACGTGCGCAGCCCCGAGGCGGCCATGCTGAATAGTCCCAGCACCCGCCCTCGAGCGGCTTCGGGTGCGTCCAGCTGCACCAGGGTCTGGGCCATGCTGCTGAAGGAGAGCTCGAAGAAGCCGGCAAGAAACAGCAGAGGGAGCGCGATCCAATAGGTACGGGTGAGCGCAAAGGCGAACAGCGCGATGGCCCAGCACAACGACAGCCGTAGGGCGTTGCTGCGGTGGGTGGCGAGCGCGGCCCCGCGACTCTCCAGTAAAATGCCGCCCAGTAGCGCGCCCGCCGCATCCGCGCCGAGCAAGGACGTGTAGGCAACTCCCGGATCGCCATGGCCGACGTCATGCGCGAACCCGGGCATCTGGGCGTGATAACTGTTGCCCACGAAAAACGACGCGGCCCCCGCCAGCACCAACATGGCCAGCGTGACGGGCAGGCCGCGTACCTCACGAGCGGTTGCGACGACGTCCGCGAGGCCACGCACGGCGCGCTTGGGTGCTGCGGCGAGGCCACGCAGGTGCCGACCGAACGGAGCGCGTGCCAGCCAAAGCAAGATCGGTAGGTAGAAGCAGGCATTCAGCAAAATGCCGTACTTGGGTCCCAGGGTGAGCATGATCAAGCTACCGACACCGGGGCCGACCAGCATGCCCAGGTAGCGCACGGTGGCGTTGAGCCGCACCGCGCTGTGCAGTTGCTCCGTACCGACGATGTCATACAGCAGCACGGAGCTGGAGGTGCTCCAAAACACGCCCGCCAAGCCGTGTAAAACCAGCAAGATCATGGCGTGCCAGATGTGCAGCGTGTCGGTGATGAACAAGTAGCCCCAACCGAGCGAGACACCCATGAACATCACCGCGCCGATCTGAATCAGCCGACGCGAGTCGATGCGATCGTTCAAGCCCCCGATCGCCACCGAGAACAAAAGGTAGGGCAGCCAATGCGCCACCACCGCAAAGCCACCGAGCGCGGCGGAGTGGAACTTCTGGAACGCGACCCAGTAGCTGATGACGTGCTCGACGTTGTCGGCCATCATCGTCATCAGGAACGTGAACAGGAACATCCGGTAGCCGCGCACCGAAAGTGCGCCGAAGGCTCGTGGCTCGTTCGTCTTGGCGGTGGTGGCGTCCGGCATTTCGAGCGCTGTGTAGCAGATGCCTCGAAGGCCCGCGATTCCGCCGTCGGGTTGCTGCGGGGGCAGCAGCGTTTACCTCGCGCCCCTTCGGCTCGATTTCGTGGGCAGCACGGTGCCACGCCCTAAGGCGGGCTGCCCGCCACTCATCATTCATCGCATCCTGGGCTGCCAAATCGCGCCCTGACTCGCGGAAGCTGCTGTGGCGGTAAGCGGTCCGGCGCCCTTCGCTCGCGCAAGAATGACTTCGCATGCGAAGTCATCTCTGGTTCCACCGGCGACGGATCTTCAAGTGTATGTATTCACTAGTGAAGGCCAGCCCGCGGGAGGCCTCATCGTGATGACTTCGCATGCGAAGTCATTCGGAGACGCGGCGAGTGACGAACGTGAAGACGCTGCACAGGCACGACAAAGGGACGAGAGAAAGGCGCGGCGTGGCCCTGCTGGGGGAAACGATGCGATGAGTGGTGAGCGTCCTCCCGTACTCCCTGTGAATCTCGAAGGCCCTCGAATCGAGCAGTCCGACCGATAGCAGCCGGTCAAGAAGTGGGCGGATTCAGCGTAGAGGGCTCGATCCGCCGCGCTGGTCCAAGATGGAATTCAGGGCGTCACGGAGCGTGGGCCCGAGGTCTGCAGGGTCTGCTGGAAGAAGAGCTCAAGGCTGACGGCATCAAGATTCAATGGAACTACCTGCGTGGCGCCGGTCCCACGGTAAACGAGCTGTTTGCGAACGGCCTGATCGACTTTGGCTTTGCGCTGGGCGACCTGCCGTCGATCAGCGACGCGGACGGCAAGCCGAAGGCTTAGCGCGTCCTCGGGCCTCGGTCACCAGCTGCCTTCATTCGGCAGCGAGCGCCACGGCTCGGCGGGCGGCAGTGCTTCGCCGCGCTGCAGGAGCTCGATCGAGTGGCCATCCGGCGACTTCACGAACGCCATATGACCGTCCCGGGGCGGACGTAGGATGGCTACACCGGCTGCCTGCAGCCGGTGGCAGGTCTCGTAGATGTCTTCGACCTGAAACGCCAAGTGACCGAAGAAACGGCCCGTGCCGTAAGGCTGTGACTCGTCCCAGTTGTAGGTGAGCTCGATTTCCGCGGCATCGTTCGCGGCTCCGCTACCGAGAAACACGAGCGTGAATCGCCCCGGCTCGTTCTCGGCTCGGCGAAGCTCCCGTAGCCCCAGCTTGTTGACGAAAAAGTCGACCGCACGGTCGAGGTCGAAGACACGAAGCATGGTGTGGAGGTAGCGCATGGGTTGTTGCTCGGTCGGTGTCGAAGGACTCCTAGCTCATCGAGCCGCTCCCCTCCACTGTCTCTTGCCGTTGCTCGGCCCGTCCCATGTTCGTGAGCACAGCTGGGCTTGGAGCTCGCTCGCTGTCTTCTAAACGGGACACGCAGTCGGCGCGCGTCAGCCGCCCGCGCTCAGTCGAGGCGGGCCTTCGTCGTCCGTGGTGACACACAAGGCGCCGTCACCGAGCGCGCTTCCGGTGCCCTCCACCGCAACTACTCTGTCACGCCCCAAGGCAGCCGCGCCGGGGACGCGAAAGGTCTTGACGTCGAGGCGTCGAATCGCCACCTCGCGCGGCTTTTCGAGCTGGGGCACCCATTCGTAGGGCGCGCGGTACGCCCGGTACACCAAGTTCAAGTTCAGGGCGCCCTGTCGCCAATACGGGCTGATGTACTCCCAGACCAGCTCGTGGTCGGGTGTGACCTCGAAAATGCGCCCGTCCGAGCCCTCGGTGATCAGCGTGTTGCCGTTGGGCAACCGCTGGGCGCTGCTGATGAAGGGGCTGTAAAAGCGTGCGGCGTCCAGCGGCACGACGAAGCCCGCTTCCTTGGGCGTGTACTGCCAGACGATCTCGAGCGTGATCGGATCGATCTCGAGCACCCGCGAATGATCCCTCAATGCCGTCTTTAAGCCGTCTGGCGCGCCCGGGTTGGCGGCGCCGTAGCCGGCCCAGCCCCCGTTGTCGAAGACCAGCAGGTTGCCGGCGCCCGGTAGTCCTCGCGGAATCAGGTGCGCGTGGTGCTGCCCGATGATCCAGCCGAGCTTTCTCTCGGCGTCGTTGCCGTCGTAGCGCGGCCCGAGCTTCCACACGATCTTGCCCGAGCGCTTGTCGACGATCGCGATGATGTTCGCCTCGCGCGCGTCCCAAATCAGGTTGTCGGGGTGAAAGCGCGCATCGCCGGCATCGAACCAGCGATTGGGTCCGAGCACGGAGAGCGAGTTGATGTGCAGCCAGTCCCCGACCCCCTCCGTCGAGGTGCCCCCGAGCCCGTTGCCTCCGGGGGCACGCACGTTGGGGTTCGCGCGCAAAGAAGCCTTGGCCACCGCGTCGAATCCGAGCTCGTCGAAATGTTCGTGGGGGCGCCACTGCCAGACGATGTTGCCGCTCCAGTCGACCTCGACGATGCGATCGTCGAGCAAGGGCTTGTCGGAGATGGCGGCGTTGCGCACGTTTTCGTGCACCAAAATCAGGGTATTGCCGTGGTCGGTCAGCGGTTCTTGGCCCGGCGTGTAGTAGCCGACGGGGTTGCCTTGCCGCTGGTAATCGTGGTGTTGCCGCGCGAGCCAGCGCGGCTTTTCGCCCGGATCGGCGATGTGCTCCAGCCGATCGAACCGCCACAGCACCTTGCCGTCGAAATCGACTTGCACCAAGTCAACTTGGTCCTGGGCGCCGTGGCGAGGGTTCCGCTCCCCGGTGCTGCCGAAGACCTGCCCGCCGGGCAAGAGCTTGTTGGGAAAGCCTTGAAGCCCGCGCCACAGCTGCACCTCGCGACCGCTCATGTCGATCAAGAGCGCGCCGACGCCGGCGGCTTGGAAGAGCGTATAGCCCGACCAGGCACGTTCCGGATTGTACACCGTTGCTCCGGTGGGATAGACGCTCGGGTAGCCCATCGATCACTCCTTGGCGAGACCAAGAGCAGCGTACTGCTCGGGGCGAAGCAGGCCGGCCTTGACGTCGACCTTCTTCGGCAAATAGCCGAGGCCCAAATACAGGTCGGCTACTTCCTGTTGTTTCGCGAGCACCGCCTCCGTGATGGGCAGCACCGCAAAGTCGTAGCGCTGGTGCATCTCCAGCAACGTCGGCACGTCGATTTGCAGGTCGGCGCTGAGCAGCTCGGCCATTTCGCGAGGGTTGGCTTTGGACCACGCCTCGGCTTTTCCCAGCTCGTCCAGAAAGACCTTGAGCACGTCGAGGTTCTGGTCGGCGTAGGCCCGTCTCGTGGTGTAGAAATTGCCGCTGTCGCGCAGCCCACCGCCGCCATCGAATAGGACCTTGCCCGAGCCGTTCTTGACTGCGCGCGTCCCGAAGGGCTCCCAAATCAGCCAAGCATCGACGCTCTTGGCGTTGAATGCGGCCTGGGCGTCCGGAGGCGGCAGAAAGACCTGCTGCACGTCGTTGGGCCCGAGGCCAGCCTCACGAAGCGCCTTGATCAGCAGGTAGTGGCCAATGGACGCCTTTTGAAAAGCGACCTTCTTGCCCTTCAGATCCGCGACCGTCTTGATGCCCGACTCCGTCGTGACCAAGCACGACGTGGCTCGACCGCTCGGTGGCTGGGTCGCTACGTAGACGATGATACTGTCGGCGGCTTGCGCGAATACAGGGGGAGATTCAGCAGTTGAAGCGAGATCGAGCTCGCCCGCATTGAGCGCCTCGAGCTGCTGCGGCCCGGCGGCAAATTCGAGCCATTTGACCGTGACGCCGAGAGGCTTCAGCGCGTCCGCCAAAAGGTTCTTCTTCTCCAGCACCGAGAGTGCCGTGAGCTGCTTGGGGCGAACGATGCGAAATACCCGGGCCTGCGCCGGCGCGTCTTTGCCGGGAGCCGACCCACCTTTGCCGCACGCGCTGAGCAGCAGAAGGACGACTAGCAGCAGCGGCCACGCGAACGCGCGGGGTCTCGCCCTCCGCACGAGCGCAAAAGTCATTCGCTCTGGCTCGGCTTCCAAGACGTGAAGCGCCGCTCGAGCTGCTGCAACAGGCCGTTGAAGACGACACCAATGACCGTAATCGTCAGGATGCCGAAGTACATCTGTGGGATTTGGAAATTGTATTGAGCGTAAATGATGAGGTAGCCGAGCCCGGCCTTGGCACCGATCATTTCCGCGGCCACCAGCACGACCAGCGACGTCGCGCCCGCCAAGCGAACGCCGACGAAAATGGTGGGCACCGACGCGGGCAAGATCACCTTGCGAAACAGCTGAAGAGAGCCGAGCCCCATGGTACGCGCGGACTTGACCAGCAGTGGGTCCACACTCCGCACGCCGCTCACGGTATTGAGCAACAGGGGCCAAGAGCAAGCGTAGACAATCAGCGCAATCTTGGATGTCTCCCCGATGCCGAGCAACAGGATGAACACGGGCAAGAGCGCCAACGCGGCGGTATTGCGCAACGCTTCCAGCAACGGATCCAATGTGCGCGCGACGCCCCTGTACCAGCCCATGAGGAAGCCGAGCGGCACCGCTGAAAGAATCGAGAGCGAGAAGCCGAGCAAGGAGCGCGAAAGACTCGCGCGAACGTGCTGCCAGAGCTCTCCGGTGCTGGCGAGGGTCCAGCCCGCCGCCAGTACCTCGGACAAGGGTGGCAAGAAGGCAGGCTCGACGAGGTGGGTTCGGGGCACGAGCTCCCACAGCGCGAGCACGATCGCGATCACGTAAGAGCGGGTCACCGCCCGACCGACGCGCCCGAGCAGCTTGGAGACGTTCGGTACCGGCGGCGACGCGGCGCCCAGGTCCAGCGACTGTTGCAAGCTAGACATGCGCCGTCGCTCCTCGCAGAGACGCCGGCGGGGCGGAGCTGCGGCCCAGTTGGTTGCGTCGCTCTTGCTCTTGGGCGCGCTTCACCTCGTCGCGAAGCACGGACCAGATTTCGTGGCGAACCGCCGCAAAATCCGGGTGCGACCGCACGTCGTCGCTCTGGCGCAGCGCTTCCGGGACTTCGACGACGGTTTTGATGCGACCGGGACCCGAGGTCATGATCGCCACGCGCTGTCCGAGCGCCACGGCTTCATCGATGCCGTGCGTGATGAAGATGATCGTCTTCTTCGAGGCTTGCCAGATGCGGACCAGCTCCGTCTGCAAAGTCTCGCGGGTTTGTGCGTCGAGCGCCGCGAAGGGCTCGTCCATCATCAACACCTCGGGGTCGTAGGCCAAGCTACGCGCGATCGCGACGCGTTGCTTCATGCCGCCCGACAGCTCGTGCGGGTGCCGATGCTCGAAGCCGTCCAGGCCCACCAGCGACAGGAAGCGTTGCGCCACCTCGCGGCGCTCTTTCTCGGGCACCCCTTTGACCTCCAGACCGAAGGCGACGTTTTCGAGCGCGGTGCGCCAGGGAAACAGCGCGTACTGCTGAAAGACGATGCCGCGATCCATCGCGGGGCCACCGATGGGCTTGCCGTCGAGCAAAATACGCCCGGAGCAAGGCTTGGTCAGGCCTGCGAGCAGATCCAGGAGCGTCGATTTCCCGCAGCCGCTCGGACCCACGATGACCAGGAACTCGCCTGCGCTCACCTGAAAGCTCATCTCGGAAAGCGCGGTGAAGCGCGCCGGTTTCAGGGCCGCTTTGCTGCGCTCCTTCACGTTGAAGGTCTTGCTGACCTTCTCGAATTCGATTTTTGGGGTCACTGGTCTTTCCTCACCGCGCGTGGCTCCGAACGCTCTAGGTCGGGCTCGGACTGCTCTTGAAGGGATTGAATTCGTTGGTGTACAGGTCGTCGACGCGAACTTGGCCCGGCGCGAGCTGGCCACTCTTGACCAGCCAATCGAGCCAGACCTGAAACTCACTGCTGCGAATCGCTCCTCCCGCCGCCGCGATCCCGGTGGAGCGCCAGTACGGAATGGCGCTGGCGTCTTCGTTGCGGTGGCGCCGCTGGATGATCGACGTGTAGCGCGCGATCACTTCTTCACGTGAGTGGCTGCGAGCCCACTCGATGGCCTGAGCGGTAGCGCTCACGAATTTCTTGACGGTGTTGGGGTTGTCCCGAATGAACGCCGTACTGAAGACGTAACTACCAGCCGTGAATTTGCCGTACAGGTCGAAATCCGAGAAGAGCTTGCGAATGCCGCCGCGACTGAGCGCCTTGTCACGCAAGATGTTTTGCAAGCCCGCCACGTCGACTTGATGCTGGCGGAGCGCCTGCTCGGTGGTAACGGGGGGAAGCACGATTAGCGTTACTTGGTCCGCCTCGGCTTTGGTCAAGCCGCTGCGCGTCAAGTACTCGCGAATGATGAACTCGGCGTGCGCGCCCAGCGTGTTGACCGCGATCTTCTTGCCGATGAGATCGCGCGCGGTCTTGATCGGGCTGTCTTCCAGCACGTAGTAGCCGAGCCAGGTGTTCTCGTCGGTGCCGTAGTAACCGATCACGCTCTTGACCGGCGCCTTGGCCGCGATCAGCTTGATCACGGCGCCGTTGAAGGCGCCCCCGTAGTCGGCGTCGCCAGTCACGACGGTTTGAATGTCCTGCGGCCCGCTGATGGTGTTGCCGATGTAGTCGAGCTTGATCGGCGCTAAAAACCCCAGGTCTTCGGCGAGCTCGGGGTACGTGACCTGGCCCGTGAATCCCTGGCAGCGCAGCACCAGCTTCTCCGGTGCGCTGGAGTCGGGCTTCGCGGAGGGGGGCGGCGACGCGCGCTTGGAGCAACCCAGAGCGAGCAGCGAGAGCAGCAGCACGGCGAGGCCCAAGCGCTTCGCGGTGCCGGTTCGCTTGCTCCCGTTTACGAGACTCATGTCTTTTTAAATGTCATGACGTCCACCGCGATGCAAGCATCACGGTAGGGAATCGCATCTAACGCGCCGGCGCCGCCGGTCGGCGTTCGGGTTTCAGCAGCCGAAACGACGCATCTTGTCGCGCTCCGGGCGATCGGCCCTCGCCCCACCCGACCGCAGCCCGGTAGCTGCCCAAAAGTCCCTTGTCGGTCAGCAGCTGCTCCTCGACGTCGACGGTGGCGTCAGCCTCGGGCGCCACGAACAGCGCGTCGGTGGGGCAGTACAGCTCGCACATGAAGCAGGTCTGGCAGTCTTCCTTGCGGGCGATCACCGGCGCTTCGTCGGGAATCGCTTCGAACACGCCCGTAGGGCAAACCTTGACGCACAGATCGCACTTGATGCAGCGCGCGTCGCTCACGAGCTCGATCATGGCGACACCTGCTCCGGCCGCACCTGAATCGTATCGAGCCCGCTCGTCACCAGCCGGCGCTGCTGCGTGGGATCCAGCTGCGGAAAATCCTGGTGCTTGTGCATGCCGCGTGATTCCTCGCGGTGGCGCGCGGTCGTGTACATCCAACGCGCGGTTGCCACCATGGCCGCCGCTTCCCGCCCGCGGACGACGCTGCGAGCCAGCGGCTCAGGCCGCGACTGTACTTCGCTCCACAACGAGCTCAAGCGGCCGAGCGAATCCACGAGCCCACGCTCGCTGCGGAAGAGGTTGCGTTCGTACGGAAAAACCTCGGCTTGAACCTCGCGCACGATCGCGTCCGGATCGAGCGGCTTCGACGAGGGCTGGAAGGCGGCGCGCCCGGCGCCGCGTGGCGCTCGACGGCTAGCGTTGGCGCCCAAGCCCTTGGCGTGCTGAGCCGCGCCCTCACCCGCCCAAAATCCGGAAGAGATCGCCCACGCCGCGTTGTGACTTCCACCTCCCGTGAAACCTCCGCAGATGAGCTCGCGCGTCGCCGCGTCGCCGGCCGCGTACAAGCCTGGCACCGACGTGCTGCAGCTCTCGTTGGCGATGCGGATCCCGCCCGTACCCCGAACGGTGCCTTCCAGGCGCAAGGTCACCGGAAAGCGCTGCGTCAAGGGGTCGATGCCCGCGCGATCGAAGGGCAGGAAGAAATTCGGCTGGGCCGCGCGCAGGGACGCGCGCATGTCTTCCGTTGCCAGATCCAGCTGCGCGAACACGGGCTCCGTGAGCAGCGTTCGCGCGATCACGGAGCGGCCGCGCGCCGAGCCGGCGCCTTCGATGGGACGGCCGTCGGCGTGGTAAAAGGTCGCCCAGCGATAGAAGGCGGACTTGGTCACGGACGCGAAAGCGGGCGCAAGCCCGTAGGCGTTCGAAAACTCCATGCCGGACATCTCCGCCCCCACTTCTGCGGCCAGGAGCCCGCCGTCACCAGTGAGCACGTTGCAGCCCAGGGCTTTGCTCAAGAACGCGCAACCACCGGTGGCGATCACGACCGCGCCGGCCTTGACGGTCCAGCGCTGGCCTGTCTGCCGACTGATGCCGCTCGCCCCCCCAACCCCGTCGTCATCGACCAAAAGCTCGAGCGCGGGGCTGTGGTCCAGGATGCGCACGCCGGCTTGCTTCACCTTCTTGCGCATCAGCTTCATGTACTCGGGGCCTTGCAAGCTACGGCGCGCCTGTTTGCCGTCTTCGTCTATCGGAAACGGGTAACCCCAGTCCGCGAGCTTGCCCACGTTTTCGTAGGTTTGGTCGAGCACGCGATCCATCCACGCCCGATCCGCCAAGTGACCACCCATCGCTTCGCGACTGCTTCGCGCGTCTTCTCGCGCTTCCGGCTCGGGCGGGACGTACCAAACGCCGACGCCCGAGGGCGCGGTGGCGCCGCTGGTACCGCAATAGCCCTTGTCCGCGAGCACGACTTTCGCGCCGCGTGACGCGGCCGTCCAAGCCGCCCAAGTACCGGCCGGCCCGCCACCAATCACCAACACGTCAGCCTCCAGAGAGAGGATGTCGTTGCTGACGGCTGGGCCTGCCGCGGGAATTTCGTAGTGCTGCGAGCCCGTCACTTCATTCATTGCTCAAGCTCCTCCGCCCCCACGTCTACTTTACAGGACTAGACTACGCAAGCCGCGGTCGGCAAGAGTTCGACTGTTGCTGCAGACGCAGCAATCGCGTCATTCCCTGCTCACTCGGGCTCGGCCGCGCGTCCATCACCAACCAGCAAACTGACCTTTTTTGTCTTTTTAAATATACCAAGACGAATAAGATGGCGCCGTGACCAGCGATTTTCTTTGGTACCTGCCCACTCACGGCGACGGCCGCAACCTCTCGGCCGGCGCTTTCCACAAGGGAACGCGTGGCGCCCACCACCGCCCGCCGAGCCTCGGCTACCTGAAGCAGGTCGCTCTGGCCTCGGAGGCCGCAGGCTTTCTAGGCACCTTGATCCCTACCGGTACCCAGTGCGAAGACGCTTGGGCGGTGGCGGCGGCGGTGTCCGAGCACACGACGCGCCTCAAGTCGCTCGTGGCCTTCCGGCCCGGCTTCGTGCTCCCCGCCGTGGCTGCGCACACGGTCGCATCCTTGCAACGCTTCACGAGCAATCGAATTCTGCTCAACGTCGTGACCGGCGGCAGCTCGACGGAGCAGCAAGCCTACGGTGATTTTCTGGGGCACGATGAGCGCTACGAACGAACCGACGAGTTCCTCAACGTGGTGCGCGGCATCTGGGCCGGGCGCGGCTTCGATTTCGAGGGCGCGCACTACCGTGTCAAGAACGGCGGGCTCGCCCAGCCGCTCAAGCGCGTTCCCACGATTTACTTCGGTGGCGCATCGGCAGCGGCCGAGCGAGTCGCGGCCAAGCATGCGGATGTGTACCTAACGTGGGGCGAAACCCCGCCCATGATCCAGCCGCGCATCGCGTCGCTGCGCGCGCAGGCTGCCGCGCACGGCCGCTCGTTGCGCTTCGGGGTCAGGATTCACCTCATCTCCCGCGATACGGAAGCAGAAGCGTGGAGCGAAGCGCAGCGTCTGCTGGTGAGCATCCCCGAAGGCGCCATCGAGGAAGCCCAGCGCCAGTTTGCGCTCAGCGAATCGGTCGGACAATCACGAATGGTCGGGCTTCACCGGGGCCCTATCGCGGATGCGCGACAGCTGGAGGTTTATCCCAACGTGTGGGCGGGCGTTGGCCTCGTGCGTGGCGGCGCCGGCACGGCCATCATCGGCTCTCACGAGCAGGTTGCGGCCCGCATTGCCGAATACGAAGCACTGGGCGTCGATACCTTCATCTTCTCGGCCTACCCGAACTTGGAAGAAGCCGTGCGCATCGGAGAAGATTTGTTGCCGTTGCTGACCGCGGGCGCCACCCTACGCCCCGTCGTGAGCCCATCTACGCGAGAGCTCTCGCTGGTCGAAGCGTCTTGAGCTCATGACTCAGGCGAAGGTCCGTGGGCTGCTGGCGCTCGTTCACGCGCATGGTCTATCTCGCGACAGAGCCCGCGGCGCCCCAATCAGAGGCGCTCTTGGTGCGCGCCGATTCGCCGCTCAAGTCCGTGAGCGACTTGCGCGGCCGCGCCGTCGCCCTGAACAAGGGCTCCAACGTGCACTATTTCTTGGTCCGAGCCCTCGAGCAGGCTGGGCTGCGGCCTGACTCGCAGAAGCTCACGTGCCGGCGCGGTGGCCACGATGGCTCGACGCAGAATCACCGGACGGCACGTGCACGAGCTTCTCCCGGAGACCGGGGTCAATGCGTTGCGCTCGCCAGCTCTCCCGATGGTGCCGCCGTCGGGGCACGAGCGGAGGAGCTGCGGATGCCGGATGGGCGAGCCGCCTCGTCGTCGTCGACGCCGAGATGGCCCAGAAGCTCGCGGCGGAGGGCGGCAAAAGCGGGGTCGCGACGGCGTCGCGGCGACGCCACCTCCACCCTGATATCGGCGACGATTCGACTGCCCCCGCTCGTGACGCCCGGCTCGGGCATCGACAGCACGATGGCGCGGTCCGCCAGCAGGATCGCTTCGTCCACGTCGTGCGTCACCAACAAGACCGCGGGGCGGTGCCGACGCAACAGCTCCGCCATCAAGGCGTGCATTTTGATTCGTGTCAGCGCGTCGAGCGCGCCGAACGGCTCATCGAGCAGCAACAGCTCCGGCTCCCGCACCAGCGCGCGGGCCAGGGCGACCCGTTGAGCCTCGCCTCCCGACAGCGTGCCTGGCCAAGCCTCACCTCGCGCGGACAGGCCGACCTCCTCGAGCGCATTGAGCGCCCGACGCTTGCCCTCCTCCGCGCTGCAGTCGAGGCCCAGGGCAACGTTGCGCCAACACGCTTCCAAGGCAGCAAGCGGGGCTCTTGAAACACGACCGATTTGTTCGCTGGTACTCGCACCTCGCCCGTCGAGAAGGGGTCGAGTGAAGCAAGCACGCGCAGGAACGTGCTCTTGCCGCAGCCGCTGCGGCCCAGGAGCGCGACGATCTCGCCCTGCCCGATGTCCAGATCGATGCCGTCCAACACGCCTCGCTCCGCAAACTTTCGGCGCACGCCACGCACGCTCACGACCACTTTCTTTTCTTCAAGGCTCATCCGAATCCCTCCGACCATCAACGACCCGCGAAACCGAGCCTCCAGGCCACAAATCTTCCCCCAACCGGAACAGCCCAGCTACGAGCGCAAGCAACAGGCCGGCGCTCACGCCGATGCCCAAGCCGCGTGCGACCCGCCCGAGCGACACCCAAAGGTGCACCTGCAGCTCGCCCGTCTTGAGCAAATCCCAGCCGGTCTCAATCACGGTCACGGGCGCCGCTAAAACTCGCGTCGAGACGAAGCCGAGGGACGAAGCTAGCTGCCAAGCGACCAAGAGCGCCAGGGGTCCTAGCAGCCGCCGGAAGCGGATCTGTTTGAGCCAGGCTCCCGGACCGGCCGCGGGCGCGGGCGCTAGCGAGGCGGGGGCAACCGAACCGGTCGTCGCGGACATTGTGTCTTGTATCGTATCACAAGCCCAACTTAACGCCGGACAAAAGGCTTGACTAGTAGTCTTTTCTAATAGACGTTCGCGTCAAGCGCGGGCGCTCTGAGCCCCGACCTACGCTCGTACTCAAGGAGATTCATGTCTATTCGCGCGGCTTCATCGTTGATTCTCGTTCTTGGCCTGTCGCTGGCGTCGACCTTCGGTTGCTCCAGCTCCGACGACGAGTTACCCCCCTTGCCGCCCGCCGGAGGTACGGGTGGCGCCAAAGGCGGCAGCGCGAGCGGTGGTAACGCCAGCGGCTCCGCTGCAGGTGGGTCGAAGTCCGCGGAAGGTGGCGCAGGTGGCAGCTCGGCTGGCGCGTCCACGGACGGCGGCCACGCATCGGCGGGCGAAGAAGGTGACCCCGCGGGGCAGGGTGGCGCGACCGCTGGCGCAGGTGGCGCCTAAACGCGCGTCACGAAGCCGACCGGCGATCCGATGCTCACGATCGCCGGTCGGCGCCGTCCGGCGCTACGTCGGCGATGCGAAATCCGCCACCCGCGACGTCGAGGCAAGCCCCGCTGATGAACGACGCGTCTTTCGAGAGCAGCCACACGATGGGGGCCGCGACTTCTTCTACGCGCGCTGGTCGCCCCAGCGGAATGGTCTCGGCGATCAGCCGCGTGAAGGCCGCATCCTTCAGCCGCTCCTCGGTCATCTCGGTGATGGTGAAGCCAGGCCTGACCGAGACGACGCGGATTCCCGCGTTCGCTACCTCCTTGGCGAAGCCCACGCTGAAGGCGTCGACGGCGGCTTTGCTGGCCGCGTAGTGTGAGTTCCCGGGGCGCCCACCGATGGTGGCGGCCATGGACGACACGTTCACGATCACGCCGCCCTTGCCGCCGCGCAGCGTGGACATGCGGCGGACGCCTTCGCGACAGCTGACCATCAACCCGAGCACGTTGGTGAGCAGCAGCCGCTCGATGACCGACGGTTCGGCGTCTTCGACACGCGTAGGAGGCGTGGCGATACCGGCGCTGTTGATCAACGCCGTCGGCGTGCCCAAGTCGCGCTCGACCCGTGCGAAGAGGTCTTCGACCTGCTCCGGCTCTCTCACGTCCGCCCGTATGGCGAGCGCCCGCACGCCATAGCTGCGCAGCTCTTCCACCACGACTTGGGCCTGCGCAGACCTCGTTCGATAGTTGATGGCGACGGAGTAACCCTGCTTGGCGGCCAACCTGGCCGCGGCCGCGCCTATGCCGCTGGCGCCTCCCGTAACGATCAAGACTTGCGACATGTCGCGCCTCAGAACGGACGGCTACCCGACAGGCTGATGCGCTTCATCACGCGGCGCCCCTCGAAGGACGTGCGCGCATGCAACACGGCTTGGTTGTCCCAGTACACGATGTCGCCGACCGTCCAGTGGTGGGTGTAACGAAAGCGCGGCTGAGCCAGGTGCTCGCGCAGCTGGGCGACCAGCTCGGCGCCCTCCTGCTTCGGAAGTCCCACCACCTCCACCTCGGTGGCGGCGTCCAAAAACAAGATACGTTTGGCGCTGTCGGGGTGGGTGCGCACGAGCGGATGCGGGAAAACCGGGCTGATTAGCGGCTTGTCCTCGAACCGATACTTCGGACGATCACCACCCTCCGGAACCAGGAACGGGTTGTAGGTAATCAGCTGCAAGTTCGAGATGCGCCGTTTGGTCGCGTCGTCCAGCGTCTCGTACGCCAGGTGCATGTTGTAGAACGACGTGTCGCCGCCCTTGTCGGGGATCTCGAGCGCGTACAGCAGGGAGCCGGCCGAAGGCGTAGGCGTCCAATGGTGGTCCGAGTGAGCCGAGAGCTCGCCGTTGCCGGTGTAGCCGCCCTCGACGTTCGCCACCAGCACGATGTCGGGCGTCGCTCCGCCCGCTTTGGAGGCCAGCACCGGCACATCTGCGGGCGGCGCGAATACGCTGCCAAAATAGCGCGCAAAGTCGCGGAATTGGTCTTCGGACAGGTCTTGCTCCTTGAAGATCAGGATGTGGTGATCGAGCAGGCCCTGCTTGAGCGCCAAGATCTTGCTTGCTGGTAACGGCCTACTGGCGTCCAGGCTCCTGACGACGGCGCCCAAGGCGCTGCCAAGGGGCTCGAGCAACGAGGCTTCACGATTTTCCGTGGCGAACATGCAATTCTCCCTAAATCAGAACGGTTACGTTTGGCCGGCTCGATGGCGACCCGGCACTTTCAGCGTCGTCACTCATTGGCAGCTCGCCCTTCATGCGGACGCGGCCTGTCGCGGCGGCTCCACGAACTTCGCGTAGCGCTCCAGGTAAAAACTGGTTGGATTTTCTGTGTCCTTGACCGAGGGGCGCTCGCTCAGGGCCGACCGCCATCGCGCCAACCGCTCGAGCTTGGCGGGCACTGGCACGGCGCGGTAATGCTCGAGCGCCGCCCAGCGTTCGAACCAAGGATAAAAAGCAATGTCCACGAGGCTAGGCTCCGCGCCGAACCAGAATGGTCCAGCGCCAGACAGCTGCCCGAGCCCGGCGCTCTCGATGTACTCGAGTGCGGCTTCGAGATCTCGCCGGCCCGCTTCGCGCTGCGGCTCCGTCGCTCCACGCAGCACGCTGCCCCAAGCCGGCACGAAGCGCGTGTTGGCGAAATCGATCCAAATGCGCGCCGCAGCACGCGCGGCGGGCGCCTTCGGCAACAGCGGTGTCTCCGGGAAAACCTCCTCCAAGTATTCGTTGATGATGGCCGATTCGACGATCCGGTGACCGTCGTGCTGGAGCGCGGGTACCTTGCCGTAAACGGAAACGGCATTGAACCACGTGGGCTTGTTCTGGAGGTCGATCTCGACGAGCTCGAACTCGAGCTGCTTCTCCCCTAAGACCAGCCGGGTGCGATGTGCGAATGGACAGGCGCGCGCGCTGAAGACCGTCAATGGGGCCATGCGCGTATCACCCTAGCGACCCGCTATCTCTTTTACAAGACAATACGTCCACCCGACCCGCGGGCGTTCCTATCTCGTAATACGATGCGAAGTCAGCAAGAGCAGCGGTTGTTTGCTGTCGAAGCAGCAATTTCTCGAAAACGCCCCACGCGTTAGCGAGAGTGGTTGCCGATCGAGTTCTCTCATATACAAGACAGTCCAGCGTCACACGGGACGCAAGGATGAGACCGCGATGGTCTCGGTGTCCCGCGCGCTGCTGCCGGCGACACTGCAGCCTCTACTCAGAAAGACCCTCATGAAAACTCTCAAGCCTCTACTTTTCCTCGTGCTGGCCGTCTTCGGTTTGGTACTGGGCACGACCGGTAGCGCCCGCGCCGACAAGCCCTCGGTCATCCGCATCGCCTATCCCCAGGTAGGCATCGGCAACCGACCATTCGTCGGTGACAGCAGCACCGCTGTCGCCCACCTCAAAGGCCTGTTGGACGAAGAGTTCAAAAATGATGGCATCAAGGTCAACTGGACGTTCCTGCGCGGCGCCGGTCCGGCCGTGAACGAGCTGTACGCGAACGGCTTGGTGGACTTCTCGTTACTCGGCGATCTGCCGTTCATCGTCGGCCAGGCCAGCGGCTTGAAGCGCCGCGTGCTAGCGGCGAGCGGCATCCGCGGCAACACCTACCTGGCGGTGCCGGCAGACTCCGACATCAAGAGCATCAAGGACCTGAAGGGCCGCAAGGTGGCCTTGTTCAAGGGCACCAACATCCAGCTTGCCATCAACAAGCTGCTCGAAGCCAATGGCATGACGGAGAAAGACATTCGCGGCATCAACATGGACGTGGCTTCATCCAAGGCGGCCTTGGTCACGAAGGATGTCGATGCCGTATTCGGCAACCAAGACCTGCTCCAACTGCGCGATCAAGGCACCGCCAAGATCATCTACGCGACCAAGGGTGACCCCAAGTTCATGAAGCACGCGACCTTCATCGGCAGCGACGACTTCATCAAGAAATACCCGGACATCACCAAGCGCGTGGTGAAGCAGATCGTGCTCGCCGCCAAGTGGATTTCCGACAACGAAGCGAATCCGGCGCCCGTGTTCCAGCTGTACACCAAGTCCGGCGTGCCCTTCTCGGCCTACAAAGAGGACCGCCAGGGACAGTCGCTGAAGGTGTTGGCCAGCCCCCTCTTGGACCCGTACATCGTGTCACAATACGAGAAGAACATCAGCGAAGCGAAGCGCTTCGGCTTGATCAAGGAAACCTTCAGCTTCAAGGCCGTCGTCGACGACAGCTTTCTCAAGCAGGTCTTGCGCGAGCTGAACCTCGAAAACTACTGGGCCCCGGTCGACGCCTCGGGGGCCACGAAGAGTTGATGCACCGGCCGAGGTGCCGCTTCCAGCCCGCGCTCGAAGCGGTCACCTTTCCAAGTTAGCAGCACCGGCTCGCGACCCAGCGCTTCTGCGACGGAAGGGCTGGGTCCCTGCGTTTTTCGTCGGGAGGACGAGCTTGCCGCGTTTCAGCCCCCGCGAACGTAGCGAATCACGTCGATACAGCGAATCTCGCGAGCGGTGCGGTTTTCGTAGGTGTGCGGCACGTCCGCGCGAAAGAACACCGAGTCACCGATATTGAGCTCGTGCTCCGAGCCTTCGACGATCAAGCGCAATGAACCGGTGAGCACGACCAGCGTCTCGGTCGTGCCCTTGCTGTGCGGGTCACTGCGGTGTACCGCTTTGGGTTGGAAGCGCAGGTCGTACACCTCGACGTCGGCGCTGGCGCCCCCCGGAGAAAGCAGTCGGCTCTCCATCCGCCCGTCCCCGCTCTTGAGCGGCGGTGCGTCGCCGGAACGCAGGACGCGCACGTCTTGTTGCTCGTTGCTGCCGATCAGATCGTGAAACGGCACATCGAGCCCGACCGCGATCTTCCACAGCACGGCCAGGGTCGGATTGGTCCGGGCGCCCTCGATCTGCGAAAGCGCGGCTCGGCTCACGCCGCTGCGCGACGCCAAATCGTCCAAGGAAAGATGCCGGTCCCGGCGCAGCACCTTCAACACGTCGGCGACCCGCTGGGCCATCTCCGCGGCCCCGATATCGTCACCGGCCGTGTCCTTCACCGTCGGTCGGGAGGAGGTATTCGCCTTCGCCGCTGCCTTCGCTGTCGCCTTCGCCTTCGCCATGGCGGCGGAATATAGCCGACTCTGTCTGGTCTTCGGGACGCCTTTTGCGCGACCGTCGCCAGAACGCGTTCTCGGTAAATTCCCGATAAATTCGTAGGATCGCCGGTCTCCCAGGGCTTCTCACCCGAGGGCGCCCTCGTGACAAGCATCGGAAATTTCCCGCGCGGGCCGGTGGGCAAGCACGACGGGCGTGCGCTCGAGCAGCCTGCGGTAGCGGACGAGCTGGTCGATGTGGAGAAACGGCAGCTGATGGTGGTGAGCGAAGCGCTCCAAGTCGCGCCCCCGCAACATCTCCCCCTCCTCGTCCACCAGCTCACACAAAGCACCGGCAGGGGCCAGGCCCGAAAGCAGCGCCAAATCGACGGCGGCCTCGGTGTGGCCTCGGCGCTCCAGGACGCCGCCTGGTCGAGCCTTCAACGGGAAGACGTGCCCCGGCCTCAGAAAGGCGGCCGGCCCCACTCGGGGATCGGCGAGCCCTCGAATTGCCGCGCTGCGGTCCGCAGCCGAGATACCGGTCGTCGTGCCCTGGCGAAAGTCCACGCTAACGGTGAACGCTGTACCCTGCGACTCGCTGTTTTGGGGAACCATCAGCGGCAGCTCCAATGCCTGGGCGCGAGCTTCCGTGACGGCCACGCACACGACCCCGCTGGTGTGCCGCAGCATGAAAGCCAGGGCTTTCGCCGTCACCTTCTCCGCCGCGATGATGAGATCTCCCTCATTTTCCCGCGCCGCGTCGTCGGCCACCACCACGAACTCCCCCGCTCGCATGGCCTGGAGAGCGGCTTCGACCTTGCTAAACGTCATGGCAGGCTAATTCTTTCATCTTCACTAGACTCCTGTCTCTTATGATGCCCAAGCCGTCTTGTCCAGGGTAGCCGCCGCTCCTGGCGCGCGACAGCGCCGACTCTGCTGCCCTGCCAGCAATGATGCGCCTGCCCCGACTTTCCGACGGGTTGGAACGGGCCCCGGCGGCAAGCGCTCGGGCCTCGGCGCACCACGCGCCCCGCCCAGCCCGCGAAGAGCAGGAAGGCAGCGCCCGCCAGCCCGAAGCCTCGAGCGTAACCGCAGCGTTCGAGCGGCGCGCCCATGCCCACGCTGCCGGAGCCTCCGCCCAAGAAGAGCGAGAAGGCGAACAGCGACAGCGCCGTGCCAGCCCGCCCTGTTCGCTCGCTGGCGAGCGTCCGCCCTGGACGCGCTTTGAGTCGTCATAGTCCTCTACAACGGACAGTGGGCACCCAAGCAAGCACCACCCTCTCCAATAGCGGAATGTACGTCCTCTATAATAGACTGGCGAGTCGGACCCGTGGCATGCTGCTGCTAGCGAAGCACTTCGCCAGAAAGCCCAACATGCCCTTGCTCACCTTGCCGGAAGCCGGCGCATCAGGTTTATCGGAACGCGCCAAAGCCTTGGTCTTCGAAGATCCACGCTCACAAGCCCTGCTCGAGCGCGTGCGGTCAGTCGCTGGTAGCGACGCACCCGTGCTTTTGTTCGGCGAAACCGGCACGGGCCGCGAGCTCGTGGCCCGCTACATTCACGACCTGTCGCTGCGCCGAGGTGGACCGTTTCTGGCCACCAATTGCGGTTCTTTTCCGGCCAGCGAGCTCGAAGCCGAGTTGTTCGGGGCGCCGAAAACGGCTGCGTCCAACGCAACGCCGGCGCGTACGGGGGTGCTGGAGACGGCGCAAGGCGGCACGCTCTTTCTGGACGCGCTCGGAGACGTGCCGCAGGTGATCCAGGCCAAGCTGGTGCGCGCGCTCGAGGACCAGCAGTTCCGCAAGCTCGGTTCCCGTCGCTACCAGCCGCTCGACGTTCGGCTGATCGTGGCCAGCAACGTCCAGCTGGGCGAGGCGGTTACGGCCGGACATTTTCGTGCGGATTTGCTGCGCTTGGTCTCGGCGACCAAGCTCGAGGTGCCACCGCTACGCAAGCGTCCGGGCGACATTTTGCCGCTCGCGCGGCACTTTCTGCAGTTCTACCAGCAGCGCATCGGGATTGGCTCGCGCTCGCTCAGCGCGGAAGCAGAAGAGATGTTGCTCGAGCACCGCTGGCCCGGCAACATCCGTGAGCTGGAAACGGCCATTCACCACGCGCTGTTGCGCTGCCGAGGCCGCTTCGTGACGCCGCAAGATCTCCGCCTGGACCCGCTGCAACCGAAGGTGGCCGCCAATGGCGCGTCCCCGCTCGCAGATCTGGAACGCGCGCTCCAGCAGCTGTTCGACGAAAGCCCACCCAACCTCCACGAGCTCCTGGACGAGACCGTCATGCGCTCGGCCTACCGCTACTCGGGTCAGAATCAGCTGAAGACCGCGCGGCTGCTCGGCATCAGCCGCAATGTCGTGCGCGCTCGATTGATCCAGTACGGCGAGGTTGCGGGCGTGCTGCGTAGCGCGCCGGTGAACGGCGAGCAGGCCCGCGACCTGGGCGTCACGCCCGAACGCGCCGCTCGCAGCGCGCCGCGCGCTCGAAAGCCCGTTCGCTTCGGTTACCAGCGATTCGGCCTGCTGAAGCTGATTCGCGCACGCGGGTTTCTGGAGGCCGCACTGTCCGGCTTGGGCTACGCGGTCGAGTGGTGCCACTACCCCAGCGGCATACGACTGATCGACGCCTTCCGCTCGGGCGAGCTCTCGCTGGGAGTGGTCGGCGAAGGTCCGCCCATTTTCGCGCAAGCCTCCGCCGTTCCAGTCGTGTACGTGGCCGCGGAGGCGCCCGCCCCCGAGGCAGAGGCGATCGTAGTCCTACGGGATTCGCCCATCCGCGACGTGGCCGGCCTAGCCGGCAAAAAGGTAGCGCTGCTCCAAGGCTCGGCCACTCATTACCTGTTGATTCGGGCGCTCGAGGAAGCAGGCCTGCAGTATGGCGACGTCACGATCAAGTTCCTGTTCCAGGACGCGGCGCGAGTCGCCTTCGAGCATCGGGACGTGGACGCCTGGGTGATCGGCGATCCGACCTTGGCGGAGCTCGAACAGAGCCTGCCGATCCGAACTCTGCGCAACGGCAAAGGCCTGGCCACGAACCCCGCCTACTATCTTGCTACACGTGAATTTGCCGAAGCTCACCCACAAGTGCTCGAGCTTTTTCGACAGGAGCTGCAGTCGGCTCAACGGTGGGCGCTTGCGAACGTAGAAGAAGCGGCGAAGTCGCTGGCACCACAGGTCGGGATCGCCCGGGAAGCGATCGGCGTATCGCTCAAACGAAGCTTGGGTGAAAGCCTGCGCCAACCCGAAATCATTGCCTCCCAACAACGAATCGCGGACGCTTTCTTCCGTCTCAAGTTGATCCCGCACCCGGTGTCGGTGGCGGAGGCGGCTTGGCCCGCGGGCGCTTGAGGGCCGCAGGTGGCAAAAAGGTAGATCGACGATCGTGGAGGAGGAGCTTTGCTGCGGGGGCAGCAAAGCGAGGCGCGCATACGGTCTCGACCTACGAAAGCGTTTGATTTGTCTGTTATACGAGACTAGCGTCTTTTCACCACATGGTGAGCCTAGCCCTCGACTCCCGTCAGCTCGCAGAAACCTACGACCGCGTGGGGGAACGCCAGTTCAACCACGGCACGCAGCTGATCGAGGCGCTTCGGGTAAGCCCCGGCGAGCGCGTGCTGGACGTGGGTTGCGGCACCGGTCGCCTCGCCGCCTACGTCGCCAAGCTCGTCGGTCCGTCCGGCAAAGTAGACGCAGTCGACCCGTTGCCGCTGCGGGTTGCGCTCGCGCAAAAGAAGGGCCCTGCCAACCTGACGGCGACGGTCGCCGCCGCCGAAGACCTGTCCGATTTCGATGACGGCAGCTTCGACGTGGTCTTTCTGAACAGCGTATTTCACTGGCTGCCCGAGAAGCGCACCCCGCTGCGCGAAGCCTACCGCGTGCTCAAGCCCGGTGGGCGGCTGGGCATCAGCACCGCTGCGTCCGATCGTCCCCACGACTTCGAGGTGCTTCTCAAGCAAGTCTTCAGCTCGTCGGACCTGGCCGACGTTGCTGAAGTTCCGAGCGGGACCACCCACAAAGTGAGCTCGACCGAGCTGCGAGACCTGCTCACGGAAACCGGCTTCAGCGAAGTCGACGTACGGATTCGCAGTTTCGTCGATCACTTCGACGACACGGAAGCCGTGATCACCTTCAACCTCGCCAGCTCTTTCGGCAATTTCTTGTCCGACCTTTTGCCGGAGCAGCGCGCCTTGACCCACGCGCTGCTCGAAGCCGAGCTCGAAAAACGTCGCGACGCCCAAGGCATCTCGTTGCAGCGAAACCTCAGCTTTGCGCTGGCGACGCGCAACCGTTGAACCTGCGACTTTGGACCAACTCGAACGAGAAAGTGAGCAGACAATGACCAGCCCCCTCCTCCGCAAGGCCTCTAAATCTGCGGCCGTACGCGCCCGCCTGGACTACCCGGTGATCGACACCGATCTCCACACCATCGAGTTCGCCCCCGCGCTCGAAGACTACATCGCCAAACATGGCGGCGCGAAATCGGTGGACCAGTTCCGCACCGCCATCAACCGCGGCTTCGGCTACCTCAGCAACGAGTGGTACGACCTCACGCCGGAACAGCGTGCCGCGCGACGCGCAATACGGCCGCCCTGGTGGGCGCTGCCGACCAAGAACACTCATGATTTGGCCACCGTCTCGTTGCCTCGCCTGCTGCACGAGCGCATCGCCGAGTCGGGCACCGACTACGCCGTGCTGTTTCCCAACGTTTCGACGTTCGCGACGCATGTCGGTGACGCCAACCTGCGACGCGCCTTGATCCGCGCCGTGAACGAGTACCACCGCGACATCTACGCGCCCTACGCGGACAGGCTCACCCCCGTCGCCGCCATCCCGCTGCACACGCCTCAAGAGGGGATTGAAGAGCTGGATTTCGCGATCAACCAGCTTGGCCTCAAGGTCGCGCTGATCCCGGGCAATTTGCGGCGCCCGATCAAGGCGGTGGCCGAGAAATATCCGTCCCGGCACCATCCGGACGTCGCGCGGCACGCCAACTGGCTCGACACCTTCGGCCTCGACAGCGAGTACGACTACGACCCCTTCTGGGCCAAAGCCGTCGCGCTACGGACGGTGCTCACGACTCATTCCGCGGGCATGGGTTGGACGAGCCGCAGCTCCTATTCGTCCTACATGTACAATCACATCGGGCACTTTGCGTCCGCTTCCGAAGCGCTCGCCAAGTCGCTGTTCTTCGGCGGCGTCACCCGGCGCTTCCCCGATTTGCGCGTGGGTCTGCTCGAAGGTGGCGCGGGCTGGGGCGCCCAGCTGTACGCCGATCTGGTGGGCCATTGGGAGAAGCGCGGCGCGACGGCGGTGCAGAACTACAACCCCGACGCGATCGATGCCGAGCTCCTCTATCAGCTGTACCAAGAGTACGGTGGTCCCGAAGTCACGAGCCGACTCGGCGACATCAAGAGCGTGCTCGGCGGCGCCCTCGGAGTCTCCAACAATTCGCGAAGGCAACCCCAGGAGGCCGGCGCGCTCGACGATTTTGCGCGCGCTGGCATCGAGAAGGTCGAAGACATTCGCGATCGCTTCGTACCGAACTTCTACTTCGGCTCCGAGGCTGACGACCCGACCGTTGCCTACGCTTTCAACGACAAGGTCAACCCGCTCGGGGTGCAGCTGAACGCATTCTGGGCCTCGGATAGCGGGCACTGGGACGTGCCGGACCTGACGGAAGTGCTCTCCGACACCTGGCGCCTCGTCGAACGAGGGGCGCTCAGTGAACAGAACTTCAAGGACCTCGTCTTCACCCATCCGTACAACTTTTTCGCCGGGAAGAATCCCGAGTTTTTCAAAGGTACGCAGGTGGAGCAGAAGCTCGAGCGCGCGAAGGCTGCCTGAACCTGCTCGTTTCTCCAACCAACACGGGCCGCGAGGAGGCCAGCTCGATCTCGAGCGGCGCTCGCGGCCCTCACGCAGCGCGGGGCTCGCTCCGCGCAACTGGCAGCGGAATCTCAGCAATGTATCGCATCGTCTCGAAGAGCACGTCCACGAAGGTCAATTCCAAGCAACCGAGCCCCGGCCAGCTCGGGTCGAGCGGTGTCTGTAGGCGCTTTGCCTGCGCTAACCCACCAACCGACTTGCAGGACATTCGATGAGATCTTTGTTTGCTCATTCTTCGTTATTCGGGGTGCTTTGCGGCCTCTCGCTGCTCGGTCCCGCACAGGCATTCGCACAGGCAACTCCCGCTCCGACCCCGAACGACAAGGCCCTGGGGCCCCCGGCCGCGGCCCCGCCCGCCACGAAAGTTGGAGCCACCCCGCCGGCAGCGGGCAAGCCCGCTCCGCCGCCAGCCAACCCGGCGCCCAAGCCCGGCGAGGAGCCGCTTCCGCCGAACGGGCCTCCCGCGGCCGTGCCCGAAGCCCCCGCGCCGGTCGTTGCTCCGAAGGCTGCCACTACGGCCTCACCCCCGGCGTCTACACCAGCGGCTCCCGCGGCTGCTCCCGTCGATCCGAACGCGGCCCCGCCACCCGATCCGCAAAGCATTGCCGACGATGTGCAAGGTCTGCGGACCGATCTGGAGAACTTCAAGTTTCAATGGCAACGCGAGCGTGACATCCACACCGCCATCACCACCCGTGCGTTGACCATCGGCGGCACGATTCAGACGCGCTTCGGCTGGACCGATCAAGCGACGACGAACGCCGTCGTGTACAAGCGCAAGACCAGCTTCGACGTGCCCCTGGCGGTGCTCAACTTCAACGGCAACCTGTACAAGGACTACGAAGATGGCAGAAATCTGAGCTATTCGCTCAGTTTCGGCGTCTCGCAGCAGACGAACACCAACAACAGCTTCCTCAACCTGCTCAACGGCAGCATCACCTATTCCGTCTTGCCCACGACCAGCCCCGAGTATTCGGTGCTGACGATCACGGCCGGTCAGCAGCTGTTGCCTTTCGGCTTGGAAGTCCCGGCGAGTGAAGAGCTGAAGCCCGTCATCAGGAACGCGCAGTTCACGACGAAGCTGAATCTCGCGCGCCGTGACGTAGGCGCCATCGTCCGCGGCGATCTGTTCCCGAGCGTCGACTATGGTTACAACTACCGCCAAGCTTTGTTTTCGTACGCGTTCGGCGTCATCAACGGCGCAGGCCCGAACACGCTGGACGAGAACGACAACAAGGACTTCATTGGTCGCCTCGCCTTCACGGTGCCGAGCGATTACAACTCTTGGCTTCGCCAAATCACGCTCGGCGGCACGGCGTACATCGGCAAGCAGAACGTGTACACGCCCGACACCGCCAAAACCTTGCAAGGCAAGGGCGTGAAGAACCGCTTTGGCGGCGACATCTACTACAATCACTGGCCGTTCGGGCTGACCTACGAGTACATCCGGGCCAAGGACGTGCAGACGCCGGGGCCCACGCCCCAGGTCCCGAACCGCAAGACGGTTTGGAGTGAAGCGCACACGGCGACGTTCTTCCTCAGCTTCGGCGAGCAGTTCGTGGCCGGTTTCCGCAACCAAGGCCGCTACGACGACTGGTGGCCCAAGACTTACCAGCCGTTCCTGCGCTTCGATCGCTTCAATTCGAACATCGATCTCAAGGGCGACGCCGCTCAGCGCGTCGATGTTTACACCGCTGGCCTCAACATCTTCTTCGCGGAAACCAGCAAGTTTCAGCTGAACTACAACCACAGCCGAAACACGGTGAAGGACGTGCGGACGCCGACAGAGCGCATCGCCATCGCCAAACAGAACACCAACGAAGTGCTCGCCCAGGTTCAGTTCGGATTTTGATGAGCTAACCCATGCACCCGCCGACCCCACGCCACTGCCGTCACGCCCCTCTCGCCCCTCTCGCGGAGCTGGCACGCTGCAGTGACGTGGGTCGGCTTTTCCTCGTCAACCGTCGCGTTCGCTAAGGACCTCAAGCCCCATGTCACAACTGGAAGTCTCGTACGGCATTGCTTCCTCTCCCACTCACCCTCCGGTCGCGATCGACACGACCCCGAAGAAGGCTGCGCCCAAGCGCGTTCGCCGCGTCTCGCTCGTCGGTTGGCTCCTCCCTGCGGTGCTGCTGTTGGTTTGGGCCTTCGCCGCCAAGAAGGAGCTCGTCGCCGCCCAGATTTTGCCGCCCCCGGCCGCCGTCGCGGAAACCTTGCTGGAGCAGGTCAAATCGGGCGAGCTCTTCAAGAACTTCGCCATCAGCCTCGCGCGCGTCTTCGGCGGCTTCGCCCTGGGCGGCCTTTTCGGCGTCGGCCTGGGCGTGGCCATGGGGCTATCGCGCAAGGTCGAGCAGTACCTATTCCCGCTGTTCAACGCGATAAGCCAGGTACCGGTGCTCGGCTGGCTCCCGCTGGCAATGATGGTGCTCGGCATCGGCGAATCGCTGAAGATCGTGATCATCGCTCACGCCACGCTCGTGCCGATCGCGCTGAACGCGCTGAAGGGCATTCGCAACGTGCCGCGCCAGTATATCGAGGTCGCGCAAACGTTCAAGTTCTCGAACCGTCAACTGCTGCGCAAGGTCGTGTTTCCGGCCTCGGTGCCGGCCGTGTTCGTCGGTATTCGCTATGGCTTGACTCAAGCGTGGCTGTCGCTGGTGACTGTCGAGCTTTTGGCGTCGTCGGAGGGTCTCGGCTTTCTCATCGTTTGGGGCCGGCAACTGTTCCAGCTGGATCTGGTGCTGGCGGCCATCATCGTCGTCGGCGTGGTCGGCCTGTTGCTCGACAAGAGCTTGGAGCGGCTGGAAGCGCGCCTGCTGCGTTGGCGCCCGACCGCAACCTGGAGTGGACAGCCGGAGCCGCAGTCATGAGCCAAGCCGATAGTGCCGCGTCCTCCGCGGCGCCTATCCAAGTACCCGCCTGGCTCAGGGGTTGGCTCGTACCCTTGGCGCTGGTCGCCATTTGGGACCTGCTCACTCGCTTCAAGCTGGTCAATCCGCTGCTCTTGGCGCGCCCGTCCGCGGTGCTCGCCAGCTTCAAAGAGCAGCTCGCCCACGGCGATTTGCTGCCGCAGCTGGCGGCCAGCCTCGAGCGTGATCTGGCGGGCTTCGCGATCGGCGCCCTCGCCGGCCTCGCGCTCGGCAGCGTGATGGGCCTGTCACGGCTGGCGGATCGACTGGTAGGTCCGACGTTCCACGCCGCCAAGCAGGTCGCGATCTTCGCATGGATTCCGCTCATCTCGGTATGGTTCGGCATCGGCGAGCCGGCCAAGGTGGTCTTCATCGCGCTGTCCGCGTTCTACCCGGTCGTGGTCAACACCTTCGAAGGCATCCGCAGCGTCGGCCGGGAGCACATCGAGGTCGCGCGAGTCTTCCGCTTCACCCCGCTGCAGGTGTTTCGCAAAGTGGTGTTGCCAGGCGCGCTGCCCTCGATCTTCGCCGGCCTCCACCTGGGCCTGATCTACTCCTGGCTAGGCACCTTGGGCGCCGAGTACTTGCTCGCGGCAGGCCCCGGCATCGGAAACTTGATGATCGAGGGTCGTGAATCGTTTCAGATGGCCAAGGTGCTGCTCGGCGTCCTGATCGCGGGCGGCGTCGGCTACGGCCTCAACGCGCTCGCGACCAAGCTCGAGGCCAACCTTCTTCGCTGGCGCGTCCGCAGCGCGTAATCGCAATCCCCCATTTCGCCCCTTTTCGCAGGCAGGACCCCTCTCATGAGCACGTCGGCAGTCATCGATATTCAACACGTCAACAAGCAATTCAAAGTCAAAAACGAGGTCCTTCCCGTCCTCGAAGACCTGACGCTCACGATTCAACCGGGCGAATTCCTGGCGATCGTCGGCGCCAGCGGTTGCGGCAAGTCGACGCTGCTCCGACTGCTGGTGGGACTGGACCGCGAGTACCAGGGCGAGATCAAGATCGGCGGCAGCGTCGTCACGGGCACGAGCCTCGATCGCGGCATCGTGTTTCAAGAGCACCGCTTGTTCCCCTGGCTCACGCTGGAGCAAAACGTGGGCCTCGGCCTGCAGAATTCGACCTGGTCGGAAGACAAGAAAAAGAAGGCGGTCAAGGACCACATCGAGCTCGTGGGTCTCACCGGCTTCGAGTCAGCCTTCCCTCATCAACTGTCGGGGGGTATGGCCCAGCGAGCCGCCATCGCGCGCGGACTCGTCAATCAGCCCAACATCTTGCTGCTCGACGAGCCCTTCGGCGCCCTCGATGCGCTGACGCGCACCCGCCTTCAGCAAGAGCTGCAAAACATCTGGCAACGCGAGAAGATCACGATGGTGCTGGTCACCCACGACGTCGACGAGGCGGTATTCTTGGGCGACCGCGTGATCGTGATGCAGCCACGACCAGGCCGCATCAAAAAGACGTTCACCGTCGACGTCCCCCACCCGCGCGACCGCAGCAACCCGGCGCTCAAGGTTCTGACCGACGAAGTCCGCGCGCAAATCCTGGAAGGCAGCGGGCACAACTGACCGGTAATGCGCTCCTCAAACTAGGATCACCATGAAATACAATCAGCTAGGCGACAGCGAGCTTCGAGTTTCGGAGCTCTGTCTCGGAACGATGACTTTTGGCGAGCAGAACACGCTCGCCGACGCCAAAGAGCAGCTCGATTTGGCGTTCGAGCGAGGCGTCAATTTCGTCGACACGGCCGAGATGTACCCGGTTCCGGCGCGCGCCGAGACCCAGGGCCGCACGGAATCGATCGTCGGCGAGTGGCTCGCCGGTCGAACCCGAGACAGCGTCATTTTGGCGACCAAGATCGCCGGTCAAGGTCGTCCCTTCGCGTGGCTGCGGAATGGCTCGCTGGCGGTCAATCGCCAAAACGTGCGCCGTGCCCTGGAAGACAGCCTCAAGCGCCTGAAGACCGACTACGTCGACCTCTATCAAATCCATTGGCCCGATCGCTACGTGCCGATGTTCGGAGAGACGGCCTACGAGCGCGAGCAGGAGCGAAGCGCGACTCCGATCGCGGAGCAGCTAGCCGCGTTCGCGGAGCTCATTCGAGAAGGCAAGCTGCGCTACGTCGGCTTGAGCAACGAGACGGCCTGGGGGGTGACCGAATTCAGTCACGTGGCCAAGGCGCAGAATCTTCCGCACGTGGTCAGCGTGCAGAACGCCTACAGCCTGCTCAATCGCACGTTCGACTCAGCCTTGGCCGAGGCCGCGCATCGGCAGCGCGTGGGACTCTTGGCCTACAGCCCGCTGGGCTTTGGGCTGCTGACCGGCAAATACCTGGACGGTGTGCCGCAGGATTCGCGGCTGGGCCGCTTCGACAACTTTGGCCAACGCTACCGCAAGACCAACGTGGACGAGGCAACGCGGGCGTACGTGAAGCTCGCGGCCGAGGTCGGCGTCTCGCCGACGCGCCTGGCGCTGGCCTTCGTGCGCAGCCGTTGGTTCGTTACCAGCACCATCATCGGGGCGACCAAGCGCGCGCAGCTGGGAGAGAACCTGAGCAGCCTGGACGTGTCGCTCGACGCGGGCGTGCTCGCGAAAATCGACGCCATTCACGCTCGCTTCCCCAACCCGGCCCCTTGAGCACGTCCCCCGTCTTGGGTGCGGCCGGGCTCGGGTCGGAGCCGACGTCCCTGTGGGAGGTGCCAGCTTTTCGACACTACTTGGCCGGCATCGTGTTGGTCACCCTGGCCAATCAAATGCAGGCCACCGTCGTGGCCTACCAACTGTACGAGCTGACTCACGATCGGCTCGTCGAACGAGATTGGCGCGTTCGAGTCGGGCGTCGCGGCGCGACTGCTCGGCACCGTCCCCGCGGTGGTGTTCGGGGGCGGGATGACCTTGCTGGTTGCTGCCGTAACCGCAATACGCTCGCCGGAGCTGCACCAGCTGGGCTCGCTGGCGCAATGGACGTCCAAAAGCAGCACTACACGCTAGACAACTAGCCATGTGTCTTCTATTGTAGACAGGAAGGAGGCAACGCATGAGCAACGACGACGGCACGATCGATGTGGTCCCGGTAGCAGGTAGGATTGGCGCGGAGATCCGTGGGGTGCGCCTGTCTGCCGATCTCAGCGCTGCAGTGACCAGCCAGATTCGCGACGCCTGGCTGAAGCACAAGGTGCTGTTCTTCCGCAATCAGCAACATTTGGACGAGGCCGCTCAGGAGTCGTTGACGACCATCTTTGGCGCCGCTCCGGTGGGGCATCCCACGGTCCCCGCCATCAACGGCACCCGCTTCATCACCGAGCTCGACTCACGGTACGGCGGTCGCGCCAACTCGTGGCACACGGATGTGACGTTCGTCGACGCCTATCCGCGCGCTTCCATCCTACGAGCGCTGGTGGTTCCCACGTCGGGCGGTGATACCACCTGGGCCAACACGGCTGCCGCCTACCAGGATCTCAGCCCCGAGCTGCGCGAGCTCGCCGACAAGTTGTGGGCCGTTCACACCAACGAGTACGACTATCAAGCCCGTCGCACCAAGTCCACCGCTGAAGACCTGAAGTATTACGACGAAGTCTTCACCTCTACCATCTACGAGACCGAGCACCCGGTAGTGCGCGTTCATCCCGAAACCGGCGAGCGCACTCTGCTACTAGGTCATTTCGTCAAGAAATTGATCGGGCTGTCGTCGTTCGATTCCGCGCATCTGTTTCAGGTGTTCCAAGACCACATCACCAAGCTCGAAAATACCGTGCGCTGGCGGTGGGCGGTGGGCGACGTGGCGGTGTGGGACAACCGGGCTACCCAGCACTACGCGATCAACGACTACGGCGATCAGCATCGCCTCGTTCGACGCGTCACGGTCGACGGCGACGTGCCGGTGGGCGTGGACGGCCGCCGCAGCGTCACCCGCAAAAAGGCACCCAAGCCGCGCCTAGAGCGCGCTCACGCCGAAGCCGTCGCCGCCGAATGACTTCTCCCCTTCAAACTCCGAAAAAGAAACCCGAACGATGACCAACAAGCTTTACTACACGCCCGGTGCTTGCTCGCTCTCTCCCCACATCGCGCTCCGCGAAGCCGATTTGCCGTTCGAGCTCGTGCAGGTCGATCTGGCCGAGAAGAAGCTGAAGAGCGGCGGCAGCTTCCTCTCCATCAACCCCAAGGGTTATGTGCCCGCGCTCGGCGTCGACGACGGCCGCGTCTTGACCGAAGGCGCGATCTTGGTGCAGTGGATCGCGGACCAACGGCCCGATAAGAACCTGGCCCCGAAGGCCGGCACCCCGGAGCGGCAGAAGCTGCAGGAGTGGCTGCATTTCATCGCCACCGAGCTGCACAAGGGGTTCGGCCCCGTCAACAACCCGAAGATCAACGATGAGGCCAAGTCATTCTTCAAGAATCGTCTGCTCTCTCGCTTCGAATTCTTGACCCGGAGCCTCGAAGGCAAACAATACCTGTTGGGCGACGCCTTCAGCGTGGCTGACGGCTACGCCTACTACACGCTGCGCAACTTGAAAAAGCTCGACCCGAGCGTTATCGAGGGCTCGCCGATTCTGAAGGCGTATTTCGAACGCGTGGGTCAGCGCCCGGCGGTCCGAGCCGCGCTGCAGGCCGAAGGCCTCAGCTAGGCGCGCGAGGCGAGCATGGCAGAGCCGGCCATCGAGTTGAGCAGCTCTTCCAGTCAAGACGGGACGGCCACGGAGCCAACCATGTCGTCGGCAGGACTGGTGATCGATAAGGACGCTCGTGCCGTGAGCATCCACGGCCGCTCTGTCACGCTCACACCGCAGGAATTTTCGCTGCTCGTCTATTTCGTCGAGCACACCGGGCGCTTGCTGACGCGTCCGCAGCTCGTGCACGAAGTGTGGGGCCGGCACTACGGCGGTGGGCCGCGCACCGTCGACATCCACGTCAGTCGTTTGCGCCGAAAGCTCGGCGCCAGCCTGCCGCTCGATACCTTGCGGAGCATCGGCTACCGCTTCGGCTCGCGCGCTGAACCGGCGAGCAACCGCGCTTTGGAGTCCGTAGAATGAGTCGCCGTCCTGGACAACTACATCTCAACGCCTTTTTGCTCAGCGTCGGTCACCATGAGGCCTCCTGGCGCTTGCCCGAGAGTGACCCGCTCGCCAATACGAGCGTCGAGCACTTCAAACGGCTGGCGCGCACGGCGGAGCGCGGCAAGCTCGATTCTCTGTTCCTCGCCGACAGCCCCGTGCTGTGGAACGACCTCGGCCGCCGGCCCGCGGAGACGCTCGAGCCCACGGTGCTGTTGACGGTGCTGGCCGCCGTCACCGAACGTATTGGGCTGATCGCGACGGCGTCCACGACCTACAACGAACCCTACAATTTGGCGCGCCGATTCGCCTCGCTCGATCACGTGAGCAGCGGTCGAGCCGGTTGGAACGTCGTGACCACGGCCGGCGTGGACGCTGCGCGCAACTTCAACCTGGACGAGCTGCCTGCACACGCCGAGCGCTACGCCCGCGCGGCCGAGTTCGTGGAAGTATCCCGCAAACTGTGGGACAGCTGGGACGACGACGCCATTTTGGCCGATAAAGATGGCGGCGTTTGGGGAGACAACGACAAGCTGTACCCGCCCCGGCACGTCGGCCGTTACTTCAAGGTCGCCGGGCCCTTGAACCTCCCACGCTCGCCGCAAGGCCACCCCCTGCTGGTGCAAGCCGGATCTTCCGAGGACGGCAAGCACCTGGCCGCTCGCTTCGCGGAGGCCGTCTTACGGCGCAACAAACGCTGACGGACGCGCAGGCCTTCTACCAGGACCTGAAGTCACGTACGCGCGCGCTCGGTCGCGATCCCGATACGATCAAAATTCTGCCCGGTATCGTGCCCGTGATCGGCGCCACGGAAGCGGAGGCAAAGGCGTTGGACGCCGAGCTCGATCGGCTGATCAAGCCCGAATACGCCAAGCGCCAGCTGGCCGAGACGCTGCGGCTTCATCCCGACGCGCTCCACCTCGACGCCGAGCTACCCGCAGATCTGCCGTCCGAGAACCAGATCGAGGGCGCCAAGAGTCGCTACACCCTGGTCGTCGAGCTCGCTCGTCGCGAGAAGCTCACGGTAAGACAGCTGATCGGCCGTCTCGGAGGCGGCCGCGGACATCGCACCTTCGCTGGCACCCCCGAGCAGGTCGCCGACGCCATTCAGCACTGGTGGGAAAACGGCGCCGCCGACGGCTTCAACATCATGCCGCCGGTACTGCCATCGGGGCTGGAAAGCTTCGTCGACCACGTCGTCCCGCTGCTGCAGCGGCGCGGGCTTTTTCGTACGGAGTACGAGGGCAAGACCCTGCGAGAGCACTACGGCCTCGCGCGACCGGAAAACGCCAATCGAAGCCTCCGACTGCGTGCGTCGTAAGAACAGCGGGCGTCGCGACGGAGGTTGATTGCATCGTGGAACCTTGTCCACTATGCTACCCCACATTCCACAACACAAGACCGGGAGGCACCCAGGCTGCCTCAGAAAGGAGCGCATTCATCTCGATCAACGGCGACGCGATTCCGATTGGTGGGGGCAGCCCTGGCAGCATTTACTACTGAGCTGACACGCTCCGCTTTGCTGGTAGCTTTCATACTTTCGTGCACGCGGGGCGCGCCGGCACCGGTGTACTCGGCCGCCGAAGTCGACCAGGCTTTGCTACCCGTCAAGGCACTGCGAGCCCGCTGCTACGCGGGCTCGGCGGCCGCCAGGGCGGGACACGCCGCTACTTTCGCCTTCTCGGTGCAGATCGCGGCCTCGGGACACGTCCAGGCCATTCCCACCTTTGCCGACCCTGAGGAGCCGCCGCTGATCGAGTGCTTGCGGCACGGCTTGAACGAGCTTCGCTTCCCCGCCCGTGCTCGAGACCGGCTGGAGCTCCACTTGGAGCTCCGGCCTCCCGCCGCGACCTAGCGCGGGTTGCCAACTCCAGTCCTCTATAGTAGACAGTCGTTCCACCATGACCTCCACGTTGATCATCACGGGCAGCCCATCGGGCACCTCCCGCACGGCCCGGCTGGCGGCGCTGGTCGGCAACCGACTCTCGGGGCTAGGGCTAGACAGCTCTTTGCTCGATCTTCGTTCGCTGCCGGCAGAAGACTTGCTACAGGCTCGGGCGGATGCGCCGGCCATCGCGGCCGCGCTTTCGCGAGTGGCTTCGGCGAGCGGCGTGGTCATTGCGACCCCCGTCTACAAGGCCGCCTATTCAGGCCTCCTCAAGACCTTTTTGGACCTGCTTCCGCAGTTCGGGCTCAGAGACAAAGTCGTGCTGCCTCTGGCCACCGGCGGCACCGTGGCGCACGTGCTGGCCATCGACTACGCGCTCCGCCCCGTGCTCTCCTCGCTCGATCCGCTGCACGTCGTGCCGGGGCTGTTCGTGCTGGACAAGCAGCTCGTGGTGCGGCCCGACGGTGGCATCGAGCTGGACGCCGACCTGTCGAACAAGCTCGACGCCGCTATTGACGCTTTCGTGAAGGGCTTGCGGCGGGCGGCACACACGCTTGCCGCTAGTTGAGCGCAGCGCGGTACGCCCGAGGGTCATCCTCTGGGACGTGATGGACACGCTGGTGCGCGATCCGTTCCGCGACGTGATGCCCCGTTTCTTCGGCCTGAGCCTGGAGGAAATGCTGCGACAAAAGCATCCCGATGCGTGGAGCCGCTTCGAGCGGGGTGAGCTGAGCGAAGCTTCGTGAAAGCTGTCCCAGCAGCAAAGCGGGTGCCCATCGTTCCGTGCTTGGCCCCTTCCGTTGACTCGACGCGGCGTCCTGTATAAGAGACTCAAGTCTTGAGCACGACCATGCCCACTCAGCTCGAGCACGGCTCGGCCCGCCCGGCCAGAGCCGCACGCGACACCTTACCCTTGCCCAAAGCCAGTGAGCTGCCGCTCAGCGCCGCCAGCTTCATCTGGCGCGTAGCGCGAGGCCGCTTTCGCTACTGGCTGCTGGCGATCGCCATGGGCGAAGGGCTGAATGCCACCGCCGGCATCCTGCTTCCTCGTGCGCTCAGCCGCATCATCAGCCAGGTAACTAGCCAACAAGTAGGAGTGGACGCGGCGCCCGCCCTGGTGACCGCCGTCGCTTGGTTCGCGGGACTTTGCGTGGCGGAGCTGGTCTTCGGGCGCGTGGGCTCGGCGGTTCAGCTCCGCTTAGCGCCGCGACAACGCCAGCACGTGGCGCGCTCGCTATTTCAGTACTTGCACCGTCATTCTCACCGCTTTCTGACCGAAAATTTCGCGGGCGCGCTGGCTCACCGTATCGGTGAAACCTCGCACGGGGTCAATCAAGTGCTGTTCAGCGCCCTGACCGAGTTCTGGCCGATGAGCATCGTCATCGTCGTCGCCAACCTGCTCCTGACTCGCACGAGCCTTTGGCTAGGGCTGTTCACGGGCGTGTGGTCGTTGGGTTTCGTCGCCATCTCACTTTACCTGGCGCGACGCACGCAGCCACTCTCGGCTGCGGCCTCCAGCGCCCGAAGCCGCACGGCGGGGCTGATCGTCGATTCGGTGACGAACCACGCCACCGTTCGGCTCTTCGCGCAGCTCGACCATGAACGGACGCGACTCAATCACGCGTACGACAGAGAGATTCAAATCGTGCTCCGGTCCAACCTGGCCATGGAGCGGATCCGTGTCTTTCAGTTTGCGGCTTCGGCCGTGCTCAAAGCCGGCACGGTCGTGCTTGCAGTGTGGCTGTGGTTTCGCGGCGCCATTCGCGTGGGAGATTTCGTGATGGCGGTCAGCCTCAGCCTGCTGATCATCGCCGAAGTCCGCAACCTCAGCCGGCGTTTTCTGGAGCTGTTCGAGTCGTTGGGCAACGTCGCCAGCGGCGTCGCGGCGATCTTCAAACCTCACGAGCTGGCGGACGCCGAGCACGCCTCCGAGCGGGCGCTGGTGCGCGGCCGCATCGAGTTCAAGAGCGTGCAGTTCCGCTACGTCGAAGGCGCTTCGGTGTTTCGTGGGCTTTCGCTGACGATTCCTGCCGGTCAGCGGCTGGGTTTGGTGGGCCTTTCCGGCTCCGGCAAGTCCACCTTCGTGAGCTTGCTCTTGCGGCTCTACGACCCTCAGGGCGGCTGCATCGAGATCGATGGGCACGACCTCCGTTCCTTGACTCAAGACTCGCTGCACCGCCATGTCGGCTTGATCCCGCAAGATCCCACCCTGTTCCACCGCAGTCTTCGCGAGAACATCCGCTACGGGCGGACCGAAGCCAGCGACGCGGAGGTGGAGGTGGCGGCGCAGCGAGCCCACGCCGACGACTTCATCCGGCTGTTGCCGGAGGGCTACGAGGCCGAGGTGGGCGAGCGAGGGGTCAAGCTTTCCGGGGGCCAGCGGCAGCGCATCGCCATCGCGCGCGTCATCTTGAAAGACGCCCCTATCCTGATTTTGGACGAGGCCACCTCCAGCCTCGACTCGTTGACCGAGCAGGCGATTCAGTCAGCGCTGGACACCGCGATGGCGGGCAAGACCGTGATCGTGATCGCGCACCGACTTTCGACCATCGCCCATTTGGACCGCATCCTGGTATTTTCGCGCGGTGAAGTGATTGAAGATGGCGATCACGCGAGCCTGCTCGCGCGCGAGGGCACCTACGCCTCATTGTGGCGGGCGCAATCCCGAGAGCTCTGGCCCGAAGCCGCCCTCCGCTGCGGGACGTCGGGCGCCTCGCAAGCGGCAGAATAGTCGAACGACGCGGGCTACAAAAAAACTTGCTCCTTGGCGCGCAAAAGCGTGCTCGCCAGGGACTAGTCGGCCGGTGTCAACGATCGCGACCCGGTTCGAAGAAGCGGTTCAAAGAGACCATCGAGGCCTCCCTTTTGGCGGTGACACGGAAGAAAGTCGATTAGGCAAAGCTGGAGGCGACCGTGCCCAACGCCGCCGCCAGCTGCACGGGCGCCTGATGGTCGAGCTCGCTCAGCAGCGCCCGAAAGCGAGACAGCCCGAGGCGGCGCGTCAGCACGCAACGGCGCCCCAGCGTGCGCGCGTACTTTCGCGCACCGAGCACGGCGGCATGGCTGTTCACGTCCGTAACGCAGATCACGAGATCTGCCCGTTCGACCAACGCTTCCAGCGAGCTCGAGCCTCGACCGGCCGTGTCGCCACCGTGGAACTCGAAAGAGTGACCCCGACTGGCGGCCGCGGCCGCATAGCGCTGCTCGCCACGCTCAACGCCTCCAATGAGTCCGATATGCATGTGAAGCCTGTTGAAATGGGTGGTAAGTGGTAGAAGGTTCGGGTTCGCTCGGCGCTAGGCGGACCGCGCACTGGCGTCGCCGTGCTCGGCCTGCAGCGGCAGGAAACGGACGCGGATGTGCGGCTTCGTGGTCGAGAGCCGCTGGGTGAGCTGCTCGGCTAGCTCCAGCACGAGGTGGCGAGCTCGTCCGTCGTGCCCCAGGCGCGCGGTGAGCACTACCTCCGTGCAACTCGCGGCGGAAATTGCCTCGACCCAACTAGCGCCCGACAGATCGCGGCAGCGCCAGGTGCCGCCGGGGGCGGTGGTCGACGTTTCGAGCTCGAGGTTGACGGGAGCAAAACAACGACCGGCCTCCCTGTCGCCTTCAGAAGACCAAGAGACCACGACCCGTGCCGCCTCATGGGCGCGCACGGGCCGCGACGCCGCCGCATGACGGCGCCACGCGCTCCGTCCGACCACTGATTGGGATGGTTGTCGAGCCATGGCTGAAGACTCCCGCTCGCCGTCCGCGAGCTCTGTCCACTATAGTGGATAGATTTCCACCGTCAAGTCCGGGGCCTCCATTTCCCGTCTCCGCGCGGGCCGCCCGGGGCTCTGCTGCTTGGGCAGCAATGCCTCAGCAACCTGCGTCCCGCACAACACATATATGTCCTTTTTGCTGGACGAAAGACCCCGAACACTGCACTAACACGGCAATGAGTGCCAAACGTGAATTGAAGCTCGGCGCGTTCTTGCCGGCCGCAGGCCACCATGTCGCGGCCTGGCGTCACCCGTCGGCGCAGGCTGACGGTGGCGTCAACCTGAAGCACTACATCCGGCTCGCGCAAACCGCAGAGCGGGCAAAGCTCGATGCGGTCTTCCTCGCCGATGGCCTCGCATCCAATTTCTTTGCCGGCGCCGAAGGCAAGACCGCCTACGGCGGCACCTTCGAGCCCGTGACGCTCTTCTCCGCCTTAGCCGCCGTCACCGAGCACATCGGCTTCATCGCCACCGCGTCGACCACCTACGAAGATCCGTATTTGCTGGCGCGAAAATTCGCCTCGCTGGACCACATCAGCAGCGGGCGCGCCGGCTGGAACATCGTCACCACCGGCAGTCCGCACGCGGCGGGCAATTTCGGACTCGACGCGCACCCGGATCACTCGTTGCGCTACGAGCGCGCCAACGAATTCTACGACGTGGTCACGGGACTTTGGGATTCCTGGGAAGACGGCGCGTTCTTGCGCGACAAGACGAGCGGCCAGTTTTACGATCCCGAGCAGTCGCACCGCCTGGATTTCAAGGGCAAATTCCTGAAGGTGCGCGGCCCACTCAACGTGCCGCGTCCGCCGCAAGGCTACCCCGTGATCGTGCAAGCCGGCTCGTCCGAGCCCGGGAAGGAGTTCGCGGCGCGCACGGCGGAGGTGATCTTCACGGCCCAACAGACGCTAGCCGACGCGCAGGCGTTCTACCGTGACGTCAAAGGCCGCCTCCCCAAGTACGGCCGTCGCTACGAGCAGCTCAAGGTAATGCCTGGCATCTTCCCGGTGCTGGCTCGGACCGAGAGCGAAGCCAAGGCCAAGTACCAAGAGCTACAAGACTTGATCTTACCCGAAGTGGGCTTGGCGTTGTTGTCCGGGTTGTCGGGTGACTTCGACCTGTCCAACTACCCCGTGGACGGTCCACTCCCGCCGTTGCCCGAGACGAACAACCAGAAGAGCCGCCAAGCGCTGATGTACGAGATCGCGAAGAAGAACAACTTCACCATCCGCGATTTGTATTTGTGGGTCGCCGGAGCCCGTGGGCATTGGACGTTGGTCGGCACCGCCAGCCAAATCGCCGACGAGCTTCAGTCTTGGTTCGAGCACGAAGGCGCCGACGGCTTCAACCTGATGCCACCGGTCCTGCCCACGGGTCTCGACGACATCGTTGAGCTGCTCGTCCCCGAGCTGCGCCGCCGTGGCCTCTTCCGCAGCGAATACCGTGGAAAAACGCTGCGCGACCACTTGGGCCTAGAGCGCCCCGAGAATCATTTCGTCGCACAGGCGCGAGCCGTAAGCGCGGAATAGCACTCGGGCTCGAGGGCGCACCCACCGACGTTCGTGGGGCTACGGCAAGCGAATGCCGAGCAGGCGAGTCAGCGCGGTGACGAACATCTCGCCGGTTGGCCGAGCGGCTCGTGCTCGCTCAGACCACCCGCTCGGCGTAGGTCATGACGAGGTACATGACCGCTTCCTCGTCGCCGGGGTTCTCGTACGAGTGACCGACGTCGGCGTCGAACGTGATGGAGTCGCCGAGCTTCAGCTCGTGGCGCGACTTGCCCACCCCTACGTTTACGGCGCCCTGAGCCACCACCAGGTTTTCGGTGGTGCCGGGCGCGTGGGCCTCGGCTTTCTCGATGCTCCGAGGCGCTAGCCGCAGCTCGTAAAATTCGATGCTGCGGGGGCCGTTGAACGGTGAGAGCGCACGCGAAGTAAAGCTACCGTCCGCCGAGGTGAGCAGCTTTGCCCCCTTGGCGCGCACCACCGTCGCCGCGCGAGCGGTTGCGGCGGTGACGAGCGCGGAGAACGGCACCTCCAGCCCGCGCGAGATCTTCCACAGCAGGTTGATGGTCGGAATGCTCTGGCCGAGCTCGATTTGACCGAGCATGGCGCGGCTCACGCCCGAGGCGCGCGCTAGTCGTTCGAGCGACAGGCCTCGCTTGACGCGCAAGCGCCGCAAGTTGGGTCCCACGACTGGTGTGAGATCGGAATCAGCATCGGGCACGGGCGAAGGGAACGGAATGGTGGTGGACAATCGGCTTTGAGAAGCTACGCTCTCACTCCATACGGTCTATGTATTTAGTAGACTGATGAAGAGCCGTCAAGGTAACTAGAAAGCGGAGTTGTTCATGACCCTGCACATCGGAAGCATTGCCCCAGATTTCACTCAAGATTCCACCGACGGCCCGATCTCGCTCCACGCCTATCTCGGCAAGAGCTGGGGGATTCTGTTCTCCCACCCCAACCCCGCGCTGCAAGACGAGAAAGAAATCGCGGAGCGCTTCCCCAAGGGATTTCGCGCCGTAAAGCCCTACTTGCGGCTGACGCCGCAACCGAATCGCTGAGGCAATCTTCGACCGGTGACCAGCGACGAAAGCTTCATGCTCGCGGCCTTACGGCTGGCGCGCCTGAGTGCTCCGTTCCCGAATCCGCCCGTCGGTGCTGTCGTCGTGCTCGACGGGCGCATCGTCGGCATCGGGCATCACGAGCGCGCCGGCGCGGCTCACGCCGAGATCGTCGCGTTGGCGGCAGCAGGCGCCCGGGCGCGGGGCGCGGAGCTCTACGTCAGCCTCGAGCCGTGCAACCATTTCGGCAGAACGCCGCCCTGCGTGGACGCCATCGTGAAGGCAGGCATTCGCCGCGTCGTCGTTGGTTGTCTCGATCCCAACCACCACGTCTGCGGCGGGGGGTGCACGCGCTTGGCGGCAGTCGGGCTGACCGTCGCCTTCGGACCGTGGCGCGCCGAGGCAGAAGCCCTGATCGAATCGTGGAGAGCTAGCCTCCGTGCGAGCTAACCATCCGATATTTAAACATAACTTTTATCAGTCTTCTTTTCCGATGGAGTACTTGCGAACACCGCGGCGTCCATTATACTGGAGAACATGGTCAAGCCGTTGTCGCCCAAGCAAGCTGCTGAACGCCTCGCGCAAGGTGGAGTCGAGATCATCGATGTTCGGGACGTCCACGAGTGGGCCGACGGGCACCTGCCGTACGCCCGCCTCGTCCCGCTCGCCGAGTTCCGTCAGAATCCCCGGGCCGCGCTCAGCCAGGATGGCGTGATCTTCGTGTGCGCCGCCGGCGTCCGCAGCGAGACGGCAGCGCGGCTGGCCGCCCAGCACGGTTTCAAAGAGGTCTACAACCTCACCGGTGGCACGCGCGCCTGGCAACGGGCAGGCCTGCCCATCGAGCGTGACGCTGCCGTAACCGCAGCGTAATAGAGCCGCTCTAGCGGCGCGGCCGCCCGACTTGCAGTCGCTTGAGGGCGGCTACCAGAGCGTCGATATCGCTGCGCGTGTTGTAGGGGGCGAGCGAGGCCCGCACGGTGCTTTCCAAGCCAAAGCGCCGCAAAATCGGCTGCGCGCAGTGGTGGCCTGAGCGGACCGCGATGCCTTCTTGATCGAGCAAGCCGCTGACTTCCTCGGTGCGCTGGCCGTCCAGCACGAAGGACAGCACGCCGGCCTTGTCGATGGCGTTGCCGATGATGGTGAGGCCGGGCACCTGCTGCAGCTTTTCGGTCCCGTACTCCAGCAGCTCGTGCTCGTAGCGGGCGATGTTTTCGATACCCAAGGCGCTCACGTAGTCGAGGGCGGCGCCGAGCCCGACGGCGTCGGCGATGTTGCCGGTGCCGGCCTCGAAGCGGTTGGGAGCCGCTTGATAGACGGTCTTTTCGAAGGTCACGTCCTTTATCATGTTGCCGCCACCTTGCCAGGGCGGCATGTGCTCAAGCACGCTCGTCTTGCCGTAGACCACGCCGATGCCGGTCGGGGCGAAGATTTTGTGGCCCGAGAAGACGAAGAACTCGCAGTCGATGGCCTGCACGTCGGCCCGTAGGTGAGAAACGGATTGAGCGCCGTCCACCAGCACGCACGCGCCGTGACGGTGCGCCATCTGCGTCATCTCTTGCACAGGCACGATGCTGCCCAGCGCGTTCGAAACCTGCGTGATGGCAACGAGCTTGGTGCGGTCCCCCAGCAGCTTCTCGTACTCTTCGAGGATCACTTGGCCGCGCGAGTCGACGGGGGCCACGCGCAGGCGCGCGCCCTTCTCCGACGCCAGCTGCTGCCAGGGCACGATGTTGGCGTGGTGCTCGAGCCACGTGATGACGATCTCGTCACCGGCGCTGATGTTGCGTCGACCCCAGCTCTGGGCGACGAGATTGATACCTTCGGTCGCGCCACGCACGAAGATGACGTCCTTGGCCAAGGGCGCGTTGATAAAGCGGCGCACCTTGTCGCGCGCGGCTTCGTACGCTTCGGTCGCGCGGGCCGCCAACGTGTGGGCGGCCCGGTGAATGTTCGAGTTTTCGTGCTCGTAGAAGTACTTGAGCCGTTCGATGACGGCGTGCGGCTTTTGCGTGGTGGCCGCGTTGTCGAGCCAAACGATGGGACGGCCGTTGACGCGCTCGCGCAAGATGGGGAAATCGCGCTTCACCGTCTCGGGGTCGAAAATGCCAGAGCTTTGCCGAGGCGCTGGTGCCGGCTCGGCCTGATAAGCGAACAGCTGCGGCTCGAAGTCGGTGGAGCCGGGAATGGCGCTGGAAGGCAAGGGCGCGCCCAGCGGCGCCCCCGCGGCCGTGGGCGCCGGCGGCGTCGGCGTCTCGGGAAAGGAAGCTACGGCCGGCGCGGAGCCAGGCAGTTGGCTGCCGCTGAGGGCGCTCCCGGGCAGGCTGCCCTGCGGCGGAAGGGTGCTGGCCGGCGGCAGCCCCGCCAAAGCCAAGAAATAGGGCGCGTTCTCACTCGCGCTCGGTTGCGGCGTTTCCGCAAGATGCACGGGTTGGGTTTGCAGCGAGTCCGCCAGCAAAGCCCCGACGTTCCGCAAATCACTCTCTTTGGGCGCAGGTGCGCTCGCGAGCGGAGGCGTGCTGAGAAATCCCGGCGTGGGCGGCCCATTCTGCGAGGTCGAAACCCCACCTGCGCCGAGAGCCAGCGCGCTCGGTCCCGGATTCGGCGGTGGAGTCGCCCCCATCAGCGGACCCATGGAGGGCGGCACCAGCGGCGGGTGGGCGCCCGCCGGTACACGCACGCCCTCACCCGCAGGGCCGCCGTTCTGAAACAGCGCATTGGCCATGCGGGCCAGCTCGCTCACGAAGGCGTCGCTGGCTAGCGGCCCGCTCGGCGACGAATCGAGCTCGGTGACGCCCGGCTCAATACCGATACTCATGATACTTTTCGACCTGCACGTTCTCGAGCACGCCGACGGCGTCTTCCGTCAGGACGGCGGCCGAGCAGTAGAGCGAGACCAGGTAGGCGGCGGCGCCGCGCTGATTGATGCCCATCCAGCGCACGGTCAGGCTCGGGCTGATTTCGCCGGGCAGCCCAGGTTGGAACAATCCGACGACGCCCCGCTTACGCTCGCCCGTGCGCATGAGCAAAATGTTGCTGGCGCCGTCTTTGACGTGGAGCTTGTCCGACGGAATCAGCGGCACGCCGCGCCACGTGAGGAAGGGCGAGCCGAACAGATTGGTGGTCGGTGGCGGCACGCCGCGCCGGGTGCATTCGCGACCGAAGGCAGCAATGGCGCGGGGATGGGCCAGAAAAAACGCCGGCTCTTTCCAGACCTTGGTCAAAAGCTCGTCCAGATCGTCCGGGGTCGGGGCGCCACCGCGAGTCGAGATGCGCATGTGGGGCGCGGCGCTTGTCAAAAGGCCGTAATTTTGGTTGTTGACCAGCTCATTTTCCTGGCGCTCTTTCACCATCTCGATGAGGACGCCGAGCTGCTCGCGGACTTGGTCCATGGGGCTGCGGTACAGATCGGAGATGCGAGTCTGCACTTCGAGCGTGGTCGTCACCGTGCTCAGCGTGTACTCGCGCGGTGTATCCTCGTAGTCCACGAAGGCGTGGGGCAGCTCCGCGCCGTCACTGGGGCTGCACTCGATACCGATGCCGGACGCGTCGGCTTCTCGGACCTTGTTGACGCGGTAGGTGCCGGCTTCGACCGGCACCCAAGGCAGCAGGCTGACGAGCCAACGCGGGGTGGTGCCAACCCATTGGGGCGGGGTCTTGGTGGTATTCGCAAGTTGCCGCGCTGCCGCAGCGCCAAGCGTTTGAGCGGGTTCTGATGACTCGGCCATGGCTGGTGATTCCTGTCGGTCGAGTGGGTCTCGACGCGGTGCAACGTACCTGCGCGCGATCGCAACAAGCAACGATGTCCCGGCCACCTCTGGCCGTTTCCTCCAGCAACATCAGCAGGATATCCACCTTAACAGTGGTCCAGTCACCCGATGGGGTGATGCAAGAGATGGCGGTCACGCCGCCCCGCGACGTGACTGCTCGCGGCCGGAGTCCAGCAAGAGCTCGAGCGCCTCGCGTTTGACGCTCATGAATTCTTGACTGGTCAAGAGATCGACGGTGCGAGGCCTGGGTAACGCGACGGGGAGCTCCGCTCTGACGGAGCCGGGGCGACGACTGAGCACCACCACGCGGTCGCTCAAGAAAACGGCTTCGTCCACGTCGTGGGTGACGAACACGACCGTCATGTGAAACTCGTACCAAAGCCGCAGCAACATCTGTTGCATCTGCAGGCGAGTCTGCGCGTCCAACGAGCAAAACGGCTCGTCCATCAAAATGACTCGTGGGCGGTTGACCAGCACGCGCGCGAGGTTCACGCGCTGCTGCATGCCGCCCGAGAGCTGATGCGGATAGTGCTCGGCGAACTCCGAAAGGCCAACGTGAGCCAGGATTTCGCGCGCGGTGCGGGTTCGCTCCGTCTTGCCGACCCGCCGCATCTTGAGGCCAAAACCCACGTTTTCGAGCACGGTTTTCCACGGAAACAGCGTGTGTTGTTGAAACACGACCCCGCGATCGGGGCCAGGAGCCCGTACGGCCTGACCATCGACTTCGAGTGCGCCCGAGCTGACGCGGGTGAAACCGGCGACCGCACCAACGATGGTCGACTTGCCGCATCCAGACGGCCCGAGGATGCTGACCAGCTCCCCGGCGGCGACGTCCAGATCGATGCCGCTCAAGGCCTGGACTGCGGTCTTGCCCTCGCCGAAGTGAATGTTCACGCCGCGCAGACGAATCGCTCCGCGGCGGGGCTCCGCCAGCTGGACCGTCATGTGGTGCTCCCTTCCGGTTTACACCACGGCATCAAGCGACGTCCCAGGAAGCGCACCAAAAAGCTGCTGCCCATGCCGAGCACGCCAATCGCGATCATGCCGAGCACGATGCTCGGGTATTTCTGCAGCGTGTACGCCTCCCAGGTGTAGTAGCCGATGCCGTATTGCCCTGAGATCATCTCGGCGGTGACCAGCGAGAACCACGAGGTGCCCATACCGATGCTGAGCCCGGTCACGATGGAGGGCATGGCACCCGGCAGAATGACCTCGCGAAAGACGTCGATTGGCCCCGCGCCGAGGCTCAGAGACGCAAAGATCAGCCGCCGATCCAACGATTCGACGCCGTGCACGGTGCTCAGCAGGATTGGGAAGAAGGCACCGATGAAGGTGATGAACACCATGCTTTGCTCGGCCGACGAAAACAGCAAGATCGCGATCGGAATCCAGGCGACGGCGGGGATCGGCCGAATCACCTCCAGTGGCGGCAGCAAAGACTGAGCCGCTAGGCGGAACCGGCCGATCAACAGACCGAGCGGGACCGCCGAGCAAGTCGCGATGCCGAAGCCGATGAAGATACGCATCACGCTATTTCCGACGTGGGCTGCGAACTTGGGCGTCTGCAGCAGCTCCCCCAGCGCCAGCACGACCTCGCTGGGGGCTGGGATGTTCTCGAAGCGAAAGAACAGCTCGAGCTCATAACGAGAGGCAAGCTCCCAGGCGCCCAGCCAAACCGCCAGCGAGACCGCGCCAATCGCCGCCGAGCGCAGCGACGACCGAAAGCGCCCCGCGCGGCTGGCCCGCGTCGCGGCCAGTTGTTCGACCGCTGAATCGTCGAATTCGGTCGTGCTCGGCAAGAGCTCCGCAACGTGCTCTGGAGATCCGACCGCCATGGTCACAAGCTCGCTTGCCCCGGCGCTTTGCGGGCTGCATCGAAGCCGATCACCGCACCGCCGCCGTTCTTGGTAGCCCAGGTCTCGGCCGATTTCTTGAGCAGGAACGCCGACAACCCGTTCGGGCCGCGCACGTACCAAACCTTGTCGGCGAACAGCTTGTTGCCGGTCTCCCGGTCATGAACGAACGTGACGCGAGCGGTCTTTCCCTCTTGTTCCAGCTGAGCCAGGGCGCCGAACGTCGCCTCGGGCGTGCTGTACAGCCGCACTTTGGGTTCTCCCTTTACCCAGATTTGGCCGGCCAGGGTCGGTTCCTTGATTGGCGCGTGCGTATCCAGGGCATCGCCGGTAAACGGTTGGGCCGCGTAGTCTTTCAGGCGCGCCTCGTAGTCGTAGCCAAACTCTTGCGCGGCTTGGCGAATGAACTTGTCGTTGACGTAGGTAGCAACGTCGATCTCGTTCGTCACCTTCTTCAGCACCTTCAGCGACTCTTGGGCCTTGCTGATGGCCCGAATGTGCTCCGGTTTGAGGGTGTAGTCGCGCGTCTGAATGCCGTGAGGACCGTGGAACGCGTAGTAAACTTCGGCGTCGACGCCCGTCCATTTGGCCAGCTTCTCCGACAGGCCTTCGGGGTCTTCGCGGAACAAGCGATCGGCGTCGAGGGTCGCCTTGAGGTAGGCGACGACGATTTCGGGATATTTCTCGGCGTAGTCGGAGCGAACCTGCACGCCGTGGGTGGTGGTCACGCCCGTGGAGCTGCCGTCGTAGATCTTCTTGGCGAAGCCACGAAATGGGAACAACTCGCCGAAGGGGACGAAGTTGGCGTGCGCATCGATCTGGTTGGCCTTGAGCGCGCTGCCGCCCACTTCCGGGGTCTGGGTCACGATCTCGACGTCTTTGGTCGGGTCCCAACCCAAGTCTTGGATAGCGCGAATCAACATCGCGTGCGCGGTCGAGCCGAACGGCACGGAGATCTTCTTCCCCTTCAGCTCCGACAGCGACTGCACCTTCGACCCCGACGGCACCAAAATCGCGTTGCCGGCTCCGTTGATGCCGGCCGAGAGCGTGGCGATGTAGAACGACTGCACTTTGTCGCCGGCGGCCTTGAGCGCAGTCGCGCCCAGCACCGACGGGAAGTCCGCCATCTGCACGATGTCGAGCTGGTTCGCCAGGTACTTGCTGTTCAGCTGGGCACCGGTCGGCTGATTTTCCCAGTGAATGTCGTATTTGACGGATTTGTAGCGACCGTCCTTGGGCAAGTACTTCTCGAGCAGGTGCAGCTCTCGCACGATGGGCCCACCGGTCGCGCAATTGATGGTGGTGTCTTGCGTACCGATGGCGACCCGCACCGTTTCGCTCGGCGCTGCTGGCGGCCCCACGTCCGCCGACGACGACGTCTTTTGCGGGTGCGAATTCGAGCGGCAACCGACCACCAGGGTCAGCAGCAAGAGAGCCAGAGCGTGCAGCGACTTGTGAATCATCGAACCGGTGCCAAGCAAAACCCGAGCCAGCTCATGCGACTCCGTTTTCGAGCTCAACTGGCGAGGCGCCGCCACTCGATCTCGGCAACCTCGAGCGGCGCCGGCAGCAACTGCAGCCGGTACAAAGTATCCGCGATGCGTTGTTGTGAAGCGAGCAGCTCGAGGGTGAGCGGACCCGTGGAAGGATGTCGTTTGAGCCAACTGGCGATCGCGCGCGACGAGATGTTGAGCTGCGCCGACACCAGCTCGGAAACGAGCGCCGTGTGGCTCTTGGCCCAGTCGACGGCCTTCACCGCGTGCAGCAGGAGCTCGTCCACCAGCGCCGCGTGCTCGTCCGCGAATGCTCGATTTGCCAGGTAGTACGCGGAGTTGAGCGTCAGACCCCTACCGTCACGCAATACCCGCGCCCGCGTCGTGTCCTGAATGCTGGACAGGAGCGGATCCCAGATGACCCAGGCATCCACGTGGCGGGACTCGAAGGCGGCTTTGGCTTTTTCGGGGACCAGGAAGCTGGAGCGGACGTCGTTCAGGCTCAACCCCACTTCCTCCAAGGCCTGGATCAGGAGGTAGTGCACGTTGGAGCCACGTTTGAGGGCGACGCTGCGCCCGCGCAGATCGGCAACGCTACGGATGTCCGAGTCTTCGTGGACGATGATGGCCTCGGCCTCCGGCGCCGGCGCTTCCGCCGCGACGTACACGAACGACGCCGCATTGGCCTGCGCCAGAACTGACGGGCAATCTCCGACGACCCCCAACGCGACCTCGCCCGACTGAATCGCGGCTGCCACCTCGGGTCCTGCGGGAAACTCGCACCATTCGACCTGAATACCCTTGGTCGCGAGCAAGCTTTCGAAGCTGCCGAGCGCCTTGACCACCGTCAGCACTCCGAACTTGTGATAGCCGAGGCGCACGCGCGTCTGGCGGCTGCTGCGCGGCGGGGGCGGCGGCTCGCTGGCAGGCGGGCGCGCGCCGGCGGCGGTCGCCAGGTCACCGTGTTGCAGCAAGCGGGCGCGCACCACGTTGCGGCTGATGCCGAGCAGGCGAGCGGTCGCCAGCTGGTTCTTTTGCGTGTGAGCGTAGGCCGAGCGCACCACCGTGGCTTCGATGCGCTCGAACAAACCGGGCCCAGGCGTCTCGAAAATGCGCGCGAGCGCGGTCTCGAGCAAGCCGAAGCCGTCCTCGGCGACGCCCGGCGCGCTGCTGCGGCTTCGCCCCCTCGTCGCAGAAATCCGCAAATCGTCTGCGTCTATGCGCGGGCCGCGCGCGACCAAGAGCGCGTGATGCACCACGTTTTCCAGCTCGCGAATGTTGCCGGGCCAAGCGTGCTCCAACAGGCGTTGACCTGCCGACTCGCTCAGCTCGACGTCGTCGAGCTTCAGCTTCCGGCAGTAAACACCCAGGAAATGTCGGGCGAGAGGCAAGATGTCGCCCGGGCGTTCGCGCAGCGGTAGCAGGAGCAACTGCGTCACGTTGAGCCGATAGAAGAGATCTTCTCGAAAATGCCCGGCCGCCATTGCTTCTTCCAGGTCGACGTTGGTGGCCGCCACCAGGCGAACGTCGATGGGAATGGCCGCGCGAGAGCCGAGCCGGACGACCTCCGACTCCTGGAGGACTCGCAGCAGCTTCACCTGCAAGGGCAGCGACAGATCGCCGACCTCATCGAGAAATAGGCTGCCCTGATGCGCGCTTTCGAACCAGCCGGCGCGGCTGGTAGCCGCACCCGTGAACGCCCCGCGCTCATGACCGAACAGCTCGCTTTCCACCAACTGCTCGGCGATAGCGCCGCAATTGACGGCTACGAAGCTGCGGTCTCGCCGCTGGCTGAGGGCGTGCAAATGTCGAGCGACAATCTCCTTCCCCGTGCCGGTCTCGCCGGTAATGAGCACGGTAGCATCGCTGGGGGCGACCCGTTCGATCTGCTCCAGCAGCGCACGGGAACGCGGATCCTCGAACACGAGAGCCTTGGCGCGGACGGTCAGGGAGGGACCGCTGTTGGGGAGGGTGAGGACCGGCATCGGCGCCCCAGAGAGCTAACACGCAGCCCTCTTCCCGTCCACTTCACGAGACCACACGGATATTATTGTGGATTTTAAACCGTTGGACTGCAGATTTCGAGGGGAATGCTGGGGTCCGCTCCGTCTGATGCCACAGACAGGCGCGCCAGAGCTGGTCCTGCGGATGGCTCAACAGCGTTGCTGCTGGAGACGCAGCGCTGCTGCTCAGGAAGCAACGCCTCGTTACGCGGGCCAAACCACGCACGCGATTGGCCGTGGCCTGGCTATTGCAAAGGCGTGACCCGATCTCGGTCCAGCCATGCAAGACGAACTATTCGAAGCCGACATCGTGGTCATCGGCGGCGGGAGCGCCGGCTCGACGGCAGCCATCCGCGCCAAGGAGCTGAATCCGAAAGCGAAGGTGCTGTTGCTCGAAAAGGCGCACATCAAGCGCAGCGGCGCCATTGCCATCGGTATGGACGGCCTCAACAACGCCGTGATTCCCGGACACGCGACGCCCGAGCAATACGTCAAGGAGATCACGATGGCCAACGACGGCATCGTCGATCAAGCCGCCGTGCTCGCGTATGCGCAAAACAGCTTTGCGATGATCCAGAAGCTCGACAGCTGGGGCGTCAAGTTTCAAAAGACGGAAACCGGCGACTTCGACGTGAAGAAGGTCCACCACAACGGCAACTACGTGTTGCCGATGCCGGAGGGCTACGACCTCAAGAAAATCCTGGCTCGCCGCATCAAGCGCGCGCTGGTGCAAGTCAGCAACCGGATCATGGCCACCCGCATCGTGGTCGAAGGTGGCCGGGTCGTGGGCGTTTTGGGCCTGGATACGCGCGAAGGGCACCTCCACGTCATCCGCTGCAAAGCCGTCATTCTGTGCTGCGGCGCCTCCGGGCGGCTAGGCCTACCCGCGTCGGGCTACCTGTTTGGCACGTACGAAAATCCCTCCAACGCCGGCGACGGCTATTCGATGGCCTACCAAGCCGGGGCCGAGCTCACCGGTATCGAGTGCTTTCAGATCAATCCGTTGATCAAAGACTACAACGGCCCCGCATGCGCGTACGTGACGGGGCCGTTCGGCGGGCACACCGTCAATGCTCACGGTCATCGGTTCATCGAAAGCGACTACTGGAGCGGGCGGATGATGCTCGAGTTCTACCGCGAGCTGCACTCGGCTAACGGCCCCGTCTACCTGAAGCTCGACCATCTGGCGCCCGAGACCATCAGCGAAATCGAAGGCGTGCTGCACAAGACCGAGCGCCCGAGCCGGGGTCGCTTTCATTTGGGTCGCGAGCAGAGCTACGGCTCGGACCCGGTCGAGATGCACATCTCCGAAATCGGGCTGTGCTGTGGCCATAGCGCTTCCGGGGTTTGGGTGAGCGAGCGCGGCGAAACCTCCGTGCCGGGTTTGTACGCGGCGGGTGACATGGCGTGCGTGCCCCACAATTACCTGCTCGGAGCGCTCGTTTACGGCCAGATTTGCGCGGAAAATGCCAGTCAGTACATGTCCGAGCTCGGAAGCGAAGCCGTGCCGGAGGAGGCGATCGAAAGCGAGCGCCGGCGCATCTTTGCACCGCTGCAACGGCCGAACGGCATCCCCGCTCATCAGTACGAATACAAGGTGCGACGGTTGGTCAACGACTACCTGCAGCCCCCGAAGACCGAAGTACGCATGGAGACCGGGCTCAAGCACTTCATGCGCGCCAAGGAGGAGCTCGACGAGCTGGGCGCGTCGAGCCCCCACGATCTGATGCGCGTCATGGAGTGCCACTTCATCCGTGACTGCGCCGAGATGGCGGCGCGCGCCTCGCTCTTTCGCAAAGAAAGCCGTTGGGGCCTGTACCACTACCGCCTCGACTACCCCGAGCTCGACAACCAGGATTGGTTTTGCCACGTGAATCTGAAGAAAGACGCGACGGGCCAAATGGTGGCGTTCAAACGACCGGTAGCGCCTTATCTCGTGTCGCTCGACGCGGCCGAGCTCAGCTCCTACCACCACATTCGCGTACCCAACGCGGAAAATCAGCGAATTTCGGCCAGCCTATGAGTCAAATCGACAATCGCGAAGTCGTCAAAAGTCAGGAAGCGGCGGCGGCGGGGCGCGCGCAAACCGCCGTCCGTTTCGACGTGCCGGTGATCGTGAACGAGCAACGGTGCATCACGGGCTGCCGCGTGTGCATCGACTCGTGCCCCGTGGACTGCCTGGCCGTCAATCCCGAGACCGGCAAAGCGCACATGCGCTTCGACGAGTGCTGGTACTGCCTGGCGTGCGAGACGGACTGCCCCAAAGACGCGATCGTGGTCAAAATTCCCTATTTGGTGCGCTGAGCATGTCGACCGACACCGAAGTGCTGCGACTCAGCGAGCTCTTGCGCACGGGCGATGTCGCCAGCCGCCAACTGGCCCTGACCGAGCTCGCAGATTCGTTGGACGATGGCGCGCTCGAGCCGCTGTTGGCAGCGGCCAGAGACGCCGACCCCACCGTGCGTGAGCTTGCCATCGGGCTTTTGGACGAGCTCGGCGACCCGCGCGGCATCGGCGCCATCGTCACCGCGCTGGGAGACGAATCCGAAAGGGTGCGGCAAGTGGCGACGGCGGCGGTGCGCGACAATCGGCTGCCCGAGGCCGTCGATTTGTTGTTGGCGAACCTGACCCATCCGCGCGCCGACGTACGCGCCGCCAGCGTGGCGGGCCTGCGCGAGCACCGCGCGCCCCACACCGAGCTGCCGCTGCTGTCTTTGTTGCACGACGACGCGGCCGAGGTCCGCGGCCAAGCCGTCGTCGCGCTCGGCTACCTGCGTTCGGAAGGCAGCATTCCCGCGCTGCGCGAGCGTTTGCGCGACCGCGATCCGGTCGTGCGCCGCCTGGCGATAGGAGCGCTGGACTACGCACGCACGCACGAAGTCAGGCTGGCGTTGCTCGAGCTACTCGCGGACGGGGACTGGCGAGTGCGCGCGGACGCGAGCAAACAGCTAGCAAGACACGGTGACAAGGCCGCCGCGGCGGGCCTCGCCGGATTGCTGGGCGATGCCGAGTGGCAGGTGCGAAAAGAGGCGGTGGTGGCGCTCGGCGACGTCTTCGCCGCCGAGCACGCGCCCAAGCTCCTGCCCCTGCTCGACGACTCCGTGCCCGACGTACGCCGCGCGACCGCGACTGCACTGGCAGCCCTTCGAGCCACTTTCGCGAGCGAGCACCTCCAGCGACTGCTGCAGGATCCCGACAGCGAAGTCATCAAAGCGGCACGTCGCGCGCTCGTCACGCTCTCGAGCAATCAACGCGCTCCGCACTGATCTGGCCGAGCTCGGCTCGGCTCGTTACCTCCCACATCCAAGCGAAGGGTCCATGCGTCGTTCCATCTTCATCCTTACTCCCCTGCTTTCACTCGTGACGTCACTCGCCCACGCGCAAGCCCCGGCCGCCCTCCCGCCCGCGACCGGTCCGAACGCCCCTCAAACCTCGACCCCACCCGTACCCGCCGTCGCCCCAGCGGCCCCGTCCGCAGCGGCGGTCCCCGAGCCAACCGGCGTCGTGCCCGCCACCCCGCCCCCTCCCCCCGCCGCGGTGGAGACGGCACCGGCGACGGCTCTGCTCAGCGCGCCAACGGCGACGCCCCCCACCGAGGCACCGCTCGCCCCCCGCATCAGCGTGGGCAAGCTCGGCTTCTTTCAGCCCTCGGCTCAGCTTCAGTTTTGGGCCTACGGCCAGACGACAGAAATCAGCGGCAAACAAGACTTCACCGGTGGCTTTCGGCTGCGCCGCGCCGAGCTGCGCGTGAAGGGCGAAATCGTGCCGAAGCTCTTCTCGTACAACGTGATGATCGATCCATCACGAGCGCTGGAATTCGACAGCAAGAAGGTGGCGGTGGCGCCCGCCGATGCGAGCGCGCCCAGCCCAGGCAGCGTGACCGTGCTTCAGCCCAATGGTCCCGCGACCATTTTGCAAGACGTGATCCTCACGTTCATTTCCGACTACGCCGACATCACGGTCGGCCAGTTCAAAATCCCCATCGGGTACGAGGCCTACAACAGCACCGCCAAGCTGGTGATGCCCGAGTTCTCGCTGGTCACGCGCTACTACAGCGCGCGCCGCGACATCGGCGTCAAGATCGACAAGAAGCTCGGCAAACACTTCTACTATCGCGCCGACTTGCTGAACGGCGCCGGCCAAAATCGGCTCGACAACGATGACCAAAAGGACGGCGCTCTACGGCTCGAAGCCTATCCTATCGAAGGCCTCACGCTGGGCGCGGCCGGCTACTTCGGCATCAACCAGCGGCACGCTTCGGCGACCAAAGATCGCGTCGAAGGTGACTTGAAAATCGACCTCGCCCACGTGCTGCTGCAAGCTGAATACATTCATGGCTGGGACGGCGCCACCGGCTCCAAATACCCCGCGCGCCGCGAAGGCGATGGCTTTTACGCCGCCGCCGGTTACACCATCGCCGACAAGCTGCAGCCCATCGTACGCGTCGGTCACCTCAATCCACACGTCGGCAGCGACGTCGCAGCCCCAACCGCCGCCAACGACCGCGTCTGGTCGTACGAGGCCGGCGCCAACTACTTCGTGCAAGGCTACGACCTCGAGCTGCAGTTGTCCGGAGGCGTCTTCGACTACGAGAACCTGCCCTCCGTGTATCAGGGCATCTTCGAGCTCCAGGTCAATTTCTGAGGCGCGAGCCGGCGGGTGATTTCTTCGGCGCTTCGCGGCGCCGAAGCCGTCAGGGCGTCTGGGTCAACAGACCCAGGCGCCACGCGATGGCGTACGTTTCGTCGAAAGATTCGATGAGCGCCAGGTATTGACCGGTGCCGTTAGTGCAGCAGCGTCCACCCGCGCTCGTGCGCGGTCGCCACGAAGCCGCTGAGGATGCCTCGAGACCACGCCGCCCCAGTTCCGAGGATCGCGAGCACACGGGGAGCGCCCATCTGAGCCACGGCTAACACCGACGCGGAGCCCGGACTACGGGACTTCGGCTTCTGCTACTTCGGCGTAGTCGAACCAGTCGAAGTCGGCAGGACCGGCGCAAGCGGCGCCGCCACCCGTCGCGTACATCGCGAAATAGACGCCAGTGAAGCCCCCTGCCACTTCCGTCGAGAGGTAGCGGGTCTCGCCCTCGCCCAGCCGCTGCAGCTCTTGTTGGGAGCGGCCCCAGGAAAACACGTATTTCGACCGGTCGGCTTCGATGGCCAGCACCCAACCGCTCGACCCCGCCGGCAACGGCTGGCACGCCACTTCGGCTTGAAGGCTACCAATGCGACGGCGCAAAACGACGCTCCGCGCTCCACCCCGAAGGGTGACGAACACCTCGTAGTGGTGCTGCTCGTTCATGCGCACGACCAGGCCCGCCTCTTCGCGCTCGCTTTGCGGCTGAAACTCGAGCTGGGTGGCGACCTTGACCGCAAAGTGCGCTTGGCGGCGGCCAACCCAGGCCATGGTAGCGACGTCGTCCAAGCCGGCGGCGCAGCCGTGGAGGCGCAGGTGCCCCGGACGCTCGCTCAGCGAGTGGAGCTCGGGCTCCGAGTTGCGCAGGAAGTTCCAATGGAGCAGCAGCGCATTGGCACCGAAATCGTCACGTTGGGCCACCGCAGGCCGGGGCTCTAGCGCACCGGACCGCTCTTCTTCGAGGCCTAGTCGACCGCCTTGGGCAAACACCGGGAACCCGTCGTCCGCCCACGTGACCGGGCTCAGGAAAGTCTCGCGGCCGAGGTGGTAGCAAGGCGGATAGCCGTTGGGGCGAAATCCGAGCGCGACCGCGAACCACTCGCCGTCGGCGGTGTCGACCAAATCGGCGTGGCCCAGGCCCTGAATGGGGCTCAAATGGCTGCGGTGGGTGAGCAGCGGATTGCGCGCGCACGGCTCGAAGGGACCCCAGGCGCTCCGACTGCGCGCCATCGTGATCATGTGCCCGTACTCGGTGCCGCCCTCCGACAGGAGCAAGTAGTACCAGCCGTCGCGCCGATACAGGTGTGGACCCTCGGGATACTGCCCGCCCGTCCCGCTCCAGATCAGCTTGGGCTCGCCCAGCAGCTTGCCCGTTCGCACGTCGATCTGGCTCTGAAACGCGCCACCGTGCGACGTCGTGTACAGCACGGTGCCGTCTTCCTCGAAGAACAACGACGGATCGATCCCGGGCTGAGGCACGAATACGGGCTCGGACCAAGGGCCTTCGGGCGCGCTGGCGCTGACGATGAAGTTGCCGCCGGCCGAAACGTTGGTCGTCGTCATGTAGAAGACGCCAGCGTGGTGACGGATGGTCGGCGCCCACACCCCGCCCGAAGCTTTCGCTCCCTCCAGCGGCAACTGGCTCGGCCGCGTCAAGCAGTGCCCAATCTGGCGCCAGCTCACGAGGTCTCGACTGTGGAAGATGGGGATGCCGGGAAAATATTCGAAGCTGCTCGTCACCAAGTAGAAGTCGCGCCCGACGCGGCAAACGCTCGGATCCGGATGAAACCCAGGCAAAATGGGGTTGCGATAACGAGCCATGGCGTCAGTGCAACAGATCGCCGATTTTCGCGACGTCACCCAGGTGGGCGAGCGTGACACCGGGGGCGCGCCCTTCGGCGTCGGCGTTAGCGCGCTGTACTTCTTCTTGAATGGTGCGGCCCAAAGCTTGGCGGAAACGCCGATCTAGGGCCTGCCGGCTCAGCCCCACCGCGCGTGCTACTCGGGCCACCGTGAGCTCCCCGTCCCCGTGATCGCGAATCCAGATGACGGCGCTGGCGACGAACGGATCTTGGATGGAGAGCACGTCGGACGAGCGCCGCGCGGCCACCGCAATCGGCGAGACGACGGCGCGTCGCCCGGCGATGCGCTCGCTTGCCAGCGCCGAGCGCACGAGCTTCGCCGCCGAGCGCCCCACGTCTTCCCAAGGAATGACGACGCTCGACAGCGGAGGCGAGATCAGCTCGCACTCCAGCTCGTCGTTGTCGGCGCCGATCAGCGCCAAATCTTCGGGTACCCGTAGCCCGGCTTCGCGCGCAAAGCGCGCCACCGGCCGCGCCCAACCGTCCGTGCAGGTGAAGATGCCACAGGCCTTGGGCAGGCCACGCAGCCACGCCGTCATCTCGACCGCGCTCTCTTCACGCTGCGCGGGGCTGAAGTCTTCGCCACCCCAGCCCGGCGCGATTTGAACCCGCGCCGCTCGCGCTCGCTCGATGAACGCACGCTCGCGCGCCACCGCAAACGGCGACTCGTCGTAGCGAAAGGTGGTGACGTGCCGGAGACCCGCCGCCAGCAGGTGCTCGAGAGCCAGCTTGGCGATGTTCTCTTCGTCGAGACAAACCGAAGCGATGCCCTGGGCGGTGCGGTCGACGGTGACCGAGATCAACGCCGCCGGGGCCAGCCGGGCGATGGCGTCCGGCCGGAGCTCGGGGCCAATCACCGCCGCCGCCACCGGGGGCTGCTCGTTGACGAGGTAGTCGAGCTTGTCAGCGGGGTGATGGTGGCAGAGCGCCCAGTCTCGCTCGCGGGCGGCCGCGATGAAACCGCGCAGAACGCCGCGCGACCAAGCCCCTTCCGTACCGAGCACGATGAGTACGCGCTGTGGCTTCATGTGGCGCCTTTGTTAGCACGGGAATCGCGCCGCTCTTCAAGCTTGTGCCCTGTTGCGCACTATTGCGGTTTCAGTCCCACTTGGATCTGGCTTTGGGATCGCCGGAGCTGGGCGCGACGGATGCTGCGCCGACGCCTCACGCGCAACAGACGAAATCCCGGCTCTCGACGAAATCCATTTGTCGCAGCGCGGCGCGGATTTCATTCCGCGGGATCGCTCCCGCGACCGAAACCACCAGAGGTTGCCGGGGCAACGAAGGCAGCGCCTCCGGCGGAATGACACGCACACCGCGGATCAGCTGGCCCAATCTGCCCGGGTGCAGCTCGACGATGGCGGTAGGGTGCCTCCCCCGGCGCGCCAGCGCATCGGCGAGCGCCTTGCCGGTATCACCGAAACCCCACAAGACGTAGCCGGGCGCCTCAGCGAGGAAGCCGCGCGACAAAAATTCGGCCTTGCACTCGACGAAAGCCGCAATGGCATAGCGAGGCGACGTGCGCGACAAACGACCGCTGCCATCGCGCCAATGCAGCAGGCGCTCGGGCACCATACCCAGCTCCTCTTTGCCTTCCAGGAGGCGCAACACCAAGTCGTAGTCTTCCGGCCAGGCGCAGTCGCGGTAAGGGGTGCGCTGCAGCACCTCCCGCCGCAACATCAGCGTGGGATGCGCGATGGGGCATTCCACGAACGCTTCGCGGCACACGTCGTCGGGACCACGGATGGACGCGAGCCAGCGCTCGTAGTTGCGCAGGCCCGCCGTCATGTCTCGGCGCGGAAAGAGCCTGACGTGACACCCGACGCCGGCCCAGTGCGGGTGCTGGCGCAACGCCTGGCGTTGCTTCTCCAGGCGGCGGCGTTGCAGCAAATCATCGGCGTCCAAACGTGCCACCAGCTCGCCCCGGCACGCCGCCAATCCGTGGCTCAAAGCCGGCACGATGCCGCCGTGAGGCAAGCGCAACACCCGAAAGCGCGGGTCGCGCGCCGCAAAACCGTCGGCCACGAGCGCGGTCCCATCGCTGGAGCCATCGTCGACGATCACGCACTCCCAATCGGGCTCGCTCTGCCGGACCACGCTGCGCAGCGTCGCCCCGAGGGTTGCGGCGGCGTTGTAAGCCGGCAGCAAGACCGAAACGGCAGGCGACATCGCCGCCCGGCTTTAGCACGGGGGACCGACCCCGCGCCCGCGGCGCCGCGCGGGTTCGAGCAACGACCTTGACCATCAATTTCGGCGGCCGCACCGTGGATGCTACGAAAAAGAAGGCCGGTGCTTGGGGGTAGACGGAACGTTGTGCTTAACAATGGCCGCCATGTCCGCAACGCTTCGCTTTGGCGTGCTCGGCGCCGGCCAAATCAGCCGCCACGCCTGCCAGGAGATCAACCGCCACCCGCACGCTCGCATCGTCGCCATCAGCGATCCCAGCAGCGAACGGGTGGCAGAGCTGGGCGCCAGCCTGGGCGGCGTCCGCACCTTCACCGATAACGAAGCCTTGCTGGCCGAGCCCGAGCTGGACGCGGTGTTCATCGCCACCCCGAATGCGTTTCACGCTCCGCTGGCGCTCAGCGCGCTCGACGCCGGCAAGCACGTGCTCGTCGAAAAGCCCTTCGCCACCAACGCCATCGAAGCTCGGGCGGTCGTGGAGCGAGCCAAGCAGAGCGGCAAGGTGCTCAGCGTGGGCATGAACCAACGCTTTCGCCCGGAATCGCAGCGTGTGCGCGCGCTGGTCGAAAACGGCACGCTTGGCCACGTCTATCACGCCAAAGCGTTTTGGTTTCGCCGCGCCGGTATCCCCAAGCTTGGTACCTGGTTCGGCAAGAAGTCCCTGGCCGGCGGCGGCGCGCTCTACGACATTGGCGTGCACTTGCTCGATCTGGCGCTGTTCGTCATGGGCAAGTTCGAGCCCGTGAGCGTGAGCGGGCAGACGTACAGCACCTTCGGCCCGCGCGGCATCGGCGAAGGTGGCTGGGGCATGTCCGAGCGCGCGCACGCCGACTTCGACGTCGACGACGGCGCGACCGCGCTCTTGCGCTTCGCCGACGGCGCGACTCTCACCCTCGACGTCACCTGGGCCATCCATCAAAAAGAGCCGGACCGCATGAACGTGGTCGTGCACGGCAGCGAAGCTGGCGCTGGTTGTTACCCGGGCGAAATTTACCGCTTCGGCGCCGACAAAGGCGCCTACGAAACCGCCACCCTCGCCGAGACGCCGCTCGCCTACCCCCACGCCAATCGCTTTCACAACTTCATCGGCGCCGTGCTGGGCAGCGAAAGCTTGTGCGTGAGCCCCGAGCAAGCGCTGGCCGTGCAGCGCATTCTGGACGCCATCTACGAAAGCTCGCGCCTCGGCCGTGAGGTGATGCTAAGTCAGCCGTGACTTCTGGATGCGCTCTTCTCGGACCAAGCTCGTTGCCCTGCTCTGTCCGCTGCTAGCAAGCCTTGCGCTCCTGCTGCCAACGGTGAAGAACGCAGAGGCCGACTACCGCGGTTGCCGCTATCAAAAGCCGCAAGCGTTCTTGATCCGTAAAAACTTCATGATCGGCAAGCAGCTGGACGGCAAAAAAGCCAACCAAGCCATCCGCTACCGCGTCGAGCGCTACGGCCGCGTCGAAGGCGCGCCCTACGAGCACCTCAACGAAAAGACGGCGTACTCGCACGCCAAGTCGATGCACTTCATGGGCCTGCCGCTCTTGGTGCACGAAAAAATCGCGCCCGCCCTCGCCTGCGTGGAACGTCGCCTCAAAAAAGACTGCACCAAGAGCGATGAGCGCTACCGCGCACGCGCCATCGGCGGCTTCCGCACCGAAAACAGTTACCGCGGAGCCGAAGTCTCCAACCACCTGTTCGGCATCGCCATCGACATCGATCCCAACCGCAACCCGTGCTGCGGCTGCGTCGCGCCCTGGCCCGAGCACAAAGCTTGTCAGGGCTCGGCCGCCTCCGTCTTCGAGCGTACGGAGCTGCCCCGCTGTTGGATCGACACCTTCGAGCGTTACGGCTTTTACTGGCTCGGCCGCGATCCCCAGCTGCGCGACACCATGCACTTCGAATTCCTGGGCGACCCCGACCGCATCCTGCCGGACTGAGCGAAGGCGCCACGGCCCCGCAAAGGGCCCATCTGTTGGCACTGGACTGAAGACCGAATCCCCCACCGTGCCGGCGCTCCGCCCAGCGCGCCCGTCGTCGATCCGGATATCAGGTGATATCACCTGATTATTAGGTGATATCACCTGATTCGCGCGTCGACACGTGGCGCCGCGGAACGCGATCTTGCGAAGCGCTCGAGCTCGGCCCTGCGGTTGGGTGCTGCGCCCCTAGGGCGCGGCCGCTCGGTTGAACCCGCTCTTGTTTCGGGAGGAGCCTTCTTCGCCGCCCCGCTGGGCGGCGTCGCCCCGGCAGAAACCCGGCCTACCCAGCCAACGTCCGCTAGTAACCTTGGTGTTCGTCCCATTTCTAGTGTGAACGTACGGTTTACGCGGCGAGGTTCACGCCGAGGCAAGACCTGAGGTATGAGCGGGGCCATGTCGACCATCGTTCCTGCGCCCACCGCCCTCTCACGTTTGCGCGAAGGAAACGCGCGATTCGTTTCCAACGTGCGCAGCATGGACGCCTTGGCGAGCCTCAGCCGCCGCATCGATCCGAACGAGCGTCAACAACCCTTCGCGATCATCCTGGGCTGCGCGGATTCGCGCGCGCCTGCCGAGACCATCTTCGACCAAGGTCTGGGCGATCTGTTCGTGATCCGCGTGGCGGGCAACATCGTTGCCCCTTCGCAGATTGGCAGCGTCGAATTTGCGGCCGAGCGCTTCGGCACGCAGCTGGTGGTGGTGATGGGACATTCCCACTGCGGCGCCATCGCGGCAACGGTCGAGCAGATCGAAGATCGAGAGAAGAACGGCCCTGCGGCCTCGCGCAACCTGCTTTCAATCACTGACCGCATCGCACCGGCGGTGAGCCCGCTGATGAACACCGAGCTCACCAAAGATCGGCCGGCGCTGTTGCGCGCCGCCATGCGCGCCAACGTCTCCGCGTCCGCCAGCCAGCTGCGCCACGGCTCGCGCCTGCTCGAAGAGCTGAGCCTCAAGCGCGGCCTCGTCGTCGTCGGCTGCGAGTACGACCTGGTCACGGGCGTCGTCGACTTCTTCGACGGCGCCGAGTAGGCCAGCGACCGGAGGAGGCGCGCGGCTCGAGGCGTGGCCCGGGTCGAGACGTGCCAGCAGCTCCGGGCAGAGCGGCTCCGCGCTCGCCCCCGCGGCTCACCGAGGACGTTCGGACCCTGGCCGGCCCCACGGCCCGACAGGCCGTCCGAAATTATCGGAAAACCGTTCCCGCGCTTGACAGATCCCCGTCCGACTCGTAGAAGGAGCGCCCTTCCGCGGGAGTAACTCAGCGGTAGAGTGCCACCTTGCCAAGGTGGACGTCGAGAGTTCGAATCTCTTCTCCCGCTCCGAAAAGGAGATGAAAAAGCCGACGCAAGTCGGCTTTTTCGTTTTGTCTCGTGTGGGCCGAACGTCGGCCGCCCAGCCTAGCTCTTTAGCTTAGGCGGCGCACGTGGCGCAGTCCTCTTGGCGTCCCCCGCAGGCTGCTACGCTCTCGTCCTGCCCGACCACCAGCGTACCTCCACGAATCCGCGCACGTTTCGTATGCGAGCGGTCGCGCTCGGGATAGCGGCCTGTGTCGTGTGGGTTGCGCTCAGCGCAGCGAACACACCAGAGCGCTACCGACGCGGGGCCAACTTGGAGACAGCGTTCGGCTGGTGCTGGGCAGCCATCCTCCTCTACCTCGCCTGGCTCGCGTGGCGCCGTGATCCGCCGGTCCTGCGTTCGAAACCTACGACGGTCGGCAAAGACGTCCGGCAGCTCGTTCGCTAGCGAAGAAGCCGCCCCTGGCTTCACCGGTGCGGCGGCGCGGCGCTGCGTTGGGCAGCTGGCTCGAGTCGCTGGCGCGCATCTGCGAAGACTTGGTCGAAGTCTCTGCGCCCCATGAAATGGAGATCCCAGGTCTCCGGGTCGCGGATGCCGATGCAGCAGATGGGTGCCACCGAGCCGGTCAGGGGAAAGCGAAACGCGTCACCGACTTTCGACCACGGTACGAGGCGTGGGGGGTCCGTCAGCTCTATCCCCTCGCGTGTCATGTAGACGCGCCGACATAGGGTCCACATCTTCCAGAGCAGCAGTAGCCCACCGATAGGAAGGGCAACGGCCATCGCGACCGGGCCCGGCTCTTGGTCAACGAGCGCCGATGTCAACAGGCTCAGTATGATCAGCACGTGCATACCCAAGAAGACGTAGAAAGCGGGCTTGGCGAAGATCGAGTGGAGGGGGATGCGTTCGTTGCCAGACGGAGCGATCGGACTAGGCATAGACGCATCTCGGTCGACGCTCGCCACCAGTTGCGGGAAAAAGACCTCGCAGATTCCGCGTCTCGTCCCACTTCGGGAGCGCTCGCCGTTGGTGGTCCGGTATAGTGCCGCGCATGGCTTGGAGTCGGGTCGGATTGGTGGCTGGTGGACTGACGCTCGCGATGGCGGCCTGTGGCGGAGACGCGGCGCAGGGGCCCAAGGCGTCTTGCGTGGCGGGCGCGCAGATCGGTTGCGCTTGTCCGGACGGTGAGAGCGGGTCTCAGGTCTGTCGGGAAGATGGAAGTGGTTTCGGGGCGTGCACTTGCGAGCGGTCAGCTGGCGGCGTTGACGGAGGCGCTCCCGACGATGCGGTGGCCGGACGCAGCAATGCGGGCAGCAGCAGCGGTGGCGGTAGCGGCGGAACGGGCGAAGCACAGGGAGGCAAGAGCCCCAATGCCGGTGGACCAGGCCAAGCCGGAGACGCCAGCGAGGGCGGCAACGCTGGAGCAGCGGGCGACGGCGGCAACGCGGGCGCGGCGGGCGACGGCCCGACCAGCCCGGGCCTGGACTTTCCGGAGCAGCCCATTTTCGAAGCGGGAGTGCCCGCGAACGCGCCCGAGCTGTTCGGGGATCCGGAAGACTTCTCGGCCGGTGATTTGTGCGTGCTCGAGCCGCAACTTTCGGCGGGCACCGCGCCCGGCGCGATGTTTCCGTCGAATTGGCTGCGGCCTCGCTTTCGCCTTGCCGAAAGCGGCTTCGATCTTTTCGAAATTCGCCTGCGCTCCGCGGCAGAAAAGCACGAGCTCGTCGTCTATACGACGAAGCCGACCTGGTACCTGCCGAAGCCAATTTGGCGAGGCGCCGCATCATCGACGGGGCTCGCGATCGCCGCTGCCGGAGGCACGGTCGCGGTCACGGTACGCGCGCTCACCATGAGCTCCCCCGGTACGCCCGTCGGCGTGAGCGGCAGCTTCAACATCGCACCCGTGGCGGCCACCGGCAGTGTCGTGTTCGACACCGACTACGGCCAGGGGCTCACACCGGACTCGAGCCAGCATTGGGGCTTTTCCGTGCAAGACGAGGGCGTAGGCAAAGTGCTGGAGTTGCCGCAGCTGGCGTGGAGCGGGCAGCTCGGCGAAGACGGTGCCGAGCTGCGTGGCTACTATGACGTCGTGCCGCTGCCCGGCTTCGTCAACGGCCAGCCGCGGGTCATCACGCGTCACGCCATCGCCCCCGACGGCAAGAGCATGCTCTTCACCGACGACTGGCCTTGGGCCAAGGTCGCCGCGCAACTGACCAACAGCGTGGGGGCGATCCCGAGCTACCTCGGCAAGGGCGGAATTGCCTTGCTCAAGATGCCGTGGTGGGGCGACCAGTCGATGTCGGCGGCCCATTTCAAGAGTGGAGACCGCATCTTGCTCACCAGCTATGGCACGACCTTCCGCTCCGGAATCCCGCGCACCAAGCCGTGGCAGGGCCTGCCTTTCTACGACTCGGATCCGAACGAGAGCGATCTGATCAGCGAGCATCGACTGGCATGGATCGATCTCGAATCGAGCACGAACATCGACGTGGCGGTGGGCTCCACCCCCGACTACGGAGCCGCTCTCGAGAAGCGCAACGCCGACGCGGCCGCGGCAAGGGGAACGGCCTGGGACTTGATTGCCACCGGTGACGCGAGCGTCAGTGATGTCTCGCCACGCTTCAATCCGGCCGGTGACCGCATCGTGTACGTCACCACCGATGACTCGCCCGAGGGGCATCCGTCGTCGAAGGCAACGACGGCCGACCTGCGCATCGTGCCGTATGGTGACCGCAACGGAGGAGCGTCGACACCGCTCGACGGGGCCTCCGATCCCGACGACTTCGAATACGATCCGGCGTTCTCGTCGGACGGCAAACTGATCGCTTTTACGCGCGCGCCCGGTGACGGCGTGGACGGGCCCTATCGGAACCGCTTTGGCGAGGTGACCGTCGTTCCGTCGACGGGCGGAGAGCCACTCGCGCTCGCGGCCAACGTTCCTGCTTCCTGTGCCGCCGACGACCTCAGTCAAGGATTGCTCAACGCCTCCGCCGTGTTCGCACCGAGCGCGCCCACGAGCGGCGGGAAGACGTACTACTTCGTGCTCTTCTCCTCGGCGCGCAGCTACGGCGACGAATTCGCAGAGCCGTTTCAGCTCCCGCCGGATGGGTCCGCTCCGGACAGCTTGAGGCGCTCGTCGCAGCTGTACTTGGCCACCGTCGTCGTCGACAATGAGTCGGGCCTGATGCAGAGCTTTCCGGCCATTTACCCATGGAATCAGAACCGAGCGGCGGGCAGTGGCGTCGGCATCAAGCGCTCGCACTTTTCGCCCAGCTGGAGCAACGCCCAGCTGGCGCCGCTCACGATCCCGCCGGTCACCAACTAGTGACGCCGAGGCCGCGCTGGTGCCGCCGTTCGCGGTAGCCGCGCCATCCGCCGCCGCTCCACTCGACGCGGCTGACCCGCAGCCGAGCAACACGAGGCTCAGCGGAAGCCCCATGCGCTGGCGGTGAGCTCGAAGCGCGCCGGCGTGGCGTGCGCGAGCCCAGAGCGACCCGACCAAGCCTAGCGCATGCATGCGGCGTTCCTGGGAGCGTTCACGTAGGCCTGGCCGAGCGCAGTGAGCTGACCCGTGTCCCCGAGCAGGTCGACGTGGGCAACGTTGCTAGCGCGGCCCGAAAACCAGGCGTAGCGCTCGATGCGCGGCTCGGCCTCCAAATACGCCACCGCGTCTTCCAAGAACGCTTGTTGCTCGGCCTCGCTCTTGGCGCTGTCACAGGCAAACTCCGTCAGCCACAGCGGCTGGGTGAAGCGCTGCTTGTACGTCTCCACGTGCTGGATCAGCCACTGTGCCTTGTGGTCTCCAGCAGGCGAGCAACCCACGTAAATATGCATGGCCACGGCGTCCACGCGGCAACCGGAGCAGGCGGCGAAGAAGGCATCGAGGTAGTGGAACGGATCGGTGTCTTGGCAGTCGCCGCCGCAGAAATTTGGCGCCGGGGAGACGAGCCGCAGGCCCTTGGCGTCGGCAATCGCCTCCAGCTCCGGCCACAGCGCGGCCGCGGCCTGGGCGGACAAGTTGGCTTGCGAGCCGAAGTTGGGCTCGTTGAAGCCGAGCAGCGCGCGGGCGTCGTCCCCGATCGCCAATTTCGCGGCGGCGCGATCGGACTTCGCGCCCCAAATCATGGGCACGTATTCCACGCCGACGTCACGGTAGGCACCCGAGCGCAAATCCTGGTCCGGCTGGAAATCCCAGTTGTACCACCACGCCACGCCTTCGGAGAGCGCGGTCAAGTCCGCGATCGTGTGGTGCCCGTAGGCGACACCTCGCTTGCACGAACCGGTGCCAGCGCCGTTGCCGCTCGCGCCGGAGCTGCCATCGCTCCCGGCGTGACCGCCGGTGTTGCCGGCTCGGCTTCCAGCTCGGCTCGGGTCGTCGCTCGCGCTGCTCCCGCCCCCTCCACCCAGCGCGTGCGTTCCGGCGCCGTCGCCGTTCGCGCCGCCGGCGTCCGTCTTACCAGCAGTTGTGCCAGCTGCCGATGCGGTTGCTTCGCTGTCGGGCCCACTCGCGTCGTTGCCGCAGCCGAAGCCCAACCCGACGACCGCCACCATGGCGACGGCGACTGCCTTGAGACGGGGCGAGCCCATCGCTCGATTTATAGCCGCTTCCTCCGCTCGAAACCCTCCAATTTGCGTCTCCGTCCGCCAAACGAAGTGCCGGGGGCGCGAGCTCAATGGACGCAGATGTCGTTCGCCTGCCCACACGCGCGGGCCGTGCCGACGGCAGCAGAACGCGCGCGCTAAGGAATATTCGCCGACTTTACTTCCCAGGCGCTGTTCGTGCAGTAGCTGCAGCTGGCGCCGCTGAGGACGCCTTTGCCGGTGGCGCCCTCGTCGCCTTTGAGGCGCCAGTTCAACCAAGCCAGGTTGAGCTTGGTGAAATCACCGCCGCGCGCGCTGCCCAGGTCTCCGCCGTGACCGATGTTCTTGCTGAAAAGCATGATCGGAATGCCGAGCGCGCTGAGGCTGTCGTAGTCTCGTTCTCCATTCTGGTAGGCGATGTCACTCGTTCCGCCGAGGATGACGAGCACCGGCGAGTGAACGGTTTTGTAGAAGGCCTGGTCCGCGCTGGTGAGGCCGCTGCTGGTGACGCCCACGCTGCTCATGCGCGGGTCGCCGGCGGTGCCTTCCGACATCAAGCCGCCGCACGAAAAACCGTTCGATGCGATCTTCGTCGTGTCGAGGCTGTCGTGATAGGCGCTACAGGCTTTGCCGTTTTCAGCGACGGCCCATGTCACGTACGCGAGCAGCGGCTTGCCCATCGCGACCCAATTCGAGGTCTGACTTCGACCCCCGGTACCGTGGGGAGTGCCATCAGCCACGACGAAGTAGCCATAAGAGGCGATTTCGGCCATGGCCGCGGTGTTCGACAAGCCATCTTGCGAGCAAGCGCCGTTGCCCCACACGAAGATCGGATACTTTTCCGCACCTCCGAGATCGGTGGGTCGGTAGATGGTGCCCTCCTTGATGCCGGCATCGCCGTTCGTCTCCACGGTCACTTTGTGCGGGCCGCTGCCGGTCGCGTTGACGCCCGAGACCGCTTTCGAGGCCGTACAGGTCCCGCCACCCATGTTCCCGGCTGCGCCCGCGGTCGCGCCACCGGCCTGGCCGCTACCGCCCGCCGCTTGACCGCCACCTCCGGTATTCGAAGCTCCGCCACCTCCTGCCGACCCACCGGAGCCGGAGCCGCCGAGCATCGCACCGCCGACCCCTGCGCCACCGGGGCTCGCGCCGCCAGCGCTTCCTCCGCCGCTCGCGCTGCCGCTCGTCCCGGAGCCTCCTCCGCCAGAGCCAGGACCGGGATTCTGCCCGGCTTGGCCGAGCGAGCCGCTCGCGCCGCCACCGACTCCGGTGTTGTCACCGCCACCAGCGGGTTCCGAGCCGCCGCAGCCGCCGAGGGTCGCGAAACCAGCCGACAGAACGGCAGCGAGGAGAGCAGAAGAGGTCGTAATTCCAGCGGACATTGGCGTTTGCGTCATGGGCACTCGAGATCAGTCAGTGTGGGAACGGTTGGGGCTAGAACGAGGGTTGCGATCGCCGCGAGAGGCTCATTGCTTCCTCACGTCGTCGAAGAAGGTGAAGACGTTCGGCAGCACCAGCGGCACCATCCCGGGATGGTCCGCGTTCACCTCGATGTATTGAGACTTGAAGCCGTTGGTCATCAGCCAGTCGCGCAGGACATGGCTACCCGCCACCGACGTGGCTTGGGTCCCTTCCGTCACCAAGAGCGGCATCGTCCGAAGGTCGTCCCAGAGGTAGCCCGACTCTTGCACGAACGGCCCCGACATCGGCGCTAGCGCGGCCCAGTAGTCCGCATACTTGTCTCCGATGTACCAGGTCCCTCCGCTGCCCATCGAATGTCCGGTCAGGAACATCGCCGTGCGGTCGATCGGATATTCGTTGAGCACGAGCTCGAGGACGTTGATGACGTCCTTTTCACTGAGCTCGTTGGTGGCTTCGGTTTCCGGCGTGATTTCCGCAATTTTCTTGGCAGCCTCGGCCGGTTGCCCGAAGACCGCCGGCAGCCGCAGGAAATTTCCGTAGGCGCCCTGGTAGCCGAGCGGCGAGACCAGCAGATAGCCGTGCTGCTGGGCGAGGTTCACCATCTGCTTGTTGTTCTGGTCGAGGTACGAGCTTTCGTCGTTGCCCGCGCCGTGCAGGAACATCACCAGCGGTAGCTTGGCGCTGCCGTCCCAGCTGGTCGGCACCACGACGCGGTAGGGCACGTCGGCGTTGGCCGCTTTGAACCGATACGAGCGCTTTTGATCACCTTTGGCCCGCCACTGAGCGGCGTTGGGATTCGCGAGCGACTGCGCCAAGGCTTTCGACTCGCAAACCTGAGCCACCGGGTCCAAGGTCGTTCCGAACGCGATCAAGCGGACGCCGTTGTTAGGCTGTCCACAGCTGGCGCTGCCGGCCTGGCCGCCGCCGCCGACCTGAGCGCTACCGCCCTGCGAAGAACCACCCGCGTTCGCTCCGCCGGCGTCAGACCCCGAACCGCCCGCGAGCGCCCCACCGGATCCGCCGATCGCGCTGGTACCACCAAGCGAGCCGCTACCCGATGAGCCCGTCGACTGGCTTCCGGCCACGCCCGACCCGGCGCTGGTTCCCGAACTACCCGTGACGCTGGTGCCCCCTCCCACCGACTGCCCCGCGAAGCCGCCTCCGGAAGGGGCGTCACCCGCACCGCCGGTCGAGCTGCCGCAGCCGACAAGGACGACGATGAGACCCGACGAGGCGAGACTTCTCGAGGTTTTCGACGTGAATGGGCGGTGACACATGAGCGGGCTCGAGCTGGCCGGGTTAGCGGCCAAGCCGACGCCGCGAGCCCCCAAAAACGGTCCAAAAAAATGCCCGCCCCTGGCCGTGAAGCGTCAGCCGGCCTGTAAGATGCGCCCATGGGTGACACTCGTGGTGGGCTGCTGGGCTTGATGTTCGTGGTCGGTGCCGGTTGCACCCTCAAGGCACCTCCTCACCCGAACGCCAGCAACGACGCGGGCGCGCCGTCTGGCGCAACGTCCGGAAAGGCCGCGGCCAAGAGTCCTTGACCGGCGCCTGCTTCCGCCTCCGAAATGGTCCCCAAAAAACCGGCAAAAGCCGCGTTTTCTGCCAGCTTCAGTTTCGCACGACCTCGATATCGTCGAACCAGACGAGGAAGGGGTCCGTCGGCGCGAAGAAGAACTGCAGCGCGATGATCTGATTCGGGACGAGCGCGTCCTGATTCTGGTTCAAAAAATCCGTCAGTGGGAGGCAGTAGCGGGTCCAGCTTTCGGACAGGGAGACGTCGCGCGTGTAGTGCAGTCCATCACTCAAGAAATGGACTTGCATCACGGTGCTGCTGCCGGCCTCGACCCGGCCCATGAAGCAAAGCTGATCGTAGCTCTGGAAATCGGCCGGCGCTCCGTTACCCAGCAAATCCACTCCGACCGCCGAGCCCCAATCTCGGAAACCGCTGCCGTGAGTCCGCAAGGCGTAGACGCTCGTGGTGCTCCCACTCATGGGCTCGATGCCAAAGCCCTGCGCGCTGGTTTCATCGTTGATGGGGTACCACCAGCCGAAAGGCGTCAGCGCGCGAGTATCGCCATCCTCGAAGTCGTCGATGAGCAGCGGCGACGCCGATGCGCCAGCGCTAGCGCCGGCCTGGGAACCGCCGGCCACGCCACCACGGCCTGCCCCGGCTTCCGCATCGGACCCACGCCCCGCGCTGCCACCGAGCGCCAATCGCGTTGGCTCGAAGGCCTGCAGCGAGCCGTCGTCGCAGGCCGTGAGCAAGTACGCGGCGAGCATGCCGAGCCAAACCGCGCGACTCATAGCGCGATGCCCAGACTCGCCTGCAACGCCACCCACGGGCGCCCGATGCGCAACACGGTCGCGGCTCCGGCCTCGACTTTGATCGCAGGGACGAGCACTCCGGGATCGATGGCGACGCCGAGATAGACCGGGCCGGCACTGTACTGAAGGCGTGCTCGGGCACTCACCACGGCAACGGTAGCACTCCGAGAGAAGCCGTCGAAACCCGGCGCGGGGGTGGCGTTCTCTCGCACGTAGAGCGTGCCGCCACCCAATCCGAGGCTGAGCCCGAACTTTCGTCGAGGGAACGGCTCGAACGTGGCAAACCCCATGCCCTGCACGGCGCGCAAAGACAGCGAGCCCGCGTAGCTTTCCGTGGTGCCGGGCAGCGGAGACCCCGCGAGGCCTAGCTCGACCCCCCAGGGCGCGCTCAGCATTGCGCCCAACGAAGCGCTCAACCAAGGAAACGGTGCCGCGATGCCGGATGACAAGACGCTGCCGCCGCCTAGCCAAACCCGGAACCGACGAGGGCCCGGATGCCTGGCGTGCTCGGCTGGCGCAGGAGCGTTCGTCGCGGCCTGGCTCGGGGCCGGCGGAGCCTTGGGCGGTGGAGCGGTCACGGGCAGGTCGATGGGGCGCAGCCGCTCCACCACCGCCAAGGCCAAGCGGCTGCGAGACAGCTCCCCATCCGCTATGTCCATCTCGAGTCGCTCGCACGGATTCACCCTCCGGCAGAGCCAGGCCGTGCCGCGGCTATCCGTGCGCGTTACCAACACTCCCGCCGACGCCCCGGAGCGGTCGACCTCGCGCGCGAGCTCTTCTTCGAGCTCGTCGAGGGAGCGCGCGCGCGCGCCCCGGACTGTCAGCTCATAGCCGCTCGTCAGCAGCTCCGCGACGAGCGCTTGCACCCCTTCCTTCCACCCACCAGCTGGTGCTTCCAGGACCAACACCGACGCCCCTCGTTTGGGCTGCGCGGCAAGCGGCGCGCCAACGAGCCAGGTGGCAAGCCCGGCGCTCAGGGCGGCGAAGCTTGCAACACGGCCTGCGCTTGCGCAGCGTGCGGACCACCGGGATGCAAGCGCAAGTAGTCGCGCGCCACTTGCTCGGCCTCGGCTCGAGCCCCGCGACCGAGCAGCATCGCCATCAGGCGTGCCCGCGCTCCCGCTGCGAGCTCGCCCTGCGGCGACTCCTTGAGAAACGTGCGCAACCACCGTTCGGCCTCGGCCGGGTTCTTATCACGATCTTCGGCCTGGGAAGCGAGCAGCAAAGCGGCGTGGGCGGCGCTCGGGCTGCCCGGAAAGCGCTCACGCAGCTTGAGCAGCGCCCCCCGTGCCTCGTTCGCAGAGCCGGCGTAGCGGGCCGTATTCGCCAGGAGCAGCAAATCCTTGGCCGAGAGCTCCGCCTCCAGGCGCTCGAATCCGTTCCGACGCGCGGCCAAGATGGCGGCCGCGTAGTTGCCGCGCGCCGCCTGATCCCGGAAATCAGGTTCGGAGCTGGACACGGCGGTGGCGTCGGCTCGAGGCGAGGTCGATGGTGGCGTCGACGACAGCGGCACATCGGCCGGTTGCAGGCTCGTCGTCGCGGCTCCCTTCGCAGGCTCGACGGGCGAATCCCGTCGTTCGAGTCGCTCGCCCGGCCCCAGCAGGACTCCGCCCGGGCGCAGATCGTTTCCGCTGACGAGCACCTTGCCCTCGCGCACGTTGACCGCGAACAAGCGACTGCCGGCATCCCAATCGACGGTGAACGCCGTCCCCACGACGCGCACGGAGTAGGGCCCAGCCGCGACCGTCCAAGCTCGCCCGGTGCCCTTGCGGATCGTCGCGTCGACGTGACCGCGCGCGAGCTCGAGACGAGCTTGCTCAGGCGCCAGCTTCGAGAGCGCGATCTCGGCGCGAGCTCCCAGCACGACGCGACTGCCGTCGGAAAATGACAGCGTTTCGCCGCGCTCGGCGGGCGCGACGACCCGAGAGCTCTCGGGCAGGCTCCGGCCCTGCCAAGCGCCCTGCAGCGCTTCCCGCCGCGGGTTGGCTCTCCCGAGCACCACCAGCACCAGCACCACCGCTACCCCGGCCAAAGTGGCGTACGCGGCAAAGGCCAGCGACGGACGCGGCGCTCGCGAGGACTTCGTCAGCCCCGCCAACACTTGCTCGCGCTGGGCCGCCAAGCTGCGCGGTGACGGCCCCGTCTCGAGCGCCGCCCCGAGCTGCTCACCCAGGTTACCTTGTCGTGTCATGGTTCCTCCGCCGCTAGTCGCGGCAGTACGCGCGACAGCTCAGGTGACGCCGCTACAATCGCTTCGAACCGCCGAGTGGCGCCTGCCAGGCGCCGTTTTGCCGTGGACAGTGAATAGCCGCACAGCTGCGCGATCTCGGCCACGCTATGGCGCTCCACGTAGTGGAGCATGAAGGCGATGCGCTCACGGGGGGGCAGCTTGTCGATCACGCTCTTGGCGTGCACCAGCAGATCCCGCACTTCGACCTCGCGCACGAAGTCTCCGTGCAGCACCGGAGGTGAGCTGTCGCGCCAGAAGAAGCGCCTCACTTGCCGCCGCCTGAGCTCCCCATGCACGGTGTTGACGGTGATGGCGTGTACCCAACCTGCGAGCTTGTCCGACTCGCGCAAATTGGGTCCCGAGCGCAGGATTCTCACGAACACCTGTTGCACGATGTCGTCGTGCTCCCCGTCGGCGCCCAGCAACCGCCAGACCCAGCGGTTGACCGCGGCCGAAAAGCGATCGTAGACGGCCGCCGCGGCCTCGCGTGAGCCCCGGCGCAGCAGGTCGGCTAACACCGCGTCACTGACGTCAGCGCGAGCTGCGCCGCGGGCTGCGGGAGCGGGCTGTTCAGGGGGCGGTTCGGGGCGAAGCACGGTTTTTTGGGGAATTGGCGAATGCGAGGCGTCGGGTGAAAACAGGGCTCTCAGCTAGAGACGCTCGAACGGCCACCTCTAGGTCAGCATTCGCTCGCGTGAAGAATTACGCTAGCGCAAAAACTCACAAATGGGCGCGATCGCAGGGTCGAATCGTGACCCCGGTTTCGGGGTGCACGCGTCTGTTGGCACATGCTCGAAGCTTCGACGGCCGGTAGCCCGACGACGAGCGCTGGCGACAGCGCAACCACATCCACCCCCGTGGATGTCGGTAACCGGGTCGGAGTCGACCCGCAGCAACTGCTGGACGGAGTGCCGGCCAACGCGCGTGTGGTCCCCACCGCGAGCTGGAATGGGGGCACCGAGCTCCCGGAGCTCGAGGCGTGAGAAATTCGAGCAAGATGGACACGACCTTGGCGCGCACGGCCCTTTGGCTCACGACATTCACTTACTTGGCGCTCACGCTTGGCGGCTGTTCCACGGGCGGCGCAGGCTCGCCCAGCGGCGCCACGGGGCAAGGCTCCGGCGGTTCGACGTCCGGGAGCGGCGGCTCCGGCTCCGCCATCGGCGGCAGCATCGCCACGACGCCGAGCGACGCCTTGCCGGCACGCATTCGCCGGCTGAGCAACGCCGAATACGACGCTTCGGTGCGGGCGCTGCTCGGCACCACGAGCACGCCCAGCAAGGACTTTTCGTTTCCACCCGACGCCAAGCAAGGTCCGGCAAACTCGCCCGCGGGGGCGGCGTTCACGGTGAATGACGCGCAACGCGTCGACCCGGTGCTGGCCGACAAGCTGGACACCGCCGCGCTGGCGTTGGTGGCCGAGGCACGCGCGAGCGGCAAGCTGGTCGGGCTCGCGCCATGTCCGGACGAGAACGCCGCTGGCGGCGAGACGTGCGCCAAATCGTTCATTCAGAGCGTGGCCACGACCGCTTTTCGACGAGCCCCGCTCGACGCCGAGATCACGGGGTTGCTGAAGGCGTACCACGTGGGTGCCGACGGCTACACCTACACCGACGGCATTGCCCAGGTGGTGCGCGTGCTGTTGCAGTCGCCCGGCTTCCTGTACACGACCGAGATCGGTGCTCCGGGCGCGGGACCGAGCTTCGTCATGACGTCCGACGAAATCGCGACCGAGCTCTCCTACCTGCTCACCTCGGGACCGCCGGACCGGCCGCTACTCGACGTCGCGGCCTCCGGCTCCCTCACGACGCCGGAGAAACGGGAATCGGAGGCGAGGCGGCTACTAGCCACTGCCGCCGGCCACGAGCGCTTCGTGCGCGTGGTGCGCGAGTGGTTGGGCATCGACGATGTTGCGCGCCGCGAGAAGTCCCAAAACGTGTATCCGGAGTTCGCGGGTTTGAGCCAGTCGATGGAGAAAGAGAGCCGCCTCTTCATCGAAGAAGTGCTGTTCAACGGAAACGGAACGCTCGGCGACCTGCTCACCGCCGATTGGACGATCGCCGACCCTCCCCTCGCCGCCTTTTACGGGGCCACGTCGGCGGGAGACGGACAGCACACCTCGCTCGCCGGTTTGAACCGGCACGGCATCCTGAATCAAGCAGCGTTCCTGTCGGTTTTCGCGACCAATAACGGCAGTCACCCCGTGTTTCGGGGCGTCGCGATCATGCGCCGCATCGCCTGCCTTCCGATTCCGGACCCCGGCGCCCTGGGCATCGTCGTCAGCTTTCCCGCAACCGACCCGAGCAAGACCACGCGCGGCCGATTCGAAGAGCACGCGCTGGATGCCAAGTGCGCGGCCTGTCACGCAACCATCGACAACCTAGGTTTCGCCTTCGAAAACTTCGACGGCATGGGGCGATGGCGCACCATGGAGAAGGACAGCGGCAAGCCCATCGACTCGAGCGTGTCACTCTCGACCAACACCGACCTCGACGGTACCTACGCCAGCAGCACGGAGCTCATCGATGCCATGGCGCGCAGCACGAGCGTCAAGGAATGCCTGGCCAGGCAACTATTTCGGAGCAGCGCCGCCCGCAGCGACGCCAGCGTCAAGGACGCCGAGGACGGTTTCGTCGAGCTCTGGCAGCAGCTGCCCGCCGACCAACAAGCTCGCTTTTTGGAGGTCGTGGTGGCCTTCGTCAAGTCGCCGACGTTCATCCAAAGGAGGATTCCGTGAAGCTGCCGTTCGTTCGTCCCCAAAAACCGCGCAGCGCGACACGCCGCTCCTTCTTGCGGGCAGTGGGCGCCGCGGCGACGGCCCTCCCCTTCTATCAGCTGCTCGAGGACTCTTTCGCGCACGCCGCGGGCGAGACGCTGCCACTCAAGTTCATCACGATTTCGCACCCGCACGGCATCGCCAGCGAATACTTCAAGGCGCGGACGCCGACCTCACCGGACATCATGGTCGAGGGGCTGTCACTCAAAGGTACCGACACCGAGACGAGCTTCGACATCGCGTACCCCAACTGCACCTTGCAGCCCTTCGACGATGCCGCGACCTACGGCAAGAGCTTCAAGGACCGACTGCTGTTGATCGACGGTCTCGACCTCGCTTACGACGGTCACGACGCGGTGGCCTCGATTTTGACCGGCAGCCGCATCACCAGTAGCTTGCCTGCCAACTCATCGCTCGATCAGTACCTGGCGGTGGAGATGGGTCTAGGGGCGGCAACTCTCAAGAGCAGCGTGGCGCTCGCCGTCGGCAGCCCAGGCACGAATCCGGGAAACACGCTCTCCTACAGTAAAGGGGGCGTGGGGGTGGGCAAGATGATTTCTCCCATCGAGGCGTTCGACTACCTTTTCGGTGGCTTCGTGCCCCCGGACGACGCCGACGCTCGCGCGGCCCTCGCCCGGAAGAACGCACTGGGTCAGAGCGTGGTCGACTACGTCCGGGACGATTGCAACCGCTTGCGCGCGCGCTTGGCCCCGGTCGAGCAGCAGAAGATGGATCAGCACCTGGCCTCCATCCGCGACCTGGAAAAGACCTTTGGCTCCCTCACCGGTCAGGCGTGCGCGATGGTGCCCAAGCGACCGTCGGCGGCGGATTTTCCGGTCGATATCAGCAGACTAGAGCGCTTCAACGGGGGGGAGCCCACGTTCGACGTGGTGACCGACTTCTTCGTCAATCTGCTCGCGGAAGCGTTCGCGTGCGACGTGACGCGCTTTGCGACCTTGGTGCTCAACGACTTGCCCTGGAATAGCCCCGCCAACGCCCAAACCGATTCTCTTGGCCTTGGCTTGCCGTCAGAGTTTCACAACGAGGTCGCGCACAAGTACAACTCCTATGGTTTCGACTGGCAAGGCACCCTGGCGGGCCATGGTGACGCGAGCACGTGGCTACCGCTCGCGAAGTACAACAAGTACGTGTACGGCAAGGTGGCGCGCTTGCTACAAAAGTTGGACGAGCGCGGAGCGTTCGACAGCACCCTCGTCTACGTGACCAGCGAGATGGGCAATCCTTCCCTGCACTCTTCCTCTTCGGCCCCCACCGTGCTGGCCGGCGGCAAGAACGTCCCGTTCCGCTTCGGCCGGCGCTTGCAAACGACGCCTGACTGCTCGCCGCCGAATGACTCGTGCAATGCGCGTGACGTCAAGTTCGCGAGCGGCGCCAACAATCACCTGCTCGTCTCGATCGCACAAGCCTTCGGCGTCGAAACCGATACGTTCGGCGTAGGACTGGATCCGGCGTTCACTACCGGCGCGCTGTCGACCTTGACCTAGGGTCGGCCCGGGCAGCTCCGAGCAGCCCTACCGCCTCGAGCCGCAAAGCGAAGGGCCGCCGGCTGGGGATGTCGCTAGCCCCACCCTTCGGCGGCCAGCAGCTCCGCGACTCGCTGTTTGACGTCTTCGCGGATTTCGCGGACGCGCTCGACGGGTTTCCCCTTCGGGTCTTCCAGCGGCCAGTCCAGGCGACGCAGCCCGGGAATGTGCGGGCACTGCTCGCCGCAACCCATGGTGATCAGGATCGCCGAGCTCTGGGCGAGCTCGTCGGTCAAGTGACGCGGGGCGACGCCCTCCAAGTCGATGCCGACCTCACGCATCGCCTGCAGCACCTCGGGGTGCACCCGCGCGCCCGGCTCGGTGCCGGCGGAGATGGCCTGGGCTTTGGTCTTGTCGGCCAAAGCGTTGAACCAAGCGGCGGCCATCTGCGACCTGCCGGCGTTGTGAATACACGCAAAGAGCACGGTTTTCATGCGGCTTCCTTGCCGACGCGCGCCGCTTCGACCAGCGGGCGCTCGGCCTTGCCCCGAGCGGGCAGCAAGAATTTGAACAGGGCCGTCGCGGCCAGCGCCCCCGCCAGCTGCGCGGCGATGAAGCCAGGCGCGTCCGCCGGACGGATGCCGGAGAAGGTATTGGTCAGCGAGCGAGCCAACGTCACGGCGGGGTTGGCGAACGACGTGGACGAGGTAAACCAGTACGCGGCGGTGATGTACGCGCCCACCGCGAACGGCGTAAATTGCGCTTGTTTGCGTGAAACACCCCAGATCACCGACAACAAGCCGAACGTGGCCACGAACTCGCTGAGCAGTTGGGCGGGACCGCTGCGAACGTGCTGGGAGGCGGTGAACACGGGCACTTCGAACATGCCGTGCGCCACCGCCACGCCCAGCAAGGCTCCCCCCACCTGTGCCGCGATGTAGAGGGGCACGTCACTCCACGGTCGGCCGCCTTCCCAGGCATCGGCGATGGTGACGACCGGATTGAAGTGCGCGCCGCTGAGCGGGCCAAACGTCAAAATCAACGCCACGAGCCCAGCACCGGTGGCGATGGTGTTGGCCAACAGCGCGAGCGCAACGTTTCCGCCCGCCAAGCGCTCGGCCATGATTCCGGACCCGACGACCGTCGCCAGCAAGAAAGCCGTGCCGACGGCCTCGCTCGTCAGTTTTCTAAGCATCGAGCACCCGGGATCTGCATGGTGGGTTCCCTTCACGAAGAAAAAACCGGACGCGACTAGCAGCAGCCAGACTTGCCTTTCTTGCAGCAGTCTTCCCACAGGTAGTCCGTCAAGGTTCTCAGAGACGTGTATTCGGCCGAGTAGTAGTGGAAGGTGCCTTCGCCTCTTGCCTTCAGTAGGCCGGCGTCGGTCAGCCGCTTCAGGTGGTGGCTGAGCGTCGACGCCGGAAGCTCGACCTGAGCCTGAATTTCACCCGCTGGCGCCCCGGCCTCGCCCGCTTGCACGACGAAACGCAGGATGGCCAGACGCACCGGATGCCCCAACGCGCTGAGCTGTTCGGCGTGTCGTTCCAATTTGGAGGGCACGCGCTACTTCTAACAAATTCGAAGCAGCAGGCAAGGGCTATTTCTAGAATTTTCGAAACAGTTTGGTGACGAAGACGCCCTGGGCCCGGCCCTAGGCGGGCTGGTCAAGCGCGGGCGGGCTTCGGGATCTCGATCTTGCGGCCGAGCAGCTTGGCCACGGTCTCGGCCGGCTCGGGCCGGGCCAAGAGGTAGCCCTGAATTTGGTCGCAGCGGAGCAAGCGCAACAGCTGCGCCTGGGTAGCGGTCTCCACGCCTTCGGCGATGACCTTCAGATCGATGGCGTGTGCCAACGAAATGATGGCGGTGACGATGGACATTTGCTGCGGATCGTCGGCCATGTTGTCGATGAAGGAGCGGTCGACCTTGAGCGCGTCGAGCGGCAAGCGGCTCAAGTAGCCGAGCGACGAGTAGCCGGTGCCAAAGTCGTCGATGGCGACTTGGAGCCCACGCTCTTTGGCCGCGCGCAGCTTTTCGATGTTGCCCGAAAGGTCGTCCATCAACACGCTTTCGGTCAGCTCCAAATCGATTCCGTTGGCAGCCTCCGGGTAGCGAGCCAGGGTCGCGTCCAACTGGGCGATGAACTCGCGCTGCGCGAGCTGCAGCGCCGAGACGTTGACCGCGATGCGCGGCACGGGGACGCCGAGCGCCTGCCATTCACGGTATTGCTGCGCGGCGCGCTCCAGCACCCAGGCGCCGACGGGCAAGATCAGCTCCGTTTCTTCGAGCAGCGGAATGAAGTTGCCGGGCGGCACCAGGCCCACCTCCGGATCGCGCCAACGAATCAGCGCCTCCACGCCCACGATCTGGCCCGTCTTTAGGTCGACTTTGGGCTGGTAGAACAGCAGAAATTCGTTGTTCGAGAGCGCGCGTCGCAGCTTGGTTTCGAGGCGCAGCTTTTCGGCCACGCGACTGTTCATGCTGGGCGCGTAGAACAGGTACGGTAGCGGGCTGTGCTTGGCCTGCTTGAGCGCAGTCTCCGCGTTGGCGATCAGCGCGTCGGCGGTGGCGGCGTCGGACGGGTAGAGCGCGATGCCGCACTTCGTGGACAGGGTCAAATCCGTGCCGTCGATGAGCAGGGATTGGCTGAAGGCCGGCGCCAGCGTCTGCTGCACCCACTGCGCCACGTCCGACTCGTGGGCAATGCCCGGCATCATCACCACGAAGGAATCGCTCTGAAAGCGCGCCACCAAGCCGGGAGGCTTGACCGCTCTTTCCAAGCGGCGCGCGACCTCTTGCAGCATCGAGTCGCCGGCGCGCCGCCCGAGCGTGTCGTTGACGTGGCGAAAGCGCACGACGTCTACCGCTACCAGCGCCAGCTTTTCGGCGTGAGCCTGAGACGCCGTCAGCTGGCGTTCCAGCTCCGCCACCAGCTGCAGCCGGTTGGCAAGCCCGGTCAGCTCGTCGTGAAACGTGAGATAGTCCAGCCGCGCCAGGCGGTGGTGTTGTTCCTTGCGCTGGGTGATGTCCGACGTGGCGCCCACCAACCGCACCGCTTTGCCGGCGGCGTTCCAGGCGGCTTGCGCGCTGATTTCGAACCAACGGTAGGTGCCGTCCGAGGCCAGCGCGCGCAGCTCGAGCGCGCGCAGCGGCTCACGGCGGTCGAAGTGAGCGTTGAGCGCCTCGCGCAGGCGCCCTCGGTCGTCAGGGTGAATGCGCTCTTCCAACGCCGCAAAGTCGTCGACGGCCGTCGCTCCGCTCTGCTCGAGCGCGGCCGAGGTGGGTGAGTACAAGGTCTCACCGGTCTCCAAGTCCCAATCGAACAGCCCGCTGTTCGAGGCCAAGAAGGCCAAGCGCAGCCGCTCTTCGCTGACGCGCAGCGCTTCTTGGGTGCGCACCGTCTCGGTGATGTCTTGCGCGACCCCGACCAAGCCGATGATCTTGCCCTCGGGCGAGCGAATGGCGGCGCGGGTGGTGGACGACGACACCCGTCGCCCGTCGGGCGCGCGGAAGTGCAGCACGTCCCGGCGCGGCGCGCCGTCGGTCAAAATCTCGCGCTCGCGCGCCTCGATCTCGAAGGCCACGGCCGTGTCGTTCATCAGCTCGGAGATGCGCTTGCCGAGCACCTGCTCGTCGGCGCGGCCAAAGGCGTCCAGAAACGCCGGATTTACCCGGATGTAGCGCTGCTCGGCGTCCTTGAAGAAGATGGCGTCCGGAATACCGCTCATCAAGTCGTGGAGCAGCTGCTTTTCGTACGCCAGCTCGTGATTGAGGCGGAAATAGTCGGCCGCGTGCTGCATCTTCAGGCGCAGGTCGACGCCGTCCCACGGCTTGGTGACGTAGGCGAAGATCTTGCCTTCGTTCACGGAGCGAACCACCGCGTCGAGATCGGCGTAGCCGGTGCACAACACGCGGCTGGCGTGCGAGTGCTCTCGCAACCGACTCAACAGCTCGTCACCGGTCATGCCGGGCATCCGTTGGTCCGAAAGCACCACCGCAATGTCGGGGTCCTGCTCGGCGATGCGCAACGCCTGCTCGGGCTTGTCGGTGGCGGTGACGTCGAAGTCACCTTCCAGAAGGTCCTGGAGCGCGACCAACACTTGCGGTTCGTCGTCGACTACGAGCACCCGCGGTGGACGAGCGCTCGCTGATCTCGACTCGACGACTGGGGGCAGCATTCCTCGAGTATTAGAAGAGCACGCGACGCCCACCAAACCAACGTGAGAAACGCCGGCCACACGAAACTCGATATGTGTCGATATGTGTCCGGTCGAGAATGGGTCACCCCTGCGCGAAGGCCGAGCCCGACGCGTAGCGGTTTGTCTCGTTCGCGCGAGCCAGCCTTACGAATCGCGAAGTTTGTACGAGTTGCGCCGTTACAGCGACTTCAGGTATTCGACCAAATCGCTGCGTTGCGCCCCCGATAGATGCAGTGATTTCCGCTCGTCGTACAAATCGACCACGTCCTCGAGCGTCGCCGCGACCCCGTTGTGGAAGTAGGGCGGGTGCTGCCACAGCCCATGAAGAGGGGCGGTGCGGTACTTCTTGGTCGCGCCGCGCGAAGCATAGCTAGGGGCGCCGTCCGGCTCGGGCTCGCTGACGACCTCGCTCGGGTCGTGCAGACGGATGCCGGCATCGGTGAGCTGCGAGCCCGAATGGCACTGCGAGCACCTCCCCGCACCGGTGAATACCTTGGCCCCGCGCGCGGCCGCGGCAGGGTCGAAGCTGCCGTCCGGCGGCGCCGGAGCGTCGAGGCTCAGCTGGTATTCCTGGAGAGCCGGCAGCTTGTCACTGACCCGATCGTCATCGCCGTTCGTGACACTGACGCCCGTGCGCGGTTCTTCGAACGTGCCGTGTCCACCCATTTGGGTGACTGCCACGTAGCGATTCCAATATTCGATGTCTTCGCGGTCCCAAATGATTTCCGTCAGCTGCATGGCTCGAACCAGGAGCGCGCGGTTGCGGGGATTCGCGCTTGGCGGCATAAGAGGCGCACTTTTACAACTCACCCGGAGACTCGACGAATGGCCAACATGCCACGCGCATGGCTGCTCCTGCTCGCTCTTCCCACGTCAGCCGCGTCAGTGGGCTGCTCCAAGTCCGAGCCCGCGCCCGAAGCCAAGCCCACCGCCACCGTTGCCGCGGCACCCGCGCCGCCCCCGCCCCCACCGTCGCCTGCCAGCGAGGCGAAGGAGATCTTTCACAAGAAGTGCGTTACCTGCCACGGCGATCACGGCGAGGGTGACGGCCCTGGCGCAGCCGCGCTCGACCCCAAGCCACGTAAGTTCAGCGACGCCACCTGGCAAGCCGCCACCAGCGACGAGCACATCGCCAAGACGATCGTGCTGGGCGGACCGGGCGTGGGCTTGAGCCCGGGCATGGCCGCCAATCCCGAGCTTGCGAACAAGCCCGAGGTGGTTCAAGAGCTGGTCAAGATCGTGAGGCAGTGGCGGAAATAGCAGGCGGTCGCGCGGGGGCGGCCAGCTCCGGGGCGGCCATGCCGGCGGTTTCACGCAGCAACGATAGGTCGTGCAGAGTGAAGCCGTCGGGGTCGGTCGTCACGGCTCCGGCGCGCTCCCAGCGCGTGAGCACGCGAATCGCGGTTTCGAAGGACGTCGAAACCAGATCGGCCAGCTCTTGGCGCGAGAGCGGGACCGGAATGCGCGAGGTGCCGTCGTCGAAGTCGTCGCCCAGCTGCTCGTAGAGCTTGAGCAACAACGTCGCCAGGCGCGCTTCGACCGCACCCGCGCTGAGCACGTCGATCTTGTCGTGCAAGAGCGCGAGCCTGGTTTCGAGCGTGCAGAGCAGATTGAGGCTGAGGGCGGCGTCTTGGCGGAGCGCGCTCAACGCCTCTGCGCGCGGGATGCTGGCAACGGTCACGCTGGCGGTGGCGGCGATGGTGGAAGTCGGAAACGGAATGCCCTTGATCAACGCCAGCTCCCCGAGCGGGCTCGGTGGGCCGAACAAGCCGCAAATCGCCGTACGGCCGTGCGGCGCCGGCCGGACCAGCTTGACCAGCCCGCTCCGCACCACCATCAGCGACTGCGGGGCGTCGCCCGCGCGCCACAAGAAGGCTCCTCGCTCGTAGGTGTGCGAAGTGGCGCTGCTCGCAAGCTGACGAGCCACGGCCGGGTCCACGTTCGCCAACAGCGGCGAGCGCGCCAAAAACGCTCGGATATCCATGGTGCGGAACCTAGCGCAACGACGCCGCTCGCGCCTTAGGTCCAGTCGTGAAAACCCGACGGGCCACGACACGAGCCATGACGGCCGTCATGGCTTGACGCTCGCGCAAGTAGTAGCGGCGGCCGCTCTCAGCGAGCACCAGTGGCGCTCGCCACGCTGACCGCTTTGGGCACCGCCTCACAGCCCAACAAACCCCGATCGGTGCAGTGAGCGCTGACGCAATCGACCATGCTGGCGCGGCCAACGTCGTTCAAGCCGGCCAAGGTCTGGCGACAGTCCGCGGCAGTAGGGGCGAGCGGAGCGTTGCCACACGCCTTCTGAATGCTTTCGCAAGCAGCCGCGACGGGGCTGGGGGGAGCAGAGGCATCGAGCGCAATCGTGACGGTGGACGGCTCGTTGCCCGACGCGCTCTGCAATTGGGCCTTGGTCGGCGGCGGCGGCTCTGGGCAGGCTGCCATCAACGCCGAGTGCCCGCATTGGTTGATGCGCACCGGATCGCAGCGCTCGCCCGGCTTCAGCGCGCGCAGGCAGGCCACGGCTCGAGCCGCGACGTTGGGCTCGAAAGCGGCTCTGAACTCTTGGCACCGCTTCAGAATCACGTTGGCGCAGACGCCTTCGTCCGACGGCCCCACCGTGGGGCACTCTTCCGGAGTGCCTTGGCTGTCGTCGCAAACGGGAGCGTTGGCCACCCGCGCGTCCAAAACCGTCACCGGCACGGGGCCCGCTGGCACGGAAGGCTTCGCTTCGCGCGGCTCGCTCACGGGAGGAGGAACCGTCGCGCGCGGCGCTCGATCGCGGTAGGCCCAACCACCGATACCTCCCGCCGCGAGCGCCCCCGCGACGAGAAGGAAATTGGATCGATCGATAGCCATGAATGCACCTCGTTCAGCCAGCTCGCGACGCGCGAAGCCGAGCCCATACCTGCAAGTCCCGTGCGCACCCGCTTTATACGAGGTGACGGCTACTTGCGGGCCGACCTGGGCGCGAGAGTGTCACTTTCGAGCGCGATTGCCACATCGGAAAACGGCAAGCGCGCCCCAGCGAACACCTGCTCCTGCTCGTGGCCTTTGCCCGCGATCAGCACCACGTCGTCGGCTTTGGCTCTCCCGATGGCCAATCGTATGGCGGCCGCGCGATCTACCTCGCGCACCAAATCGGCGTGAGGGCCGATGCCGGCCTCGACGGCGGCCATGATTGCCAGCGGATCCTCGCGGCGCGGGTTGTCCGAAGTGAGCACGATACGATCGGCAACCCGCGCGGCCGCGCCCAAAAGCGGGCGCTTGGCTCTATCGCGATCACCCCCCGCTCCGAACACCACGCTGAGCTCGCCGCGGCAAAGCGCGCGCGCCGTCGCAAGGGTGCGCGCGAGCGCGTCGGGGGTGTGCGCGTAGTCGACCACGACATAGGGCCGCCTTCGCACGACCTGAAAGCGACCCGGCGGGGGCCGCAGCTCGGCCAAACGCGCCAGCGCTTGCTCGGCGGGAACGGAGGCGGCCAATGCGGCGCCGAGCGCGGCCAGCGCGTTCTCGATGAAGATTTCGCCGATCGCGGGCAAACGGAGCTGCCTCGGGAGTGCGGGAAACCGCGTCGACGGAGCCAGCGTTGCGCGCGTGCCGCTCCAGTCGAGCTCGATGGCCTCGGTCGACAAATCAAGGTGCGCCCACGCGGCTCCGCGCGACGCGACGCCGTAGCGAATCACGTCGACCCCGGGCGCGAGCACGTCGCACAGCAGCCGCGCCGCTTCGTCGCGCGCGTTGAGCACCGCCGTTCCGCCCGCCGGCAAGGCCATGAACAGCTGCGCCTTCGCGGCCAGGTACTGCTCGACGGTGCCGTGCGCGTCGGAATGGTCGTGGCTCAGGTTGGTGAAAACACCGATGCGACAGGGCCAAGCTCGAGCAAAGCCTAGGGCCAGCGCTTCACTGGTCAGCTCCAGCGCCGCGTAGCGCCCGCCCGCGCTCCGGCAGCGCTCGAGGGTTTGTAGGAACCCCTCGTAGTGGGCGGGCACGTCCAGACGCTCCTCGTCCAAGAAGCAGCCCAACGTGGTCACCCGTGCAACGGGGCGCGCCAATAGCCCCAGCAGAGCTGCGACGAAGCCGGTGGTGGAGGTCTTGCCGTTGGTGCCCGTGACGCCCACGCTGAACAGCGAGCTCGCCCACTCCGGTGGCGCGGGCGGCGCGCGCACTATTCACCCCCGACACAAGGCTCGGGTACGGGAGCATGGAGGCCTTGCGCGACCTGATCACTCACGGTTTGCACGGCCGCGGCGAGGGCCAGCGACAGCGCGGCTGCCACATCGGCTGCAGATGGTGGCGAAGAGCTCGTCGGCAACGGTCGCTCCACGACCACGTGGCGCTCGAGCTCGGACTGGCGGTCGTCGTGCAGACTGAAGCTGAGCGCCAGCCGTACGCGCGCGGGCGGCGTTCGCAGCTCCTCGAACGCGGTGAGCTCGATGTCGAGCGTCGCCCCGGGTCCAGAAACCGTGCGGCGAATGCCACGGCGTTGGAACAGCTCTCGTTCTAGCGCGCGGCGTAGGTAGCGGTCGGGCGGCTCCGTCCAGCGACGGTCCTCGTAATACGACAGCTCGGAGGGCTCGACGCGGTACGCGAAGCGCTCTTCCACGTGCGAGGCCGCGTCGACTTGCCCGAGCCGGAGCGCGAGCGGGGGTCCCGCGGGCGGCGTCGGCCCGACGTCCGCGGTCTCGACTTCGGGGCTGAAAAAGCGCGGATAAAGCGCGTTACCTTTGCCGGTCAACGCGCAAGCGCCGAGGGAACTGGCCAACACCAGAGCGCACGCGAGCGCGCGGGCCCTCACCGGCGCGCCTCCGCCCTGCCCTTGAGCAACATGTCCGGGTCGCGCTCGAGCGCGTCGACGAAGCGATGAACCGATCGCGCCGCGTCGCGCACCTCGCGCAACGTTTGCTCCAGCTCCGGCCCCACCGCCTGGGCGCCGCGCGCGACCTCGTTGAGCGAGCTGGCAGCGCGCTCGGCGCTGCGCAGCAGCCCCTTCTCGCTGTCCAGGCGCGCCAACAGATGGTCGGTATTGCTCAAAGTCTGGTTGAAGGCGGTCATGGTTTGCTCGGCGTGCGCGGAGAGCGCCGCGCCGTTCAGGGCCTGAACCTGCGTGCGCAGCTCTTTCATGGTGGCGTTGGCTTCGGCCAGCGTACCGGCGGCGTCGGCCGGCAATTGTTCTTGCTCCACCTGGCTCATCAGGTCGTTGAGGCGGGTCACGGTGCCCAACAGAGCCGTCGCTATGTCCGGAAACTGATTGGCCGTGCGCACCACCGAGTCCTCGAGGTTCTTCATCGTCGAAGGCGTGGACGGGATGGTGTTTTTCGGCACCTTGAACGGCAACACCACCGGCGGGTAGGCGTTGCCGTCGAAATAGTCGAGCAGCATGAATTTCACGCCGGTGATGCCGGTCTGGGCCAATTGCATGCGCAGGCCCAGGGTCGCGTCGGTCCCGCCATGACCCAGCCGCAAGTCCAGGCGGCCCAGCTGCTCGACGAGCAGCTCACTCAAGACTTGGACGTGGCGATGGTCGGGCGCCACGTCGATGGCGGCAACCCGCCCGATGGTGACGCCGCGAAACTTCACCGGCGAGCCCACCTCCAACCCCTGCACCGATTCGTCGAAGAAGCTGGTGTAGCCGATGGTGTGGTCGTTCCAATTGCGCGCGCCCAGCACGACCAACGCCGCCAGCGCCAAGCCGAGGCCGACAATCACGAACAGGCCGAGCTTCCAGTGGTTGGTGCCGATGGCCATCAGCGCACCCTGGCCTGACGGTGGAAGAACTGATGGACCTTGGAGTCCTGACTGTCGGCTTTGAGCTGGCTGGGGCTGCCGCTGGCGATGATGCTCTTCGAGTCTTTGTCCAGCATGATGCAGTGCTTTCCTACTTTGAAGATGCTCTCGAGCTCGTGGGTCACCATCACGACGGTGAGCCCGAGCCCGCGATTGAGCGCGATGATCAGGTCGTCGAGCTCGGCGGCGCTGACCGGATCGAGACCGGCCGAGGGCTCATCCAAAAACAGCAGCTTGGGCTCGAAGGCCATGGCGCGCGCGATCGCGGCGCGCTTCTTCATCCCGCCCGACAGCTCGGCGGGCAGCCGGCCCTCGGCGCCCTCCAGCCCGACCAGCGCCAGCTTGGCTTTGACGATGGCGTCGATGGCGTCCGTCGGCAGCTCGGTCCACTCGCGCAGCGCAAAACCCACGTTCTCGCCAACCGTCATCGAGCTGAACAGCGCGCCCGACTGGAACATGACGCCGTACTCGGGCGCCGCCCCCTCCAACCGCGGCGCCCCCACCCCCGAGATGGAGATGGTGCCGACACTGGCGGTTTCCAGCCCGATCAAGTGGCGGAGCAGCGTGGACTTGCCGCAGCCGCTGCCGCCCAAAATCACGAACACGTCGCCTCGCTCCACGTCGAAGCTGGCCGAGCTGAGCAGGATGCGGTCGCCCCAACCCACTTGCAAATCGCGCACGCGAATCAAGGCCTCGCTCACGGCGCCAAGGCTCCGAGCACGAGGGTGAAGATGGCGTCGAGCAAGATCAGCGAAAACAAGATGGTTACGACCGCGGAGGTCGTGCGCCGCCCGACCCCTTCGGCGCCGCCGCTGGTAGCGAGCCCTTGCTGACAGGCAATCAGCGCGATGGCCCCCGCAAACACGCCGCTCTTCAGCACCCCCGAGAAGACGTCCCACGGCTCGACCACCTTGAGCGTCTCCCCCCAATAAGCCACGGGAGTGATGTCCAGGGTCAGCACCGCCACCAACAAGCCGCCCAAAATGCCGACCCCGTCCGCCAGCAAGGTCAGCAACGGCACCACCAGCACGAGCCCCAGCAGCCGCGGCAACACCAGGAAACGCAGAGGCATGAAGCCCAGCGTGCGCAAGGCGTCGACTTCTTCGGACACCTTCATGGTGCCCAGCTCGGCGGCGAAAGCGGCCCCGGTTCGACCGCACACGATGATGGCCGTCATCAACGGACCCAGCTCGCGCGTCACCGACAAGCCCACCAGATCGGCGACGTAGATGTTGGCGCCGAATTGCTTGAGCTGCAGCGCGCTCTGGTAGCCCATCACGAAGCCGATCAAGAAATTGATCAGCATCACGATCGGCGCCGCGTCGGCGCCAGCCCGCTCCATCGTTACCCCGATGTCGCGCCAGTTCAGCCGGCTGGGGTGGCGCAGCGAGAACCAAGCCCCGCGTACGAGGCGCCCCGAAAAATCGAGCACCGAGACCAGCTCGGCGAACATGGCCACCGTCGCTCGCCCCACCTGCTCGACGGCGTTGTCGGCCGGCCGCGCCCGCCTGGCTTTGGGCCGACGCCGGCCACCGTACAGCTCGATCAGCCGGCGCACGGCCGGCGAGCCACCGGTAAATTCACAGTGAACCCGGCGCGCTTTGAGCTCGCTGCGCAGGTGCACCAGGAGCGCGGTGCAAGCGCCGTCGATGCTGGTCACCCCCGAGTTGTCGACCTGCACGCGCGTCTTGCTGGTGCTGCTCTCGAGCAGCTCGGTCAGGCGCTTCCACAGCGCGGGAGCTTCCTCGATGGTCAGAGGACCGCCCAAGTCCACCCGCACGCCGTCGGGCAGCTCAGTCACGTGCCAGGTAAATTGCGGCACGAGGCCGGCGAGCAGGCTCACGCGGTCGCCGAACACGTGCTCGGGAGCAGTCGTCTCGGAGCTCACCGCCGCTCGACCGAAGCCGGGCCCTTGGCACTGTCCCAACCGCGCCGGACCGCTTGTTTGACGCGCACCCAGGGAGTGTCGGTCAGGGTCGTTTCCCAGTCTTGCCGCAAGCGGCCTTCCAGCGCTTCGTCCCAGTCGCTGTCGACGTGGTGCATGCCAGCGCCGTAGCCGAAGCGCATGGCGGGCTGCGCGTCGGCCCATGCCAGGTCGTTCGACGGGCTGGGGTTGGGACGGTCGGCGGGTGGAGTCGGCTGCTGTCCGGTCGCCTGTCGGAGCGTGTCGCCGAAGGTTTGGTTGAGCTCTCGGCCGCCCGCACCCCAATCGGCCTTCGTTTGCTCCCAGTCTCGACGCAGGGCTTCTTTCGAGCGCTCCCAGGCAGACGAGTGCTCGTCATTCCACCAATTGGGGTCCTGCCGCGCGCTCATCGCATCGCGCAGTGCACCTTTCGTGCCTCGCGAGAGCGGGCGGGTTGACTCGTGTTTTCCGGAGTTCACACTGCGACGCCGCGGCGCTTTGGCGGCAATTGGGGCGAAGCGCCGCGGTGAGGCGCGTGGTCGGGTGGAGCACGCGAAGTTAGACAGCGCCGTCAGCGCTGCGATCGAGGCTGAACGCGGACGATTCGGCTCCTTCGTCGTCGCGGAGCGGGTCTGGTGCGTTCCTTGCTCTGACGCAAGCCTCGACAGCCGACCGGAAGTCGAAACCTACTCATGCGCCTCAAGTCTCGAACCATCGTCGTCGGCTTGGACTTCTCGAAGCTGTCCGAGCGAGCGTTTCGTCAGGCTTATGAGCTGCTGCCGTTTCTTCCACTTCCGAAATTCACGCGATTTTCGTGACAGCGGCCGCTGCGGTCGACCCTCTTACGGGCTGCGACGCGGTACAACCGGACCACGCGGCTCGCTTGGAAGAAGGCTCGAGTCGGCTCAGCAAGCACGTGAACGAGCTCCTGTTCAAGCTCGGAGGCATCGCGAACTCGCGGATGCGGGTCTATTCCCACTTTCGAATCGGCGTTCCTTGGGTCGGCATCACGCGCCTGGCGGCCGAGGTGGAAGCAAGCGTCGTGGTCGTGGGAACTCACGGGCACCATGGCATCGCGCGCTGGTTTCTCGGCTCGGTCGCCGAAGGCGTAGTGCGCCACGCGCCTTGTCCCGTGTTGGTCATCCCACTGGAGGGAACGGCGGTGGAGCTGCCGAAGCTGGAGCCGGCCTGCTCGCTCTGCATCGAGGTGCGCAAGGAGTCCAAAGGGCGTGAGCTCTGGTGCAGCCAGCATCGCGAGCCGGATGGCCGTCGCCACACCTATCATCAACGAGATCGCACGAGCGACGCGCCGGCGCCGTTGCTCGTCGAGCGCTAGCCGCCGCCGGCTCGTTCCCGCCAATGCGCGTATCTTCGAAAGGCGTCTCAGTGCAACCCAAGCCCGGTGTGATTGTCGTGGGCGTAGACTTTTCCCATCTGGGCGACCGCGCTTTTCAGCAGGCGCACGAGCTGGCAGCTTCCTCCGCCAACTCGGAATTGCACGCGGTATTCGTGAGGCCGACGGCCGCAGCAGATGCCCTCACCGGCTACTTGGTGCGCGAGCCAGCCGGGACGGCACACCTGGAACAGGGCGCGACGCAGCTGACCGAGCACGTGAGCTCGCTGTTGTTCGCTCTCGGCGGGCACGGCTATCCCGGCATGCGCGCCTATTCACATTTCCGCGTCGACTTGCCGCTCTACGGCATCATTCAATTGGCCATGGAGGTGCGGGCAAGCTTCATCGTTCTGGGCACGTACGGCCAGCACGGCATCGCCGGTTGGCTGCTGGGCTCGGTCGCCGAAAGCGTGCTGCGCCAAGCACCCTGCCCCGTGCTGCTGGTCCCGCCCGAGGCCACCACCAAGCTGCCGAAGCTCGAGCCCGCGTGCGCTGCGTGCGTCGAGGCGCGCAACGGCTCAAAAGGCCGAGAGCCGTGGTGCGAGCAACATCGTCGGCGCCAGCGCCACAGCCGCCGCGCCACCTACCGCGAACACGACCGAACGAGCGGAGGCTCTCTGGTTACACGATGACGAAGTGCGGCGACCCAAATCTCTCGAAACGCGGGGCTTGGCTTTTACGGGAATATCCAGGCGTTTTTCGCTCAGAAGAGCCGGCATTCTGCACGTCGCTCTGCAAGACTTGCGACAGCAGCTTGGCGCCGCGCCGACCGCCGCCGCGGCGCGACGCGTGCTGTTGGTGGAAGACGACTTGGAAACGTCGGAAGCAATGCAAGAGATGCTCGAGCGCAACGGCTATGGCGTGGTGTCGGCCGATTCGGTCGGGTCAGCCGTGAGCGTCGACCTCGAAGGCGTCGACGCCATCGTCAGCGACATTCGGCTGCCAGATGGCCTGGGCACCGATCTCGTCCGCCAGCTCAAGCGCGAGCGCGACGTGCCGGCCATCGCATTCAGCGGTCTTGCCAGCAGCTCCGACGTCGAACGCGCCAAGCAAGCGGGTTTCGACCTATTCTTGAGCAAGCCCGTCGACTTCACGCGCCTGCTGACGGAGCTCGCAACCCTGCTCGAGACGCGCACCGCGCGAACCGCTGTCCCCACGCCTTAGCTATCGCGCCTCACCGGGCGCTCGCGTCAGTCACTCGTGATGTGCTGGAGAATCGACTCATGCTAGCTGGCCAATCGTCCCCGGGAAGCGTAAGGTGGCCAGGCCAGCGACCTCTCTCGCGCTTCGCCTGCGGCACTCACGCCAAGGACCGGCACGCCAAACGTCACCGGTGAGGCAAGCGCATTGGACGACGAGCCACGCGACAAGCGACCTCTCGAGCCCCCGGGGCTCGGTCAGGTTCTGCAGTTCCCGAGAGCGGGCGGGTTGCGCGCGCCCGTGTCGGGAGACGCCAGCGGCGCAGGCGTGGGCGAAGCCTCGGGCGCCGAGCTGTTCGCGCTGCTCTGGCTCGCGCTTTCGGACATGCTGGGCACGGCCGCGGCCGCCACCTTGTTGCGACGTTCGGCGCAGCGCGCCGCGACGACCTTTCCGGAGCTCGCCGCGCTCGAGATCCAGCGCGTCTCTCTCGAGTATCAATACAAGGTACCGGCCGCCTGGAACCACGCGGCGACCAAGCCCCCCGAGGCCTTGTTCTTACTCATCAGTGAGCTGTGGACTTTGCTCACCGAGCTGACCGGTTCGGTCGTGGCCAACCATCTCCTGCAAGTGCCGGAGCTTCGGCAGCACGGGCTCGTGCCGCCACGGGGGTCGCGGTCATGAGCCCGGCTCGTCCCGTGCTGGAGCGGCTGACGACGGGCAGCGCCGCGTTCGATCGCATCTTGGGCGGCGGCATCCCCGCGCGCTCCATCAACGTCGTGGCCGGGCAACCCGGCGCCGGCAAGACGCTCTTCTCGCTGCAGATGCTGTTCGCGTTAGCGCAGCAAGGCAAAAAATGTCTGTACTTCACGACGCTGGCGGAGCCGTCGTTGAAGCTGCTGCAGTACATGCAAGAGTTCGAGTTCTTCGACGAAGCCCTGCTCGGGCGCAGCATGGTGTTCGCCGATTTGGGCTCGGTGATTCGCCGCAAAGGCGCCGAGGTGACGCTGGGCGAGATCGCAGACCGCGTCGAGCGCGAAGCGCCGGACGTGGTGGTCATCGACAGCTTCAAGGCCGTCCGCGACATCCTCGGTGACGCGGCTACCTTGCGAACCTTCGTGTACGACTTGGCCGTGCATACCGCGAGCTGGGGCGCGACCACGCTGCTGGTCGGCGAGTACACCGACGCGGAGATTGCCAGCAACGCGGAGATTGCCATCGCCGACGGCATCATTCACTTCAGCAACACCCGCCATGCCCTCACCTCCGTGCGCGAGGTCGAAGTCCTGAAGCTGCGCGGCGCCGACTACGTCACGGGCAGTCATTTCTACGAGATCAGCGCGACTGGGCTCACCTTCGTTCCGCGCGTGCGCGGCCCGGACCTAGCCAGCGTCCAGTCCGGGTCGACCGGTGAACGGCCGATCTCGAGCCTCGAGCGTGTATCGACGGGGGTCAGCGGCCTCGATGCCATGCTGAGCGGCGGCTGGCCGCGCGCCAGCACCACCGTCGTCCAAGGCGGCACCGGCACCGGCAAGACGCTGCTGGGCCTGCAATTTTTGCTCGAAGGAGCGCGGCGCGGCGAAGCCGGCATCTTGTTCATGCTGGAGGAGACGCCCGATCAGCTTCGGGGCTTTGCCCTGAGCCTGGGCTGGGACCTGCGGCTGCTCGAAGACAGCGGGTTGTTGACGCTCAGCTACGTTTCGCCGGTCGAGCTTTCACCCGACAAGTTTCTGGCTCGAGCCCGGCTCGACGTGGAGCGCCTGGCCGCGCGCCACGCCGTGCTCGACAGCTTGACCAGCATGGCCCTGGGCGTGCCTTCGGAGCGGCGCTTCAAAGAGTTGGTCTACGCGCTGGCCAAGGACTTTCACGCGCGCGGCATCAGCCTGCAAATGAACCTGGAAGTCGCCGACTTGCTCGGCACAGGCCAGCTCTCGGGCCATGGCGTGTCGTTCGCCGCCGACAACGTGGTCCAGCTGAAATACGTGGAAATCGACGGACATCTGCAGCGAGGTATTTCGGTGTTGAAAGCCCGCGGGGTACCGCACGCCACCGACGTTCGCCGGCTCAGCGTGGAGCCAGGCGGCGTGCAGGTGGGCGGCACTTTCGCGGGGCTGCGCGGAGTGCTGACAGGGCTACCGGTGCCGTCGACGGTGACGCCATGAAGCCGGAGCCCGAGGCGCTCGGCCAAGAATCGCCCAGCCACGCCTTCTACGATATCTCACAGCTGCTGGAATCGGCGGAGAGCTCCGAGGCCCGCGTGATGCGCGTGCTGGCCCGCCTACGTTCGCTCGTGCCTTACGAGCGCTGCGCGGTGCTTCACGCACCACACGGGTCAGAGCCGCGGCTGATTGCGCCACCGGAAACACTGCCTGCAGAACGCGCCGCGCTCGAGACCGCAACGTTGGCCTTGTTCCGTACCCTCGTCGACCAACCGGGACGCCCGGTAGAGCGGCCGGCCTGGTCCGGGCTGCACCTGGCGGTGCCGTTGGTGGGGCTCGACAGCGTGGTCGGGGTGTTGTTGGTCGAGCGCGAGCACAGCGAATACGAGGAGCCGCACTTGCGCGTGCTCTCGGTGGTCGCGGCCAAGCTTGCGGCCTATTTTTCGATGTTGCACGCCTTCAAGCGCGAGGCCGCGCGCACCGCCGAGCTAGCCCACGCCAAGCTCGCCGCCGAGGCGGCGGATCGCGCCAAGGGCGAGTTTTTGGCCCTGGTTTCGCACGAGCTGCGCACGCCCTTGACCTCGATCTTGGCTTGGTCCGACGCTTTGCGTTCCCGAGACACCCCCGACGCCGACCGCTTGCGAGCGGTCAATGGCATCGAGCGCGCGGTCCGGGCTCAAGCCAAGCTGGTTTCCGATCTGCTGGATCTGGCTGGTACTGCGTCGGCCACGCTGCGTCTCGACCTGCACGCCGTCAACCCGGCCCAGCTGATTAAAGACGCCCTCTCGACACTGAAAACGCGCGCCGAGCAGAAGTCGATCCAGCTCGACGCCACCCTGGACGAGTCCGTGAGACCGCTGCTGGCCGATCCCTACCGCTTGAGCCAAGTGGTGGTGAGCCTCGTGGACAACGCCATCAAGTTCACGCCCAACGGCGGCCAGGTGGAAGTCCGTCTCGAGCAACAGGGCCTCTTGGCGCGCATCCGGGTGATCGACAGCGGAGCCGGCATCAGCCCCGCCCTGTTGCCCAAGCTATTCGAGCCGTTCAGCCCCGTCGACGCTTCGACCACTCGCGAGCAGGGCGGCCTGGGCGTGGGGCTGGCGCTGGTGAAGGACCTGGTCGAGCTGCACGGCGGCCGCGTGAGCGCCGAAAGCCGCGGGGCACAACACGGCTCGGCCTTCACCGTGGTCCTGCCGCTGCTCGAAGCCGAGCCCGCACCCACGACACCGGCGCCGCCGCGGAGCCAACGCACCGCCGACGTTCAAGTGACGCCACGCCCGCTGCACGGAATTCGCGTGTTGATCGTCGACGACGACCGCGACATCGGCGAGGTCCTCCAGTTCGTGCTGGAAGCTCAGGGAGCGGTGGTGTCGGTCGCTCTTTCCGCGAAGGAGGCGCTGGCTTCGCTGACTCGCTCCATGCCCGACGTGTTGCTGAGCGACCTGGCCATGCCCGGTGGCAGCGGCTACGAGCTGATGCGCAACATCGTGACGCGCGAAGGCTCGAAAGCTCCGCCGGCCGCCGCGCTCTCGGCCTACGCGCCCGGGCAAGATCTGCGAGAGGCCTTGGCCGCGGGCTTCCGCATGTTGCTGGAAAAGCCCATCGATTCCGAAACGCTGATCCGAGCCGTCACGAGCCTGGCGGCAGGCGCCACTGGCAAGCCCACCTCGCCCCTTCACGTGGAAAGAGCCATCATTGACTAACTCGGAGCAGGGCACGTTTCCCATCGTCGGCATCGGCGCCTCCGCCGGCGGCCTCGAGGCTTTCCGTCGTCTGCTGGGCGCTTTGCCGAAAAGCACCGGCATGGCCTACGTGCTCGTCCAGCACCTGGATCCGAACCACGAGAGCATCTTGGCGGAGCTGTTGTCCGAGGTCAGCCAAATGCCGGTCGCCGAGGTCAAAGGCGACGTGCGCGTGAAGCCGAACCAGGTCTATGTCATTCCGCCGTCCAAGGGTCTGATCCTCGTGGAAGGCATGCTGAAGCTCGTGCCGCGCGTGCCCTCCGGCGCGGTGCACATGCCGATCGACTCCTTCTTGAAGACCCTGGCCGAGGTCCAAGGCAGCCAGGCGGTCGGGGTGATTTTGTCGGGCATGGGCACGGACGGCACGCTCGGGCTGCAGGCCATCGAGGCGGCGGGTGGCATCGCCTTCGCGCAAGAGCCGACCTCCGCCAAGAGCGCCGACATGCCTCGCAGCGCCATCGCAGCGGGCGGCGTCGATTTCGTGCTGACGCCCGAGGACATCGCCACCGAGCTACGGCGCCTGGGTAAACACCCCTACTTGGCGGCTAGCTCGCTCCCAGAGGCCGGTAAGGCCCAGGCCGCGCGGGGTGCCGAGGCGGATCAGGACCACGAAAGCTTTACGCGGATCCTGGAGGTGCTGTTGAAGACCGGCGGCACCGACTTCAACGCCTACAAGAAGCCAACGCTGCGCCGGCGCATCGCGCGGCGCATGGCGGTGAGCCGAATCGAGTCACTCAAGGACTACGCGCTCCACCTCGAAGACAACGCCACCGAAGCGCACGCGCTCTACCAAGACTGTCTGATCTCGGTCACGTCGTTCTTCCGCGATCCGGAGATGTTCGAGGTGCTGAGCGAGCAGGTGCTGCCGCTGCTGCTGAAGGATCGCCCCGCCGACACGCCGCTGCGCCTGTGGGTTCCCGGCTGCGCCACCGGCGAAGAAGCCTACTCGCTCGCCATCACCCTGCTGGAAGGCATGGCCAAGCTGACCGACAACCGCGTCGGCGCAACCGAGCCGCTGACCCCGACGCTGCAAATCTTCGCGACCGATCTGAGCGAGAGCGCGTTGGCCAAGGCCCGTGACGGCACTTACCTGGTCAACATCGCGCGCGACGTCTCGCCCGAGCGCCTGCGGCGCTTCTTCACCAAGGTGGGGGAGACCTACCAGGTGAGCAAATCCGTTCGCGAAATGTGCGTCTTCGCTCGCCACGACCTGACGCGCGATCCCCCTTATTCGCGACTCGATCTGATCAGCTGCCGCAACGTGCTCATCTACCTCGAGCCGCGCTTGCAAGAGCTGGTATTTGCGACCTTTCACTACGCGCTCAGGGCCGACGGATTTCTGGTCGTGGGCTCCGCCGAGACGGTGGGCACGTCTTCGCCGCTGTTCGCGGCCGTGGACGAGAAGCGCCGCGTTTACTCGCGAAAAACCGTGAGCGGACCGCCGCGGCTGTTGGCCGTGCGCGGTCACGCCAACCCTTCGCGGGCCAGCGCTCAGCAGCTGGTGCCCAAGCCGGCGGCATCCGAGGTACCCCGCGAAGCGGACAGAATGCTGTTGGCTCGCTTCGGGCCGGCGGGCGTCGTGGTCGACGAAGGGCTGCGCGTGCTGGAATTCCGAGGCGACACCGAGCCGTTTCTCGAGCACGGTCGAGGCAAGGCCACGCTCAGCCTCGAGCGACTGGTGCGCAAAGGCTTGATGATGGAGCTGCGCCAGGCGATTGCCGAGGCGCGCCGCAGCGACGCCGCGGTGCGAAAGCCGGGGCTGCGGGTGCGCTACCGGCAACACCTGCAGAGCGTCACCATCGAGGTGGTGCCGATCAAGGGTCGCGCCGCCGCCGAGCGCTGCCTGCTCGTGCTGTTCGAGCTGGAAGGGCCGCCGGTCGTGACGGAACCCTCGACCATGACCGCGTCGGCCGACAACGGCGACGGCAAAGACCTCGAAATCGAGCGTCTCAGCCAGGGCTTGGCTCAAACCACCGAGTACGTGCACACGCTGGTGCGGGAGCACGAGGCGGCGCTAGAAGAGCTGCAGTCGACGACCGAAGAGACCTTATCCAGCAACGAAGAGCTGCAGAGCCTGAACGAGGAGCTGCAAACCGCCAAAGAAGAGATTCAGTCCGCAAACGAAGAGCTTGCTACGCTGAATCAGGAGCTTCAGGACCGGAACGTCGCGCTCGCTCACTCGAACGACGAAATTCAACGCGGGCTCGACAGCGCCAACGAGCTCGTGGACACCGTGCCGGGGCCGCTCGTCATTTTGAACTCCGAGCTGCGCATCGAGAAGGCCAACGTCGCCTTTTACGAGATCTTCAAAACCAAAGCCGAGCTGGCGCGCGGTCGTCTCCTCGGCCAGCTCGGGGCCACCGAATGGGGCCAGCCCGAGCTGGTTTCCGCGCTGCAAGCGGTGCTCGACAGCGGCGCCATGCTCGAAGAGCGCGCGTTGGAAGTGGAGTTCACCGGGCTTGGCCGGCGGTCGATGTCGCTGAACGCCAGACGACTGCTACCCGACCGTGACGCGCGCGGGCGTCTACTGCTGGCGATCGAAGACCGCACCGAGGTCAAACGGGCCGAGCGCGGTCGCGAAGCGCTGCTGGCGCTGGAGCACGACGCGCGCACCAAAGCCGAAACCGCCGACAATCTCAAAGACCAGTTCGTCGCCACTGCTTCGCACGAGCTGCGCGGGCCGCTCACCGTGATTTCGGGCTGGATGAACATCTTGTTGGATGCGGGTCCCGCCGTCGATCCGCCCACCTTGGCCAAAGCCCTGGCCGCCATCGGCCGCGGCGTCACGGCGCAAGGACGCCTCATCTCGGATCTGCTCGACCACGCGCAAATCGTCGCCGGGAAGATCGAGCTGCGGCGAGCACCCATCGATTTGCGAGCGGTGGCCGAGGCGGCGCTGATCGGCGTCCAAGCCGCCGCTGACGCCAAAGACATCAAAGTGCGGCTGAAGCCGGACGGCTCGCAATGCATCGTGCTCGGCGACTTCGATCGCATGCAACAGGTGTTGTGGAATCTGTTTCTCAACGCGGTCAAATTCACACCGGCCCACGGCTCCGTGCAAGTGTCGTTGGGGCGCGTCGCCAACCAGGTAGAGCTGAGCGTCCGCGACACCGGCTGCGGTATCTCGACCGAGTTTCTCCCGTTCGTGTTCGATCGCTTCCGCCAAGCGGAAGGCTCCAGCGCTCGCATGCAACCAGGTCTCGGTCTCGGTCTCACCCTGGTGCGTGAGCTGGTGGAGCTGCACGGAGGCACCGTGCGGGCCGAAAGTGCGGGAAAGAACCAAGGCTCGCAGTTCACGATTGTCCTGCCGATTCCCGCCCTCTTGCTGCAGCCGGAGAGGGCCGAGCCACACGAGCCTTCGACCATTCCGCCCCGGGCCAAGACCATCCCGCCCCTCCCCGAGGAGCGCTCCTCACCTTCGCACCATCTCTTGGATGGCCTGCGCGTGCTGGTGGTAGACGACGAGGCCGACGCGCGCGACGCGCTGGCAGGTCTGCTCGAACGCTACGGCGCCGAGGTGCGTTCCGCGGCGTCCGTGGTCGAGGCCATGGCCGCCCTGCAAGTCGCGCTGCCTGACGTGCTGGTCAGCGATATCGGCATGCCGGGCGCGGACGGCTACGAGCTCATTCGACGCATCCGTTTGCTGCCGGCCGACGCGGGAGGTCGCTTGTGCTCGCTCGCCGTGAGCGCCTACGCCACCGATGAGCACCGCAAGCGAGTATTGAGCAGCGGCTTTCAGGGACACTTGGAAAAGCCCGTGGCCGCCGCTGAGCTGGTGACCGCGGTGGCGCGTCTGGCTGGGCGCGAGAGCCGCGCGCCGTCCAACTGAGTGGCGGCTGGCACGCCCGCTGCAGAGCGGGCGGTATGACCACGGATGTCGAACACGCTCAGCGAGACGTAGCCAATAGCAAGCAGCACCTCCAGGAAAGCCTGCGGCTGGCCGGCGAAGCAGGCTCGCGCCTGGCGGTCGCGGCGCGTGACAAGGTGACGCCACCGCTGATCATCGCCGTCGTTCTCGGGGTGGCCGTAGTGGCCGGCGTGGCGCTGGTAGCCGGCGGAGGCCGTTCGCGCTCCCGCTGGCGCGCGCCCCGCCAGCCCTCGTTGAGCGGTACCCTCACCCGGGCCGCAGGAACCTGGCTGGCTCGCGCCATCGCGCTGCGCGTGGCGCTCAAGCTGGCAGAAAGGTTTCGCGATTCCGCAGGCCAGCCTGCAGTAGCCGCCTCTACGTCATCGTAGGGTCACACACCGCGCACGCCACGGCGCTTTTGCAAGTTGCGGCGCGAATGCGGCGCGCTCGATTCCTGTGTGCGGGAAAGCATCCTCTACGGTGGATTGTGGGGCGATCGACCGCGCGCGCTCTTGGGTGATGGTAAGGTGGCCTCCTGCCGTGCGTTCGTTTCGAGCGTCAGCAAGGAGACCGCATGAAAGAACGCGCACCGCACTCAACGTCCGAAGCCTCGGAGGCGCCGGAGGCGTCGAGTGAAAACCGCGCCCACGTCCTGATCGTCGACGACGAGCCCGATGCGTGCGAGCTCATGCGCCACATCTTGGAGCGCGAGGGCTACACGGTCAGCACGGAAACGACCGCGCTCGGCGCCCTCGAGCGCGTCGTGAGCCGCACCTACGACCTGATGTTGACCGACGTGACCATGCCCGAGATGGACGGCCTGGCGCTGTGCCAAAAGGTGGCCGGGGTCCGACCGGGGCTACCGATCATCATGATTACCGGGCGCGCCGACGTCGACACCATCACTCGTGCGTTGCGGGTGGGCGTTCGTGATTTCTTGGCTAAGCCGCTGGAATCGGGCGCGTTGTTGGCCGCCGTCGTGCGCATCGTCGGCCATCCCGATCGAGCTCGCTCCTCGGAGTTGCCCGGCGAATTCGCGGGTCAGCCCTCCGAGCTGAGGCTGGCCGGTCTGTTGGGCGAGAGCGAGGCCATGTGCAAGGTTCGCAGCCTGGTATTGGACCTGGCCGAAAGCGTGGCCTCGGTGGTCATTCAAGGCGAGACCGGCACCGGCAAGGAGATCATCGCGCACGCGCTGCACTCCACCAGCCCGCTGAGCGCAGGCCCATTCATCGCCCTCAACTGCGCAGCGATGCCGTCGGGATTGTTGGAGAGTGAGCTGTTCGGCCACGCCCGCGGTGCCTTCACCGACGCCAAGACCGCCAAGAAAGGCCTACTGTTGCAGGCCGAAGGCGGCACCATCTTCCTCGACGAGATTGGCGAGCTGCCGCTGGCCATGCAACCCAAGCTGCTCCGCGCCCTGCAGGAGCGCACGGTGCGGCCGGTGGGAGAGCATCACGAAATCCCGTTCAATTGCCGGATTATCGCCGCCGCCAATCAAGACCTCGAGGTCGAGGTGAAAGCCAAACGGTTCCGCGAAGACCTGTACTACCGGCTCGACGTGGTGCGCATCACCGTGCCGCCCCTGCGAGCGCGTGGTGGAGACGTGTTGTTGTTGGCGCAGCACTTCTTGAAGCGCTTCGTGGGTCGCTCGCGCCGCCTCGTCACGCTGTCCGAGGCGGTGACGGCGCGGTTGCTGAGCTACAATTGGCCCGGCAACGTGCGCGAGCTGGAGAACTGCATCGAGCGTGCCGTCGCCTTGGCTCGCTCCGAGGAGCTCACCCTCGATGACCTACCGGAACGTATCCGCTCGTTCACCCGAACCGTCTCGGAGCGCCCGTCCGCGGACGCGCCAGCGGCTCCGGTGACGTCTTTGTTCGATGCCGAGCGCGACCACGTGCTCAAGGCCGTCGAGCAATTCGGCGGCAACAAGACCCGGGCGGCTGCCATTCTGGGCATCGACCGGCGCACGCTGTACCGCCGCCTCGAACGCTACGAGACGGAACGTTCGAGCTGAGACGGCGGGTGGTCCGGGCTTTGCACCAGCGGAGCCCATGCAGACCAGCAAAATGTTGATGATGATCGGGAGCGCGCTCGCCAAGAGCGAGCTCGGGCAGAGCGTGGGCGCGATCGAGCTCAACGACGTGCTCGGGGTCATGGGCCTCGCGCGTCGCCGCAGCGATCTCGGGCAAAACCTGTTGTTGCTGGGCGTCGGGGCCGCCGTGGGCGCGGGCGTGGCGCTGCTGTGGGCGCCGGCGAGCGGAAGCGAGACGCGCAAGCGTTTGAGCCAAACCGTCGAAAAGCTCGGTGAGCAAGCGGTCGCCGCGCTCGAGGAAGTTCAATCCGGCGCGCCGGCCAACGCCCGCCGCTCCAACCATCGCTCGGGCTCCCTCGGTTAGCACGGTCGCGCTTTAGACGCGGCGCCTCACTACCATCTTGCCTCGGTGAGGCGGATTGCGAGCCACGCGCCCAAAACGCGTGCCACCGCTAGCGCGCCAAGTGGCGGTTATCACGATTCAACTCCGTGCTTCGTCAGGTTGGAATGCGAGTTGCAGTGTGTTGGTTCCGGCGCTCCTTCGAGGAGCCGAAGGAGTCGGGACTATGAATATCAAACATAAAGTAATCGCCTCGAGTGCACTGTGTATTGGGTTGCTGCTGCCGTCTTTGGCACAAGCCAAACTGGAAGCGTGCGGCGGCGTATTTTTGAGCAGCGACGCCAAGTGCGAATTCGTGCGCGACAAAGAGTGTGAAACCCACTGCACGACCACCTCGGTGGAGACCGCTTGTGTCGCCACCCTCGAGGCCAGTTGCGAGAGCGAATGCACCGCCAGCGCCGAGACTTCATGCACGGAAAGCTGCACTCCGAGCTGTACTGAAACTTGCATGACCGTCGAGAAGCAAAGCTCGCGTGGCTTGTGCCGCTCAGACTGCGCGCAAGACTGCAGCGCCCAGTGTGAAGGCAAAGACAATCACGGCCGCTGTGAGGCTTGCTGTCAGCAGCATTGCAACGTCCGCTGCGAAGACCACTGTCGCGACGACGATACCGAAGAAGTCTGCGATACGAAGTGTACGCCGGTATGCGAGGACACTTGTGTGGCCAAGGCCAACAACACCTGCCAAATCGACTGCCAAACCACCAATTTCGAGAGCTGCCAGACGACCACCACCAATACGTGTCAGACCGACTGCCACGACAGCGGCGGCGCCATCTTCTGCGATGGACAATTCCTGAAGGTCACGAATCTGAAGGATTGCGCAGCGGAGCTTGCGGCGCAGCTGTCGATTGACGTGAACATCGATTTGGATGTCGACATCACGACCAACACTGACGTCAACAACAACGGTAAAAAAGACTCCGTCAAGTGCAGCATGGGCCCGACGGGAGGCGACGCTTCTGGCAACGTCGTCTTGAGCATGCTGGCGGCGGGCGCGCTGGCCGCGGTTACCCGCCGTCGCCGCGCGAATTAACACGCCTCGTTTTCATGCCGCGCTGTCGCAATCTGCGCCAGCGCGGCATGAACGTTCTGCTCAGCGCCCTGTCTGCGATTCGGACGTGACTTCGTTGGGAGGCGTGGTCGCCTCGCGCACCGGCTCGGGCCGGCGCAAGCGCGTTTGCCGTGGCCCGTACCAGGTCCCGGAAGCCATCATCAGTCGGCCGTCACGCCGGTACCAAGTGCGCCACGCGGCAAAGCGCCCCCCTGGAGGCGGCACGACCCAGCCACCGCGGCGCCAGGCAAACGCGTCGCCGTGGTAGACCCATTCGCCGTCGATCCAGACGACTCCGTCGCGCTCGGGACGCGGAGGAACCGTCTCGGCCAGCGCAGCCGGCGGCGGGTACGGCACTTCGACATAGGCGGCCAATGGTGGCTCGGCGTGCTCGGGCTCGGGCAAGCTACCGCCGCAGCCGAGCAGCGCGAGCGCAAGGAACCAGGAGCCGCGAATCATGGTGGCTGGCCCAGCGCTTGCAGTTCGCATGCCGTGATTCGTAGCGCTGGCTTGCACGAAGCGGCGGGCCTCGGCGCGCTGCTCTGCCTTGCGGCCGGTTGCGCGCATCCGCAGACGCGAGGTTTCAATCTCGAGAGCTTGAAGGTGACCGGCAACTCGCAGTTAGACGACGATGAAATCGAAGAGCGCATCGCGTCGCGCGAGACGCCCAAGTTTCTCGGTTTGTTTCCAGGCGTCATCTACGACGACGAGCTGTTCAATCGCTTCGTGCTCGAGCGCGATCTGCAGCGCATCGAGCGCTTGTACCGCAGCCGCGGGTACTACGAAGCCCATGCGCGCGCGGGCCGGGTTTTCCGCTCGGGCTCGAAGGTGCGCGTCGAAATCGTCGTCGAAGAAGGTCGCCCCACGGTGCTGGCCCGGGTCGACATTCACGGCATCGAGACCTTGCCCGAAAAGCTCCGGGCCGAAGCGCGCACCGCCGTGACCGGCGCCTTGCCCCTCGACGCCCCGCTGGACGAGGAAAAGCTGAACCAAGCCGCCAAAGCGCTGGCAGGCGCGCTGGCCGACAACGGCTATGCCCAAGCCGTGGTGCGCAAACACACGGAGGTGAATCTGCCGGCGCACGTGGCGGCGGCGGGCTACTGGGTGGACGCTGGCCAGCCTTCCGAGATCGGCGAGGTGAAGCTGCAAGGACTAGGCGACCTGCCCGAAGACCGCGTGCGCGGTGCGTTGAGCCTCGAACCCGGCATGCCGTACGCCCAATCGGAGCTGGATGAATCGAAGCGGCAGCTGCTCGACCTGGGCGTCTTCAGCTCGGTCGAGATCGAGCCGCAAGTCGACGCCGCCACGCCCGGGCCGAATGGCAAGCTGCGGGTGCCGATCGTGGTCAAGCTCGAGAAAGCCAAGCTGCGCAGCGTGCACGTGGGCGGAGGCGTCTTGGTGGACGCGCTCAAGAGCGACGTCCACCTCACGTTCGGCTGGGAAGATCAAAGCTTCTTGGGGGCCATGCGCAAGCTGCAGGTCGAGGTGCAACCCGGCGCGGTGGTGTATCCGACGCGCTTTCCCGGCTTTCAGACGCCCGAGCGCCTGCTGCCCGAGGGTCGGCTCCGCACCGAATTCCGACAACCGGGTTTCATCACCGGCCGCACCAGCCTGGTGTTGAAGGCGCAGGTGTCGGCCTACCCGGTGCTGTTGTCCACCAGCTACGACGCGGCCGCGCCCATCGTTGGCTACTTCGACTACCGCGCGTCGGCTGGGCTCGAGCGTACCCATCATCGCTTTTATGGAGCGCTTTCGCAGAACGTGCAGCTCAACGTGCCCTTCTTCTACAAGGGCGCGGACGACCCGGATCTGCACCACGTGATCGTCTCGTATCCGGCGCTCTACACCACGCTCGACTTTCGCAACGACCCCATTCACCCTCACAAGGGCGTCTTTCTGGCGAACGAGCTCGAGGTGGCGGGCGTGGGTGGAGACGCGCGCGACTTGAAGGTGCAGCCCGAAGTCCGAGCCTACGTACCGCTGGGCAAGCGCCTCACCCTGGCCGGGCGCGGCAGCATTGGCCTGCTCTTCGCGCAAAACTACGGCCAAACCGTGGAAGACAACGCGCTCAAGGGCATTCCGTCCGGTGACCCTACGCGCCCCGGCTTCCGCCGTGACTGGGTCAAAGACGTGCAGCTGATGTTCATGCGCGGCTTCTTCTCCGGCGGCTCCGGCTCCAACCGCGGCTACGCCCCACGCGAGATTGGTCCACACGGCGTCGTGCCCTTCTTCAACTACGGGCAAACGCAGACCAGCCTGGGCGTGAACTGCACCGCCGGCAGCGCCAAATACAACCCCGCGGTGTGCGATCTGCCGCTGGGAGGCTTCACGCTGTGGGAGGCCGGGCTCGAGCTACGCTATCCGTTGTCGGGCGCGCTCAGCGGTGCAGTCTTCGGCGACGCCAGCGACGTCTCGCCACGGCCGGTGTCGTTTCGCTTCAATCGGCCCCACTTGAGCGTCGGCGTGGGCTTGCGCTACGACACGCCGGTCGGCCCCGTTCGCTTCGATTTGGGCTATCGAGTGCCGGGCTTGCAGGCTCCGGCGGGCGCAGCCGACGAGGCCGTGCCGAAGCCGTTTCCGCTCTTCAAGCTACCGCTCGCCGTTTCGTTCGGAATTGGGGAGTCCTACTGATGGCGCGCAGCGAACAGCCGATGGCGCGCGCGGCGCGGCGCAAGCGCTGGTGGCGGTGGCCGCTGTACCTGGTCTTGGGCTTGGTGGTGCTGCTCGCCTTGTTGTTCGTGGCGCTACAGACCTCGTTTGCGCGCGAGCGGGTGCGGACGCAGGTCAATTCGACGCTAGCCCAGCTCTTTCAAGGAAAAATCGAGATCGATCGGCTGGGGACCATCACCCCCTGGGGCATCAGCGGGGTCGACGCGCGCGTCTTCGATGCCAAGGGTCAGCGGGTGATTTGGGCGCGCGGACTCAGCGTGACGGCGTTTCTACCAGGCTTGGGTTGGCAATTTTTGGCGCACGGCGACGCGCCAGAGCTGTATTTGCCGTCTGTTCACGTCGCCAACACCGAGGTCACGTTGCGCGAAGACGCCGACTTGGGCGTCACCATCGCCTCCACCTTCCTGCCGCGCGAACCGGAGCCGGAACACCCTACTGCCACCAGCGCACCGGGCAGCGGCCCCCGTCTGCACATTGGCCAGATCCGCTTGGACGGTATTTGGGCGCACGGACGCGCACAAGGCTCACCACCCCTGGACGCGGAGCTAGGCCATCTGGTGGCCAGTCTATGGCAGTCACCGGTCGACGGCTTTCGCCTCGAGCTGCAGAGCGTCGACCTGGTGACTCGCGGCTTGCCCCTCGCGGCCGATCCGCGCGGTAACGTGGCGGGCATCGTCGAGTCCCCTGCCAGCGATTCGGGGCCGCTGCGCCTCGAGCTCACTCTCGATGGCCAGGCCGCCGCCTCGCCGCTCGCGCTCGAAGTGAGCTGGGTGGGAGATCAGCTGCACGCCGGGGTACGGGCGTGGCGTATCCCGGCCTCCTTCGTCAATCGACAAGCGCCGGGGCTCGCGCTCGACGGCGATCTGGCGCTGGTCGTGGACGTCGACGGCCCCTTGCCGCAGCTCGATTTCGACGCGCAAATCGACGGTACGGCCGCGCACGTGAGCGCCAGCGGCTACGCCGTGATCACGAGCGGTCTCGAGCTTGCCGCAAGCGTGGTGGCGACGCGCGTCAACCTAGCGCGGGTGGCCGATGGCGCGCCCGCGAGCGAGCTCGACTTCACCGCCAACGCCTTCTTGCTCGAGCAGGACGACGGTCACTTCATCGGCAGTCATCGAGTCGACGTCGCGCCCGGCCGCATCGCGGGGCAAACCACGCCCGCGCTCTGGCTCACCGGCAAGGACGAGCTCGAGCCGGACGCGGGCGTCGCGTCGACCGGAAAGCTGGCCGCCAGCGAGCCCAGCGCTTGGCTGCGCGGGGTGTATCAGGTTTGGCTGCCCAGCGACCCGAATCGCAAAGACGGCCTGCTTGCGACCAAGCTGGAAGCCGCCTTCGACGAACCGCGACGGCTGAGCGCGCTCGGCATCAAGACCTGCGGCACCGCCACGGTTTCGGCCGAGGTGCGCCCTGGCCGAGACAGCGTGTCGGGCAAAGCCGCGCTGGATCTGCTGTACGTGGACTATCAGGCGCTGCACGCCCAGAACATCGAGCTGCAAGCCAACGCCGTGGGGCCGATGTCGGATCCGCGGCTGCGCGCCGCGCTCAGCCTGGAGGCACTGTCCGGCCGCGCTCATGCCGATCTCGACTACTCGGCGGCTCGGCAGACGCTGGACGTTTCTGCGGCGAATCTGGATTTGGTGCGCCTGCTGCAAACGCTGGGTTCTCCCCTCCCCGTCAAGCGCGCCATGGTCGGCTTGAACGCGCATGTCGAGGGCTCGGGCCGCTCGCCTCGGTACCGGCTCAACCTCGACGCCAACGCCGATCTCGGCAAGCTGGGCGCGGTCAAACTGTTGGCCACCGACTTCGAGCTTCCGAGCTCGAGCCCGAGCTTGACGCACCTTGCCGCGCTCCAAGGCGAGCTGCGCGCGACCGGCGCGCTGGATCTCGAGGCGGTCTCGCCGCTGATCACGGCCGCTGGTCTGCCCATCGAGCGCACCACGGGCCACGTGCGCTTCGAGCTCGGGGCGCGGCACCGCCGCGACGACGCCCAGGGCCTCGCGCTGTCGCTGCAGGTCGACACCAACGGCTTGCGCGTCGTGCAGCAACGCAAGACCGACGACGAGATGAAGACCACCGCCGACGCCGTCGACAGCGAGCCCCTGGCGCTCGAGGGCATCGATTTGCGGCTGTCCGTGCACACTTGGCCCAAGAACGGCGAGCTGGTCGGGACGCTGATTCTACGCGACGCCGGCGGCACCTTGCTCGAAACCCAAGCCGAAGCCGAGCTGGCGGGCGTCGCGCCGATGGAGCTGATGAATATGGCGCGCCTCGCTCGCGTGCCGTTGAAAGCCACGGTCGAAGTGCCGCAACGTCGATTGCAGAGCTTGCCTTCGTTGCTGCGGCTGCCAGCGCTGCGCGGCCGCGTCGCGCTCGAAGCTAGCCTCGACGGCAGCATTTCGGACCCCGCCGTCAAGGCTCGCCTTTCGTTGCAACGCTTGCGCGCGTCGGGCGCCAAAGATCCCATCGACGTGACGGCGGACGTGACGGCGGGGTTCGCGGGCGGAGACGTCAAGGTCGGGGCCAGGTTGACGCGCACGCAAGCCGAGCTGGCAGCGCTGGTCGCGGCGTGGCGCGGTGACGTATTGCACGAGGGTGCGTCGGCCTTGAGCGGCAGCGCCGACATCAAGCTCAGCGACTTCCCGCTCGATGTGGTGCCACAGATCGTCGATCGGCAGGTTGACGGCCGCTTGAGCGGCACTTTCAAGCTCAGCGGCTGGGGCACCGACGCACACGTCGACGCCGACTTGCACTCCACGTCCCTCAGCGTCGCCAAGGTTCCGGTCAAAGACTTCATGCTCACGGCTCGCAGCGAAGCGGACAAAGTGGTCGCCGCCATCGGCCTCGAGGTCGGTAGCGGCACCGCCAAAGCCGCGCTGGACGCCGATATGCACTGGGGCAAGCGGCCCTTGCCGGAGCTGGGTCACCGCGGCACCGCCAAGCTCTCCGCCAACGCCTTCAAACTGGAAACGCTCAGCCCTCTGCTCGGAGCGTACGTCAGCGAAATCGGCGGCGTGCTGGACGCCAACACGGAAGTGACGGTGACGCCCGGCACCACGACCCTCGCCGGCAACGCCCAGTTGGCCCAGGGGGTCATGCAGCTGCCAGCCCTCGGGCAGCGTCTGAGCGACATCAACGCGCGCGTCGTCGTCGCCAACAACCAATTCAAAATCGAAAGATTCGAAGCTCGCGGCACGACGGGCCGACTCACCGTCAAAGGCGGCGCTCGCCTGGACGGCTTCTCGCTTCGCGAAGCCAAGGCCCAAGTCGCCATCGCCAAACACGAGGCGCTGCCGCTCACGCTCGAAGGCGAAGCGCTGGGCGACGCTTGGGGCAACGTCGACGCCAAGTTCGAAAACCCGCCCACTGGCGAGCGGAAGCTCGACATCGACCTGCCCAACTTTCACTTGGTCACGCCCGAAACCAGCGGCCATGGGCTGCAAAGCTTGGACAGCGACGACGACATCGTGGTCGGGGTGCGGCGTAGCGACGGCAAGTTCGTGACCATTCCCGTCCAACCCCTCAAGCCCGGCGGCAAGAAAGAGACCGCGTCGGGCGAGCCCGCGCAACCCCTGCGCATCCAGATCACCCTCGGCAACAACGTGGTGGTCGAGCGCGGCCGTACCGCGCAAGCCCAGCTCACCGGCAAGCTCACCATTTTGAGCGGGTTAGAGACCGACGTCAGCGGCCGTATCGAGCTGCGCGGAGGCAAGCTGGACGTGTCCGGCAAGACCTTCGAAATCGAGCGCGGCGTCATCACCTTCGAAGGCAACGACCCCAGCAACCCGACGATTACCGCGACCGCGCGCTGGGACGCCCCCGGGTACACCGTTTATGCCGACTACGTGGGCGACGTGCGAAACGGGCGCATCAAGCTGCACGCCGAGCCACCACTCACGCAGGACGAGATTGCCAGCCTGCTGCTGTTCGGAAGCCCGGAAGGGTCGGGCAGCGGCTCGGATCCGAACGCCGCTTCCTTGGCCGTCAGCGTCGCGGGCGACACCGCTACCAAAGGCTTGAACCAAGTGCTGGACGACTTCACGAACCTGGACGTCAGCGCGCGCGTCGACACCACGACCGGCAGCGCGCGGCCTGAGCTGGTCTTCCAGGTCTCACCGCGCGTATCCGCCAAGGTCACACGAGCGGTTGGCGCGCCCGCAGCCGGCGAGAGCCCAGACCGCACGTTCTTGACCCTGGAGCTGCGATTGAAGCGGGCTTGGGCGCTCTCGGCCATCTTCGGAGACCACGGGGCGTCGGCGTTGGACCTGATCTGGCGTCGCCGGTACTAGGGCCGCGCCAGGCAATGCCAAAGAGCCCGTCTCGCTAGCGCATGCGACGGCGAAGCTCGTACACGGCCAATCCGCCGACGCCCAATGCAGGCACCAGGGCCAGAGCCAGCATGATGAGCACGGTCTGCAGCGGATGCTGGTCCAAGAGCACCGGCGTGAGCGCGAGCAGCAGCACGAAGACTTGAATCAGCAACAGCGAAAGCCAGACCAAAACCAGTCCGACGCTCATTCGGACCAGCCAGGTTCTGGCTTCCGCTGCGCCCAAGCGCAGCTCTGCGCGCGCCAGAGCAGTGGCGTTGTCGATGACCGACGCCACCGCCTGCGCTGGCGTATCGAGAGCGCCTCGCGCGGCGGGCGCACTCTCCACGACTTGCGAGGTCACGTCGAAACGCGCCGCCCGAAGATCAGCGAAACCACCGCCAACACCAGGAAGACGACGAACAAAATTTTCGCGACGCCCACGGCACTAGCAGCGATGCCGCCGAAGCCGAAAACAGCAGCCAAGAGCGCGATGACGAAAAATACGGCAGCCCAATGCAACATGACCAATCCTTCTGCTGTGGCGCCGAAGCGCCGGTTCAAATCGTTCTCAAGCAGGAGCCGTGCCAGAGCGCACACCGCCAATTGCCCCGCAAAAACGCGGCAAATCGCGAGCTGAGACGTCGCAACTGACTCAGCTCGACCAAAGCGCCACGCCACGCAGCTTGAAACGAGGGAAATGACGCATGGCACGTCGCGTGCACCCACGCGAAGCAATGCCGAAAAACAAGACTCGCTTATTCGTCGCCCCGCTCGCGTTGGTTCTAGCCGTTGGACTGCACACCAAGGCCGCGCACGCCGAAGACAACACGGCGCGGGACGAATGGAATCATCCCGACCACGCGCTCGAGCTCGAGCCGCACGCGCTCCTGGCTCCCTTCTACAATCACGGCCTGCCCGGCTTCGGCGTGCGTGCCACCGTCACGTTGGCGCGCAATGGCTTCATCGACGGAGTCAACGACACCGTCGGGCTGGGCTTCGGCGCCGACTGGACCCATGACACGACCTGGGTACCGATCGTGATGCAATGGAATTTCTGGGTGAGCGAGCATTGGTCGGTGTTCGGCGAGCCCGGCGTTGCTCTCCGCCTGCGCGACGACTTCAAGGACCGCGGCCCCGACTTCACGATCTACGGCGGCGCGCGTTACCGCTTCGGCCGCGCGGCGGCATTGACGTTCCGCATAGGCCACCCCGCGTTGGCGCTCGGCATCTCGTTCTTCCTCTGAGCGGGCACCGAAAAAAGCCGCGGATCTAGCAAGCAAAAGGGCCGACACCAGGTCGGCCCTTCGCTCGAACCAATCGAGCATCCGCTCGAAAGGTGGCGCTACGGCGCGGGGGTCGCGGGCTGCACGACGATCTCGACGCGCCGATTGTTGGCGCGGCCTTCGGTCGAAGTGTTGTCGGCAATCGAGCGCGAAGAGCCGAAGCCCTGCGAGGTGACGCGATCGCTGGCGATGCCGCGTGACACCAAGTAGTCGCGCACGGACTGCGCGCGGCGCTGCGACAAATCCTGATTGTAGGGTACGCCGCCTTGGGAGTCGGTGTGCCCTTCGACCACGATCTTGGACGTGGGGTCTTCCTTGATCAACGCGTCGGCGACCTCGTTGAGCTTGAGTTGCGCGGCGGGCAAGAGATCGGCCTTGGCCGAAGCGAACAGCACGCTGCCGGACAGGGTAATGACCATGCCGCGCGCCTCCTGTTTGACGGACGCGAACTTGGCCAGGTCGGCCATGGCTTGAGCGGCGCGCTTCTCGGCCTCTTCACGGCGGGTCTTTTCGTCCTTCAGCGCAACCTTGCCGGCGGCCAGAGCGCTGTTTTGCGAGGCGAGCTCGCTCTTGCTGCGGGCCAGCGCGGCGGCGGTGCCGGCGACCGTCTTCTTTTCGTCGGCGTGCATGGCATCGACGGTGGCTCCCGTCGCCTGATCGGTCTGGCGCGTCCGCGCGATGACCTCGGCGTACTCCACGCGGCGCAAGGCCAGATACGCCTGGTCGCGAGTGCCTTGGGTGTCACCGTTCTCGGTGAACGAGGCTTCGGCCACGCCCAGCTGCTTGTGCGCCGAGTCCAGGTCGCTCGGGTTGAGTCGACCGGTCGTGCCGTCGTTGTTCGCGCGGCTGTAGGCGTCGCGAGCGCTGACCAAGTCTTGAGGGGGAAGACTGGCCGCGCACGCGCCGAGGGTCAGGCTGCCGACGGCCAAGCCGAAAATCAATTTGTAGCTACGCGTTCTCATTTGACTGCTCCCTGCACGGCGTTGGTCGTCTTCTGTTCGGCTGAATCGGCGGCCGCTTCCTGGTGATCGACGCGCGCGGTCTTTTCGCGCGCTTGGGCCAGCGCTAGCTCGCCGTCCATCTTGGCGCGGATGAGCAGCGAGTCCGCTTGCTCGTTCTCGCCGTCGGCCATGGCTTTTTGAGCCTGGGCAATTTGATCGGCGGCAAGCTTGAGAGAGAGCTGCGCGGCCGGAGCGTCGTTGGCTCCCACCTCACGTGCGCTCCGCTCGGCGGCTTGGGCGTCGGCCAAGCGCTGGGTGGGCGGCGGGAAACTGCCGCCGCAAGCGCCGAACAGCGGCACGGCGATGAGCAATAAGACTGTCGAGTTCTGCATGGTGTTACTCCAATGTCCGCGCTGGTTTGGCGAGGAGGATTCGTTTGGTGTCGCCGCCCTAAGCAGCGTCCATGCCAAGTGCGTTATCGCGGCCCTTATCGCGCGGCGCTCGCCTCCAACGGGCGGATCCCACAACCACGCCACACTCGCGCGCCACGGTTTGGGACTATTCGGCGTGTCGACGAGAGCCGCAAGATGGAGCTATTTTTGTGGACATATTGGCCCAGTGCGGTTGTGGGGCGGCGTTTCGTGGTTACCGTGCTGCCCACCACATGAACAAGCTTTCGATTGCGCTTCCTCTCTCCACGTTCTTGCCACTGGCTTTGATGTTCGCTGCTTGCTCGGGGGACGACACCGACACCGACACCGGCGGTGCCGGCTCGGGCGCGACCTCGACATCGGGCGGCGGGAGCTCGTCGGCGGGAGATCGCGCCTCGGGCGCGGACGCCGGCACGGGTACAACTCCAGGCGGCGCCGGAGGCGCGACGGCGCCGAGCGACCAAGCCGGCGACGCCAACTCTGGTGGCCGAGACGGCTCCGAGCTTGGCCCAGCGGCGGTGCCACTCGGCACGGCGGAGGACTACGCCATCCTGGCCAAGTCGGCCATTTCCAACGTGCCCACGTCGAAGGTCACCGGTGACTTGGGCCTCAGCCCCGCCGCTGCCAGCTACGTTACCGGGTTCTCACTCACCAAGGCGGGGACGAGTTGGACCTCCTCACAGGTGGTGGGCAACGTCTTCGCCGCCAACAACGATCCTCCGACTCCGACCGTGCTGACGACGGCAGTCGCCGACATGCAGGCCGCCTACGTCGACGCGGCCGGACGCTCCAAGCCGGACTTCGTGAACCTGGGCGCTGGCGCGATCGGCGGTCTCAGCCTCGAGCCCGGGCTGTACAAGTGGACCTCCACCGTCACCATCCCAACAGACGTCACCCTGGCTGGTAGCGCGGACGCCGTGTGGATCTTTCAGGTGAGCGGTGATCTTCAGCTGGCTGCCGCCAAGGAGATGGTCATGAGCGGCGGCGCGCAAGCCGCTCACGTGTTCTGGCAGGTCGCCGGCGCCGTCGACTTTGGAGCCAATTCGCACGCGGAGGGCGTCGTGCTGTCCAAGACCGCCATCAAGCTCGAAACGGGGGCGTCCATCAACGGTCGGCTTCTGGCCCAGACTGCGGTGAGCCTCGCCGGCGCCACCGTCAACGAGCCGTGAGCATCTCCGCCCCCAAAGACCCCATGCCAGCCGCAAAAGGGCGTTTGCCCGAGGCCGACGCCATTCAAGTGACCGGTGTGCGCGAAGCCAAGCCTGACGTCGAGCCAATCTCGTCTTCGGAGACGATGACGGACCCGGACCGCCGCCCGCCGGAGACGTGGGAGCCCGACGACGAGCCGGAAAACGAGCTTCCGGTCGCGGCGGGGGAGCTACTGGGCGGCAAATACACGGTCGAGCGCGTCTTCGCCGAGGGAGGCATGGGCATCGTCTGCCTCGGGCGGCACGTGCAGCTCGACCAGCCGGTGGCCATCAAGTTCTTGCGCCGCGCGCTGGCGGGGCGCCCGTCCATCGTGCAGCGCTTCTTGAACGAGGCGCGCGCGCTGGCGGCGCTGCGGAGTGAGCACGTGGTTCGCGTGATGGACGTCGATCAGCTCGAATCCGGCCGACCGTACTTGGTCATGGAGCACCTGGACGGTGTCGAGCTGGAAGCGTTGCTGGAGCGGGATGGACCGCTCACGGTCGAGCGCGCCATCACCTACGTGGTGCAGGTGTGCGAGGCGCTCGGCGAAGCTCACGCTCTTGGCATCGTTCATCGCGACATCAAGCCCGAGAACCTGTTCCTGTGGTCGGGCGGCCCCCATCAAGACACGGTAAAAGTGCTGGATTTCGGTCTCGCCAAGCAGCTGGGCTCGTCCAACGCGCTCGGCGTCACCGGGCCGCAGGACAGCATCGGTTCGCCTTGTTACATGTCACCCGAGCAGGTCAGCACGCCGCAGCTGGTCGATTCTCGCACCGACGTCTGGTCGCTCGGGGTCGTGCTCTACCGGCTGCTGTCCAACGCCCTGCCCTTCGACGGTGACAGCCTGGTGGAAGTGCTGAGCCACATCTTGGCCGCCACCCCTGCTCCGCTGAGCGAGGCACGGCCGGGACTCGACCCCAGGCTGGACGCGATCGTCGCGCGCTGCTTGGAGCGAGATCCGAACGCGCGCTACCAAACGATGGCTCAACTGGCAGAGGCGTTGAACGCCTACCTGGCCGAGCCCGATCGCCCGACGCCGCCTGCGCCACCAGTCGAAGCGGAGCTGCGTATCGCCGGCCTCCGCTCGCGTTGGCCCGCCGCCGGCGTTGGCCTGCTGCTGCTACTTGGCGCTGCGTTCTACGCCGCCGACCGGAGCGGGCGCATTCGGCTGCGCACCCTGACCGACGGCTGGCTCAGCCCGGCCCGCATGACGGCCGACGCCGAGCAGCCCCTGCGCAGCAACTTCGCGCCGCGCCTTCGCCACCGGGCCTCCACGCTGCAGGCGGCTCCCGAGCGCGAGCTCGCGAGCCTCGGGTCCGCCACGCCCGCCGCCGCGCCGCTCACCGCCGAGGAAATTGCCCGCAAACGAGCCGACTATGAAGACTACCTGCAGAGCCACGGCTTGACGCGCGTCGATAGCGCCGCCGCGGAGCAAGAGCCCTAGTACAGCCCAACCAAAGCTCGACGCGCCGGTTCTTTTTCGCGTGTGCCGTTCATCGAAGCAATGGCCACCGCACTACGATCGCGTGGCAGGTTCGAGGTAATCTCGAGTCCATGTGATGAAGCGGCGGGGAGCCCGGGGCATCTCGCCTCTGACAATCCTCGCAAACGTAACATCCGGGCTGGTGTGGCTTGTTATAAGCCCACTCGATGTCGACCTCGAGCTTCGCTGCCTGCGTGGACGACGGGAGATTTCCGGCCGAAGAGCCCCGCACGGGCCCCACGTCCGGCGTTTTGACAAAACCCAACGCGTTGTGGGTCGGGCGCGCACGCCAACCTCGCCCGCGTCCCCGTCCCGAGACCGCGGAAAAGTCACTCCTCGTCGATGGGGGGGCGCCGCGCAAAGCGGCGGTGGTCTCACCGGCCATGCGCCAAGTGTTCGAGTTGCTGCAACCTCTGGCCCGCGCCGACGTCAGCGTCACCCTGATCGGCGAGACCGGTACCGGCAAGGACGTGCTGGCGCGCATCATTCACCAGCAGAGCCCGCGCGCCGAAGGACCGTTCGTGGTGTTCGACTGCGGCGCCGTCGCGGCCAACCTGGCGGAGAGCGAGCTGCTCGGCCACGAGCGCGGCGCCTTCACCGGAGCTTTGGCGGCGCACGAAGGCGCCTTCGAGCGCGCCGACGGCGGCACGCTTTTCCTCGACGAAATCGGTGAACTACCCCTGGATTTGCAGACGCGGCTGCTGCGCGTGCTGGGCAACCGCTGTGTGCGACGCGTCGGGGGCACCAGCGACCGCCCTGTCGACGTGCGCATCGTGGCCGCCACCAATCGCGACCTGCAAACCGAGGTCAACGCCGGCGGCTTCCGACGAGATCTCTACTTTCGGCTCGCCGCCGCCGTCATCCAAGTCCCGGCGCTCCGCGATCGCACCGAAGACATGCCGATGCTCGTGGCGCGCCTGTTGGAAGACTTGGGCCACCGCGAAGTGGACGTCACGCCGGCCGCGCTCGCCTTGCTCTGTTCTCGGACGTGGCCAGGCAACGTGCGTGAGCTGAAGAACACCCTGGCGTGTGCGGTTGCGTTCCTGGACGGGCAGACGCTGGAACCGCGGCACTTGGCGCTGCCATCGGCTTCGGAAGGCAAACCCACGCTCGATCACCTGCCGCTCGGCGGCTTGCGCCTCGACGCCATCGAGCACGTCGCGATTCAGCAGACGCTGCGCCAGACCGGCGGCAACAAAGTTCGCGCCGCGCAGCTGCTCGGCATAGCTGCCTCCACTCTCTACGAGAAATTGAAAAAGGGTCAGCGTGGAAGCACGAGCGACGGTCACTCAATCCGGCGTGGCAGTGTGGCGTGCGGCTCCATTTTCTGAGCGCCGCGCCCTCATCCCTGAGGGGGCAAATTGCCCCAACTCGTACAAGTCTAAGGTCCTGTACAGCGCATCGTGACTCGTTAGCATGCGAGCGTTGGCAGCCGCTATGCGAGCATGCCAATCGTGTTAGCGTCGCCGACGATGGCACCGTGCTCACTCCGCGGACAGCTAGCGACGGGAGCGCCCGGGGCGTAGGCACGCATGGTGGAGCAAGGGGGGCAGAGCGGGACGCTGGCGTTGCTGGTTTGTCGGGTCGGCACGCGCTTGTGCGGCATCCCGCTCGAGCACGTGCGGGAAACGATGCGCCCGCTGCCGACCGAGCCGCTGGCGAATTTGCCCGACTTCGTTAGTGGTTTGGCGCTGATTCGCGGTCGGCCGACGCCGGTGTTGGACGCGCATCATTTGCTGGGCGGCGAGCTCGAGCCACCGGCGCCTCGGCGCTACGTCACGATTGGCCTGGGCGAGCGCAGCGTGGCGCTGGCCGTCGATGCCGTGCTCGGGGTCCGACACGTCGAGCAACGTCGCCTCGCCGAGCTCCCGCCGGTGCTGCGCGAGTCGGGCCATGACTCGGTGTCGGCGCTGGGGACGCTGGACCGTGAGCTGTTGTTGCTGCTCGAGCGCTCGCGGCTGCTACCGGACTCGGTTTGGCAAGCGCTGGAGGCGGAGGCTCCCGCTCCATGAGCACCTCCATCGGCACTCCGGAGCTACAGCTGTTTCAGTCGGCGATTGCCCGCCGGCTCGCCCTGCGCTTCGACGACGGCAAGCTCGCATTTCTGGCCGAGGTTTTGGAGCGGCGTCTGGCCGCCCGCCGGCTGGATGCCGCCCGCTACCTGGACGCGCTGCAGAACGAGCTTCACGACGACGAGGAGCTGCGCGCGCTCGCCGCGGAGCTGACCGTCGGCGAAACCTATTTTTTCCGACATTCCGAGCAATTCAACGCGCTTTGCGAGGTGGTGCTGCCCGAGCGCGCCGCGGCCAAACCGCGTGGGGGCACCCTGCGTCTGCTCTCGGTCGGTTGCGCCTCGGGCGAAGAGCCGTACACGTTGGCAATTCTTCTGCAAGAGCGCGGCTACGACGCTCGCTTCAAGGTCGAGATTACGGCCCTCGATCTGAATCCAGAGTCGCTACACAAGGCGCGGCGAGGGTCGTACTCCGCGTGGTCGCTGCGCGAGACGCCGCCGGACGTGCGCGCCCGCTGGTTCGAGGCGGTGGATCAGAAATTTCGCATCGTGCCGGCGGCGCGCGAAGCCGTGCAATTTTACGAGCACAACCTGGCCAAGGGCAGCTCCGAGCTGCTGTCGCGCGGCAGCTATGACGTCGTCTTCTGCCGCAACGTGCTGATGTACTTCACGCCCGAGCACGCGGCGGCCATCGTGCAACGCCTGGCGCGAGCGTTGCTGCCCGGAGGTTTCTTGTTCCTCGGCCACGCCGAGACGCTGCGCGAGCTTTCGCAGAGTTTTCATCTCCACCACACCCACAACACCTTCTACTACCAACGCAAAGACGTATTGCCGACGAGCGACGACGGCGTGCCACGGGCTGTTGCAGCCCACGCCGCGCCGGTCGCGACGGCTTCCGGTAGCGAGTGGGTAGGCGATTGGCTGGAAGCCGTGCAAGCCTCCAGCGAGCGAATTCGCAAGCTCAGCGACGCTCAGCCCGAACGAACGCCTCCCGGCCCCCCCGCCGCGCTCACGGCCTTGCTAGGGCGCACCGATCTGCGACGACCGCTGGAGCTGCTGCAAACCGAGCGGTTTTCCGAAGCGCTCGCCAGCCTGCCTCAGTCTCCCGCGGCCATCGCCGCCGACCCGACCGCGCTGCTCTTGCGCGCAGCGTTGCTCACCCACCAGGGCGATCTTGCGCCGGCCGAAGCGGCTTGTCGTCAGCTGCTCGAGCTCGACCAGCTCAACGCGGGCGCCCATTACCTGCTGGCGCTGTGCTGCGAACGGCGAGAGGACTTGAGCGTAGCGGCCGAGCACGCCCGCACTGCAGTTTACCTCGACGCGGGGTTCGCCATGCCACACTTGCATTTGGGCTTGATGGCGCGTCGGCGCCGCGACACCGAGGCGGCGCGTCGCGAGCTCGGGCAAGCCTTGTGGCTGCTCGAGCGCGAAGAACCGGCTCGCCTGCTGCTGTTCGGTGGCGGGTTCACGCGCGCGGCCCTGCTCAAGCTGTGCCGCTCCGAGCTGGAAAACCTGCGAGGAGCAACGTGAGCGCGGCGGGCCTGGCCAGCAAGCTCGAAGAGCTGCGCGCAGCCTTCGATCGCACATTCGCCGCCGCCGAGCAGGACCAGGCGGCGGCCCAGCACGTCGACGTGCTAGCGATCCGCGTCGCCGAGCAAGGCTATGCGCTGCGGCTGGCAGAGGTGCTGGCCGTCCACGCCGAGCGCAAGCTGGTGCCGGTCCCGTCGCCGGCGCCCGAGCTGCTGGGGTTGGTCGGCCTGCGCGGCCTGGTGGCTCCCGTCTATGATTTGCGTCAGCTGCTGGGGCACGCGGCAGGGCCTACCCCACGTTGGTTGGCGTTGGCGCGGGGGATGTCCGCCATTGGCTTCGCGTTCGACGCGCTCGACCAGCACTTGCGGGTGCCGCTCGGCGATGTCGTCATGCCCCAAGCGATTGAAGCGGGGGGCAGGATCTTCACGCCGGGCAGCGTCCTCACGCCGAGCGGGCCGCGCCCGCTGCTGCACCTACCGACTTTGATCGAACGTGTCACGCACGGCCAAGCGCCATACGGCGCGCCGCAACGAGAGGGACCGCGATGAACTGGACATTTGGCAGAAAACTGGCGTTGGGCTTCGCCGTGGCAATCCTGACCATCTTGCTGATTGGCGTGTCGGGACATCGCGCCAACTCCGGCCTGATCGAGAACGACCATTGGGTGACGCACACGGAAGAGGTCAAACGCACCTTGGCGCAGGTGCTTTCGGGCCTGAAGGACGCGGAAACGGGCCAGCGCGGCTTTCTGCTCACCGGTGACGAACGATTTCTCGAGCCATATCACCAGGCCGTCGATGAAATCGACCGCAGTTACGCCACCGTGCGCCGGTTGACCGCCGACAATCCGCAACAGCAGCAACGGCTGGCGGTGCTGGGTCCGCTGCTCACCGCGCGCCTCTCACACTTGGCCGAGGTGATCGAGCAGCGGCGAAACACTGGCCTCGACAGTGTCTTGAAGTCGAACCGGTTGTTGGAAGGTAAAGCGATGATGGACGGCCTCCGGCAGCGGCTGGCCGAGCTCGACGAGGCCGAGAGTCAGCTATTGGTGACGCGACGCGAACGCTCGGAAGAGAGCGCTGCGGCCGCGCAAGCCACGATTCTGTGGGGCGGGTTGCTGGGCTCGCTCGTCGTGTTGGCCGCCGGCGTGCTCATCTCGCGCTCGCTCAGCAGCCAAATCGGGGTGGCGGTTCGGCATATCCAAGCTTCTTCGGCCGAGCTGCAAGCCGCCGCCAACCAACAGGCCACGGGCGCCAAAGAGCAAGCCACCGCCATGAACGAGGTCACGACCACGATCAGCGAGCTGTTGGCGACGTCGCGCCAAATCGCCGAGAGCTCGCGGCGCGTCGCCGATATCGCGGCGCAGACGTCGAGCCAAGCGCGCGCGGGGGACGCCACGGTGGCGCGTGGCACCGAAGCCGTCAACGCCATCAAGCGCCAGGTCGACGCCATCGTGAGCCACATGTTGGAGCTCGGCAAGAAATCTCAGCAGATTGGCGCGGTGCTGGAGATTGTCTCGGAGCTGGCCGAGCAGACCAACATCTTGGCCATCAATGCGACGATCGAGGCCGCGGGGGCGGGAGACGCAGGCCGCCGTTTCGGCGTCGTGGCCGACGAAATCCGCAAGCTGGCCGATCGCGTCGGTGGTTCCACGAAGGAGATCCGCTCGCTGATCGACGACGTGCGGGCGGCCGTGAACACGACCGTGATGACCACCGAAACGGGCTCGAAAGCCGTGGAGGCCGGTTCCAATCAATTCGCTCAGGTCGCAGCGTCGTTCGGGCAAATCAGCACCCAGGTCGTCACCGCCACCGAGGCGGCCAAGGAGATCGAGCTGTCGACCAAGCAGCAAGCCACCGCCGTCGAACAGGTGAACGTCGCCATCACCAACGTGGCGCAAGCTTCCAAAGAGAGCGAGGTCAGCACCGGCCAAACCCTGCGCACCGCCTCCGAGCTTGCCACTCTCTCGCGCGATCTGTTGAAGCTGGTCGAGGCGCGCAACGGCGTTGGGGCGGCGCGTAGTCTTTCGAGCTGAGCATGGCCGACCCGCTGAAGTACTTTCGCATCGAAGCGCGCGAAATCCTCGAGCAACTGGAACGAGGCTTGCTCGAGCTGGAGCGCGGGCTGGGCAGCGCGGAGAACGTGCCGCGTTTGCTGCGCCTAGCCCATACCCTCAAGGGGGCGGCGCGCGTGGTTCGGCAGTCGGAAATTGCGAACTTGTCGCATCAGCTGGAAGACCTACTGGTGCCGCTGCGTGAAGGGCCCCGCGAGGCCAGCGCCCAAGAAAGTCAGCGGCTTCTGGAGCTGCTCGACGCGATCGCCAAGCAGATTGCCGGCCTGGCCGCGGCTCCTGACGAGCCGACGTCGGCCGGGGTGGCCCCGACGCCGCTCGCCGCCGCCTCGCCGACTCCGAGCGAAGACGTCGCGCGCGCAGGCTCGCCAGCGTCACCCGAGATCGACACGCTGATGGACGGGGTGATCGAGCTCGGCTTTCAGCTCGGCGGGGCCCGGCGCTGCCTGCCGAGCATCGAACGCAGTCGCAGCTTGGCCGAGCAGCTCGGCCAACGACTGGACCCGCGCCGACACCAAGACTCCGGCCTCGACGGGCTCACGGCGCTGCGTTCGCTCGCGACTGAGCTGGAATCGAGCCTCGCCAAGCTGGACCGTGAGCTCTCGAACAACCTCGAGCAGGCCACGCGCGAGCTCGGACAGGTGCGCGACGGCGTGGATCGCCTGCGCTTGGTCTCCGCCTCCAGCATGTTCGGCAGCCTGGAACGCGCCGCCCGCGACGCGGCCGTCAGTCTGGGCAAGCAAGCGCAATTCGAAGCGCGCGGCGGCGATGTGCGGCTCGAGGCCGAAGTGCTGACGGCAGTGCAGCGAGCGCTCGTGCAGGCGGTGCGCAACGCGGTGGCCCACGGCATCGAAGCCGCGCCCGAGCGGCAAGCCAGCGGCAAACCGCCGGCGGGGCGGCTGACGTTGGAGGTAGCGCGGCGCGGGCGGCACATCTGCTTCGTGTGCCGCGACGACGGTCGCGGCGTGAACTTGTCGCAGGTGCGCCGGGAAGCCGAGCGCCAGGGGCGTCTTGGGCCGGGCACCGGCGAGCCGACGCAACACGAGCTCTTGTCGCTGTTGCTCCGGGGCGGCATCAGCACCTCCGCCGCCGTGACCGAGGTCTCGGGACGCGGCGTGGGGCTCGATTTGATTCGCGAAGCGCTGGCCGGCGTGGGCGGCAGCGTGGCGCTCGAGACGCACCCCGGTCGCGGTACGACGCTGGAGCTGCAGGTGCCGGCGTCGCTGGCCGCGCTCGACGCGTTGGTGGTGGAAGCCATGGGCCAGCTGTACGCGCTGCCGCTCACGTCGGTGGTGCAGGCGACGCTTCTCAACCCGGCCGAGCTCAGCCGCACGAGCGAAGCGTCGTCGATGCACTTCGAGGGCCAGCTGGTCCGCTTCATGCCGCTCGCGCGCCTGCTGCGCGGCCTCGAACCGGAGCGACGGGAGCGCTCGGCATGGCCGTGCGTGCTCGTGCGCGGCGAGCGGGGGCTGCTGGCGGTGGGAGTGGATCGGCTGCTGGGCGGCGAAAGCATCGTGTCTCGCGCCTTGCCCGAGGCGCTGCAAGCCGACCCCACCATCGCCGGGCTCACCCTGGACGCCGACGGCAGCCCCCGGCTCCTACTCGACCCCGACGGGCTCTTGGCCACCGCCGAGCTCGTGCCGCTGCCCGCGCCGCGCGGCGAAGCGGCGCGCCATGTGGTGCTGGTCATCGACGACTCTCTGACCACCCGCATGCTCGAGCAGAGCATCCTCGAGTCCGCAGGCTACGAGGTGGATCTGGCGACCTCGGGCGAGCAAGGCCTGGAAAAAGCGCGCGCCCGCCGTTACGATTTGCTCTTGGTGGACGTCGAGATGCCGGGGATGGATGGCTTTACGTTCGTCGAGCGGGTTCGGGCCGACCCGAGCCTGGCCAGCACCCCCACGGTGCTGGTGACGTCGCGCGCTTCCAGCGACGACCTAGCGCGCGGTCGCGCCGCTGGGGCCAACGCTCACATCGCCAAGGGCGAGTTCGATCAGCTGGAGTTTTTGGCCACCATCGGCAGGCTCGTCAAATGACGACGCGCAAGCTGCGAGTGCTCGTGGTCGAAGACTCGCACACGGTTCGCCGCCGGATTTGTGAGGCGTTGACGTCCGACCCCAACCTCGAGATCGTGGGCGAAGCCGACAACGGCCAGCGCGCCATCGAGCTGTGCCAGTCCCTGCGTCCGGACGTGCTCACGCTCGACATGATTTTACCGATCATGAGCGGCCTTTCCGCCACCGAATACATCATGGCGCATTGTCCGACGCCAATCTTGATCGTTTCGGCGTCGACCAACCGCGGCGAGCTGTTCAAGACTTACGATGCGCTCGCCGCCGGGGCCGTCGACGTCCTGGACAAGCCGCGCGGCGACGCAACCGACGACGACTGGAACCAACGGCTGGTGGCGGCGGTGCGGCTGGTAGCCAAAATCAAGGTCATCACCCACCCGCGCGCGCGCCTGGCCCTTTCGCGCGGCGCCAGCGGCAGCGCCCGACCTCCCGTGCGCGACGCACTTTCGACCACCAGCAAAGCCCCGTTGTCTTTGGTAGCGCTGGGAGCGTCGACGGGCGGCCCAAGCGCGCTGGTTTCGGTGCTGCGCGATCTTCCGAGCCAGCCGGGCCTGCTCGTGCTGCTGGTCTTGCACATCGACGAGCCGTTTGGCTCCGCCTTTGCCGAGTGGCTCAGCGAGCAAACGCCGCACGCGGTCAAATTCGCGCAGGGCGGAGAGCTCGTCGAAGGCGAGGCCGCGCGCGTGCTGATGGCGGCCCCCGGGCGCCACCTGATCGTCGAAGGCAATCGTCTGGCGCTCGACTATTCCCCCGAGCGTCACTCTTGTCGTCCGTCCATCGACACGTTGTTCGAATCGATCGCGTTGCACGCGGGGCCGCGCAGCGCCGCCGCCCTGCTGACCGGCATGGGTCGCGACGGGGCAACGGGGTTGCTGGCCCTGCGCCAGGCCGGCGGCTTCACCGTGGCTCAGGACGAGGAGACCAGCATCGTTTACGGCATGCCGCGCGAAGCCGCCTTGCTGGGCGCAGCCACGCGAGTGCTGCCGCTCGGCGAGATTGGCCGCTGCTTGGCCGACGCGATCAAAACTCGGGCCAGGTCGGCATGAGCGCCAAGACCCTGATCGTCGACGACAGCCTGACGGTGCGTATGGACCTGGCGGACGCCTTCCAGGCCGCGGGCTTGGATACGGTGTTGGCCGCCAGCGCCGCCGAAACCCGCGTCGCGCTTGCCCGCGAGCCCATCGCGCTCGTGATCTTGGACGTCGTCCTGCCCGACGCCGACGGCCTCGAGCTGCTGAAAGAAATCAGCCAGTCGACCAGCTATGCCAAGCCCGCGGTGCTGCTGTTGTCGACGGAAGCCGAGGTGCGCGATCGCATCCGCGGCCTCGAGACCGGCGCCGACGACTACGTCGGCAAGCCCTACGACACCGGCTACGTGATCGCGCGCGCCAAGGCCTTGCTGTCGGAGGGCGCCAGCCACCCCGCGGCGGCGTCGTCGACGATCCTGATCGTGGACGACAGCGTGACGTTCCGCGAAGAGCTCAAGCGCGCCCTGGAAGGCGCCGCCTACGCGGTGGCTACTGCCACCACCGGTGAAGAAGGCCTGAAGCTGGCCGCCAGCTTGCGCCCGACCGCCATCCTGGTCGACAGCGTCATGCCCGGCATCGACGGCGCAACCCTGATTCGACGAATTCGCCTGGACGCGGCGCTGCGCCGCACCCCCTGCGTGCTCTTGACCGCCTCGGAGGGCGCCGGCGCGGAGCTCAAGGCGCTGGACGCGGGCGCCGACGCCTTCGTGCGCAAAGAAGACTTGGAGCTGATCTTGGCGCGCCTAACGGCGGTGCTGCGCGGCGCCGTGAACGAGCGGACCCAAGCTCAGAGCTTGCTCGACCCCAAACGCATCCTGGCCGTCGACGACAGCAGCACCTACTTGAACGAAGTTTCGACCGTGCTGCGAGAAGAAGGCTACGAGGTCGTGGCCGCGCGCTCGGGTCAAGAGGCATTGGATTGGCTGGCAGCCCAGCAGGTGGATTGCATCTTGCTCGACTTGGTGATGCCGGGGCTGGACGGCATCGAGACCTGTCGCCGCATCAAAGCCTCGCCCATCTTTCGCGACATTCCCCTGATCATGCTGACCGCACACGAAGATCGCGGCGCGATGATCGAGGGCCTGAGCACGGGGGCCGACGACTTCATCGCCAAGTCCAGCGAGTTCGAGGTGCTGCTGGCGCGGGTGCGGGCCCAGCTGCGCAGAAAACAGTTCGAAGACGAGCACCGGCAGATCCGCGAGCAGCTGCTGCGCTCCGAGCTGGAGGCCACCGAGGCCCGCGCCGTTCACGAGCTGGCCGAGGCGCGCGCGGGCATGGTCGCGGCCTTGGAGCAGAAGAATTCCCTGCTTTCACAAGCCTATGCCGATCTCAAGCAGGCTCAGTCGCGGCTGGTGCAGGCCGCCAAGCTCGCCTCGCTGGGCGAGCTGGTGGCGGGCGTGGCTCACGAAATCAACAACCCGCTCGCGTTCGTGATCAGCCATTTGAGCACGGCCAAGAGCAGCGTCGGACGCTTGACGCCGCCCGCGGACGACGCCGAGCTGACCCGGCATTGGCAGCGCGCCCAGAGTCGCATGGACGAAATGGGCAAAGGCCTGGAGCGCATCCGCGAGCTGGTGCTCAAGCTGCGCACGTTCTCCCGCCTCGACGAGGGCGAGCGCAAAGTGGTCAGCGTGCGAGAGTGCGTCGATTCGGTGCTGACGATCCTGGGCCACCGACTGCGTGACCGTATCGTGGTGGAGACGCGCATCGGCGAGCCGGAGCTACTCGATTGCTTTCCGAGCTTGCTCAACCAAGCGCTGATGAACTTGATCGGCAACGCCATCGATGCGATGGGCAACGACCGGAGCGGCAAGCTCGAGATCGAAGGCGGGGGAAGCGGCTCGACCTACGTGCTCCGCATTTGCGACAACGGCTGCGGCATTCCCGAAAACCTGCGCGAGCGCATCTTCGATCCGTTCTTCACCACCAAAGACGTGGGGCACGGCACCGGCCTCGGCCTTTCCATCACCTACTCCATCATCAAGAAGCACGGCGGCTTGCTAGAGCTGCACGCGCGCGAAGGCGGCGGCACCGTGGCCGAGGTTTCCCTGCCCTTGGACGGCCCGCCCGGCGAGTGAGCTCGCCCTCAACCTCCCGAACAACTGGTCATTGCACGTCGAGCTCGCGCACCGGCATGGCCGCGCGCACGCGGTCCAACAGCGCATCCGAAGTGAACGGCTTCTGAATCAGCCGTTCGTCGGGCTCCAGCAGGTCGGTCTCGGCAACGCTCAGCGCGGCGCCCGCGTAGCCCGTCATGTACAGGACGCGCAACCCGGGCCGCCCCAACGTGAGCTCGTCGGCCAGCTTGACCCCGCTCATTTCCGGCATGACCAAATCGGTGAGCAAGAGATCGATTTCTTCGCCCAGCTCACTGAAAGCGCGCGCCTCGCTGGGCCGCGACGCCTCCACGACCAGGTAACCCTGCCGTCGCAAAATGCGCGCGGTGATGCTGCGCACGGACGGGTCGTCTTCGACCAGCAAGATGGTGCCGCTACCCCGTTCGCTCGAGCGCGGCCGGAGCGAGTCCCGGCTGCGCACCGCGTCCAGGCTCGTCACCGGGAACACGATGGTGAAGGTGGTGCCATGCCCGGGCGAGCTCTTCACCGAGATCTCGCCCCCGTTCTGGGTCACGATGCCGTACACCATCGACAGGCCCAGGCCCGTGCCCTTGCCGACGTCTTTGGTCGTAAAGAAGGGCTCGAAAATGCGCTTCATCACCTCGGGTTCCATCCCGCTGCCCGTGTCGATCACCCGCAGGGCGACCGCGCGCGTGGCATGAGGTGAGCCAGGGCCCCCGGCCGGCAGCTCAGCGAGCTCGATGCAGATCGTGCCGCCCTCGGGCATGGCGTCGCGCGCGTTGACGCACAGATTGACCAGCACTTGCTCGATGTGATTGCGGTCGGCGGTGATGGCGCTGACGTTCTCTTCGAGGCGCGTCAAAAGCGTGATGTGCTCGCCGATCAGGCGCCGCAGCATCTTCTCCACGTGGCGCACCACCCCTGCCAAGTCGAGCGGTTCGGGCCGCGCCGCCTCACGGCGACTGAACGCCAGCAGTTGCCGAGTCAAGGCGGCAGCGCGTTTGGCCGCCGCGACCATGTCGGCCACGTCTTCGCGCGCCACGTGGTCGGTCAGCTCCTCCAGAGCCAGCTCTCCGCTGCCCTCGATCACGGCCAGCAGGTTGTTGAAGTCGTGAGCGACGCCACCCGCCAGTTGGCCCACCGCTTCCATCTTTTGCGAGTGCACCAAGAGCTGCTCCAGGCTCCGCTTCTGCGTGACGTCGCGCAACAGCGCGATCGCGCCGGTAATTTCGCCGCCGTCGCTGCGCAGCGGGGTGGCCACGATGGCGACGCGCGCCTCGGCCACGCCACCGTTCTTGATGATGGCTTCCATCTCCACGCGGGGGCGGCCGTGCATGGCCAGCACCAGCGGGTTCTCCGACGCGGGCACCAAGGTCCTGCCGTCCGTCATGTACAGGCCGTAGACCTGGGCCCAGCGCTCGGGCGCTACGTCGTGCATCTTGGCCCCGAGTACGCGCTGGGCCTCGGTGTTGAAAAGCAGAGTGCGACCCTCCGGATCCACCACCAGGACGCCCTCGCCGATACCGTCGAGGATCGAATTGAGGATGCGCGTCTGGTGACGCAAGCGTTCTTCGCTCTTCTTGAGCGCCTCTTGCGTGCGCAGCCGCTCCGTCACGTTGCGCGAAATGGCGACCAAGCCGGCGACCTCGCCGTCCGGGTCCAAGATGCGCGCTTTGCTTTCGGAGTACCACTCCAGCTGTCCACCCGCTCTCGAGTACTCACGGACGACGTCGAGCGTCGGCTGCCCTTGCTCCAGCAAGCCCCGCTCCTCGGCCTCGATTTCGGCGGCCAAGCTTTGCACGACTAGGCCGTCGCTCAGCTTGCGGCCGATCAGAGCTTCCGGCGATTCTTCACCGACGCGCTGAGCAAACGCGCGATTCACGCGTTCGAAGTCCAGGCGTTTGCTCTTGAAGTAGATTCCGTCAGGGCTGCTGTTCATCAGGCCAGCCAGCAGCCGGCGCTCGTGGGCAATCTGGCGCGCGAGGCGAAAATGCTCGACCCCTTTGGTCACCTTGAAATGCAGGTCTTCCGCGTTCCAAGGCTTGGTCACGTAAGCAAATACCTTACCTTCGTTGATGGCGCGAACCACCGCCGGCAGGTCGGCAAAGCCGGACACCATGATGCCCACGGCCGCGGCGTCGACCATTTGCGCCAGCAGCTCGTCGCCCGTCATACGCGGCATGCGCTGGTCGGTGATGACGACCGCGATGCTGGGGTCCTCGTGTAGGACGGCCAGAGCGCGCTCGGGCGTCTCCGATTTGAGTACGGTAAAATCGTCGCTCAGCAGATCTTCTAGCGCGAGCAAGATCTGCGGCTCGTCGTCGACGACCAATACGCGAGCTTTTGTCGCCCCGCCATCCATGACTTGTCCTCGGCCCGCTCCCTGACACCCGCCGTGGTTCGTCCGCGGTGGGCGCATCGAGCTCGCCACCCCGAAGGTATCCGTTAGGTTCGAATGCGGCAAGGTTGACGGCACGATGCTCACGACGAAACCAGCCTCGGAAGTGGGAGCTTCTTGGGTCAAATTGTCGCGTCTCGCTCGTGAGTGGGCGGCGAAGAGGCATTCTTCTGATTGGCCCCACGAGCGAGTCGAGCGGCCGCGGCGCCTCACGTCTCACGCCGCGCCATCGTGGGAGCAGTTGCTCTTGACACGCGCCTAACCCTCGTACGGATTCACGGGTTCGTACGGTGTATGCGCCGCTGCGCGGCTCGCTCTTTCTTGCGGCGGATTTGCGGCAAAAAAGGGAACGCGCAGACACAATTCGACACAATGTAGAAGGCTAGACGCAAAGCCGCGGAGAGCGTCTACTTAAGGATTGCAGCAAGGTCCCGTTCTGGGTTGCTGCAGGGGCGCGCATGCAAGACGACGTGAAGGACCTCGTGCTGCTCGTGGATGACGATTTCTCGGTGCGCAAAATGCACGCGAAGGTCCTGACGCGCGCCGGCTTCTCGGTGGAAGCGTCGCCCACCGGCGCCCACGCGCTCGGTTTGTTGGAGCAAGGTCTGCGTGTCGGCGCGATCGTCACCGATCTGCACATGCCGGGGCTCGACGGGCTCAGTTTCTTGAAGGCGGTACGCAAATTCGATCTGGACGTGCCGGTGGTGATCGTCACCGGCTATCCGAGCCTGGAAAGCGCCGTTCGTGTCATCGAGTTCGGCGGCTTTCGCTACCTGACCAAGCCTACCCCTGCCGCCGAGCTCGTCGGCGCCATTCGCAGCGCGGTGAGCATGCATCGGCTGGCCTTGCTGAAGCGCCGTGCCCTCGAGCTGTACGAGAGCGAGCGTTGGCATCTAGGAGACCGCGCGAGCCTGGAAGCAAAGTTCGACCAGGCTCTCGATCTGTTGTGGATGGCATTTCAGCCGATCGTGAACTGGAGGAAGCGCGAGATCATCGGCTACGAGGCGTTGGTGCGCTCGCACAGCGAAGCCTTGGGCAGCCCGGGCCCACTGTTGAGCGCGGCCGAGCGCCTAGGCCGCGTGGGGGAGCTGGGTCAGCGCATCCGGCGCCACGTCGTGGACGCAGTGACGGCCGCCCCGGTCGAGACCCTGATTTTCATGAATCTGCACGCGGCCGATCTGAACGACGACTCGCTGTACTCGCGTAGCTCGGCCCTGTTCGGCTGCGCTCCGCGCATCGTGCTGGAGGTGACCGAGCGCAGCTCGCTCGATCGCGTCGCCGACATCAAGGGCCGCGCCCAAGCCTTGCGGGCCATGGGCTTCAAGATCGCCATCGACGATCTGGGCGCCGGCTACGCGGGGCTTTCCAGCTTTTCGCAGCTGGAACCGGACATCGCCAAGCTCGACATGTCTCTGATCCGCGACATCGACGACTCGCCGCAGAAGCAAAGCATCGTCAAATCGATGATCAACGTTTGCCGCGACGAGCTGGGCGTCACCGTCATCTGCGAAGGCGTCGAGACCGTGCGCGAGCGCGACACGCTGGGCGAGCTCGGCTCCGAAACCCAACAAGGCTACTTCTTCGGTCGCCCCGCGGCGGGCTTCTCGATGGCGCGCTGGAGCGAGTCGCCCCGCCCCTGAGGTTGCCCATGAACACGACCTATTCCGCCAGCGCTCCCCTACTCGCTCGGCGCGCCCACACCACGGAGCCCGACGCCGAGCGCGCCCTGCGCGTGCTGGCCGACGAGCTGGAGGCCGACGGCGCCAGCGCCGTGCTCTTGTTTTGCTCCGGGGCCTACGCGCTCGCTCCCCTGGGCGGGGCGATTGCCCGCGTTTTCCGCGCGCCGGTGGCCGCCTGCACGGCCGCCGGGCAATTGGGACCGAACGGCTTCGAGCACGGCGGCATCACCGGCTTGAGCTTGAAGAGCTCCGACCTCGAGATGCGGCCGTGCTTGCTGTCGCCGTTGAGCCTGTGCCAATCCCAAGCCGTCAGCCTCGCGCGCGAGCAAGCCCGGCGCGCCGCCGCGAGCCCCGGCTCGCGCAGCTTCGGCGTGCTACTGGTGGACGGCTCGTCGTACGACGAAGAATACGTGACGGCAGCGCTGTACGAGTCGCTCGGCAACGTCGCGCTCGTCGGTGGCTCGGCGGCAGCCAGCCCGAGCTACCCCCAGCCGGCCGTGTACTACGAGGGCAAGTTTCTGCACGACGCGGCCGTGCTCGCTCTGTTCGAGACCAAGCACTTGGCGTTCGAAACCTTCGCCACGCAACACTTCGTGCCTTCCGAGACCAAGCTGGTCGTCACCCTCGCCGATCCCGATCGGCGCGTGGTCTACGAGCTCAACGGCGAACCCGCGGCGCGCGCCTACGCTTCGGCCCTTGGCATGGATTCGGCCGAATTGGGTGCCAAGACGTTTGCTTGCCATCCGCTGCTCCTGGATCTGGGCGAGCAGCTGTTTCCGCGGGCCATCCGCGCGCGGCAGCCGGACGGCAGCCTGCGCATGGCCGCCGCCCTCGAAGAAGGGTTGGTGCTGAGCATCGCCAAGAGTCTCGACCCCGTCGCGGCCTTGGAGCGAAAGTTTGCCGAGGTCGAGCAGAAGGTCCCCGACCCGGCCGCGGTATTGGTCTTCGACTGCGTGCTGCGCCGCATCGAGCTCGAAGCGCGCGGGCTCGACGCACGAGTCGACGAGCTCATGGCCAAGAAGCGCGCGGTTGGCTTCAGCAGCTACGGCGAGCAGGTTGGGCCATTGCACGTCAACCACTCGCTCACGGGCTTGGCCATCGGCTCGCGGTGGGGTCAAGCGTGAGCGCCTCGACCGCCGCTTCGTCGGAGGGCTTGCTCGAGCAAATTGCGGAGCTCGAGAACCAGCTTGCCAGCCGCGACAAGACGATTGAAGCCTTGATTCGCCGCGTAGAAAGCCGGCAATCCATGCGTTCGTCCTTCGTGGCGATGGAGCAAGGCCTGGCGATGGAGCGCGTGGTTGGCAACAAGACCGCCGAGCTGGTCGAACAGAAGGCGCGCCTGGCCAAGGCGCTCGACGAGCTACGGCTGACGCAAGGCAAGCTGCTGCAAGCTCAGAAACTGCAGGCGGTGGGCCAACTTGCGGCGGGCATTGCCCACGAGGTGAACACGCCCGCTCAGTACGTGACCGACAACGTTTCGTTCTTGCAACGCGCGTTCGACAAGCTGATGCGCCTCATCGAGGCTCAAGCCAACGTGGTCGAGGCGGTTCGCGCCGGCGACGTGACGCCCGGCGCGCTCGAGCTGGTCGACGCCGCTCGCGCCACGGCCAAGCTGGATTACTTGGCAAGGCAGGTGCCGCGCGCCATCGAGCAATCGCTGGCAGGTCTCGGCCAGGTCAGCTCCATCGTCAAGGCCATGAAGGAGTTCTCGCACCCGAGCGGCACCGAGAAGCAGCCGTTCGACATTCACGACGTGATCGAGTCGACATCCATCGTCGCCAAGAGCGAATGGAAATACGTGGCCGAGCTCGAGCTCGATTTCGACTGGAACCTGCCGCCGGTGCTGCTCTTGCGCAACGAGTTCTCGCAGGTGCTCTTGAACCTGATCGTGAATGCCGCTCACGCCATCGCCGCGTCTTTGCCGGCCGGCTCCTCCGACAAGGGCAAAATCGTGATTTCGACCAAGGCTCTCGGCCCCCAGGTGGAAATCCGCATCAAGGACAGCGGCACCGGCATCCCGGCCGCTGTCCGCCCCCGCATCTTCGAGCCGTTTTTCACGACGAAAGAGGTGGGCAAAGGCACCGGCCAAGGGCTGGCCATCGCCTACTCGGTCGTAGTCGACAAGCACGGCGGCTCCATCAGCTTCGAAACCGAAGAGGGTCAGGGCACAACCTTCATCATCGCCCTACCGCTGGCAAGGGCTTGAGATGGCGATGAGAGTCCTGTTCGTCGACGATGAGGTCAGGGTTCTCGAGGCGTTGGAGCGGGTGCTGTTCGATCTGGAGGCGGATTGGCAAACCACGTTTGCCAGCAGCGCGGAGCTGGCCTTCGCCGAGCTGTGTAAGCAGCCCTACGACGTCGTCGTGTCCGATTTGCGCATGTCCGGGGTGGACGGGGTGGCGCTGCTCACGCGCGTGCGCGAGCTGTACCCGCGCACCGTGCGCATCGTGCTCTCTGGCCACAGCGACGAAGAGCTGGCGCTCAAAATGGTGCGCGTCGCCCACCAGTTTTTGGCCAAGCCGTGCGCCGCAGAAACGCTGCATCGCATCATCGCCCGCACCGAGCAGCTGACGCGCGTGTTGGGCGATCGCAAGCTGCAGAGCATCGTCGGCCACGTGGGCACTTTGCCGGCCTCCGCGCCGCTGCTCCAAGAGCTGACGCGGCTGCTCGACCGCGAAGACACCACCGCCGCGGCGGTAGCGGAAGTGATCAAGCAGGACCCCGCCATGACCAGCAAGCTGCTGCAGATCGCCGGCTCCGCGTTCTTCAACACCTCCGCCAGCGTGGCCGACGTCGAAACCGCCATCATGCGCTTGGGCTTTCGGACGCTGAGAAATCTGGCGTTGGGCGCGGGCGCCTTCGAGGCCGCCGCGCAAAGCTCGAACGCGCATTTGACCTCGGTGGAGGCGCTGCAGCGACGCTCACTTTCCATCGCGCGGGCCGCCGCCAGCATGGCCAAGCTGCCGGAAGACGCCTCCGTGGCCTACATGGCCGGCCTGCTGTGCGACGTCGGCCAATTGGTTCTGGTCGGAACCGCCCCCGAGCGCCTGTACGTCACCCAGGCAGAAGCCTTGCAGGCCGGCATTCCCGCGCACGTCGCCGAGCACGCGACCTGGGGCGCTACCCACGCGGAGCTCGGCGCGTACTTGCTCGGTTTGTGGGGGCTGCCGTTTCAAATCGTCGAGGCCGTAGCCAATCACCACGCGCCGGAGCGCCATTCGGGAGAGCACGTGGGCCTGCCGCAGCTGGTGTGGTTGGCCGCCTGCATCGTGGACGGCGAAGAGCCCGCCCCGGAATCGCTGCATCGCTTCGGCATGGAAGAGCTGTATGCCACGAGTCGTCTTGCCTTCGAGGAGCAGCGTCATGAGTGAACGCTACGTTTTGTGTGTGGACGACGAGCCGTTGGTGTTGGAGGGGCTGGAACGGACGCTGCGGCAAAGCTTCGAGGTGGTGACCGAAACCAAGCCCCTGGCCGCGCTGGCGTTGCTCGAGAAGGGCGAGCACGATTTCGTCGCGGTCGTCTCGGACATGCGCATGCCGGTGATGGATGGCGCGAAATTCTTGGCCTGCGCCGCCGAGCTCAGGCCGCATTCGACCCGCGTGCTGCTCACCGGGCACGCCGAGCTGAGCGCCGCCATCGCCGCCGTCAACACCGGCCGCATCTTCCGCTTCCTCTGCAAGCCCTGCGCCCCCAACGATTTGCTGGCCGCGGTGGAAGCAGCCGCCGAGCAACACCAGCTTCGCCGCCTGGAGAAGCAGCTGTTGGAGCAAACCTTGACCGGCAGCGTGCGGCTGTTGAGCGAAGTGCTGGCCCTGACCGCGCCCAAGATTTTCACGCGCAACCAGCAAATTCAGAGCTACGTGCTGCACTTGGCGCGTTCGCTAGGCCGCTCCGACGCTTGGCGCTTCGAGCTGGCAGCGTGCTTGAGCATGATCGGCTGCGCCGGCTTGCCCGAGGAGACGCTCGTCCGCGCGCTAGCGGGCGCCACGCTGGACGAGCACGAAGCGCGCGCCTTCGCCGAGCATCCGCTGACGACACACCGGCTGCTCAAGAAGATTCCGCACTTCGAGGATGTGGCGGAGATGATCTTGCTGCAGATGGACGGAGCCCAGGCCATCGAGGCCACCCCCGACGTGCAGCTGGGAGCCAACATGCTGCGCGTGGCGCGCGAGGTCGAGCAGTTGGTCGCCGGCGGCGCCACCGAAGCGGAAGCCGTGGCCAAGCTGCAACCAGGCCGTCCCCCCGCCCAGCTCGAGCTGCTCAAGCTACTGGGTGCGCTTTCCTCCCAGCCTTCCGGCGAGATCAAGGAGCTGATCGTCGCGCAGCTGACCGCGCAGATGGTGCTGGAAGAGGACGTGAAGACCAAGAGTGGCGCGGTGCTGGTCACCGCCAAAAAGCAGCTAACGCTGCTGCTATTGGAGCGATTGCTGCGCTTTTCACGGGCCGGGCTGGTGGTCGAGCCGGTGCGGGTCCGGGTGCCCGCGCCAAGCTCGAAGGCGCCGCCGAGCTAGGATTGCTGGGTCTCGCCGTAAACGTGCCCGTGCCCGTGCCCGTGCCCGATGGTCCTTAGGTCACCGTCGACGGCAAATTTTGGTTGTAGGCCCGGGTTCCTGGCGCGGGCCTGGCCCGCGCGCGCCGCGGGCAGCTGCCCGCGCAGTCGACGGCGGCTCAAGCAACCAGCAAGTCACGTGACCGATGGGGTGTGATGCGACTCGGATCACGAACGACTGGATGTCTCGCCCTGCGGGCCCAGCTGGGCCCGGCGCGCGCGGGCCAGGCCCGCGCCACAAACCTCGGCCTACCAACAAACGGGCCCAACGACTCCTCACGGACCGTCGGGCACGGGCACGGGCACGTTTACGGGCACGCGCGAGCGATCAATTTAGACCACGCGCTAGAAGCCCTGGCTCACGGCAGGGTGTCCGCGTGGATGGTGGCGTCGTCGATGAACAGGCGAAAGGGCGACGGCGCCACGAAGCGCGACGTGCTGCCGCAGTAGAAGGTGACCCGGTCGTCGTTGGCGGTGAAGCGCGAGCCGCTGTCGAGTACCTGCTGACCGTCTTGCAACACCAGCAACCTGCCATCGGAGTTGGGCGAGCTGCGGTACAGAGCTTCGACGTGGACCCAGCGCCCGATCGGAAAAGCCACGCTGGCCGGCTCGCTGATCCAACCGTCGGGGTGCTCGAACAACCGCAAGTGAGCGGCCGCGCCTTCGCGTGCCTCGATGTCGAGATCGAAGCGATCCGTCTCGGGGCCGTTCGACAGCTTCAAGATCACCCAGTAGTCGGCGCGCGGCGACTCGGGCAACAGGAACCAGGCGCCGTAGCGCCCTTCGCGCAGCTGAACGTTGCGCCCCATCATGGCTTGGTGCAGCTCGCCATCGTCGGTGGTGATGGCGGCGCTGAACGCATGGCTGCCCGAGTGAGCGCGTTCGGTCGTGAGCTCGAGCTGGCCAGTCCGTTGCTCGTATTGGATGCCGGCGCCGTCCCCCAGCCACTGCTCGAACGACGCGGTTTCGTGGTCGGCGCTCCACAACAGCGCGCCGTTGGGCCCGCCCGTAGGCGCGCCGCCGCTACCGCCGGCCGGGGCGCCACCGGCGAGCTCCGTGCCCATGGCGCCGGCGCCGAGCTCGGTACCGCCCGCACCCGGCTCGCCGGCGGCGGGCTGGCCTGCGGCGGCCAGCGCGTCTTCGTGGCCCACGACAACGTGACGCGCACAGCTGGCCCAAGTGGCGACCAGCGCCACGACGATGACCGGGCGCGCTCCGAGGGTCACGGCTTCTTGCTCGAGAGCGCCTGCTTTGCCAGCTCTCGATAACGTCCGTTCGGGTATTGAGCCAAGTAGGCGGCGGCCAGCTTGGCCTGGTGGCCGTCGCCCCGGGAGCGCGACGCTTCGATGCGCAGTGCCAACGCTTCTTCTGCCAGCGGACCCGTAACCGGGGCCCCGCGCTCCAGCAGTAGTAGGGCCCGTTCCGGATCCGCGTCGTGGCGGAGGGCCTTGGCGGCTTCGTGGACGCGCGCCACGTCCGAGAGCGCGCTCGGCCGCGGCACGGGTGGCCGCAGTGACGTGCTGGGAGGCGTGGGTGCCACGCCAACGGGCGGGGTGCTTGGCAGCGCGGGTGCGGCCGGGCCGGGTGCAGGCGCCCCAAGCGCGGCGTGCGCCGGTGGCGGCTTACGTGCGGTCGGCCCCGTGGGCAGAACTTCATCTGGCGGCGCCTGGGCGCCAAAAACTCGCGACAGCGCTGAGCCGCCGGCCGCCGCGGCCGCCGCGCTGGCGCCGAGCAGCCCGAGCACCAATGCCGCCCGCCCCAACCAGCGCGGCGACACCGGGCGCGCGTCGAGCGAACGCCGGACGCGCCGCCGGCGCTCTTCCGACTCCAGCGTGGGACCGATGGCTCGAATCAGCAGCTGGGCTCGAGCGGTCAGGCCATCTTCCGCGGGTAGCTCGCTCAGGCGCTTCATGTGCCCTGCTCCTCGCCCTGCGCGCGCGCCAGCAGGGCCATGAAGTCCCGCCGCGCATGATGCAAGCGGGTGTAGATGGTGTTGAGCGCTACGCCCTCGAGCTCGGCGATCTCTTCACCGCTGTAGCCCTCGATCTCGAACAGGAAGAAGGCCGTGCGGCGACGTTCGCTCAGCTGCCCCAGCAATTGATGCATCTGGCGGCGCGCTTCGCGTTGCTCCAGCGCCTCTACGGGGCTGGCTTGGCGGGCCGGACCTTCGCTCAGCTCCGGAGCGCGTTGCAGCAAGCGGCGCAACCAGGCCCGGCGCCGATGGGCGCGCGTGACATGCTGGGCGATGCGATAGAGCCAGCCGGCCACGTTACCGCCTTGAAACTGGTCGAGCCGCCGCCGAGCCACCAGGAACGTCTCTTGGGCGACGTCGTCGAGGTCCGGCTGCGGGCAGCCGAAGGCGCGAGCCCAACGCGTGACATGGTGAAAGTAGGCCGTGTACAGGGCGTCGAACTCCCGCGGCGAAAGAAACGGCGTACCTCCGCCCTCCGCACCCGGTGCGGGTGGTGCCTCGAGTGCTGCGTTGGAGGGCGGCACGGAAAGCATATGCCTTGGAATCGGTCCGTCCTTCTATGCGGGGGTGAGAAAATCTCAGCCACCCCACACTTGGTAGCTGAGGCCCAGCGACACCCCCAGCCAGAAGCGTGGGGTTTCCGCCAAGAGCTGCGACGGCTCCACACCCACCAGGTAGGTGCGCGGGAACCAGGAAACGACGGGCAGGAGCTCGGCCGCCAAGTGGCGGCTTGCCCTTACTCGAAGCACGACATCGAGGCGCGCGCCAGGGTTCACGCGCAGAGCCTGGTCGGGTCGGGGCACGGCCTTGCCGTCGAAGCGCAAAAGATCGAGCGCCGGACCCAGCTCGAAGCCCACGCCGAGCATGCCCAAGCTCGCTTCCCAACCGACGAGCGCTGCGAAAGGGAACCTCCGTAGCTCGAAGCGTGGCGGCACTCCGTTCGGTTGGTAGGGCGTCGTGGACGTGGTGGCAGCCCCCAGTAAGGTGATCGCCCACGCCCCGTCGCGCAGCGAAGCGCCCAGCCCCAAGCCGGTCGAAGCCGCACCCGCCCCCGGTGCCACCTCGACACCGGCGAACGGCCGCAGCTCGAGGGCGGCTTTCGCGCGAGGCGGCGGCGCCACCTCTGGCACGTCCGGCCGGGGCGCGAGGCTGCGAGCCACTGCCGCCGGGGGTGGCTCCGGAGACGGCAAATTCAGCGCCAAAAACACGCCCGCTACACGCGCGCGCTCCAAGCACTGGCGCGCCGGATCGCGCACCTCACGCGAGGCCCCGGCCACGCTGATGCGGTAGCTTTCCCCCAAGTCTTCGACGTCCGCGGTCAGCTCGCTCGACGCTTCATCCAAGGCGTAGCCACGCAGCAACGGCGAAAGCTCGGAAGCGACCAGCTTGCGGCTCGGGCAAGCGCCTTGCACACGCAGCCCCAAGCGACGTTCCCCTTCGGCCGCCACGGGCAGGGCCAAAGTGAGACCCAGGCACCATGCCGTCGCAATCGCGCGCTGTCTCGCTCGCGGACTCACCGCGGCAAGCTCTCAGAACCGCGCGTCGTTCGTCAAGCCGCGCCAACCCGACTTTTGTTTCGTTGCAGGTAGAAGGGAAACGGTTCCGCAACGCATAGGGGGCTGTCGCGACGTTCGCGACGCGAGGAGCCATTCATGAGTCTGCCCCACTCTTTCGAGCCCAAAGCGCCGGCGCGCTGGCTGCTCGTCGCCGCGGCGTTGACCTCGGCCTGCACGGCCGAGATCAGCGGAAGCACGGGCGCGCCCGCGGGGCAGCCACCGGCCCCTATGGGCTCACAGCCCGGAACCTTGCCAACGACTCCCAGCAGCGGCGGGCCTCTACCCACCGACCGCGACGGAGTCGCGACCGCCTGCAAAGCCAAGGCGGGCGCGGTCGAAACCGGACGCACTCCGCTGCGCCGGCTCACTCGCGCCGAGCTCGACAACTCCATCCGGAGCCTGCTGCAGGTGGACGCCGCGGCCGCCAGCAGCGTAACGCCCGACGAAAAGATGGGCCCCTTCTACAGCAACGCGATCGCGCCCGTGGACGAGCTTGCCGTCGAGCAATATCAAGAGTTGGCAGATCGCGTCGCCGCCGCGGCCGCGCCACGCGCGACCGCCATCGCCGGCTGCGACTTGGCAACCGACGCCGCGTGCCCGGCGCGCTTCATCGAAAGCTTCGGGCGCAAAGCCTACCGGCGCCCGCTGGACGCCACCGAAAAGAGCGAGCTGCTCGGCGCATTCAACGCCGGCGTGGCCGCGGCCGACGCCTTGAAAGGCTTCCAAACGGTGCTCGAAGCGATGCTCCAATCGCCGTTCTTTCTCTACCACGACGACACGTTCGTCGGCGCCGGCAGCGGCCCACAGCACCCCAGCGTGGCGCCACTGCCGCTCGATCCGTACGCCCTCGCCGCACGGCTGTCCTTCTTCTTGTTGGGCTCGACCCCCGACGAAGAGCTGATGACGGCGGCCGAGCAGGGCAAGCTGTCCGGCGTCGACGACGTCACGGCCCAGGTTCGACGGCTGCTGGCCAGTGATCCCGCCCGCGAAACGGTCGGGCAATTTCACCGCCAATGGTTGGGGGTCGCCGACCTGCCCAGTGTCGACCGCGATGCCACCAAGTTTCCCGCCTTCAGCCCCGAGCTCGCGACGGCCGCCTACGAGGAAACCAAAGCGTTCACCAACTACGTGCTCCGTCAGGGCGACGGCAAGCTGAGCACGCTGCTCACGTCCAACCTGGCGTTCCCAACCGGCGCGCTCTTCCAAGTGTACGGCGCGACGCAGCCGGCAGGCTACCAAGCGGGCACCCCGGTCCAGCTCGACCCGAGCTTGCGTGCCGGCCTTTTGACCCAGGCCGCGTTTTTGATGAAGCACGCCCACACCGATCAAACCTCGCCCGTCCACCGCGGCATCTTGGTGCGAGAAAACCTGCTGTGCGGCAAGATTCAGCCGCCTCCGCCCACGCTGGTCGTCACCGTGCCGCCCGTCACGGCGGCCACCTCGACGCGGCAGCGGTTCTCGCAACACGACGCCGACCCCGTGTGCGGCGCCTGTCACAAGGACATCGATCCGCTCGGCATGGGCTTCGAGAACTACGACGCCATTGGCCAGTACCGCACGACGGACGGCTTGGGTCCCGTCGATGCGTCGGGCGCATTCACTAACGTTCGAGCTGACCTGGCGGGACCGTTCACGGGCGCGGTACAAATGGCGCAAGCCTTGGCCAAGTCGAGCGAGGTCGCCGACTGCGTGTCACGGCAATGGTTCCGCTTCGCGCTCGGTCGCGTCGAGAGCTTCGACGACGCCTGCACCATTTCCGGTCTTCAAAGCGGGTTCGATGCTTCGAGCGGGAACGTGCCCCAGCTGCTCGAGGCCATCGCGGCAAGTGAAGCCTTTGGGCATGTGCGTTCGAGCGGAGGAAACCAATGACGCGTTCTCGACGACCACTCGACTTGCCACGGCGGCGGCTGCTTCAGGCCTTGGGCCTCGGCGTCGGCGTGGGGCCCATCTTGCCGTTGCTCAACGCCACCGGCGCGGAGCCCACCTTTCCCAAGCGCCTGATTTTGATCTTCGAGCCGGATGGCGCGCCCGCCAAAGACTACAACACCGTCGTCGATTGGAAGCCGCAAGGCGCCGAAACCGATTTTACGCTTTCGGACATCCACAAGCCGCTCGAGGCCATCAAGAACAAGCTGGTGGTGCCGTGGGGGCTCAAGCTTTCCGCGGGCGGCGCTGGCGAAAATCACGCCTTCGGCATGGCCGGTCTGTGGACGGCTTCTACCTTGCAAGATCCGTCGGGCACCGCCAATTTCGATGGCGGCAATGGGCATCGCACGGGTTGGGGTAGCGGCCCATCCATCGACCAAGTGGTGGCCAAAGAATTCGGCCCCAACAAGCCGTACCAACGCGCCGCCGACGACCCCTCCCCCGAGACGCTGTTCCGCACCGTGCAGCTTGGTATCGAATGCCTGGATCCGACCAGCTTGAATCGCATGATCTACGCGGGTGCCGATCAGCCGCTTCACCCTGAAGTGAACCCGAAATCGGCTTTCGATCGGCTATTCAAGGGTGTCATGCCGGCTGCGCCCAGCGTCACGCCCATGACGGACGACTCCGCCGTCAAAGAGGCGGCGCGTGAAAAATCGGTCATCGACTTGGTCGCAGCCGATCTCAAGCGGTTGCGCACGCGCATCGGCACCGAAGACTACTCGAAGGTCGACGCGCACCTCGAAGCACTGAGCGCGCTCGAACGGCGTGTCGGCGCGACCAGCGGCGGCAATAGCTCCGGCATGCTGAGCTGCGCGGTGCCGAAAGCGCCCACCGGCGCTGGCTACGACAGCAAGCTGAAAGACATGTCCGACATCGCCGTCGCAGCCCTATCGTGCGACGTCACGCGCGTCATGAGCATTCAGTGGAGCTACGCTTTCAGCCACATCAAGCACACGTGGATTGGCCTGGGCGATCACCACAACTATTCGCACGACGGCACCGACCGGCGCACCGAGCTCACCGCCATCGACAATTGGTACGCAAAACAACTGCTTTATCTGCTGCAGCAGCTCGACAGCGTGAAAGAAGGCAACGGCACGCTGCTGGACAACACGCTCGTCGTCTTGGGGCGTGAGCTGGGCAGCACCGCCCATCGCATGGAGCGGGCGCCCTTCATCATGGCGGGTGGCGCCGCCGGCGCGCTCAAGCCGGGCCGCTGGTTGAGCTTCGACGGGCAGCCGCACGCCAAGCTGCTAGTATCCATCGCCAGGTTGATGGGTCTCGAGATCGATACCTTTGGCAATCGCGACGTCGGATCAGGCCCGCTCTCGGGCATCGGTTGAGCATGCAAACCATCAGCTCGTCGTTTAGACGCTTCGCGCTGCTTGGCGCCTTCGCGGGCGCGGTGGGCGCGTGCTCTTCCACCGACACTCCCTCTCCGGCTCCGAGCCCGACCGCGGGTGCGGCTGGCACGCAAGCAGACTCCCCCGGTAACGCCGGTTCCAGCAACCAGACCGGCGGCAACGCCAACACCGCCGGCGCCAGCGGCAGCGCGGGCACGCCGATCGGCGGCAACGCCACTGCTGGCAGCGCGGCGGGCGGCGGCAGCCAAGCCGGCGGCAGCAGCCAAGCCGGCGGCAGCAGCCAAGCCGGCAACGGCCAAGGCGGCGCCGGGGGCGGCACCGCAGGAGGAGCAGGAGCCGGCGGCGCGGCCAACGGCCTGTGCCCCCCTCACGCCCAACTCTGCCTCGACTTCGAAGACGGCGCGTTCACCGGTTGGAACAAGAAGGAAAGCGGCGGCACCGTCAGCGTCGACAAAACGCACTTCAGCCATGGCAGCCAAGCGCTGTTGGTCTCGGTGCCCACCGGCCAAGCCGGCGGCATGATCGAAAACCACGGCGCGCCGCTATTTCCGCTGCCGCAAAAGCAGCTCTGGGGCCGAATGATGGTCTACTTCGAGGGCGTGCCCGACGGCCACACCGATTTGGCGCGCGGCAACGGCGGCAACGGGGGCCCCAACTACAACGTCGGTGAGCAGCATGATTCCATCATGCTCAACTACTACGCCGGGTCTTCGGCTACCGATTGTTGGGCTCGACCCAAGCCCGAAAAGAAGGTGCCCGACAAGACCTGGATGTGTTGGGAATGGCGCTTCGACAGCGCCAAAAACCAGATGGATTTCTGGATGGACGGCACCTTGCTGCGCAGCGTCGACATGAACGGCGACGGCTGCCTCACCGGCAACGGCGTTTGGCAAGCGCCGCCCACGTTCGAATCGATCAGCGTCGGCGAGCTCGTCGCCGAAAGGTCGAACAGCACCGCGTACAAGGCTTGGATCGACGACGTCGCGGTCAGTAATTCGGCGCGCGTGGGCTGTCCGGCGGCGCCGTAGCGGGGCTCGCGCGCTCGGCCGCCAACAACGCCAAGTTCTGCTCGACCCCGGGCAGGTGCGGGTTGGCGTCACGCGCGCGCCGATAGCTCTCCGCCGCCCCCGAAAGGTTGCCGAGCAGCTGCTCGACGGCGCCGAGGCTGGCGTGCGCCTCCGCCAGCCCAGGAAAAGCGCGAACCGCGCGCTGAAAAGCCGTGCGGGCCTCGGCCAAGCGCAGCTGTCGTCGCCGCTCGTTGCCGACGTTGTACTCGACGACCCCCAGCACCTCGCCCGGGCTCAGGGGTCGCCCGTACTCGGCGGCGGAGCCGCCCGGCACCGGAAAGCGCTCGAGGTACCAGGCGTCGGGCATGGCCTCGCCTGCGCGCAGCAGCTCGACGTTGCGCGCGGCGCGCGGCTCGTCCGACCGCACGTAGAAATGACCCGGCCTGATGATGCCGGACGCTTTCCAGCCAAGCCCCTCCGCCAGCGCCAAAAACAGCGTCCCGAGACCGACGCAGCTGCCCCTCCGACGGGACAGCACGCTGGGCAAAAAGACGAAGCCGAGGTTCGTGTCGGTGACCTCGCGCACGAAACCCCAGCGCCCGAACATCAGGTCGCTCAAAACGGCTGCTCGCGAACGCTCGGGGGCTCGAGCCGCTTCGCGCTCCACCTCGTCCAGCAGCCGCTCCAGCTCCGCTACGCTCGACGCCACCTGAGCCTCGTCGGCAAAGCCCAGGCTGCGAGCCATGCCCACCAGCGAGTGAGCCAATGAAAGCTCACGTCGCCGCCCGCCGTGACAGGCGCTGCCTGCGAGCAGCAGCAGCAGCGCGCGGCGCTTCATGGCTTCTTCACGGGCTCCCAATCTTCCCAGTAGTTGTACAGATCGCGCGCCGTCATCATCCAGATCACCAGCTTCTTCGTGCCCAGCGCTTCCACCCCGCGCCGCAGCAGCTTTTGCCGCACGTTGGGGCCGCCGCCGTAGCTCATCACCAGGTCGAGCGGGTACGAGATGCCGCGAGCAATGTGCGCCGAGACACCGGCGTGCTCGGCGTCGGTCAGCTCGTAAACACCGGTGAAGCTATCGCCCAACAGCACGACCGGGCTATCCGGATCGTCGTCGTAGGGCTTGCCGCCAGCCATGACTTGGTGCGCGACCAGCGTTTCGGGCGTGTACTTCTTCTGCTCGGCCTCGGGCAGGCGTGACTGCAGATCTCCGAAGCGGGTGAAGCTGGTCTCCTTCAGGTCGTAGGAGCGCTTCTGCTTGGCCAGCTCCGCGTACCACGGATACTTCTTCACCCGCGCCGCCAGCAGGTCGGCGGCCAAGCGCAATCCGCGATCGGTCCAGTGCGTGTCTTGATGCTGGAACAAGAACGGCTCGGGGGCGCTCTCGGACTTGGCGCGTAGCAACGCCGGCAACAGATCTACGACCTCGACGCCTTGCTTGCTCAAGCTTTCGATGAGCTTGCGAAACGCGGGGTTGGCAACCTGGCCCGACAGCGACTTGAAGTCCGGATCGAGCTTTTCCGGATACACCTCGAGCTTGGTCGGCACCGGCACGAACAGAAAATCGACGCCCTGCTCGTCGAGCAGCTTCTTGAACTCGATGATCACCGGCAGCGGGTTTTTCCCCTTCTTCTGCTGCTCGAGATCGCCACCCGTGACGTATTCCAGATCGTTGCGGTAGAACAAAAAGCCGTCTTGCCCGGCCAGCGCCTTTACCTTGGGCGGCATGGCTTTTAGCCGCTTTTTGAGGGCTTCGTGGATGGGGGCGAGCTTCTTTTGCCATTTGGTCCAGCTGCCCTCGGCGGCCAGCTCGTGCTGCACCGTCTCGAGCGCGAGCGCCGGGTTCGGCGAAGGACGAGTCTTGGCCAGCTTCAGCGCAGGACGGCTGGGCGCGGCCGCCGCCGGCGCGTCGCCTTCACCGTGGACGAGCAAGACGTTGTAGGTCGGCTTACCCTGCGGCTTACCGCGCAGCACGATGGTCGGCGCCGTGAACGTGCGGCCGCCCAGCTCTTGCTTGATGTCGGCTTCGGTCTGCGCGTCGGGCCAGCTCGGGCCGACCGGCATCAGGTCGGTATTGAACGACGGGTACCAATACGATGAAAGCTGATTGGCCCAAGCCTTCACTTCACTTTGCGACAGCAGCGGCTCGACGTAGTCCTTTTGAATGGCAGCCACGAGCGCCGGATTGACGGCCTTGGCCGCGACGCGCCCATACAGCTCGGGAAAACCGTCCCCGTCTTGATCGGCCGAGCCCGCGAACGGCTTGAACCACGGCTGAAACTCGACCTTGGCCCAAAGCTCGGGCGTGCCCGCACCGCCTTGATGCACGAAGAGCTCACTCAACTGCTGACCGGAGGTGCCGGGCGGCAGCTGCAAGCCCCAACGCTCGGAGCGCACCGCCGAGCCCACTTCGGCCAGCTCGGAAGCGCCGGCGACTTTGTGCGACTGCAAGAACTCCGAGAGAGGCGCAAACGCCAGCGCCTGCTGTCGTTCGGCTTCGGAAAGCGGCGTCTTGGTCACGTCTCCGGTCAAGCTGTCCGAGTCCAGTTGACCCGCGAACGGGTGAGACGTGTCGGGCGTGCCCCCGGCCGGCAGCGGCGCCTCCGGCTCCGGATCGGCGATCATGAAGTTGGCGTGATACGCCGCGTAGTCCAAAGCGGCGCGCGTCGGGCGAGTCACCTCCCGCACCCAGACTTGTGAGCGAGTCCGCGCGTAGCCTTCGTTCAGCGTGCGCACGTTGGCGTTGTCGCTGCGGGCACCCGAGGCGGCGTCGCCCCAAGGAAATTTGGCCGAGCCGGCGTGGCACGCAGCAAGCGCCAAAGCGCCCGCCAAGGCCAGCCGCCCCCAGCTTCGAAGCTCCCATTCACGCGGCATCATAACGACCTCTCCGGTAGTTCCACATCACGCGCAGCACGCGCAGTCCGTAAGTCAGCGGGTTCAAGTACGAAATCTCGTCGCCGTAGTGTGTCGGCACGGGGGCTTCTCCGACCGAGAGCCCGCGCGCGCGCGCCGACGCGAGCACCTCCAAATCGAAGTCGAAGCTGTTGGACAGGCTTTCGAACGGCAGCTCGAGCGCCCGCCGCCCGTAGAGCAGGTAGCCGCTGTGGTAGTCGGTCAGCCCGAGCGCCAGGGTCCGATTTTCGATGCGATTCAACAGGGCGTTGCCGACGTACTTGTAGAGCGGCATTCCGCCCTCGAGCGCGGTACCGGACGCAATGCGCGAGCCCTGCAGCAGGTCGAGCCCGCGCTGCGACTGTTGACGGAGCAGCTCCGGCAACGCCTCGGGCGCGTATTGCCCGTCGGCATGAATGCAAGCGACGAAATCGGGCGCGGAGGCCTTGGCCGCGCGGAGGCCGTCTTTCATGGCCGCACCGTAGCCGCCATTTTGGGGGCGCCGGAGCAAACGCAAGTTGAAGTCGGAAGGCGCGCGCCGGAGCACGCGCGCGGCCGTGTCGTCTTTGCTGCCGTCGTCGACCACCACGACATGGGACAGCCCCGAAGACACCAAGCCCGCCACCCGCTCCAGCAACGAGTCGATGTGGCGGCCGGCGTTGTAGGCGGGAATGACGACGCCCAGCTTCATGCTGAGCTCGCCAGCTTGAAAGCAGCGCTGGCTTCGGCTGCCTCCGCCGCGGCGACACGCGCGCCGTAGCGCTCGCTGTAGTCACGCACGATGGCCGGCAGGGCCAGAGCCAGCGACTTTTGCGGCTTCCAGCCCAGCAGCTGCTGCGCCTTGTGCACGTCGGGAATGCGCTCCTGCGTGTCGTCGTAGCCAGGGCCGTAAAACTCTTCGGCCGAAACGCTGCGAAACTGCGCCGCCGGTCGCTCGGGAAAGAGCTGCCCGAACGAGTCGGCCAACAACCGGCCCAGCTCGGCGATGCTGACGTCGTTGTCGGGATTACCCAGGTTGAAGATCTGTCCCAGGCTTTGCTTCGGCCGCTCCAGCACGCGGCACACCGCCTCGGTCATGTCGCTCACGTCCATGAACGCGCGCCGCTGGTTGCCGCCGCCGACCAGCGGCAACGGCTCGCCGCGCAGCAGCGCGTTCATGAAACAGGCCAGCACCCGCGGGGTGCCTTCGCCGTCGATGCCCGGCAGAAAGTCCATGCGCGGGCCGATGGTATTGAACGGTCGAATGATGGTGAAAGGCAGCGCCCCGTGCTGGCCATGCGCCCAAATCACCCGCTCTAGCAGCTGCTTGGCGCAAGCGTAGGTCCAGCGCTCACGCCCCACCGGACCGAGCATGAAGCACGAGTCGTCTTCGTGCATGCGCTCGGTGGGTTGGCCGTGCTGATCCAACGCCGTCCTGCCGTAAACTTCGGCGGTCGAGAAATGCACCAGCCGCACCCCGCGCTCGGCGCAGCGCTTCACCAGCGGCAACAGGTGGGTGAAGCTGGCGTCGATGACCTCGAGCGGGATGGTGGAATACTGGGCGGGGTTGCACAGGGCCGTGAGCGAGACCACCACCTGGCAGCGTTCGGTCACGGCCTCCACCAGCCCGGCCGCTTCCACGCGCGCTTCGATGCGCTGCACGCGCGGGTCGCGGCACTCGAGCTTCGTCAAGTCGACGTCGACGGCGTCGATTCGACAATCGAAGCGCGCGAGCAGCGCCGGCACCAGATGCGAGCCGATGAAGCCGCCCGCACCCAGCACGGCCACACGCGCCTCGTTCACGGTGCGCTGGCCCCGGGAATGAACACGTCGGGCCAGCGGTCGTTGGCCGAGTTGAAGGTCAAGCGCGCGGCTTTCTCGCGCGGCGTGCCCACCTCCCACAGGTAGATTTCGTAGTCGGCGGTGTCGTGATCGTGGCCGCGCTGGGTGATACCCCAGACCAGCCATTTGCCGTCGCGCGACAGCTGCGGAAAGTACTCGTGCGAGCGGCGCCCGGGCATGTCCATCAGCTCGAGCTTGTCCTCGTCGACGTCCTTGGGCGGCATACCGTTTTCAATCGGCATCTTCAGCACGCGGCTGCCGCCGTTGCCCGTCGGGTGAACCCAGTAGATGGCAGTGTGATCCGGCGTCCAGTTGATCTGGCAGCCAAGCCCGGTTTGAGTCCAGGTCTTCTTGGCGATGTTCCAAATGCCGGTTTCACGCTTCGAGCCGCGCAGCGTGATGGCGATGTACTTGCCGTCGCTGGACAGCTCCGGCTGTTGCAACAGCGCTCCGCCCAGATCGGAGACGCCTTCGCTGTCCATCAACTGCGTCTCTTCGCCGCCGAGCTTGCTCTTGAACACCTTGGTGCCGCGGACGTACAAAATCTCGTCGTCCGAGATCCAGCTGCCCCAGCTGGCGCTCTCGACCACCTTCTTCGGCTCCGAGCCGTCGGGCTTGATCGTGTAAATGTCCCACTTATCGCTGGTATTGGCGTCACGCTCGCTGACCCAACCTTGCTTGCTGCGACAAAACAAAACCTGCGAGCCGTTGGGCGAGAAGCGCGGGAACCAGTCGACCTCGTCACCCTTGGTGATTTGCTTCACGTCCGAGCCGTCGGTCTTCATCGTGAACAGATCGTGGTTGCCGACGCGCGAGCTGGACCAGACGATGAGGCCATTGGCCTTTTCCCCCACCTCGCGCATCAGCGCGACCGCCTCGGCGGGAGCCGTTTCGTCGGCGCCCTTCGGGGGCTCGCCCAGTGACGAGCAGCCCAACAGCGCCGCGCAGCCTACGTAAACGATTTGCTTGAGAGGTAGACGGAGACTCATCTGACTTGTCCTTTTGCGAGCTGACTATCGCGCAATGAAAGCGCAGCCGACTCGGCGGCTGAAGAAAAACAACGACTAAATCCGGCGCGCACGCCGAGCGGCGCGTAGCCGAGATCCGTCATCGCCTGGCTGGGATCGAGATTGGCGTCGTTGACGATGCCGGCGATCGCGCTCGACGTCAGCGGTGGGCGCTTCATGACCAGCGACAGCAGCGCCGCCAAGGCACGGCACAGCCACACCGGTAGGTGCAGGAACGGGCGCGGGCGATCGTGATATTGGAGCAGCAGCTTGGCCAGCTCGAGCATCGAGACCGCCTCGGCGCCGCTGAAATTGTAGGTCTTGCCCAGGGCCACGGGGGCGCCCGCCAGCCGCACCAAGCCGTCCACGATGTCCTCGGACCAGACCGGCCGCTTCAACGCCCGGCCGGCACCGATGAACGGCACCAGCGGGAAGCGCCGCAGGTACGCCAAGAACATCATCAGCTCTTGTCCACCCCCCTGCTCGTACACCAGCGTGGGCCGCACGATGGTGTAGCCGAGACCGGAGGCTTGCACGATGCTCTCGGCCTCGAGCTTGGACTCGGCGTAGCGGGTCCGGCGTGGGTAGACGACCGAGGCCGACGACACGTAAACGAAATGCGGTACGCCGGCCCGGCGTGCCTCCGCCACCAGGTAGGCCGTGCCGTCGCGGTTCACGCGCGTAAAGACCGTGGGGTCGTGCGAGATGATGACGGCGGCCAAGTGATAAACGAGGTCGACCCCGTCGCAGATACCGGTGAGCGTCGCGGCGTCGCTCACGTCACCTTCGCGCACATCGCAGCCCAGCGCTTCGACCCGCGAACGCAGCGGGTCGCCGGGCAAGACCAGAGCGCGAACTTGCCAGCCTGCCTTCCGCAACCGAGCCGTCAAACGGGCGCCCATCACGCCGGCGGCTCCGGTGACCAACGCCGTCGGCATGCTCAGGGCGTCTCCGCGGGCTTGGGCTTGGGAAAATCCAGCGGCTTCCAGTCGCCGACCGAGAGCTCGCGCGAGGCAAATTCCCAGATGACCACGCGCTTTCCGGCAAGCCGATCTTGCCCTGCCGCAAGCTCGCGCGACAGCGCCTGACGAGTCGCGAACGCACCGGAGTCGTTTTGCGCGATGACGTCGAGCGGGCGGCCGAGCGCCAACGCCAAGTGCGGCCCCAGGCCAGCGGCGCTGCCCCAACCCATTCCCTCGAGGGTGAAGATGTTGGTGAAGCTGTCGCCGAGCAACAGCACGTCGGCGGCGGCGTCCGGCTCCCACGGCGTGCCGGAGGCGTCCTGCACCTGGTGGATCAGCACCCGTTGGGGTTGGAACACTTGCTGGTCTTCGGGCAGCTTCAGCATGTCGACCAGATCACCGACGCGCGAAGCCGGCTGCTCCACGGCGTGCAGCGACGGTTTGTCGGTCAGGGTCGGCAGCACGTGCAGGTCGCTCACCAGCTTGGCCAAGTCGCTGGCGATGCGCTCCATGTAGGCCGGGGCAAAGTGCGTGTCTTGGACGAGATACAGCGGCTGGTCGTGAGACGGCGGCGCGCTCTTCCTCGCGTCGAGCACCGCCACACCCGCCGCCCGCAGCTCGTTCAAGAAGCGATCGTAGTCGACGTTTTGCGCCGGCAAGCCGCCCTGCCGCCCGTGCAGCGGCCCCGGCTCGAGCGCGGCCTTGTCCGGCATGGGCAACAGCACCAGACGAATGCCCCGCTCGGCTAGACTGCGTTGAAAGGCGAGGATGGCCGGGCGCGGGTCGGCGTGAATGGGGTCTTGCCCCCCGTCCAGAGCTTCCTTCTCACGGCCGCGCAAAATGGCCGGCTCCAGAAAGCCGGGCCCGCCCACGTGGAGCACGCCGGGCGTGTAGTAGAGCCAGCCGCCGTGGCCGACGACGGCTAGCTTGTTGCCGACGCGCCCGAAGCGCGTGAGCAGCTGCTGCACGCGCGGCTGTACCCAAGCCTTGGCGTACGAAGCGTCCTCGATGCCCTTCTCGAGCTGCCGCAGATTCTCCGCGGTGGGCGGACGGCGCACCAAATCGGCCAACGACGACTCTTCGCCTTCGCGCTTTTCCAGATAGGCCTGCGCCAGCGGGACCGCGTAGATGGCGACCAGAAACATCAAGCACAGCGCCCACGCCATGCCTCGGCTCACGTCGGTAGCAATGATCCCGCGGCGCAGCGCTTCGTCGTGGGAGGGGTCGGTCGGCCCCCCCGTGCGCTCGACGGCGGCAGGTGTTGCTGGCAAAGCACTTTGCATCACGCGGCCTCAGAACTGAAAGTAGAGAAACGGGTTGATGGTTTGCGTCCACATCATCAACGTGGCCAGCACCATCGCGGCGGTCGCAAACACCACGCGCGGCAGTGACAAGCGCTCGGTCAGCTGCCAACTGTTTGGCATGCCGAACACCACGATGGCCGAAAGCGCGAACAAGCCCGCATAGTACGGCGGGTAGAGGGCTCCGGCCACCACGTCAGACGCGGGCGAAACGGCGCCGAGGCCGAACAGCGACCCCAGGTAAGTGAGCGCTTGCCCCAAGGTCTTGGCCCGGAAGAACACCCACGACAGGCACACGATCAAAAAGGTGCAGGCCACGCCGAAGGCCGGGGGCAGCCGCCGCAGCGGGTGCGCTTTTCCGAGCTTGCGCTCCACCCCCAGCATGCTGCCGTGGATGCCGCCCCAAATCACGAAGTTCCAGCTAGCGCCGTGCCACAACCCACCCAGCAGCATGACGGCCATCAGGTTGACGTAAGTGCGCCCGGGTCCTTTGCGATTGCCGCCTAGCGGAATGTACAAATAGTCCCGCAGCCAGGTGGACAGGCTGATGTGCCAGCGCCGCCAGAACTCGGTGATGCTCCGCGACTTGTAGGGCGAATCGAAGTTCTGGATCAGCACGAAGCCGAGCATCAGCGCCAGGCCGACCGCCATGTCCGAGTAACCGGAGAAGTCGAAATAGATTTGAAGCGCGTAGCCCACCAGCCCGAACCAGGCGTCGTAAAAATGCTTGGCGCCCCCGGCGAAGGCCGTGTCGGCAATGTGGCCCATGGGGTTGGCGAGCAGGATCTTTTTCCCCATGCCCAGCGCAAAGAAGGCCACGCCACGGGCGAACTTTTCGAGCGTGTGCTGGCGCACGCGCATCTGCTCTTCTAGCGCGGCGTAGCGAATGATCGGACCGGCGACCAGGTCCGGGAAAAACGCCTCGAAACACATGTAGTCGGTGAAGCGCCGCATCGGCCGCGCTTCACCACGGTACACGTCGATGGCGTAGCTCATGGCCTTGAACGTGTAGAACGAAATGCCGACCGGCAGGACCACGTGCAGGACCGGCACCAGCTGCTTTCCCGCCCCGAACAGCGCGCCGAGCGCGTTGATGTTCTCCGCCACGAAGCCGGTGTACTTGAACACCGCGAGCAAGCCGAGGTTGGTCACGATGGACGTGGCCAACACCAGCTTCATGGCACGGGTACGCACGACCTCGGGGCCGATCACGGGCGGTAGACCGTCCACGTCCGGCAGCTTCGACATGCGCAACAGCAGGATGCCGCACACGTAGTCGACGCTCGAGCCGAAGAACATGATCACGGCCCAGAGCGGGTTCGCCCAACCGTAAAACACGTAGCTCGAGACGGCGATCAGCGCGGTGCGGGCCCGAAACGGCAGCGCGTAGTAGGCGGCCAGGACCAGCGGCAGGAAATAGAATAGGAATATTTGGCTGGAAAATACCATTCAGCGGCTCACGGGGCCCACGGGCGCCAACCCCTGTCTTTCATCGTCTGCAGCGCGCGTTGCACCCACATGCGCTGACCATCCAGGTTGAAGTGGTGGTCGTCTTGCATGGGAATGCCCTTCGCCGAGACGAGCGCAAAGTTCGACACCACGCTCGGGCACTTGGCAATTTCCGGCATGATGGCGTTGGCAACCGCGCCGCCGACCACGAACTCACCGCTGCCCTCGACTTCGTAGTCGTTCATCAACGCCGGCAAGTTGGGCTCGCCGATGTCGGTGCGAATGGCGGTCACTAGCTTGTTGATGCAATCCGGAAAGCCCGACACGTCGGCCGCCGTACCGTGCCGCTCGGTGATGCCCAGGTAGATGATGATCGCGCCGAAGGTCACGCGGCCCTTGATGGCCTTGGGCCCGGCGATGAGATCATTGTAGTAGAGGGCGCCCGGCAGAAACTGCGAGCAATAGGCCGATGGCTGGCCGTAGCCGAGCGAGACGAAATAGTAGTCGGGCGAGGCCATGGCCGACTCCTTGACCAGCGCGGTGCCGGGGCCGGCGCCGGGGCCGCCCGCGGTCTTCGGCTCGATGGCGAGCGTGGGCGACGAGCCCGCGTGGTACATGTACGCGTGCGGGTTGGTCTCCGTAAAATGGTAGGCGCGAGACCCCTGCGGCGTCATAGCCTGGCCGGCCATGTTGGAGTGCCCGATGTGAATGAAGGCGATGGCCTTCTCTTTCGGCACGTTCACGCCTCCCAACGGGATGGTCATGCCCGACGCGCCTGCAGTGCCGGTGCCGGTGCCGGCGGTGCCGATCGCGGTGCCGCCCGCGCTGACGGAGCCGCCCGTCGTTTGCCCGGCGCCCGTGCCGCCGGTGGTAACGCCACCCGCGGTCCCAACCCCGCCGCCCGTCGCCGGTGCGCCGGCTAGGCCGACGGTTCCGCCAGCGGAGGTGCCAGCGGTCGGCGTCGGCTGCGTCGTCGTCGTCGTGCCGCCGGAATCGAAGTCGCCGGTGGTGTCGATGGCTTGCACCTCGTGTGGGTGCTCGACGACGCCGCAGGCCACGCCTCCAGCCAAGATGAACAGCGCGCCGAACCAGCGCCGTGACCCTGATCCGCTCATGTCGAGAATTGGTTTCATCGTCGACTCTCCTCTAGGTTGGCCAACAACTGCGTGGCCTCGCGGTCCAAGGGCTGCGCCCGCAAGGCGCGCCTCAAGAAGTCCAAACCTCGTTCCGCCTGACCGCGCCGGAGCGCGATCTGAGCGAGTAGGTTCAAGCTGCCCACGTCGTTTCGATCGTGGGCCAAGTGAGCTTGGGCCAGTTGCTCGGCCTCGGCCAGCTCGCCGCTGGCGAAGCGAAGGCGAGCTTCCAGCGCGCGCGCTTCGGGGGTGGCGGTGCTCGCCAGCACGGTTTGCGCCTGCGAGAATTGTCCAACCAGCCCGTACAAAGTGGCGAGGCTGGTGCGGGCCGCCGCCAATGCCTTGGGGTCATGGCTGTAGCGCCGACCGAGCTGAACCAACACGCGCTCCGTGTCGCTGGCCTCACCGAACGGTTGCTCCGGAACACTCTCGGTCAGGTCGCGACGCCCGAACAGCACCTCGCTGCCGTCGGTGAACAGCAACTTCCAGCTCGGGCTCGCCGCCAACTGGGCGATCAAGCGCTGGTAGCGCTCGGGGAACAGCACCGGCAGCACCACGTAGCCGAAGCGATGACGCGCTTGGAAGGCTTCGAAGCGCTCCGGCTCGTCGGCAAGCCGCAGGTACTCGGCAAACTCGTCCGCCGTGCGCAGCACCAGGCGGGTGTCGATGTACGGCTTGAAGCGCGGATACAGCCGCCAAATCAGGTAGCCGCCGTGATGATCCGCCGAAAAGACGTCGCCCGCCGGCAGGCTTGCCAGACGCCTGGCGCTCTCGGCCGGGACCCGAAACGGGCTCGGCTCTGCCAACGTCGACTCGCGCGCCGCCGCCGACCCCGACACGCACAAGAGCAGGCCCACCAAAGCGGCGTTCACCCCCCCAAGCACCGGCAACGCCCGGCGGCCCCCGCCGACCAGCGCCAGCCGCCGGAGCGCGGGCGCAACGTTGATGGCGAACAGGGGCGCGCCCACCCAGTACAGCAACAGCACGTTGCGGTTGCTCATCATGGCAAGGCCGGCAAAGCCCAGCAGCAATAAGCCGTGACTCAGTCGCAACCGCCGCCCGGCAACCAAGACGGACAGGGCAAGCAGCGCTAGGCACCACTTGAAGTGCCAAAACTCGCCACCAGACAAACGCTCGAGCTCGAACGGCGGCAGGTTCTCCGCCACCTGCTGAGCGAAGATTTGGTGCTCACCCGGCAACAAGCGGCCGAGCAGCACCGCCGGCAAGGCCGCGCCGCGCAGGCCGAAGGGCGTGACGCACATGGCGGCCAGACACGCCAGAAAGGTCACCAGCAACTGGCGCGCCCGCGCCCCGGCGGCGAGCACTTCGCTGCGGCCTTCGCGTCCAAACGGCCACTGGTGCGCCTGGCCGAAGCGCGCCCAAGCGAGCGCGCCCGCGGCATAGGCGCCGACGACGAACGGCCCCAGCGCCGAAAGGCCCTGGAAGTTCGCCCACAGCAGCTGCAAGAGCGGCAGCAACCACAGGCGCGAACGGCGCCCGTCGCGCCCAAACCGCTCGAGCTCGAACAAGAACAGCGACAGCAGCACCAGCGTGCCGATCACCGGTCGGACCAGCAACAGCGAGCGCGCCGCCAGTAGCCCCGCGAAGAGCGAAGTCAAAAGCACGCCCCGCGCCCAGGAGCCGCGCCGCGCTTCGAGCGCAAAGTAGAGCAGACACGCCCCGAGCGCGATCAATCCGCACTTGACCCAAACCAACCCCGCAAGGCCGAACGCTTGGTGAACACCGTAGACCGCGAGCTGAAACAGCCAGTGGACGTCCGGCCAGGGACGTCCCTGCGCGCTCACGGAGAAAGGGTCGCTCACTAGCAGAACGCCTTGCCTCACCATTTCTCGCCCCGCCGCCAGGTGCCACCAGATGTCGCCATCGGCCGACGGGGCGAGCCCCGTCGAGGCCGCCCCAATGCCCAGCACCGCCGCGGCGAGCAGCGTGCGAGAGCGGGGCGAAGGGGCAAGGCGCGACATCACGAACCTTCAAAACGGCGAAATGGTGAAACCGAGGGCAGCCGTCCACGGCTGTAGGCCGGCGCTCTTGCCGCCGCTGGCGGCGCCGTCGACGGCACCACGTTTGTCCCACCCGAACGGCAACGACACGCCGGCCAATATCGCCAGCCAGTCGCTGGACCATTCCACGGCCAAGGTGCCGGTGACGGCCCACAGCTGCACTTCCTGGTCGAGCCCGCGATCGCGATCGACCCCGAAGAAGTGCGACACCGACAAGCCGAGCGACGGCACGAAGGGCCCCGAGAAGTACCCGGTGTAGCCATACGCAGCCGCGACTGGGGCGCGGTAGTTGCCAAGCTCGTTCTTCCCCCCGCGGTAGCCGAACGAGCCACCGAGCACGATCAAGCCCCACGTTTTGTCGAGGGTGTGGTCGAGAGTGACGCTTCCGTTGACCTTGCCGATACCCAGTTGCTTCTCTTGGGTGAGGGGGATGGTCCTGAACTTGGCGTCGTGCGTGCCGGTGGGCGCCGCCACCAGCAGCGTGAGGCTTGTGGCGTTGATCTCACCGAAGCGCCGCGTCAAGAACGCGGCAACGTCACCTATGCCCGCGTTGGAGATGTCGACCGGCAACCCGTAGATGTCGCGGTAGTACTTGTAGAGCAGTGGTACCGACAGCCCCACGTTCCATTTCTCGCTCAGATCTCGCGAGATTTGGTTGTTCAAGCTGAGGTTGTAGCCATCATGGAGGTGCGTATACGTGGCCAGGGTCTGCAGTTGAAACAGACCTCCCGTCACGCTCCGGCCGATCCACTTGATGCCACCGCCCGCGCCGTTGGAGCTGCCGGCGCCGCAGCCACCGATGGTCTCCCAGCTCGAAAGCAGACCTTCGAGGCGAGACACCCGCAGTGAAAGCGCAGGGTCGAGCGTCCCCGGCAAGCGGCCGTCTTGCCGCAGAGCGCCTCTCAGGCGCGCAATTCTCGCGTCAGCATCGCGAGCTGCACGCTGGGATACAAAAAACGGCAGGCTGGCGGCACCTGCTAGAACGCACGCCACCAGCCACGCGCCGACAGCGCGCATTCGTCGGAAGTCCAATCGCAATTCTCCTGAGAGGAAAGATCAGGCGGGGTCTACTTGGAGACACCAGTAGCGCACGCTCTTGTGGTCGGTCGCTGCATATTCGTCGACGAGCGCCCCTTTCCAAATGGCCTTCAAGTCGGCGCTCAACTTCAGCTTGTGCACGTCGCCTTGGTTGAAGCTGCGCAGCTTGCCGCCCACTTGATCCTTCATCTTGTCTTTGATCTTGGAGCGCGGGACGAGCGGCTTGTAGTGCGCGACGAGGATGAATTGCTTGTCGAGGGCGCCACCTTGGACTTGGTAGCGCATCACGTACGCGTAGTCGTACAGATCATCCGGCGGCATCTTCGAGGGGATTTCGACGAGCTTGGCCGTTACTTCGAGCGGCGGAGCCGCGTCGGCAAAAGCGTTGACGGAGGCGCTCGCGATGGCGAGCAAGAGCAGGCTCGTGAAAGCCTGACGACTCAATCGTCGCTCCTTCGAATGATGCATCGCTGGTGGGATCCTTTGAAGTTCAGACGCTTCAGATGGAAAATGGTTCAAAGACGGGGAAAACTTCGGGGGGTAGGGTGGCAAGGTCGGCAAACTCGGGTCCCAGAGCTGCAATTGTCCGTTGTCAAAGTATTCGGGGGCTCGCGCACGCTGCGGGATGAAATATGCCGTTGGTGTATTGAGTGTGAGGAGCACCCCAAATCAGGTCAGTACATCTTGTGTTTAGGTAGCCCCACCCGGCGGAATTCAGGCGCGCTGACGGAAGATGGACCCGACCCACGGACCTGCGTGCAGCGCAAACCGAAATTAGTGAGCAGGCCTGAATCCGGCCACGCCACTAGTTAGGCAACAGCCTTGTCGTTCGCGTCGCGCAAATCGGGAAGCAGCAACGCGAACAGGGCCGCCGGCAAGAACAGGCAGCCGGCCCAAAGCAACGTGAGTCGGTAGTCGCCCAGGCGTTGAAAGAGGCCGAAAAAGACCACGCCGGCCGCCGAGAAGACGCGACCGATGTTGTAGCAAAAGCCCGCGCCGGTCGTGCGAAGCAGCGTTGGAAACAACGGCGGCAAATACATGGTGAACAACGCAAAGACGCCCTGAAACAAACCCGGCAACGCCAGCCACCAGAACAACTCCGCGTGAGCGCGCGGCGTGCCGTACACCCAACACATCGAGACGAAGTAGCCGAAGCACATCGCCGCGATGGCGCGCTTGTAGCCGATGGCACGCGCGAGCGCGGCGGCAACGAAATTGCCGACCGTGGAGGCGATGATGATGAGGGCGAGCAGCTTCGTGCCCCAGGCGTTCTTGGCGGCCGCGCTCTGGCCGACGACGTCCGGCAGATTCTTGAAGGCGAGCTGGTGCCAAAACATGAACGCCCAGTGCGCCGACAGCGCGACCGCGCAGACCAAGATCACCAGCAGCGTGACGCTTCGCACCTCGCCGCGAAACAGGTCACGGATACGCGGCGGCTCGCCGATTGCCGCTCTTTTCGCCTCGTGCCACTCGTCGGGCTCGGGTACGGCGCGACGGATCCAAAACACCAACAGCGCCGGCAAGATTCCGACGACGAAGATCCAACGCGGCTCGGTCGCGACGATGCTCGACATGCTGAGGTTGGCGACGACCGCCAACAGGATGCCGACGTTCACGCCCGTCTGCAGCACTGCCGCCAACCAGGGGCGCCAGCGCCGCGGCCAGGTCTCGGCCAGCAGCGAAGCGCCCACCGCCCATTCGCCGCCAATGCCGAGAGCGGCGAGGAACCGAAACGCGAGTAGGTGCCACCAGGCGTGCGCCAGGCACGACAGGCCGGTGAAGAGCGCGTACGTCAACACCGTCAGAGACAGCGTGCGGCTCCGACCGAGCACATCCCCCACCCGACCGAAGAACGCGCCCCCGATGGCCCAGCCGAACAAGAAGCCGCCTTGAATCAGGCTTGCGTACCGCCCCACGCTCGGGTCGAGCGTGCTCTGGACGCCCAGCAGCTGAGCTACGAACGGGGCGTACACCAGCGTGTACAAATGCATGTCGAGGCCGTCGAAGGTCCAGCCGAGCCACGCCGCCACGCCTGATTTCCACTGGTCGCTCGTGACGCTGCGCAGGCTCATGAACGCGGGCTCATCGCTTCTGGGGCATGGCTATCACGAACGCCGCGCCGCAGCACGTCACGCTCAACCACCGCGATCGAAATCGCGCAGCGCGCGCGTCTCGGCCACCGGCACGCCGCTCTTGCTGCTACGCCAGCGCTGCGCCGAGTAGATGCTGCGCTGTCCGGTCAGTACGTAAGCCAGCACGCAGACGATGGCCGCGTGCGGAAAGATGGGCGCGCCCAATAGCTCCATCGCCATGATCGAAAGCGCCAGCGGCGTGTTCGACGCCGCGGCGAACACCGCCGCCATTCCCACCCCCGCGCCGAGCCCGAGCGGAATGTCCAGCAGCCGCGCCAGCAAGTTGCCCAGCGCGGCGCCCACGAAGAACAGCGGCGTCACTTCCCCACCCAAGAAGCCGGCGCCGAGCGTGAGGACCGTGAACAGCAGCTTCAACGCGAACGCCGCCACCGGCAGGCTCGGATCCGAGAACGCGCGCACGATGGTGGGTACGCCCAGGCCCAAGTAATCGCTGGTTCCAACGAGCTTCCAGGCCGCGACCACCGCCAGGCCGCCCGCGAACATCCGCAGCGGCAAGCGTGGCACGAGCTTTTCGCCGCGGCGCTTGAGAAAGTGCAATAGCTCGATGAAGCCGACCGTGACGAGCGCCACCGCGAGCGCGAACACCAACCACTTCGCCAACAACGACGGCGTGAGGGGCAGCGCCGAGGCGGCTGGATACGCCGTGTGCACGATGCCCAAGGCACGCGTGGTGAGATCGCCCACCAGCGAAGCCACCAGCGCCGGCACCAGCGCCTCGTACTCGATGCGCCCGAGCACGATGAACTCGAGCCCGAACAAGGCGCCGGCCAGCGGCGTACCGAACACCGAACCGAAGCCGCCGGCCGCGCCCGCTGCCAGCAGCTGCCGGCGCAGTCGCTTGTCGAGCTTCAAGCGTTGCGCCAACGCGTCGGCCAAGCTTGCGCCCATCTGCACCGCCGTCCCCTCACGGCCCGCGCTGCCACCGAACAGGTGCGTGAGCACGGTGCCGAGCAACACCATGGGCGCCATGCGCAACGGCACCTCGGGCCCGTCGTCGTGGATGGTGTCGATGATCAGGTTGTTGCCGGCCTTGATGGCCTGGCCGAAGCGCTCATAGATGAGCCCGATGGCGAGCCCCGCCAGCGGCAGCGCGTACACCCACCCCTCGTGCAGCTCGCGAAATGACGTAGCCTGCGCGAGCAGCCACAGAAAGAGGGCCGAAGCGCCGCCACACGAAACGCCAACCAGCGAGCCCAACACGAGCCAGCGGCCGAGGGCCGTCAGTCGCTCGCGCGTGCTCATGGCCCCTCCAGTAGCATTTCTGCTCCCGTCCCTACCCGCCCAAGCTCGGAGCCCCCGGCTCGCGAGCTGGCGCTTCGACCTCGTGGTTGGTGCGCAGACGGTCCCTCGCTCGATGACGATTCGGTTTCGGCGCTGTAGTCAGGTGTGGGCAGTCGACAGGCCTCTCTCCTCTAGGAGCTGTAGAGCGGCGTGATACGGGGGTCGGGGCAAAGCGTCTCATCGGGCACGAACCGCGGTCACCGCCACCCCTGCCACCAGCCAGCCGCTGGGGCGGGAGCCGAGCTTTGATTGTCAGAGCCCCCTTCCCCCGTCTAAGTTCAAAGTCCCCGCTTTCTTCGACGAGAGGTCACCCCATGCTCCAACGTTCTGCTCTGGCTTCGCTGTGCTTCATTGGGCTGTCGGCTCTGGGCTGCAGCAAAGAGACGACTTCGTCGTCGAACATCAAGACCGGTGGCATCGCCGCATTGATCGACGTGTACGCCGACGACGACACCTCGGCGACGGTGCATGTAGAGCTCAGAGTGGGCGGCTCCAGCAGCAACACCTACGTGGCGCTCGAGGGCGGCGACTCGCTGACCGCCACCGCTGCGGGCAAGACCAAGACGCTGACCTCGGTGGACACCGGGGTTTACGAGGCCGATTTCAGCGGTGTCGAAGGCGGCACCGAGTTTCAAGTCACCCTCGATCGGCCCGACGACACGACCGCCAGCGACAACAGCGGCACCTTGCCCGACCCCTTCACGCTAGATGATCCGACCCCGGATTTGTCGCGCAAGACCGACGACTTGACCCTAACTTGGGCGCCGGCCGACACGGGCGACGGCATGCAGGCCAAGATCGATGGCTCGTGCATCTTCCCGTACGACCACGCGATGTCGGACACCGGCAGCTTCGTCGTGGCCGCGGGGAAGCTCGACTCGACGGGTGGCGACAAACCGGAGACCTGCGACCTGACCGTCCACGTCGAACGAACCAAAGACGGCTCCGCCGACACGCTGTTCGATCCCGAGAGCTACTTCACGCTGCACCAGCGTCGTTCGGCCAAGTTCACCTCGAATCCTTGAGCGGGTTCGGGGCGTGTTGCTCGAGGCCCATGATCAGGGTCTCGAGCATCATCTCGAAGCTTTTTTGCATGGCAAAGCTCGGGGTTCCGGCGAACGCCAGGCGGGTCGTCGGTTCTTCACCCTCCGGCTGCTCTTCGAAATGCGTTTTGAGACGCTCGAAACGCCGGTCGAATGCCGAGCTGCCGTCACCTTCGCGGAACCTGTGCTCCGCGAGCACGAAGCCGATCGTGCCCAACACCACCGCCGACACCCCGGCCAGCGCCGCGTCCGCGCGTATGCCGCTCTCCACCATGAGCGTCAGAATCCGCTCGCGGACGGCCACCGCCGAGGTCACCGACACGCGCCGTGACAAGAGCGGCGTCCAGTGCGGGTGCGCCAGCAACGTCGAGCGGACATGTCGCGCCAACGCGGCCAGCTCGCCTTGCCAGGTCTGCTCTCCCGAGTCGGGGTAGAGCCTGCGCGCCAGCTCGACGTACATCAAATCGAGCAGCTCCTCCTTGTTGGCGAAATGGGTGTAGAGCGACATCGGCGGTGCGCTGACCGCAGCCGCGACGGCGCGGATGGTAAGATTGTCGAATCCGACGTCGTCGATGACGTCGAGTGCCGCGCTGATCACTGACTCGCGCGTCGTCGTTCCTCGGGGTCGCTGTTGCCTCATCGGAGCGTAGCTAAGGGAGCCAAAGGAGAAGGATTTATCCGGGGAGCAATCGAACGCGCCACAAAAATGGAGCAACTCGTACAAGAGATATCGACTGTACGGCCACGCCACTCGGACACATTCCGACACATCCAGCGAGGTGTTCAACAAACTCACAAGCACACGACCGGAGGTGGTGCGCCCCGAGCAAAGGCGATAGCCCATGATTGGATGACTGCGCACACCAACTCCCGAGGGTGATGACGAAGCGAGAGCTGGATATTTTACTGGTGGACGATGACACGGCGGTGCGTGTCATTTCGAAACGCATTCTGAACCGCGCGGACCTGAGAGTCGAGGCCGTCTCCAGCGGAGAACAAGCACTCGACTTAATGCGTCGCGGGCGACGCTTCGACGTCGTCGTCTCCGACTTGGTCATGCCCGGCATCGACGGCATGACGCTCCTGCAACGTTTACGACAGCTCGATTTGGACGTGCCGGTGATCATCGTGACCGGAAATGCCACGCTCGAAACCGCCATCCAAACCATGGAATATGGCGGTTTTCGCTATCTGCAGAAGCCGGTGGAAAACGCCACGCTCGTGCAAGTGGTCAAAGACGCAGCGGCGCACCATCGCCTGCTGCTGCTCAAGCGCAAAGCGCTGGAGATCTGCGAGGCCGGCGGGGCGTTGCTCGGCGATCTCAGCGAGCTGGACGTCAAGCTCGATCGCGCCCTCAGCGAGCTTTGGATTGCTTACCAGCCGATCGTACGCTGGCCCGAGCGGCAAGTGTTCGGCTACGAAGCGCTGGTGCGCTCGGCCAGCAGCGAGCTATCCAGCCCCGGTCTGTTGTTCGACGCGGCCGAGCGATTGGGTCGCGTGCAAGAGCTCGGCATGCGCATCCGTGACGTCGTCTCGCGCGGGCTGCCCACGGCGCCGGCAGACGCGCTCGTGTTCATCAACCTGCACGCCCTCGATCTGACGCACGAGAGCCTGTATACCGAGCACGCGCCGCTCTCGCCCTTCGCCGAGCGCATCGTGCTGGAGGTGACCGAGCGTTCGTCGCTGCAGCGAATCGAAGATCTGCGCGGGCGCATCGATCGCCTTCGTGGTTTGGGCTTCCGCATCGCCGTCGACGACTTGGGCGCCGGCTACGCGGGCCTTTCCAGCTTCAGCCAGCTGGAGCCCGAGATCGTGAAGCTCGACATGTCGCTCGTGCGCGACGTCGACGCCTCCGCCTCCAAATCGAGCCTGGTGCGCTCGATGCTCCAGGTCTGCACGCAGGAGCTTGGCATGCGCGTCGTGTGCGAAGGCGTCGAAACCACCGCCGAGCGCGACACGTTGGTTCGCCTGGGCGCCGATTTACTGCAAGGGTACCTGTTCGCCAAACCGGAACGTGGCTTTCGGCGCGAGAGCCTGTTCAGCCGGCCGTAGCGCGGGGGCTCGCTAACCGCGCAGCTCGGTCAGCGGCCCCGTGCACCACTTGGGGTCGCCGAAGGTCTGGCTCGTGATCCCCATGGCGTTCTGCACCGTGACCCACAGGTCGGCCAGGCTGCGGTTGGCCGGATCTTTGAGCACCGCTTTGTCGCCGGGGTTGCCCTTGAATGGATACAAGACGTGCTGACCGGTCTTGATGCCGAGCGCCTGACCACCGCCGACAACGTGCACGAAGTCGCCACACTCGTGGCCCTGCGCGATCTCGGTTATCCAGACCACGATGGTCTTGTCGAGCATGTTCACCTTCTTCAAGGCCCCCAGCGTGTAGGCAAAGCGCGCGGCGTACCAGGCGTCGATGCCCATCCAGCTCGTGAAGTCGGAGGTGTGGCTGATGCTGTGATGATTGGGCGATCCGGTATCGTTCATCGGGTCGAGCCCTTCGGACGCGCCCTGCCACAAAATGGTGGCCACGCGCTGGGTGCCGCAGGCGAAGGCCGATGCCACCAGATCGGTCATCATTTCGCCGTTTTGGCGTAGGTTTTCCGCCATGCCAGCCGGTGAGTTGTCGTCCTTCTGCACCGGCGTCACGGGCAGGCCCGCGATGCGCGCCTTGACCGCGTCGGGTGCGCACACGCCGCCGCCGCCGGTGGTAACGCTGCCGCTCACGGTGACTCGCTTCTCCACGTCGCGCAGCGAATCGAGGTAGAGGTCGAGGTGCTGCTTGTCCTCGCCGTTGATGCGGCCTCGGAAGGTGGCAATGTCAGCGTTGACGAAATCCAGGATGCTCTTGTTCCTGGCGCGCGCGCGCTCGGCGGTTTGGTCCGGCATGGCCGCGCTCATGGCCGGGGTGGCGCCCGCGAACAGGTTGTTGAACACCGCGGTCGGGTCCGTCAAGAACGGCTCCGCCACCCCCGCCTCACGCCAGCTGAGCGCATTGCGCCAGTAGCTCTCGTGGCGCGCCGGCTCGGGGGTGATGAAGATCGGGCGCTGGCCGAGCGCGTTGCCGATCACGTGGTCGAGCGAGGGTCCGTAGGCCTTGGCCTTGTCTGGGCCTTCGAAACAAGTCAGATGCCGCACGATGTCGTCGTGGCTGTTGATCTCGGTCGTGGTCTTCAGGGTGAGGCCGCGAATGACGGCCACGTCCGGCTTGAACGGCTCCAGCGGAGCGAGCGATTTTTTGAGGGCGAACGCCGCGCTGCCGCCCGAGCCGTCGAACTCGTCCTTGATGTGACCGTTCGGGGTGAAAAATATCAGGACGTTTCCGGCCGGCGCCGCCTGCGCCAAGCTCATGCGGTGGCGCACGAACGGCGACAGCAGCACCGCTCCGGCTCCCAGCCCGCGCAGCAGGTTGCGACGCGAATACACGTGGTGGCGTTTGCTCTTCATGGTGGCCATCAGTTGTGGACGCGATGCGTGCGGGCCTCGATGTCGCTCACCACGACCGCGAGCTTCTGAATCGGCGAGTTGGCGGCGGCGTCGCTGGGCGCCCGGATCACGCAGGCGTCCGTCGCCGCGTTCAGGTGTCGCCCGAGCGCGTACTCGGCGTATTGCTTGGTGAAGCAATACTCACCGATCTTGCTTCGGCCGATGTGCTGCGCAATTTCGACCGCGTTCGCGTACGGCCCGCTGGCGTCACCGGCATCGTTCAGCTCACCGCTGGTGACGATGGGTTTGCCCGACTCGTAAGTCGTGCGGTACTTGCCCAAGTTGTCGAACTCCTCGAAGGCAAGTCCGATGGGTTGGAACGTGACGTGGCACGCCGCGCACGCTGGTTTTTGCGTCTGGAAAGCGGCAAAGCTTTCGAGCGGCGTGGCGTCGGCGCCGAGCGGCTGCAGATCGCTGGCCGTCGGCATCAGGTTGGCGGGCGGCGGCGGCGGCGACTGGCACAGCAAGCGACGGCGGACGGCCAGCCCACGGTGCACGACTTTGTGCGGCACGGAGGCGGTGGCCGGCAGGAACAAAAATCCGGGTTGGGTGAGGAAGCCGGCGCGTTGCCCCGCCGGCAGCGTGAGCGCGCCGTTCTGCCCGGGCGTGAGCGTGCCGTACAGGGCCGACAACGCCATGGCGCCGTACGTGTAGGGGGCGGTGACCAGATCGGCAAAGCTGCCGTTTTGCTGCCACACGATCTTGTCGAAGTGTTGCTTGGTCTCGTCTTCGATGGCGGCCGACAGCGTCGAATCCAGCTCCGTCGTCCCACGCAGATCGCCGAGCGGCAGGTACTGCTGCCAAAAGTCGGCGTACTTGGCGCGCGCGCCCGGCAGCAACAGCAACCGCGCCGCGTGGGTGGCGCGTTCGCTGGCGTCGTCCAGGCTGCCCTTTTGGGCGGCTTTCAGTAGGGCTTGGTCGGGCGGGGAATCAGCGATGGTGTACGACAACAGCGAAGCCTGCTCGTAAGGCGTGAGCTTCACTTCACCGGATTTGCTGTTGCCGAGCTCGGTGAGGTAAACCATGTTGGGCGAGAGCAGCATGGCGCGCAGCACGCTGCCGACCGCCGTTTCGGCCGGATCGAGCGCGGCTCGTGCGCTCAAGAACGCGGCGTAGCGAGCGGTCTCTTCGTCGGTGAGCGGGCGTCGGAACAAGCGCGCGCCGTAGTCTTCGAGAAACGGCGCGCTGCAAGCGACGTCCTTCGCGTTCGTGCTCAGACAAGCGTACTTCTGCAGCGCCGCCGTCGCCGCCTGCGGCGCCAAGCCGTCGCCAGCATCGAAGTAGGCGTTCGCCAAGAGCACGCTGACCTTGTTCAATACGGCGTCGGTGTTGAAGCCGGTGGTGGAGCTGAGCGCATCGTCGGGAAACGCAGGACCGCTGGGCGTGACCGCCAGCGCTTGCGTGACGGTGTTGTTCCACTGGGCCGTGCTCAATCGGCGAATGCGCGTGCGCTCCAGCGGCGCCTGCGCTTTGCAGTCGGCTTGCTGTACCGCACCGAACCAATCTCCCGGCTCCGGCACGTCCGCGGGCTCGTTGGTGGTCGGTCCCACGGCAGTCGTGCTCGGGCCCCGTTCGGTGCTGCCGACACCGCCGCCGGTGATGTCGGCTTGGCAGCCGCTCGCCATCGCGACGACGGCCGTGGCGGATAGCCAGGAGAACGCCGAGGACCATCCGCCGAACGAACGCAACCTCTGGCGAGTGCGGGACATCGGCCTCTCCATGTTCGAGAGCGGCCCCGCCCCTTGGAAATTCTTCGCCCAATCAGCAAGTTTGCGAGCCGATAGCGCAAACGTGCAGTCTCACTGTCGGTGCGGATTTCGCGCCGGAAGCTGCTCGCACACGCGCGCACATGCAGCCCACGTGAAAGCTGCATGACGCGGGGACGACGATTGGCTTGGCGCGACCCACAAAAGCGCGATGCCGACGGAGCCGTTAGGCTCGTCGGCATCGCTTCGACACTGGGCAACTCGGGGCCCGCTAGGTTATCGAGCCCCGCAGTCGCTCAACCAGCGCCGCCGGCGCCGCCAGCACCGCCACCGGCCGCGGCGGGTTCACCGCCAGCGCCAGCAGCACCGCCCAGCGCGCCGCCTTCGCCACCGGCACCAGCGCCACCGACGACGCCACCTTCGCCACCGGCGCCCGCGCCGCCGGGCGACGTGCCACCAGTACCGCCCTTGCCACCGGTGCCGCCGCCAGTGCCGCCCTTGCCACCGGTGGTCGTGCCACCGGAGCCAGCCTTGCCACCGTTGGACGAGCCAGCAGTCGTCTTGCCGCCGCTGCCACCCGTCGTCGAGCCGGCAGTCGTCTTGCCACCGCTGCCACCCGGGTTCGCGGTGTCGTCGTCGTCGTCACCGCAACCGCCGGTTGCAATGCCGAGCACGATCATCGCGATGCCCGAAGTACTAAGCAGAGACCTTACCAAGTTCATTTCATCATCTCCTGTCGAGTTGTTACCTGTTGCGGGAATCCGCCGGGGCCGAGCAACGAGGCACGACCCACCCCAGAGGCGCTTGCATAACACGAACTTGCCCGCGGACCACCCGTCGTCAGGCGCCCATCGCCCTCCGTACGGCAGGTGTTGTTTCCGACGTTGGTAAGAGGCGTTGCCTCGCCCGTCCCCGAGCCATAAAAATGCCCCAGTACGAAGTCGCGACACCGATGGAGATGGTCGCGGGCAGCGTGCGTTGGTGGTCCTGGCAGATCCACTCTGACAAGAAAGGGACTCGCGGTGCCACCGCGCTCGGCAGCTCAGCGACCGGACAAAAACGGTAGCAGTTGAAAGACTCGTTCAGGTGTGTTCCGCACGATGGGCATGATCGCGCCCCAGAACGAGGGCACATACGCTTCAGCCACACCAGAATCCAGGGCGTCGACGATGCTCCGCGCCACGCGCCCGGGCTGAGCGAACAGCGCGGTCTTGGGGTGCGCGACGGTCATAGGAGTGTCGACGGGGCCGAGCTTCAGCGTCACTACCTGCACGCCGGTGCGGAACAAGCGAGAGCGCAGCCCCTGCAGATAGACGTTGAGCGCGCCCTTGGCCGCGCCGTACGTGTAGTTGCGCGGGCGACCACGCTCCCCCGCCACCGAAGTAATCACGCCGATACAGCCATTGCCCTGTGCCTCCAGCAAATTGCCGAGCGGCACCAAAAACGCGACCACGCTGAGCAAGTTCGTGCGAAAGATGGCCTCCGCCTCGGCAAAGCTCCGTTCGCTGCCCAGTTGGTCGCCCAGCGCACCGTGAGCTATCAGCACGACGTCGAACCCACCGAGCGCCGCAGCGGCGTCGGCGACCAGTTGTTCCACGTGAGCCAAGTCGTCGAAGTCGGCGAGAGCGCTCGTAACGGTTGCGCTGCCGAGGCTCTCGATCAGAGTACGCAGCTTGGGCTCGCTGCGCGCCAAGAGGTGAAGGCGAGCGCCTCGTGCCGCGTAGGCGCGGGCGACGTCGGCGGCGATTGCGGAGGTTGCTCCCACGATCAAAACGCGCTGGGCCATCGGGGCGCGGACTATAGGCGAAACCGGTAAAGCGACAGCCTCCAGCCAGTCCACCTCTGGCTTTCCGAGAGCCGCGCCGCCACGTCCCCTCCCGAAAGCTGTCACATGACAGCTTGGCAAAGCGCTAGCCGTAAATGCCTCAAACTGATACTTACTGCCTATGGCTGAGCAGTCGAAGCACCGCGAGATTTCGAACGCCCTGCTGAGCGAAATCGCCGCCGGTAAGTACGCTGCGTCCGGTCGCCTCCCGAGTGAGGTCCAGTTGGTGAAGCGCTTTGGCGTCTCCCGGCCGACCGTCGCGCGCGCCCTCCGAGACCTGCAGGCCGAAGGATTGGTCGTGCGGCGCGCCGGCTCTGGCACCTACGTGAAGGAGCAAGCCCCCCCCGGACCGCCAGCACGGCAATTGGCGTTGATGATTCCCGGTTTCCGGTCGACCGAAATCTTCGAGCTCATCTGTGGTGAGCTCGCAAGCCTCGCCCGCGCCCAAGACTACACGCTCGTTTGGGGCGGCGCGGCCGGCCGCAGCGACGACACGGACGAAACAGAGCAACACGCGCTCGAGCTTTGTGAGCAATTGATCGAACGGCGCGTGGCGGGTGTGCTGTTCGCGCCCTTCGAGCTGCGCCACCAAGGCGACGCCACCAATCACGCCATCGCCCAGCGCTTCCAGGAGGCAGGCGTTCCGGTGGTGCTTTTGGACCGCGACTTGGGACCGTTCCCGACGCGTTGCCATCTCGATTTGGTGGGTATCGACAACTTCACGGCCGGCTACTTGATCGCCGAGCACCTGCTGAAGCTCGGATGTCGCACAATTGCCTTCCTGCGCCGGCCGCTGGCGGCGGCCACCGTCGATGCACGCATCACCGGCGTGCGCGAGGCGCTGGCCCGGCACGATCTCACCCTGGCCACCGATTGGCTGAACGTCGACGAGCCCGAGGACGCCAAAGTCGTGGGTGAGCTCCTCCAGCGCGGAAAGCCCGACGCCATCGTATGCGCCAACGACCTCACCGCCGCGCAGCTGCTGCGGAGCTTGGACCGGAACGGCGTACGGGTGCCGCAAGACGTTCGGGTGGTGGGCTTCGACGACGCCAAGTACGCGACGTTGGTGGGTGTGCCTCTCACCACCATCCACCAACCGTGCCGCGACATTGCCGTCACGGCGTTCCGCGCGCTGCTCGAGCGCATCGCCGATCCGACTCTGCCCGCAAGAAGCCTGTTGCTGACGCCGCGCCTGGTCGTGCGCGAGTCGTGCGGCGCGCTCCAAAACTGAGCCCCCCACACTGGATGCCGCGCGCTCGCGACCTTGACCGAAACGATTCTCCGCTCAAAAACGGCCCACCGTTCGGCGGGACGCAGGCGTAAAGTCATGAGTCCGGCGTGGTCACGGAGTCGCGCGCGAGCCAGGAGTCGTCATGGTCGAGTCGAGTGGTCGTTCAGATGTGGGTGCGTTCATTTCGGGCCTCGGTAAAGGTCGAGAAGCCTTTCACTCGGAGGTCACCGAGTACTGCTTTCGGGTAGGAGAGCGCACCGCCGAAGACTTTCTGCGCTTGTTCTCGTGCAGCAAGATCATGATTTCGCTGAGCTCGCGCCCGATGGAGCGCGCTCGCATCATCAGCGAGCTGACCGGTGTGCACGAGCGCGTCGCGAACAAGCTGTCTCCCGAGAACGCCGGCGAGACGTTGCAGATCGCGCTCGATGAAGGCGTCACCACGCCGAAGGACATCGTGCGGTTGTTTCAACCCGATGATCGCCAGCGCTACCTGAACCGCCACGAGCTGTGGGCCTTCGACATCGAGGGCCAGCCTTGGAAAGTGTCGTCCTCCGACACCAACGCGCACACCCGCGCGGAAAAGTACGTCGCTTACATCATGGATCGCGCCATCGAGAACCTGCTCATCTCGCACGAGGACATCGTGTCGGCGTTGGGCGTGGTGAAGCTGGCGGGCTGGCTGCCCTCGGAGCTCCTCGGCCAAATCATCGAAGCAAGTCTCAAAAAATCCGACAAATTCACGGAAGAAGACCTGCTGCACGCGGCGCCCCCCAGCAGCCTCGTGACCCACGTGCCGCTCGACTACATCTGGGACAAAGTCGTGGTGCCGCTGATCGCCGAACAGCACGACTACGTGGCCAAGGCGGGCGAGCCCAAGCCCAGCTCCGAGGTGGAAGGCGGCTGGAGCCTGCGCCCCGCCAGCGATACCTCGGCCAAACCCGCCGGCTCCGAAGACGGCGACATGGTCGGCGAAGACGAGATCATCGAGACCGAGGACGAAGTGAAAGCGGAGGGCGGCGCAGGCTTTGGCGTGCGTAAAGCCCCCGGCTCGCCCCCGAACCGCAAGGCACAGCAAGGCTGAGCGGCACGCGCATGAAGCGCCTCTCCCACGCTGGTACGGTCGCGAGCCTGCTCTGCCTGGCGCTGGCCGGGCTCCTACCCGGCGCGTGCGCGTCCGAACAGAGCTCGCTCGAGCCCGCCGACACGGGAGCCACCAGCTCCGGCGGCCAAGCCGGCAAGCCGACCACCAACGGCGGCAGCGCGGGTAAGACGGCATCGTTCGGTGGAACCAGCGGAACGAGCGGCGGCAAGCCCAACACCGGCGGCACCACTCCGACCGAGGGAGGCGACAGCAGCGAAGGGGGCGTCTCCAGCGCGGGCGCCGCCGCCACCGTCGACAAGTGTCAAACCAGCGCCGACTGCACGCAGGTCGCCGGCTCTTGCTTCGTCTGTGAGACGGCGGGCTCCGCCAAGGACTGCGTCGATCACGGCGCTCCGGTCTGTGACAACGGCAAGCTCGACCCGTGCGAGGTGTGCGAGGTCGACGACGTGAAGCCCTGCACCCAGCTGGGCCGTCCGGGTGAGTTCAGCGGCGGCACCGCTACCTGCAAGGCTACCTGCGACGGCTGGGACACCTCGACCTGCTCTGTCTGCGGAAACCTGGTCGTAGAGCCTGGCGAAGAGTGCGACGGCAACGCCGACGTACCCGGCGCCGGGGGCGCGGCAGGCGGCGCCGGAGCGGGCGGCGCGGCCACGGGCGGCGTGGCCACGGGTGGCGCGGCGGACGGCGGCGCGGGCGCGGGCGGAGCCAACGGCGCCGACAACGGCCCTCACACCTGCAGCGACGAAGGCATCGCTCAAAACCCGACCGTCGTCACGCCGTGTACCGACACTTGTCATTTCGATACCACGGTGTGCACCGGCTGCAGCAAAGGCGTCGGCAAATGTCTCGACGACGCGGACTGCACGGCCGCCGCCTGCAATGGCGCGGAGTGCAAGGTCGGCACCAGCTGCGCGGTCGAGTGCGGGGGCGGCGGCGTGTCGTGTAGCGGCGTGCAATGCAACCACGAAGCCACTTGCGACATCAGCTGCAACAGCAGCGGCAAGTGCAGCGGCATCGTGTGCGACAGCGCGTCGACTTGCTCGCTGGATTGCTCGGGTGGCGGCAGTAGCTGTGACGGCAGCGTGTGCAAGGCCGGCGCAACTTGCGACTTCGACTGTCGAAGCTCCGGCAGCTGCAAAGACGTCAACTGCCAGCCCGGCGCCGACTGTGACTTCAACTGCAGCGGCGGTGGCAGCATTTGCAGCGGAAAAGCGACGTGCGGCGCCGGTAAGAGCTGCGACTTCGAGTGCGGCACGTCGGGCAATTGTGCCGGTCTCGTGGTGACGTGCCAGGCCGGCTCCACCTGCAGTTTTTCGTGCACCAGTGGCGGCTCGGTTTGCCCCAAGGCCACCTGTGAAGCTGGCTCGACTTGCACGTTCGACTGCAGCGGCGGCAACTGCAATGCCCCCACCTGTGCCAACGGCGCTTGCAGCGGCAATTGATGGGTACGCCGGCCCTCCCCCTGGCCGCGGCCCGCGGCCGGCACTAGGAGGAGCCCCTTGCTAGCCTCCGAAAAACCTTTGGTCGTGGACGCGGCGCCGGTCGGTGTCCAGCCTCCGGTCGTGTCCGAACGGCTGATCATCTTTCTGATCGGCGCGATCCAGTTCGTCAACGTGCTGGATTTCGTGATGGTGATGCCACTCGGCCCCGATTTTGCGGCGGCACTGGGCATCTCCACGTCGCGCATCGGCATCGTCGGCGGCAGCTACACCGCCGCCGCGGCGGTCGCGGGGGTGGTCGGCTCGCTGTTCCTGGACAAATTCGACCGGCGCCCCGCGTTGGCGGTGGCGATGCTGGGCTTGGTGTTGGGTACGGCGCTGGGCGGCCTCGCTACTGGCTTGTCGTCGCTGCTGTTCGCTCGCATCGTGGCGGGCAGCTTCGGGGGCCCGGCCACCTCGCTGTCGTTGGCTGTCATTGCCGACGCGATTCCACCCGCGCGGCGCGGCAAGGCCATGGGGGCGGTGATGGCGGCGTTCTCCGTGGCTTCCGTGCTCGGCGTACCGGCAGGGCTGGAGTTGGCGCGGCATTTCAGTTGGCGCGCGCCGTTCTTCGCGGTCGCGGGCCTCGGCCTGCTGTTGGCCATGACCGCGACCTTCTTCTTGCCTTCCCTGCGAGCGCACCTCAACGCGCCCCGGCGCACGGGCCCCAAGCCCAAGCTGCTGGACGGTGCCACCGCCCTCTCGCTGGTGAACACCGCCTTGATCATGAGCGGCGTGTTCGCGGTCGTGCCCAACATTTCGACCTTCGTGCAGCACAACATGGGCTACCCGCGGGAGCGGATTGGGCTGCTCTACCTGGTCG